>Ga0208566_1001031_pt1 | contig 16821 bp, 16 predicted proteins | sample PL_2010_150m_FD_184159 | JGI IMG/M metagenome (GOLD analysis project Ga0208566, IMG submission 184159) | Freshwater microbial communities from Powell Lake, British Columbia, Canada to study Microbial Dark Matter (Phase II) - PL_2010_150m... | ecosystem: Environmental > Aquatic > Freshwater >...
TTCCCGAACAGGACCGTGAAACGCCTCCGCGCCAATGATATTGCCCATTGCGGGTGAGAAAGTAGGTCAGCGCCAGACATCCCCTAACACACCAAAGCCCTCCAATGAGGGCTTCGGCGTTTCTGGGTCTGAAGTTTCGGGAATTGCAACTGCCGCGACGCAAGGCGCCGTTACAACAGGACCACGTTGTGGCTCCGGCCGCAGCTTCGCTGCGTAACCTCGCTTCGCGAGGGTTAGTCTAGGCTGAAATATGGTCTTGCTAGAGCAAGACCATATTGTCCCGATGGATCAGGACTTCTTCGTCAAGATAGCCGAGGATGGCTTCGATTTCACGGGAGGCATGACCGGCGATGCGACGTGCTTCCGTGCTTGAATAGTTGATCAATCCGCGCGCGACTTCCTTGCCCGATCTGGTACGGCAGGCGACGGCAGCACCGCGCTCGAATTCGCCCTCGATGCCAGACACTCCAACGGGAAGCAGACTTTTTCCGTCGCGCAAGGCCTGAATGGCGCCATCGTCGAGCAATAAGCTTCCGGCGAGTTGCAGATGGTCGGCCAGCCATTGCTTGCGAGCGGCCAACGGCGATGCCGTGGCATACAACAGCGTTCCCATTTCATCCCCGCTGGCAATGCGCAGCAAGGCGTCCGGCTCGCGGCCGCTGGCGATCACGGTGTCGGCACCGCTCCGGGCAGCTCTCTGGGCTGCCCCGACCTTGGTGATCATGCCGCCCTTGCCGATGCTGCTGCCGACTCCGCCGGCCATTGTTTCATAGGCAGCGTCATCCGCGCGCCCTTCCCCAATCAGCTTGGCCGCAGCGTCGAGGCGCGGATCGGCGCTATACAGGCCCAACTGGTCCGTGAGTATTATCAGCGCCTCGGCATCGATCAGATTGGCAACCAGTGCGCCAAGCGTGTCGTTGTCACCGAACTTGATCTCATCGGTGACGACGGTGTCGTTTTCGTTGATGACCGGAACCACCCCCAGTTCCAGCAGGGTGATCAGCGTCGAGCGCGCATTCAGATAGCGTTTGCGATCCGCAAAATCATCGTGGGTGAGCAAGACTTGAGCAGTCTTCAGGCCGTGCTGGGAGAAACACGATTCGTAGGCCTGGGCCAGCCCCATTTGGCCGACCGCCGCCGCGGCCTGGAGTTCATGCATTGCGTGGGGGCGCGTAGTCCATCCCAAGCGCTGCATACCCGCAGCGATGGCACCCGAAGAAACCAGCGCCACCTGCCTGCCGCCGGCACACAGTTGGGCGATCTGGCGCGCCCACTCGGCAATAGCCTCGTGAGCCAGGCCAGCCTCATTATCGGTGACCAGTGCGCTACCGACCTTGACGACCAGGCGACGTGATTCAAGAAGGCGCTGTCGCATTGTTCAGTTCATCCACAGGCAACTTGTGCCGTTCGAGATAGTCCATTATAGCGAAGGTCAATTCGCGGCAGCCCTGTCCATTGATTGCGGAAATGGTGAAATGCCTTTCAACCGCGCCATAGCCCTTGACCAGGGCGGCGACGCGCTCGGCGCGTTGGTCTTTGGGTATCAGGTCGATCTTGTTGATGACCAGCCAGCGCGGCTTGTCAAAAAGTGCCGAATCGTACTTGCGCAGTTCTTCGAGAATCGCGTGCGCATCGCGAACCGGATCGGCTTCAGGATCGAAAGGGGAAATATCCGCCAGATGCAATAGCAGGCGATTGCGCTGCAGATGCCTGAGGAAGCGGTGGCCGAGTCCGGCACCTTCCGCAGCTCCCTCAATCAGGCCGGGGATGTCGGCGATGACGAAGCTTCGGTTGTGATCGACTCGCACGACGCCAAGATTAGGGTGCAGTGTCGTGAACGGATAATCGGCAACCTTCGGCTTGGCGGCCGAAACCGCGCGGATAAATGTCGATTTGCCGGCATTGGGCAGTCCCAACAATCCTACATCGGCCAGGATTTTGAGTTCCAGGCGCAGTTCACGGCGTTCGCCTTCCTCGCCCTGGGTGGTTTGGCGCGGCGCCCGGTTGGTGCTGGACTTGAAATGGATGTTGCCCAAGCCGCCGTTGCCGCCTTTGGCAATCAGTACTTTCTTGCCATTGGCATCGAGATCGGCGACGGTCTCGCCTGAGGCAAGGTCGTAAAACACCGTGCCGACCGGAACGCGCAGCAGCATGTCTTCGCCACCCTTGCCGTAGCAATCGGCACCGCGTCCGTTCTCACCATGCTCGGCGCGGAAGATGCGCGTGTAGCGGAAATCAATGAGCGTATTGAGATTGCAGTCAGCGATCACCCAGATACTGCCCCCTCTGCCTCCGTCCCCGCCATCAGGACCGCCACGGGGTACATATTTTTCGCGGCGAAAGGAGGCCGAGCCGTTTCCGCCGTCGCCGGCAATCACCTCGATCTTCGCTTCGTCGAAAAACTTCATCGTTTCACATCCAGAAAAGCAAAAGCCCTATCGCGAGGATAGGGCTTTGCGCAGCAGCATGCCGACTGCCGAGTACTTATGCGGCAGTCACTATGCTGACGGTCTTGCGCTTGGCGGTGCCCTTCACCGAGAACCGCACCGCGCCATTGGTTTTGGCGAACAGGGTGTGGTCCTTGCCCATGCCGACGTTGTCGCCTGCGTGAAAGACCGTTCCGCGCTGCCGGACGATGATGCTGCCTGCGGAAACCGCTTCGCCGCCGTAGCGCTTGACGCCCAGTCGTTGTGATTCAGAGTCGCGGCCGTTACGGGAACTGCCGCCGGCTTTCTTGTGTGCCATGATTCAGACTCCTATTGGTCGAGAACGATGAAAATCAAGCAACGATTCCGCTGATCTCAATTTCGGTGAAATTTTGGCGATGTCCCTGATGTTTCTGATAATGCTTGCGACGGCGCATCTTGAAGATCTTGATCTTCGGCCCCCGGCCATGGGCGACTACCTTGGCCGTGACCGCGGCGCCGGCGACCATCGGCGTGCCGATCCTGACCGATTCGCCTTCGCCAACCATAAGTACCTGGTCGAGGGTTATTTCCGCGCCCACATCTGCCGGTATCTGTTCTACCTTGATTTTTTCGCCGGCAGCGACGCGATACTGCTTGCCGCCAGTTTTTATAACCGCATACATGATGGACTCCACGTGAAATGGTACTGCAAAGAACCGCGCATTATACAGAGACAAGCTGCCATGGTCAAAGACATTTCACTCGGCTTGACGCAGTGCGGAGGGCCGCCTAACATCGCCCTTTTCCGCCTGCAATCTCCCCGTGTCCAATACCCCGCCGCTTGCTGCTCTCAACGCCTTGATTGAGCCGGACATGCGTGCCGTGGATGCGGTGGTTCGCGCGCGTCTGCACTCGGACGTGGTGCTGGTGCGGCAAGTCGCCGAATACATCATTTCCGCCGGCGGAAAGCGCCTGCGTCCGGTGCTGGTCTTGCTGAGCGCGGGCGCGCTCGGCTACTGCGGCACGCATCACCACGTGCTTGCCGCAGTGGTCGAGTTCATCCACACGGCAACCTTGCTGCACGACGATGTCGTCGACGAATCCGCTCTGCGGCGCGGCCGCTCCACCGCCAATGCCATGTTCGGCAATGCCGCCAGCGTCCTGGTCGGGGATTTCCTGTATTCGAGAGCCTTCCAGATGATGCTTACCGTGGATGACATGCGGGTGATGCGGGTGCTCGCCGATGCCACCAACGTCATCGCCGAAGGAGAGGTCTTGCAGTTGATGAACTGCCACAACGCGGACATAGAAGTCGAGCAGTATCTACAGGTGATACGCTTCAAGACGGCCAAGCTGTTTGAAGCGGCGGCCCGACTGGGCGCCATGCTGGGCGGAGCAAGCCAAGAAATCGAATCGGACCTGGCGAGCTATGGGATGCATCTGGGCACTGCGTTTCAACTGGTCGACGACGTGCTCGACTATTCCGGCCAAGAAGCCAGCACCGGCAAGCACATTGGTGACGATCTGGCCGAAGGAAAGCCGACCCTGCCCCTGATTCACGTGATGCGGCATGGCAACGCGAAACAATCGGCTTGTGTCAGACATGCCATCGAACACGGCGGACGCGATGACTTTCCAGCGGTGCTTGAGGCCATCAATGCAACCGATGCGCTCGCTGTGACGCGGCGCCAGGGCGAAGCCGAAATCGACAAGGCAATCACGGCGCTGCATGCGCTGCCCGGTTCAACCTACCGCGAATCTCTGCTACAATTGGCGCGCTTTGCAATTGCGCGCAATCATTGAAGCAATCCATGTCGATCAAACGTTGCTTTCATTTCGTTGGCAAGCGCATGGGCGGGCCGGTTTCAGTCATCATCTCAGCATCTCTGTAAGTCCGCGTATCGATTCGGGGTGTAGCTCAGCCTGGTAGAGTACTGCGTTCGGGACGCAGGAGTCGGAGGTTCGAATCCTCTCACCCCGACCAAGCATTTCGAGGACTTCCCGCAGTCCTGTCGCAAAATTCGCCGTGTGGCCGGGGTCATAGCTCATTCGCGCGAGGCGGTTACCTGCCCCGCCGTGATAAAATTACCGCTTTGCCGTTACGGGCTTCAACGCATGATTTCAGGCCTTCTCAGGAAAATTTTCGGCAGCCGCAATGATCGGCTGATCCGTCAGTACGCCATAGCTGTCAAGAAGATCAACGCGTTTGAGCCGGCCGTGCAAGCTCTTGACGATGAGCAATTGCGCGGCAAGACGGCCGAGTTGAAGCAGCGCGTCGCCAATGGTGAACCACTCGATGCCATCCTGCCGGAAGCCTTCGCGGTGGTGCGGGAGGCCAGCCAGCGCGTGCTCAACATGCGCCATTTCGACGTGCAGATGATCGGCGGGATGGTACTGCATGCCGGCAAGATCGCCGAGATGCGCACCGGGGAAGGCAAGACGCTGGCGGCGACGCTGCCCGCCTATCTGAACGCGCTTACCGGCCGGGGCGTGCACGTAATCACCGTCAACGATTACCTGGCCAGCCGCGATGCCGAATGGATGGGGCGGGTTTACCGCTTCCTGGGCCTGAGCGTCGGCGTGAATCTGTCGCAAATGGCACACGACGAAAAGCAACTCGCCTATGCGGCCGACATCACCTACGGCACCAACAACGAGTTCGGCTTCGATTACCTGCGCGACAACATGGTATATACGGCACAGGAGCGGGTTCAGCGTGGGCTCAACTATGCCATCGTGGATGAAGTCGATTCGATCCTGATCGACGAGGCGCGCACGCCGCTGATCATCTCCGGGCAGGCCGAGGACCACACCGACCTGTACATCAAGATGAACGCCGTGGCGCCGCTGCTGACGCGCGGTATAGCCGCCACCAAGGAAGGTGAAACGGATAGCGACGACTATACGGTCGATCTCAAGTCGCATCAGGTCTTGCTCACTGAAGCCGGCCACGAGCATGCCGAGGAAATTCTTGCCCGCCAGGGGCTGTTGCCAGAAGGCGGCAGCCTTTACGAGCCGGGCAACATTCTGTTGATGCACCACCTGTATGCGGCATTGCGCGCCCATAACCTGTTCCTGCGCGACCAGCAATATGTGGTGCAAAACGGCGAAGTCGTCATCGTCGACGAATTCACCGGCCGCCTGATGTCGGGACGGCGCTGGTCCGACGGCCTGCACCAGGCCGTGGAAGCCAAGGAAGGCGTGGCGATCCAGAACGAGAACCAGACGCTGGCATCGATCACCTTCCAGAATTATTTCCGCATGTACGGCCGGCTGGCCGGCATGACGGGAACGGCGGATACCGAAGCCTACGAGTTTCACCAGATCTACGGTCTGGAAACCGTCGTAATTCCAACCCATCGGCCGATGGTGCGCGACGACCGGATGGACCAGATCTACCGCACCGCACCCGAGAAATACACGGCCATAATCGCCGACATCAAGGATTGCCAGCAGCGCGGCCAGCCGGTGCTGGTCGGCACCACCTCGATCGAGAATTCCGAGCTGCTCTCCGAGATGCTGAAGCAGGAGAAGATGGCCCATCAGGTGCTGAACGCCAAGCAGCACGCCAAGGAGGCGGAGATCGTCGTCCAGGCGGGACGCCCCGGGGTGATCACGATTGCCACCAACATGGCCGGTCGGGGAACCGACATCGTGCTGGGCGGTAACCCCGAGCGGCAGATCGATGTCTTCAAGGACGATCCGAACATCAGCGCCGAAGACCGGGAAAAGCGCGTTACGGAAGTTCGCAGCGAATGGACCAAGCTACATGAGCAGGTGATCGCCGCCGGCGGTCTGCATATCATCGGCTCCGAACGCCACGAGTCGCGCCGCATCGACAATCAGTTGCGGGGCCGCGCCGGCCGCCAGGGTGATCCCGGGTCCTCGCGTTTCTATCTTGCGCTGGACGACCAGCTCCTGAAGATATTTGCCGGCGAACGACTCAATTCCATCATGGTGCGCCTCAAGATGCCCGAGGGCGAAGCGATCGAGCATCCGCTGGTGACGCGCTCTCTCGAATCGGCGCAGCGCAAGGTGGAGCAGCGCAACTTTGACATCCGCAAGCAACTGCTCGAATATGACGACGTCGCCAATGACCAGCGCAAGGTGATTTACCAGCAGAGAAACGAACTGCTCGAAACCGACGACATCACCGAGACCATCACGGCGATGCGCCAGGGCGTGCTGCACGACACTTTTCGTATCTTCGTGCCGGCTGAAAGCGTGGAGGAACAGTGGGAAATTTCCGCGCTGGAGTCCGCATTGGCAGGCGACTGGCAGATGAAGCTGCCGGTGGGCGAATGGCTCAAGGCGGAACCCGAGCTCAACGACAACGACTTGCTCAAGCGCATTCTGGATGCCGCCGATGAGGCTTACGTCGCCAAGATCGCCAGCGTCGACGCCGATGCCTGGCACGGCTTCGAGCGCAATGCCATGTTGCAAAGTCTCGACACGCACTGGCGCGAGCATCTCGCCGCCCTTGACCATTTGCGTCAAGGCATCCACTTGCGCGGCTATGCGCAGAAGAATCCCAAGCAGGAATACAAGCGCGAGGCTTTCGAGCTATTCGAGGGGTTGCTGCAATCGGTGCGCATGGATGTCACCAAACTGCTGCTGACGGTCGAGATCCGCACCGAAGAGCAGATCGAGCAGGCGGAAGCACCGCCACAACTCGAGAACGTCCAGTATCATCACGCCGACTATGACGAGGTGCTCGCCAAGCCGGAAGACAAGCCTGCCCAACCGGTCGTGCGGCATACCGAGAAGATCGGCCGCAACGACCCCTGTCCGTGCGGATCAGGCAAGAAATACAAGCATTGTCATGGGAAGCTTAGCTAGGCGGCAGGCATAGCGCGCGGGCACCCTCGCCTTTCACTACCAAGCGGATAGACCACAAAAAACGGCCACCCGAAGGTGGCCGTCTGATTCCTGCTGGAACAGTTGTTCTTAGAAGTTGTGCGACACGCCGACCTGCACGCCGCTCGGATCGTATCCGACATCCAGGGCGATAACGCCGGGGGCGCCGAGCATGGAGACTCTGGCCTTGCTGTCGTTAGTCATCTTGGAATAAGTACCGTACAGCGTGGTGCGCTTGGACATCGGGTGCACATAACCGAGGGCCAACAGCTTGCTGTCGGTAGCGGTGACATTCTTCATCTTCTTGTTGGTGTAGACGCCCTTGATTTCATCCGAACCCATCACCGGAATACCGAGGCCGAGGCTCCAGACGCTGTAGTCGCCCACGTTGGTGGCGGAGTTCTTCAGGGCTTCCCAACTGGCGACGATCCTGGCGGGTCCGAAATTGTAGCCGCCACCCAGATAGTTAACTGTTGTGGTCGACGGAGTGGGGATCGGAACAGCCAACTGATTGGGTTTCGATTTCTCGCTGGCGTAGGCATAGCCGAGGGACAGCGGGCCGTTGGCATATCTCAGGTTCAAGCCGGTGTGCCGGCCTGCGTCCTTGGGATCAGTCGTGGCTTCCTGCAGGGTGTTGCCGTTAGCGGCAGCGCCGGCAGCAGCGGGAGCGCCGGTATCACCCAAGGAATACATGAAAGTGATGCCGAAACCGCTCATGTCGGCGGACGTCCACTTCAGCGAGTTACTGGCGCGGGTCATGCCGACGTTGATCAGGCTGTAGTTGGAACCGATACCGGCGACGCGGAACATGTCGTTGCCTGCCTGCAGGTTAAACACCGGGGTGTACTGACGGCCGGCATCGAAGCTGCCGAAGCTGCCGCTCAGTCCCAGCCGAGCTTCGCGCTGGAAGAACTGCCCGACCAGACTGTCGTTGGAGCCGTTGTCGGTTCCCTGACCCATTTCCAGGCGGAAATTGGCTTTCAAGCCGCCGCCCAGATCTTCCGTTCCCTGGAAGCCCATACGCTCGGTCGTGTAGCCGCTGTTGGCCACGCGCATGACGCTGCCTCTGCCGTAGTTGCCGCTATCGACATTGACGTCAACGGTGCCATAAATGGTTACGTTGCTTTGTGCGAACGCACCGCCGGAAACGAGGCCGGCAACTGCCAAAGCGATTAGTTTCTTTTGCATGGTTGTGAATCTCCTAGTGGTTGAGAAGAGGGCAAACATCAATGACTTCACGTGTTGGTCACTGCCGCTGCACCTTCTGCCTCCCGAATTGAGAGAAGCTGGGCAATATTTTGCCTCTTCTAGTCAGGCCACGGCAAGCGGAAAGCCGCTTATTGCAAGGCTTGAAGGCAATATTGTGGTATTTGTGCAACAAACCACTAGTCAAATAGACCCGCCAGCGCGATTCCTGGCGACGGCGCGCGCATAAAGGCTTCCCCGACCAGAAATGCCCGCACGCCCCGCGTGCGCATCAGGGCGACATCGGCCGGGGCAACAATGCCGGATTCGGTGACGACGATTCGGCCCGGGGCGGCAATCTTGATGTGTTCAAGCTGGTCTAGCGTGGTGGCGAGGCTGACTTCAAAAGTTTTCAGGTTGCGGTTGTTGATGCCGAGCAGCGGCGTCTGCAGTTGCAGAGCGAGCTCGGTTTCGGCGGCATCGTGGGCTTCGACCAGCACCGCCATGCCCAGCGCCCCGGCAATTGCTTCCATCTCCCGCAGCAGGCCGAGATCGAGCGCGGCGACGATCAACAGGACAGCATCAGCGCCCATCGCCCGGGATTCATAGACCTGATAGGGATCGATCAGGAAGTCCTTGCGCAGCGCCGGCAATGCACACGCTTGGCGAGCCTGCTGCAAGTATTCCGGCGCACCCTGGAAAAATTGCCGGTCGGTCAGTACCGAGAGGCAAGCCGCGCCGTGTTCGGCGTAGTCGGCGGCTATCGCGGCGGGCTGGAAATCCTCGCGCAGCACCCCCTTGGACGGGCTGGCGCGCTTGATCTCGGCGATGACCGCAACGTTCCCCGCGGCGATTTTGCGACGTATGGCGCCGACGAAATCGCGTGCCGGTCTCTCTCGCGCCTCGGCTTCCGCGTCGCCGCGAATCTGCGCCAGCGGCGTGAGGCTCCGCGCGGCGCCGACTTCCTCACGCTTTACGGCGAGGATCCTGCGCAGGATATCCGACATCGGCGTTGTCGGTCTCAGCGCCGGGTAAAGCTGACGAACTCATCCAGCTTGGCGCGTGCGGCGCCGCTGGCAATCGCCTCGCGCGCCAGGGTGATGCCGGCGGGAATCGATGCGGCGAGATTGGCCGCATAGAGGGCGGCGCCGGCATTGAGGATGACGATCTCGCGCGGTGCGCCATCGTCATTGGCCAGCGCAGCCAACAGCATTTCCTTCGATTCCTGTGCATCGGCGACACGCAGGCTGCGGTTGGAAAGCATCTGCAGCCCGAAATCTTCCGGATGGATCTCGTATTCGGCGATCTTGCCGTCCTTCAATTCGCCGACCATGGTTGCTGCGCCGAGCGAGATTTCATCCATCCCGTCCTTGCCGTAGACCACCAGCACATGGTTGGCGCCCAGTTGTTCCATCACCCGCACCTGGATGCCGACCAGATCGGGATGAAAAACCCCCATCAGCGTGTTGGGCGCGCCGGCCGGGTTGGTGAGCGGGCCGAGGATGTTGAAAATGGTCCGCACCCCCATTTCGCGGCGTACCGGCGCGACATTCTTCATCGCCGTGTGATGGTTGGGCGCAAACATGAAGCCGATGCCGGTGGCGGCGATGCATTCACCGACCCGCTGCGGCGCGAGCTGGATGTTGGCACCCAGCGCCTCCAGCACGTCGGCGCTGCCGGAACTCGAGGAAACGCCGCGACCGCCATGCTTGGCGACTTTGGCTCCGGCCGCCGCCGCCACGAACATTGCGGCGGTGGAAATGTTGAAGGTATGGGCGCCGTCGCCGCCGGTGCCGACGATGTCGACGAAGTGGCGGTTGTCGGCGACTTCCACCTTGCTGGATAACTCACGCATGACCTGGGCCGCGGCGGTGATCTCGCCAATGGTTTCCTTCTTCACGCGCAGGCCGGTGAGGATGGCCGCAACCATCAGCGGGGAAATTTCCCCCTGCATGATTTGGCGCATCAGGTGCAGCATCTCGTCATGGAAGATCTCGCGGTGCTCGATGGTGCGCTGCAGGGCTTGTTGGGGAGTGATCATGCGCTAGGCCTTAAGGAAATTGCGCAGCAGGTCGTGGCCGCGCTCGGTGAGTATTGATTCAGGATGAAACTGGACGCCCTCGACAGTCAAGGTCTTGTGGCGCACGCCCATGATCTCGCGATCTTCCGTCCACGCCGTGACCTCCAGGCAATCCGGCAGCGTTTCGCTGGCGATTGCCAGAGAGTGGTATCGGGTCACCAGGAGCGGGTTGGGCAGGCCTCGAAACACCCCTGCGCCGTGGTGATGCACCGGGGAGGTCTTGCCGTGCATCAACTGTTTGGCATGCACGATTGCTCCGCCGAAGGCCGCGCCGATGCTCTGGTGGCCCAGGCACACGCCGAGGATGGGAATCTTGCCGGCGAATTCCTTGATCGTCGCCACGGAAATGCCGGCTTCGGCAGGCGAACAGGGCCCGGGCGAGACGACGATGCGCGCCGGCGCCATGGCGGCAATTTCCTTGAGGGTGATGGCGTCATTGCGATACACGCGCACGTCCTCGCCGAGTTCGCCGAAATACTGGACCAGGTTGTAGGTGAAGCTGTCGTAGTTGTCGATCATCAAGAGCATGGTAGGACTCCCGAAGGGCCGCTCCCGAGGGCGGCCGCGAACGAAGTGAGCGTGGGGGCCATTTCTTTCTCAGTCGAAACGCGTGTCGAGGCCGGCTTCGGCCATCTCGGCGGCGCGCAGCAGGGCTTTCGCCTTGTTCTGCGTTTCGATCCATTCGGCATCCGGATCGGAGTCTGCGACGATGCCGGCGCCGGCCTGGACATGGATCTTGCCGTCCTTGATGACAGCGGTGCGGATCGCGATTGCCAGATCCATGTCATGGTTGAAGCCGAGATAGCCGACCGCGCCGGCATAAATGCCGCGCCGGGAGGGCTCCAGTTCGTCGATAATTTCCATCGCCCGGACCTTGGGTGCGCCCGACACGGTGCCCGCCGGGAAAGTGGCTTTTAGCACATCCAGGGCGCCTTCGGCGTCGCGCAACTCGCCTTCGACATTGGAGACGATGTGCATGACATGGGAGTAACGCTCGATGAGGAACTGTTCGGTCACCCTGACCGAGCCAATTCTGGCGACGCGGCCGACGTCGTTGCGGCCGAGGTCGAGCAGCATCAGGTGTTCGGCACGCTCCTTCTGGTCGCCAAGCAGTTCCTTTGCCAGCGCTTCGTCCTCCTCCGGAGTCGCGCCGCGCTTGCGGGTGCCGGCGATCGGCCGCAGCGTCACCAGTTTCTTGCCATCCCGGTCTTCGAGGCGCACCAGGATTTCCGGTGAAGCGCCGACGACATGGAAATCCCCGAAATCGAAATAGAACATGTAAGGCGACGGATTAAGGGTGCGCAAAGCCCGGTATAGTGCCAGGGGCGTCGCGGCAAACGGCTTGCTCATGCGCTGCGATAGCACCACCTGCATGATGTCGCCGTCCACGATGTACTGCTTGGCGCGACGCACTGCGGCCTTGAATGCCTCCTCGCCGAACTCCGACACGGCCGGCGCCGAAGGCACCACCTGTTCCTCGGGGATTTGCACCGGGGCACGGAGCTTGGTCAGCAGCTCTTTCAAGCGTGCTTGAGCCTGTCGCCAGGCGCCCGGGAAACCGGGTTCGGCATACACCACCAGCGTCAGTTTGCCGGAGAGGTTGTCGACGATGGCGATCTCTTCGGACAGCATCAGCAGAATATCGGGAACGCCGGCGATATCCTGCCTTTCGGCGTGGGCCGGATTACGCGCCAGCTTGGTCTCGACATAGCGCACCGTGTCGTAGCCGAAGGCACCGACCAACCCACCGCAGAAACGCGGCAAGCCTTTCAGATCCGGAACCTTGAAGCGGGCCATGAACTCGGAGATGAACGACATCGGGTTAGTGTGCTCGCGCCGTTCGGCGACGCGGTTGCCGGTCAGCAGCAATACCGACGAACCGGTCACGGCAATGCGGGTGTCGGCGGCCAACCCGATGACCGAGTAACGGCCGAAGCGCTCGCCACCCTGGACCGACTCGAGCAGATAGGAATAGGGCGCGTTGGCAAGCTTGAGATAGATCGACAGCGGCGTGTCGAGATCGGCAAAGGTTTCCAGCGTCACCGGAATGCGGTTATAGCCGTCACCGGCAAGTCTGTCGAATTCGGATTCGTTCATTGGTGCTCCACCATTGCAATATCGGACCAAGGACGCATCGGGGGATGCGTCCGGAAACCAGCGGGATGCCTAGAGCATCGGGCGCCAGCGGCGCCAAGGCCATGCCTCCGCCGCGGAGCAGGACTCCCGGGGAGATGCGGCCAGCTTGGTCTTCCTTGTCAGTTGCAGGTTTGCGTGAAGCATGGAGAGGATCGTCTTTATCGAAATCTAAACAGCAACGACGCGGGAAGCGGCGTCGTCAATCGATGCCACTATAGCATCGCAATCGAGATCGCGCACGTCCCGGCCTTCGTTGTAGCCGTATGGTACGCAGAACACCGGGCAACCGGCGGCACGTGCCGCCCGGACATCGTTCAACGAATCGCCGATCAGCAGGGCCTGGTGCCTGGCGATGCCGAACTTCTGGCAGATATGGGTCAGTTGCAACGGATCGGGTTTGCTCCTGGTCAAGGTATCGCCGCAGACGACCAGTTCAAACCAGTGGGCGAGTCCGCTGCCGGCGAGCAGCGGCAGGGTGAAATCGGTCGCCTTATTGGTGATGCAGGCGAGCCGCAGGCCTTGTTCCTGCAGACGGCGCAGACCGTCCTCGACGCCTGGATAGATCGTGGCGTGGCGGCCATTGGTCGCCGCGTAATGCTGGCGGAAACTCGCCAGCGCCGCCTCGGGGGGGGGATTCGGATCGTCCGCGGCATCGAGGCATCCGGCCAGACAGCGCTTGACCAGATTGGGGATGCCACGCCCGATATAGGTGCGGATCTGGCTGACAGCGCATTCCGGCCGGCCGAGTTCGAGCAGCATCGCGTTGGCGGCAACGCCGATGTCGAGTGCGGTGTCGAGTAGCGTGCCGTCGAGGTCGATCATGACGGCCTTGACGCCCAGCTTGGTGGCGCCGGTCATGCCTTGGATAATTCTTCGCGCAGAGCCTTGAGCACCGTATCGTAATGATGGGGGTCGCCATCCTTCGCCGCGCCGAAAACCGCCGAGCCGGCGACAAAGGTGTCGGCCCCGGCCCGGGCGATCTCGGCGATGTTGTCGACCTTCACGCCACCGTCGATCTCCAGCAGGATCTGGCGTCCGCTGCGCTTGGCATAAGCGTCGATCTTTTCACCTGCCTGGCGCAATTTGTTGAGTGTCTCGGGGATGAACTTCTGGCCGCCGAATCCCGGATTGACCGACATCAGCAGCACAATGTCGAGTCTGTCCATCACATGATCCATCAACTCCAGTGGCGTCGCCGGGTTGAAAACCAGGCCGGCCTGGCAGCCCGATTCTCGGATCAGCGCCAGCGAGCGGTCGATGTGCTCGGAAGCTTCGGGGTGGAAGGTGATGACATTCGCGCCGGCCTTGGCGAAGTCCGGGATGATCCGGTCGACCGGCTTGACCATCAGGTGCACGTCGATGGTCGCCTGGGTCAGCGGCCGGATCGCTTCGCACACCAGTGGGCCGATGGTGAGGTTCGGCACATAATGGTTGTCCATCACGTCGAAGTGGATCCAGTCGGCGCCTGAAGCGATGACATTCATGACTTCCTCGCCCAGCCTGGCGAAGTTGGCGGAAAGGATGCTCGGGGCGATGCGGTAGCTTGGCTTCATGAAGGTTTTCCTGGATTCGATGAGGGGGATTGTAAACCTGGACCATCCCTGCCCAGGCTAATTTTTTCTGATGATTGATATAAGCCTGGGCGCGAGGTAGTGTCCACTGTGAAGTCGCGGCGGTTGCCATGTGATGCGTTTTCGTGTGCAATGGCGCCATGGCCGAAAGCAAAAAATATGAAATTCATGTCGGGGTCAGCGCCCAGTATCTGCCTGACCAATCCGATCCCGCCGCAGGACGATATGTCTTCGCCTATTCCATCGACATCCGCAACACTGGCACGGTGGCGGCCCAACTCATCAGCCGACACTGGATCATTGCCGATGCCGACGCCCTAGTTCAGGAAGTGCGCGGGTTGGGAGTGGTCGGACATCAACCGTTGCTGCAGCCCGGCGAGAACTTCGAATATACCAGCGGCTGCGTTCTCGCCACCCCGGTGGGTACCATGAAGGGCAGCTACCAGATGGTCGCGGAGGATGGCAACACCTTCGAAGCGCCGATAGCCGAATTCGTCCTGTCGATGCCGAGGGTGCTGCACTAGTGGCCGATTTTGTATCTGGGGTGCTGGTGCCCAATCTTGTTTTTCGCGTAGCAGTGTCCAATATTATTTCCGGGGTACCAGGCGAAGCTCAGTGACCCCCATTTACACGGAGAGAAGGATGAAGAAGGCGATACTTGCTTTGCTGTTGACTGTTGGGGGGAACGCATTGGCCTACGATGTGGCGACGCCCTCGGTCGTCAGCAATATTCAATGGGTAGTGAGCGGCACGACAGGCACCGAATCCGCGAACAACACCTGCACGGTCTTGAACCTGGACGCGAGCGGAGATTGGATCAAGGGACAGAAGTTCACGATCTACGGCGGGCTTTTCTGCAACAACAATGCCACCACTTACGGCGTGACCGGCAGCGGGTTCGTGTTGAGCCAGGGCGGTATCGCCATGTTCCTGTCGATCGGCTCGCAGTTCTACTGGACCTGCGCGACCAACCCGCAACTCGGGGCCACCTGCAAGGCCGTCAATGCGGCTACGCTTACCCAGGTGGGATCACCCGTGATCAGTTTGGTCCCATGATAGGAGCGATCACGCTGAAAAGCTTGCGTGACCCGTCACTGGAGCCTGAACCCCTGGGCTGACTGGTCGCTGTTGCGGAAATAGATCAGGCCGCTCTCTTGCCAATAGGGGTCGTTGGCATGCGCTGTGGGAGTACTGATGACCGTGTACTCCGGACGCAAGGCGTAATTTTGTCCCCCCAGGCCTGCCGTCACCGTGCCATCGACGCTATTCGTGACTATTGCCGTTGGCGCAGCCGTTCTAACAAGGGAATTGAGCGTATCCACATCCAGAAAGGCTGGGTAAAGGGTCTGTAGCGTTCCCAGGTGGTCGCGGAAGACCGCGTAACCGCTGGCATCACTCTCGAAGCCGGGCAGGGGCGACGGATTGCTGGGAAGACTGGCGCTCAACGCAGGCATGACCACATAGCGACCGCTCTGGAACCGGATTTCGATTGCCCCGGTCGGCTTCAGACTCAAGGTGCCAGCCGTATCCCCGGTCTTGACAGCCGTCTGCAAGTCGCTGAAATAGCCCAATGCGCCGGAAAGGCTCATCTGAATTCCGCGACTAGCCAGGGTATAAGCACCACCTGCGGTGGCCGTGGCACTGGTGTCCGAGAACTGGTTGAGTTTGACCAGCACATCGCCGAGCGGAATCAATCGGTAGGCGGTGTTGCCCAACATGTAGGTGATCACCCCGGTGGTCTTGTCATAGCTCAACTGCCCGCTGGTGTCTCCCAGCCCGGACTTGAGTTGATCGCCGACAATATCCAGCAGCGACAGCGTATTGTTGAAGCGCGCCAACGGACCCTCCAGAACCGGGATCTTGGTGCCGCTGTCCTTGGTCATTTGCACCGGCAGGGGATCGCCCGGCACCTGATTCACGCCGTTCAGGGAACCCAGTGAAATCTGGCTGAGATTGCCGCCAGCATCCAGTTGGGTGCTCTCTCCCTTATAAACCGGAACCGGGAGGCTACCCACCGGGCCTTGATAATTGACCTGTCCGCTATCCACGAACACCGTTGCCGTGGTATCCGATTTGACCACCACCACGCTGTCTGCAATTGTCGTGGTGACGATCGATCCGACGGTCTTTTGAGCTTCGGACGACATCACCGAAATGGTGTTCCCGATCGAGGGGGAGGTAATCTGGACAGTGCCTTTCGAAACCTCGAGCTGAGGCTTGTTGTCGACGGTTCTGATCACCAGTTCGGCGGCGCCGACCTGGTCCTTGTATTGCAACGTGGTGTTGCCGGAGGTGAAGCTCACCGCCTGGAGGGTATCGAGCTTGACCAGGGCGTTTTCCTGCGCGGTGGGGCTGAGCACTATCGGCGCGGTCGGCGCGGTCACGACCAGGGCACCGGCCGCATTCACCGTTACGTTGCCGGCCGGCGCCGACAAGACTTGGGCCGTATTGGTGACTGGCGTCACGCAGACGCCTCCCTGCGGTACTTGAGGTGGGACGCAGACGACCGCTGTTACGCATACGCCGAATCTCAATACCTGTGGTGGTGCGCAGGTGACGGCTGTCACGCACACGCCGTTCTGCA
>Ga0208566_1001034_pt1 | contig 16794 bp, 12 predicted proteins | sample PL_2010_150m_FD_184159 | JGI IMG/M metagenome (GOLD analysis project Ga0208566, IMG submission 184159) | Freshwater microbial communities from Powell Lake, British Columbia, Canada to study Microbial Dark Matter (Phase II) - PL_2010_150m... | ecosystem: Environmental > Aquatic > Freshwater >...
CTGTGGTCAAAGATCTCAAAGTCAAGGGCAGACCAGTGTCAATCAAAGTTGGTACCAAGGTGCGCAATATTCGCTTGGTGCGCGACAACGGCGATCACGACATTGACTGCAAAGTAGACGGATTTGGCGCGATGTACCTCAAATCGAGCGTGGTTCGAAAGGTATAGGGCGAAGTCCTCTCGGGTCGGCAACAATAGAAGGACTATGGCCGATCCGATTATTACCATCGCGCAGCGGCTGAAGCCGACGTTTGCGCGCATCGGCGGCATTTCGCAAGCCGATGCTGACGCGGTCGTTCGCAGAAGTGATCGTGCCGACGCACAGGTAAACGGTTCGCTTGCACTGGCAAAAGTGTTGGGGAAGACGCCGCGCGAAGTTGCGCAACTTGTACTCGACGACGCTGACCTATCGAGTGTGTGCAGCAGTGTCGAGATTGCAGGGCCAGGCTTTATCAACATCACATTTGCTCCCGAGTTTTTGGCAGCCGAACTCGCCCGCGCAGCAGCCGATCCGCGACTCGGTGTATCGAGCGCGACCAAAACACAAACTGTGGTCATCGATTATTCGGCGCCAAACGTTGCCAAAGAAATGCATGTTGGACACTTGCGTTCAACAGTGATCGGTGACGCAATTGTGCGCATGCTCGAGTTTGTTGGGCACAGAGTTATTCGTGAAAATCACATTGGCGACTGGGGCACGCCGTTTGGCATGCTCATCGAACACTTGATTGATCTTGGCGAAACTGAAGCCGCAAATGAACTTTCGGTTGGTGACCTCGATTCGTTTTATAAACAAGCGCGCACAAAGTTTGATGCCGATGAAAGTTTTAAGGAACGTGCGCGTGCGCGTGTAGTGCTGTTGCAGGGAGGCGACGCAGAGACATTGCGGATGTGGAAGTTGTTGGTGGGCGAGAGCACTCGCTATTTCGATCGCGTATACAGGTCGCTTGATGTCTTGCTCACTGCCGATGACATCATGGGCGAGAGCGCGTACAACCACTTGTTGGCCCAAGTGGTCGAACGACTTGACGCAGCAAAGATGCTCGAGACGAGTGACGGCGCAGAAGTTGTATTTGTTGATGGTTTTGTTAATCGCGACAACGAACCGTTGCCGCTCATCATTCGCAAAACAGATGGTGGCTACAACTACGCGACAAGTGATTTGGCATGCGTGATCGATCGTGTCGAACGACTTGGTGCAACGGTTATTTTGTATATCGTTGGCGCGCCACAAGCCCAGCATCTCGAGATGGTTGGTGTTGTCTCGCGTAAGGCCGGTTGGGTGCCAGAAACTACACAGATGGTGCACGTTGCGTTTGGAAACGTGCTTGGAAGTGATCGCAAGATTTTGAAGAGTCGCAGCGGAGAAGTTGTCAAGCTGGACGCTCTCTTGACAGAAGCTGTTGAGCGTGCAAAAGATGCGGTGCGCGCAAAGAACCCCTATTGGTCTGATGCTCAACACAATGCGATTGCAAAGCAGGTGGGCATCGGCGCGATTAAGTACGCCGACTTGTCGACCGATCGGATCAAGGATTACGTATTTGATTGGGAGCGCATGCTCTCGTTTGATGGAAACACGTCGCCGTATTTGCAATATGCGCATGCTCGCATTTGCAGCATTTTTCGCAGGGCTGGGGTAGATCGCGCGAGCGTTCGTGGCGTAACACCGCTTGTTGAGCACGAAGCCGAGCGCGCACTCGTGCTGCGGTTGTTGCAGTTTGACACCGCGGTGTTGGACACGCTCGACAAATACAGCCCGCACAGGTTGTGCACCTATTTGTATGATTTGGCCAGTGAATTCAGTGCCTTTTACGAGCATTGCCCAGTGATGCGCGCAGAAAATGATGAGCAGCGCACGAGCCGCCTCGCGCTGTGCGATTTTACGGCGCGGGTAATGTCGCAGGGTCTTTCATTGTTGGGCATCGAGACCCCGGAGCAAATGTGACCGCAATTGCCAAGCACTTGTTGCCAGATAATGCTGTCATTGACTCTGATGGTCAGATGAGTATTGGTGGATGCGCACTCACCGCTGTTGCGGCCGAGTTTGGCACGCCCGTGTTTGTGTATGACGAGGAGCATTTGCGCGCTCGTTGCCGCGAAGCAGTTGCAGCGTTTGGGCGCGAACGAGTGGTGTACGCAGCGAAGGCATTTTTGTGCACTGCAATGGCGCGCCTTGCGCACGAAGAGGGTTTGTTGCTCGATGTAGCCACAGGTGGCGAGTTGTTTGTGGCGCTCAATGCCGGAGTGCCGGCTAGTCACTGTGTGATGCACGGCAACAACAAGAGTGAAGACGAATTACGTGCCGCGATTGAGGCAGGGGTTCGACACATCGTTGTAGACAATTTTGACGAACTCGATCGTCTGGATGCGTTGCATGCTCAAGGCCTGCCAGCACCGCGTGTGCAGTTGCGCGTAACGCCCGGTGTGTATGTGCACACGCACGAGTTTGTGTCAACAGGGCAAGACGACTCGAAGTTTGGTTTTAATCTTGGCAATGGCGATGCTCGCAAGGCTGCACAACGCGCGAAAGATTCTTCGTCGGTGCAACTCGTGGGCATTCATTGCCACATCGGGTCAAATGTGTTTGCTGCCGAAAACTTTACGCTCGCTGCAAAAATTATGGTCGAATTGGCAAACGAACTTGGCATAGACGAAGTCACGCTTGGCGGTGGCCTTGGTGTTGCATACGTTGCATCCGAACACGCACCAACGATTACCGAGTGGGCTGGTCACTTGCACAGCGCAACGGCTCACCTCAACAAAGGCATCACGGTGTTTGTTGAGCCTGGCAGATCGATCGTTGCGTCGGCTGCTGTCACGTTGTATTCAGTTGGCACTATCAAGAACATTCCTGGCGTGCGTACGTACGTTGCAGTCGACGGCGGCATGAGCGACAATCCACGACCTGTGTTGTATGGCAGTGGATATGAAGCATTTTTGCCAGCACGAGCCAATGCCGATCGCACTGAAGTTGTGCGCCTTGTTGGCAAACATTGCGAGAGCGGCGATGTGTTGATCAATGAGGCACTTGTGCCTTTCGTGCTTGCTATCGGTGATGTGCTCGCGACTCCGGTAACTGGTGCTTATGGCCATTCGATGGGCTCCAACTACAACAAAGTGACTCGACCGCCAGTGGTTTTTATTGCAAATGGCAAAGCCCGTCTTGTTGTGCGCCGTGAAACCAATGAAGATCTGACAAGGCTCGATATTCGCTAGAGATCGGGGTCGCCGTGCCAATAGCGTGAAGGCATGGCTGCAATTCAAGTTCGCATCGGAGTAATTGGCCATGGCACGGTTGGCGCCGCGTTTGTACGGCTCGTCAAGCAACAAGCTTCCGCAATTGCGGCCCGCAGCGGCGTGCAACTCGTGATTGCGCGAGTAGCGGTTCGCAACATTGATGCGCACAAAGATTCGCTGGCTGCCGACGTACTCACTACCGATGCAGAGTTTGTAGTCAATGACCCAACTGTCGACCTCGTCGTTGAAGTGATGGGTGGCATCGACCAGGCCCGCAGTTTGATCCTCAAGGCATTGGCAAATGGCAAGCCTGTGGTCACTGCCAACAAGGCGTTGATAGCGACTCATGGTGCAGAGTTGTTTGCAGCAGCCGACAATGCAGGCATCGACTTGTTGTTTGAGGCAGCAGTGTGCGGCGGCATTCCGCTCATTCGCCCCTTGCGCGAAAGTTTGCGCGGCGAGCCAATCAGGCGAGTGCTCGGCATCGTCAATGGAACAACAAATTACATTCTCACCAAGATGAGCGAAGACGGCGCGAGTTACGAAGACGCGCTTGCTGGCGCACAACAACTTGGTTATGCAGAAAGTGACCCGACAGCCGATGTCGAGGGGCTTGATGCCGCAGCAAAGATTTCGATCATCGCAAGCATTGCGTTTGGTTGCAACGTTGTTGCAGGCGACGTGTATAGCGAAGGCATTACCAAAATCACGGCAGCCGACATCGCAATTGCAAAGCGTTTGGGTTATGCAGTCAAGTTGTTGGGCATCACCGAGATGGAAAAAACAACTGGTGCAATTTCGGTACGAGTGCATCCCGCGATGGTCTCGATGCAGCATCCACTCGCATCGGTGCGCGAAGCATTCAATGCAGTCGTTGTCGATGGCGAAGCATCAGGCTCACTCATGTTTTATGGAAGAGGTGCAGGCGGAGACCCAACGGCATCTTCGATACTCGGTGACGTGATTGACGCATCTATCAACCTCAACAAGGGCGCACATGCAACCCTTGGTGTGTTGAGTGCGCCAAAGTTGCAACCGATGTCGGATACATCGTGTGAGTTTTTGTTGCCGCTTGAGGTTGCCGACAAGCCAGGCGTATTGCACGCCGTCACTGGTGTTTTTGCTCGTCACAATGTGAGCATCCGTGCGGCCGAGCAAGACGGCATTGGTCATGGTGCACGCCTCGTGTTTCTGACGCACAATGCAAATGAGGCAGCGATGCAGGCTTGCATCAGCGAATTGAAAAAACTTGATGTGGTCACGCATGTGGGTGGCCTCCTGCGGGTCATCGCAGACTAAAATATTTTTTCGTATGCGTTACATCTCCACTCGCGGTCGTGCCCCAGAGTTGGGTTTTTGTGACGCGCTCTTGGCTGGCCTAGCCACTGACGGCGGGTTGTATGTGCCACAAACGTGGCCAAGTGTGAGCATGCCAACTACTGGCAGCTATGCCGACCGTGCTGCAGCAATCATGCAGCCTTTTATTGGCACCGAAATCGATGCGCCAACCATGGTGCGCTTGAGCCGCGAGGCGTATTCGTCGTTCAGGCATCCAGATGTTGTGCCACTTGTGCAGATTGCACCAGAACATTATTTGCTCGAGCTATTTCATGGCCCAACACTTGCGTTTAAAGATGTGGCGTTGCAACTCATTGGCAAATTGTTTGATCATGTGTTGAGTGAGCGCAATCAGCGAGTCATGATCGTTGGTGCAACCAGTGGCGACACAGGAAGCGCCGCAATTGATGGCGTCAAGTCGTGCAACAACGTCGACATTGTGATTTTGTATCCGCGTGGTCGGGTCAGCGACGTGCAACGTAGGCAAATGACCACAGTTGACGCTCCAAATGTGCACACCGTTGCTATCGACGGCACGTTTGATGATTGCCAAGATTTGGTCAAGGCCATGTTTAACGACGCACCCTTTCGTGAGGCCAACAATTTGTCCGCCGTCAATTCCATCAACTGGGCGCGCGTCATGGCACAAACTGTTTACTATTTCACCGCGCTGCAGTCACTCGGTCGAAGTGCTTCATTTAGCGTGCCAACTGGCAACTTCGGCAACGTGCTTGCTGGATGGATTGCAAAACAGATGGGTGCACCGATCGAAAAACTGATTGTCGGGTCTAACAGCAACGACATTCTCACCCGATTCTTTGATACACATGCGATGCAAATGGCATCCGTTGTGCCGACACTGAGCCCAAGCATGGACATTCAGGTTTCGTCCAACTTTGAGCGTTTGTTGTTTGAGATGAATGATCGCGATGGGGGAGCAACCTCACAACAACTCGACGCGTTTCGTGCCAGGGGCAAGTTGTCGGTTGAACCAGATCAATACGCATCGTGGATTGCACCGATATTCCGTGCACATCGATGTGATGATGCCCAAACGTTGTCGGTGATGAAACGCATGCACCACGACCACGGCATGTTTGTTGATCCGCACACTGCTGTTGGTATTGCATCAGCAGAGCATTGCGCCGAGCCCGGTGTGCCCACAATTACCTTGGCAACCGCGCATCCAGCCAAGTTTCCTGATGCAGTCAAGTTGGCAACTGGGGTCGAACCACCGTTGCCAGAGCATCTTCTAGATCTCATGCAAAGAGCCGAGCAAATTATTGATTTGCCCAATGACTTGCAAGCAGTTGAGGCCTTCGTCGCTGCACGCCAGCGTGGCTAGCAAGCCAATTAATGACCCCCCATCGACAATGCATGTTGTAATTAGTGAGCGAGTGGGGCTACTCTGAATATGGCTCGGATTCCCGAGTGAAGCCCCCGCAAACCTGCGACGTTGATTTTCGCGTGACGCAACTGCGGTCAGATGGGCAACTCACATTTGTGTGAACGCCCTTGAAAGTAGGACCAATGGCCAGTGGAGCCCTTGAAAAAACCGCATTAGAAGCCAAAGACCGCGAGCAACTGACAGCAATTGCGTCAGCACTCGGCGTCAAGTCGGCATCGCGTGCAAAAAAGTCAGAACTCATCGACATGATCCTTGAGCAAACAAAGCCTGCAGCACCAACACCGGTTGCTGCAAAGCCAGCATCGCGAGTTGCTGCAAAAACCCCAGCCCCAGCCGTTGCGCAAGCAGCACTTGGTGCTGGTGGCGAACCACTTGCCGATTGGGAAATTGAATTAGCCGAACACGAAGGAACGCCAGTTGCACCCGATGCACGTCGCGCAAGCGAGCGACCAGCGGGTTCTGATCGCGGCTCCGATCGAAATAGCGAGCGTGGCCCAAATCGCAATAATGATCGTGGCCCAAACCGCAATCCAAACAACAATCGCAATCAAGATCGCCAAAATAGTTTTCAAGAAAATGGAGCCGAGGGTGGTCCAAACCGCAATCGCAACCGCAACCGTCGACGACGTGGAAAAGGTCCGCGCGACGAAGGCCCACAGGGCAACGATCGCTACGAGTCATTCGAGCAAGAGGTAAATAACGAGCCAATCTCGACCGAGCCAGTTTTGGTCTCTGGTTATCTCGATCTGCGCGACGAGGGCTACGGCTTTCTGCGCGTCAATGGGTACTTGGCAAGCGCAGGCGACGCATATGTGGCCGTACGTTTGACACGTCAATATGGTCTGCGCAAGGGCGATCACGTCACCGGTATGTGCAAGCCAGCTGGGCGCAATGAAAAGAATCCAGCAATGCTTGATGTTGCAACGATCAATGGTGTTGCAGCAGACCAAGTGAAGGTGCGTCCTCGTTTCGAAGACCTCACCGCATTGTTTCCCGACTCCAAACTTGGACTCGAAAACTCTGCAGACCCAAACAACATGACCGCACGCATTATCGACTTGATCTCACCAATTGGTAAAGGTCAACGTGGAATGATCGTGTCGCCTCCAAAGGCCGGCAAAACAACGGTGATGAAGACGATTGCAACTTCAATCGAACGCAATCACCCGGAAGTAAAACTGATTGTGCTGTTGATCGACGAACGTCCTGAAGAAGTGACCGATATGCGGCGCACAGTGAAGGGCGAAGTAATTGCTTCTACCTTTGACAGACCGTCGGAAGAGCACACACAAGTGGCCGAAATGGTGCTGGAAAAGGCTAAGCGCATGGTCGAGATGGGCGAAGACATTGTCATCATTCTTGACGGCATCACTCGATTGTCGCGCGCATACAACTTGTCGGCGCCTGCAACCGGAAAAATCATGTCCGGTGGTATCGACGCTGGTGCTCTGTATCCACCAAAGAAATTCTTTGGTTCGGCTCGCAACGTTGAAGAAGGCGGCAGTCTCACGATCCTTGCAACAGCATTGGTCGAGACAAACAGCCGCATGGACGATGCAATTTTCGAAGAGTTCAAGGGCACGGGCAACATGGAGCTTCGTCTCGATCGCAAGATCTCGGAGCGCCGTATTTACCCAGCCATTGACGTTGATGCATCAAGTACTCGACACGAAGAGTTGTTGTTTGATCGCAAGCAATTGCAGATGGTCTGGAAACTTCGCCGAGTATTGAGCGGTTTGGCCGAGGGTGGCAACGCTGCTCCTGGTCTCGAGTTGTTGATCGATCGATTGAAGACATTTAAGAACAACGATGAGTTCTTGTCCGAAATCGCTAAGCAACCAAACGCCTAATCGATAACTATTTCGTCCGCTTTTTCGTCATGTTTTTTTGGCTTTCTCTCGCATGAGTGAAAACAACAATCAGAAAAGTCGTGTGGCGCAGCTTGCTCTGCGTAGCGCAATGTCGGGCATCGGTGCTGTCGAGCAGCCAGAGTTTGTGGAGTTTGCTCTCGGCGCAGGTGCCGTAAGCGCAAACCATGCATGGGTTGTGGTGCTCGAACAATGCGAGCGCTCGCTTGGCCCGGTGTTGTTGTGGGCACAAAAGTTTGACGCCACGTCAATCGATATTTTTGTGGTCTCCGATGCTGGCATCGTGTCACGTCGCGCGCAGTTGTTTGATCAAGACATTCGTGTGTGGCTTGTTGCCGACAAACAAGTTGCTCGCGCTGAATCCGAGCCTGTGATGCCGTCTTTGGCAGTACCCAACACGCACGAGCAATTTGCACCGATTATTGGCGAGTCTGGTGCCGATGTTGTGCGCGAGCATGGTGTGCTGAGCGGCGAAGTGATGGGCCTTGAAGTGTGCAGAGTCGTTATCGATGGCAATGACAACACTCCTCGTCTCGAGATCGGTGTTGGGGCTCACGACCGCGAGACATTCCAGATGCTGCATGGCAAAGTTGCCACACTCGAGTCGCTGATCAAGGTTGTCAACATCGTGCGCGGGCATCGTCAAAGCGGGGCAGAACATCACCCACTCAACAGACTCGCTGCCGAACGCTTGCTACGACATCGCTTGATCGTTGAGCCACAGTTGGTTGGTGCTTCGTCGCTACATGCTGTCGAGCCACCAGTACAACGCCTCAATGTCAAGGATGCGGTGCCTTGCTGCGCATCTGGCATGACCGAAGACGGTGCGCAGATTGTTGTTGTGTGCACAGCATCTGTCGATGTAGATGTTGTTTCGTTTGCGGCTGATGCGCGCGCTCGTATTGCACCCGATGCGCAACTCGTGATCGCAACCCACACCAACAACGTCACTCCATCGTTGGAAAAGTTGGCAAAATCACTGCGTATTCCTGCACGATTCGTGCAAGTCGCACCCGTTGTTCGCTAATAAAGTCGTAGCCTAAGAGTCGTGTTAGACCGACTGGTTCAAATTGATGCCGATTACAGGGCACTTGAAGAGAGTTTGGCTAGCCAAGAAGTGTTGAGTGATCAAGCAAAATTGCGTGATGCATCGCGTCGCTACAAGCAGCAAACACCGTTGGTGTCGTGCATTCGCGAATATCTCAATACGCAGGGCAATAACGAGGCTGCACGCGAGTTGTTGGCCGATGCAGACGGCCAAGAGCGCGAGCAACTGCAAGCCGAGATCGATGCTGGTGTAATCAAATTGTCCGAGTTGGAAGAACGACTCAAGGTGTTGTTGCTGCCATCCGATCCCAATGACGGAAAAAACATCATCATCGAAATTCGTGGCGCAGAAGGCGGCGAAGAAGCAAACCTTTTTGCGGGCGACTTGTTTGAGATGTACGCCGCATATGCGGCACGACAGGGTTGGGCGTGGGAAGTGTTGTCGCGCGACAACTCGCCAATGGGAGGCATCAATCAGATCACTGTGTCGGCCAAAGGCGACTCAGTGTGGACAAAGATGCGCTTTGAGGCCGGGCCACATCGAGTGCAACGCGTGCCAGTCACCGAAGCACAAGGTCGCATTCACACTTCATCTGCAACCGTGATGGTGTTGCCCGAAGCAGAAGAAGTCGACGTCGAGATCGACGAAAAAGATTTACATATTGACGTGTATCGCGCAAGCGGCCCTGGCGGTCAGGGCGTCAACACCACCGACTCTGCGGTGCGCATCACGCACAAACCATCTGGTTTGGTTGTTGCAATGCAAGACGAGCGCAGCCAGTTGCAAAACCGCCTGCGCGCCATGACGGTATTGCGTTCGCGCTTGCTCAAGCTGCGCGAAGACGAGCAAGCCGAAAAGATGTCGGCACAACGCAAGGCCCAGGTTGGCAAGGGTGGGCGAGGCGAAAAGATTCGCACCTACAACTTCAAAGAAAATCGCATCACCGACCATCGCATCGGCTTTACGTTGTATCAATTGCAAGATGTGTTGATGGGCAATCTTGATCCAGTGATCGATGCGCTCACCGCGCAGTTCGAGATCGAACAGTTGGCTGGCGCTTCTGTCGAAGTTCACTAAACGAGCAGGCATCAGTGGCCGACGCTCTAGACAACGTTTCTTGGCGCGAGATGCTTGCGTCAACGACACAACAGTTGAGTAATGCTCAAGAGGCGCGTTGGCTGTGCGAGCACGCGAGTGGCATGGATGCAACAGAGTTTTCTTTAGAGCAAGATCAGTTTGTGACAGTGGCGTGCGCAAAAAGTTTGCAGGCAATGGTGCAAGATCGACTGAGTGGAATGCCGCTGCAATATGTGATGAAGCGCTGGGCCTTTAGGCATCTCGACATCATGGTTGACGAGCGAGTATTGATTCCTCGCCCAGAGACCGAGCAGGTTGTGCAGGTCGCTCTTGATATTGCACGAACTCGGTTGGGCAACACTCCTTTACAGGTTGTCGACTTGGGCACGGGCAGTGGCGTGATTGGTCTCTCGATGGCATTCGAGCTTGGCGCAGAAGCAGCGCATGTGTGGCTCACCGATGCATCAGTTGATGCACTCGATGTTGCTCGCGCAAACATGATTGGTATTGGTAGGGCAGCAGCAAATGTGCGCATTGCACATGGCGGTTGGTGGAATGCGTTGCCTCAAGACTTGGCAGGCATGATCGATATTGCAATTTGTAATCCGCCATATATTGCCGAAGCCGATAGCGAAGTTGCACCAGACGTTCATATGTATGAGCCGCATTCGGCTTTGTATGTGCACGACAATGGGCTTGCAGATTTGCGCACAGTCATTGAGGGTGCGTCTGCATGGCTGAAGCAATCGGGGTGGCTCGTGCTCGAGATTGGGTATCAACAGGGTGCAGATGTGCTCGCAATCATGGCCGCATCTGGTTTTGTTGGTGCAGAAATCAAACAAGATTTGTCCGGTCGCGACCGCATTGCGGTCGGACAACTACATGGCTAATTGCTTTTTGGTGAGCACAACAAGTGCCGTTGCAAAAATTCGAGTTGGTGGAGCAACAAGTTTTCGGCAACCACTTCCTGTGGTGTCATGTGTGTAACACCACTGAGGGCAAGCAGTTCATGCACTTTGCCGTGATGGAGAAGCGCAGTCGAAAACTGCAATGTGTGCGCGGCGAGCACATTGTCATCTGCTAATCCGTGAATAAGTAGTAGCGGACGCTCCAACAAAGGTGCGTGGGCGACAAGTGAAGTTGCTTCGTAGTCGACATGGTGCGTGTATGGGTTGCCCATGTAACGCTCGGTGTAATGCGTGTCATACAGATCCCATTTGGTAACAGGCGCACCAGCAACGGCGCAATGAAACAACGCAGGGGCTCGAAGCACCGCAAGCGCGGCCAAGTAGCCACCAAAACTCCAACCACGAATACCTACGCGAGATGTGTCGGCGCACGGCACCAGTGATGGAAGTTCGCGCAGCACTGCAATTTGATCGTCAAGGATCTCGGTAGCAAGGTCATGGTGTACGTCGCGTTCCCATTGTGTGCCACGCCCCGGTGTGCCACGCCCGTCGGCAATAACAACGCAGAAGCCTTGATTGGCAAACCACTGCGAAGCAAAATATGCGCTGGATGCGCAGATCACTCGCTGCGCGTGTGGCCCGCCGTATGGGTCAAACAAAATAGGCAATGGTGAGCCGTCGTGATTGTGCGGCATCACAATCGCTGTTGCGATTTTGTTTGCTCCAACACGGTGCATTGTCACATTTGGCGTGAGCAGGCATGTCTCTGCATTGTTTGCAAGCTGATGTTTGCCGTTTACGCGTGTGGTGGTGCGCACTTCGTTCAATGTTGCGCTGCGAATAACGACGGTGTCGCCACCAACCGCAGCCGTGTGCACGCCAGTGTCGGTGGTGAGCCAACTGACCGTCAAGTCGGCGAGGTTGCACTGCAATATGTGCAGCACTGTTGAATCCGCAATTGGATTTGCTCCAAAATAGATTGCTGTCGGCGTAGTGGCAATGATGTTTCGCACCTGAATGTCACTACTTGTAACGACTTGATCGTCAATGGTGAGCGCCCTCACACCATTGCGTTCACAGCACATCGCGAGTCGACCGTCTGCAAGCAATGTCGGGCTTCCGGCCACTAGATCTATCCAGTGCTCATCGGTTTCGGTGCGAATCGCGCGTAACGCGCCCGTGCCTGTGTCGACCGAACAGATCTCAAGTTGCGTTTGCTCACGATTTTGCAAAGAAACTATCAATCCGTTGCGTGACCATTGAACATTGGTGAGGTATTCAAATTGAGATTGCTCCCACTGCACATCAACATGTGAAGAGTTGTTATCTGCGTGATCGACGCTGAAAAGATGCAATGAAACATTTGCATTGTCGGTGCCGGCAAATGGGTAACGATGGGGTCGTGGTTGGGTCATCGGGCTGGCCGGATCACCAATCCATGTCATGGCAACGGGCGAGTTGTCTACCCGACACGCCGCTATTGCAGTGCTGCTGGGAGACCACCAATAACCGCGCTGTCGGCCCATTTCTTCTCCTGCAACAAACTCGGCTTGACCCCAAGTGATGTCGTTATTGGGCTCGGCCTCTGCAGCGATAATTGTTTCGGCGCCAGCAATGTCGCAGACACACAATTTGCTGTCTCGCACATAGGCAACAAGTTTTCCGTTTGGGCTCAGTCGCGGGTCAAAGATTGCATCTGAAGTTTTTATCTTGTGAGTGACAGCCGTAACGAGGTTGGTAACAAAGAGTTGCCCTGCAACGCAGTATGCAGCATTGAGCACCTGGTCGTCGCACGAGTAACTCACGATGCCCGATGCGCCTTCGCGGGCGCGCTCACGTCGAGATTGCTCGGCCGACGTTTCCAAATTTTGGTCGCCGGCGCCCGAGTGCTGTGCGTGCATGTCGGCAACACATGTTTCAACCGATGTATTTACGTCAAGTACATACAGCGAGTTCACGGCATCAGACCCACCGAGCGACCTGCAAAAAACAACGCGAGCGCCATCGGGCGACACAACGATGTTGCGTGGTTCTCCAAGGGTGAGTCGCTGTGTGCGAGCAAACTGCCGCGGAAACGTGTCAGACACTGTTTCGGACACTGTTTTAGACACTGATGTCGCCGGTTTCATCGAGTGTGACCGTTTTGCCCACCCACTCGTTATCGCACATGTCGGTGCCCAGTTGTGTGTTGTCGCTCGTTGCCCATGCTCTGCGACCATCGGCCAGAAGTACTGCTGCACGCACTTTCTCGGCAGCGCCATCACGATCGTGCATCACGCTGTATGCCTCTACGGTCGCTGCACCTTTGGCTTCAAGTGCTGTTGCTACGGCGCGTCGAGGAAGTGCATCCACTTCGTTCTGTGGCGACTCGTGCCTAAAGCCATGACGGGGTGGAGTTGTTGCGTACACGCCAAACGAATGCTTCGTTGCAAAACCTCCATTGGCCCACACCAAACCAGTCTCTGTGGGGTTTTCGCGCAGCGTTGTCATTGTGGTAGCAATCGCGTGCATTACATAGTTATTAAATGGTCCGCCAGCAAACGAAAGTCCACCTGTGCAGGTGAGTTGTCTGTCGAGCGAAACACCAAGTGACTCTGCGCCAAGTTGCACTGCAGATGGGAAGCATGAATAGAGATCAAGATTCTCAATTTCATCGATCGATTTTTCGGCAAGCGCCAGCACCCGTTGGCCACCAATGCGTATTGCCGGTGTGTCGGTAAATGTGTGGCGATGCGAAACAAAGTTGTGTTCATGACAGTCGGTTGCGGCATGCAAAAAAATCCATTTGTCACGCGCGATGCCCAATGACTCGGCACGCTCAACCGAGCACATCACTAGTGCTGCTGCCATGTCGACATCATTGTTTGAATTCATCAACTTTGTATACGGAAAACCGATCATGCGGTTGTCGGGCGTTGGTGTGCGTATTGCTTGGGCTGTGTAACTCTGTTGAATCCACGCATGAGGGTTTGCTTTTGCTACATCGCTCAAGCGTGACCATAATTCGCTGATGTATTTTTGGTGATCTGCAACCGATCGCTTGTCGCGATGACGCAGTGCGGTTTCAAACATCGGATAAATCTCGATGGGCAACATGATTTTGTGCGCCAATTCAATTTCGTGCCACATCGCCAAGTCTTCGCCAACTGCGGTTGGTGCTTGTCCTACTTGCCCTGCTTGTCCAACTTGCTCTTGCATCCACGGCAACGTCACTTGTGCAGCCCGTGCACGACGCCGTGATCGAAACGATTCGCCGCCTGTCAGCACAATTAGTTGCGCGCCCCCGTCGCGTATCTGCAGTGCTGCAGCGTTGACCAAATATTGCGGCATGTTGCCGCCGTGAGGCGTCAGTCCATATTCGTTCGCACTGATGCCGAGCATGGCCGCAATGTCTTGCGCAGGATTGACACTTTTTGTCGACAACGAGCGCACCACGCGCAGTGCATCAATATGGGATCCATTTTTCGTGCCCACATTGATTACTCCGGCATCATCAAATGCCTGGGTCACTGCTCGCGACATCAACTCAAGTGGGCCAGCAGCATTGTTGAGATCATCAATATGTTGTGCAACTTGTGCTTGTCCAACAAGGATCGGGGTGCGGGGGTCGATCGTGTTCGGGCCAGATGTCACTCGGTCAACTGTATATATCCAACTAAAAAAGCGAAGTATTGGCTGGGTTGCTTGTGATCTAGGATCGTGCGCAGTGAATAGCCCACAGATACGCACGATCGCAATTGGTTCAGACCATGCGGGTTTCGAACTCAAAGCACACCTGATTGAGTTTTTGACAAAGGCCGGTCACAAAGTAGACGATCACGGCACACATTCCACCGATTCGGTTGACTATCCACCTATTTGTGCAGCGGTTGGTCGCGCTGTGCGAGACGGCAAAGCCGACATGGGCATTGTGTTGGGTGGAAGCGGACAAGGCGAGCAAATTGCAGCCAACAAAGTGCGCGGAGTGCGTGCCGCGCTGTGCAATGACATGTACCTGGCAGAAATGGCGCGCTCGCACAACAACGCAAATGTGTTGTCAATGGGCGGGCGAGTAGTTACGTTTGAACTTGCAGAGCAAATTTTGCACACATTTCTCACGACACCTTTTGAAGGTGGTCGACACGAACGACGTGTCGCACAATTAACCGAAATCGAAGAGCAAGAAGGAAACCGATAATGCCTTGGCCATCTGAAACATCCCGAGATACCGAAATTTTTGGATACATCGACGAAGAGCGCGAGCGTCAAAACACGGGCTTGCAATTGATCGCCAGTGAAAACTTCACGTCGCCAGATGTGATGGCCGCAACTGGCTCGGTGCTCACAAATAAATATGCTGAGGGCTACCCAACAAAGCGTTACTACGGCGGCAACGCGGTTGTCGACAAGATCGAGGCACTTGCGATCGAGCGCGTTAAAAAACTCTTCGGCGCCGATCATGCAAACGTGCAACCGCACTCTGGTGCAAGTGCCAACATGGCTGTGTATTTGGGTCTACTGAAGCCCGGAGACACCATTCTCGGCTTGAGCCTCGACCACGGTGGTCACCTCACGCACGGTTCGCCAGTCAACGCAAGCGGAATTTTGTATAACTTCAAATCGTTTCGCGTCAGCGATACCGATGAGCGCTTGGATTTTGATCAGATTCGTGAGTTGGCACTCGAGCATCGTCCGAAGATGATTGTTGCCGGCACAACGTCGTATCCGCGCCGACTCGAGCCGCAGCCGTTTAAAGCAATCGCCGATGAAGTTGGTGCGTTGATGATGTTTGACATTGCGCACATCGCAGGGCTCGTGGCCGGTGGAGTGCATCCAAACCCAGTGCCATTCGCCGATGTCGTGACGTTTACGACTCACAAAACATTGCGCGGCCCTCGCGGCGGATGCATTTTGACTACGTCAGCACATGCAGCAGCCATCGACAAAGCAGTGTTTCCTGGCAGCCAAGGCGGCCCACTTGAGCATGCGATTGCCGCAAAAGCCGTTGCTTTTCATGAGGCAGCACAACCAAGTTTCAAGATCTATGCACAACAAATCGTCACCAACGCATCGGCGCTTGCGCAAGCACTTGCCCATCAGGGCTTTCGCCTTGTCTCTGGTGGCACTGATACGCACATGATGGTCGTTGACTTGCGGCCATTTGACAGTGAGCTCACCGGCAAAGAAGCGCAGTTGGTACTCGATCAAGCCGGCATCACTCTCAATAAAAACAACATTCCAAATGATCCGCGCAGTCCGTTCGTTACATCTGGTGTGCGCATTGGTGTTCCGTCGGTAACAACGCAGGGCATGACCGAGGCCGAGATGCCGTTGATTGCGCAATACATTGCAACGACGTTGCGCGGTCGCAACGACCCCGCCATTGTTGCTGAGGTGCGAGCGAAAGTTGCTGCTCTCTGTGCCAAGTTTCCGGTGTATCCAACCGTCAAGAAATAATTTGTGATTGACCTCACCGGCTACCTCATTGTTGGAGGGTGTGCCGCTGTTGTCACCGCAGTAACGACCCCTGTTGTAGCAATTGTCGCTCGCAAACAAGGCTGGATGGCACAGCCAGATGAGCGACGCTCACATCCTGTTGCGACACCAGACGTTGGTGGCATTGCATTTTTTATTGGGTTGCTCGCCTCGCTGCTACTTGCTTCGCAGATGGATCGCTTTTCGACATTGTTTGAGAATAACTCCGAACTCATTGGCGTACTCATTGCCGCAGTCGTCATTTTTGTTTTAGGAATTGTTGACGACATTCATGAAGTCTCGGCACCTATGAAAGTGACCGGGGTAGTGGTGGCAGCACTGGTGCTTGTTGCATTCGGTGTCACTATGTTTTTCTTTCGCGTTCCATTTCTTGACGTGTTCATATTGCCCAATGACTGGATTCCGTTGTTCACCGTGTTTTGGTTGTTGGGCATGA
>Ga0208566_1001035_pt1 | contig 16790 bp, 9 predicted proteins | sample PL_2010_150m_FD_184159 | JGI IMG/M metagenome (GOLD analysis project Ga0208566, IMG submission 184159) | Freshwater microbial communities from Powell Lake, British Columbia, Canada to study Microbial Dark Matter (Phase II) - PL_2010_150m... | ecosystem: Environmental > Aquatic > Freshwater > Lake...
ACTGGTCGATTTTCAGCCGGTCGACGGGAAAGCGCTTGAGGTAGCTCAAGCTTGAGTATCCTGTGCCGAAATCGTCGATTGACAGCTTTATGCCCATGTTCCTGAAAGCCTGAAGGTCCGCGATTACGTTCTGTGCATCATGCATGATCACGCTTTCGGTAACTTCGAGTTCAAGCTGCGCCGGATCGAGTCCGGTATCGGCAAGAATTTTCGCGACTGTCTGGAGCAAATTCTTTTCGCGGAATTGCCGCGCCGAGATATTCACCGCCATGCTGACAGTCTGCCGCCCGGCATTCTGCCAGTCCTTGCTTTGCCGGCATGCGGTGCGCATCACCCATTCCCCGATCGGAACGATGAGGCCGGTTTCTTCGGCCAGCGGAATAAACTTTGCCGGGCTGACCATCCCCAGTTCGGGCTGATTCCAGCGAATCAGCGCCTCGCATCCGAAAACGCAGTTGCTGCGCAGATCCACCTGCGGCTGGTAGTGCAGGGAAAACTCGCCGCGCTCCAGGGCGCGCCGTAGCTTGCTCTCAAGGGCCATCCGCTCGGTGACACGGGTCTGCATTTCCGCCGTGTACAGCTGACATGCATTGTGGCCTGATTCCTTGGCGCGATACATCGCCAATTCGGCGCTTTTCATCAGCGCTTCCGGGTCCTTCGCATCCTGCGGATACATGGCAACGCCGACGCTGGCGGTGATGAACACGTCCCTGCCGTCCACGGCAAAAGGCTGGGAAAACGATTCCACGATCCGTTGCAGCTCGCCCGCGACCGATGCCTCGCTGTTCTGATCGGAGAATACCAGCACGAACTCGTCGCCGCCCAGTCGCGCCACCGTGTCCATGGCGCGCAGGGACGATTCGAGGCGCGCCGCCACTGCGCGCAGCAGGTGATCGCCGAGGGTGTGGCCCAGGCTGTCATTGACGAGCTTGAAGTTGTCCAAATCCAGAAAAGCCACCGCCGCGAAATGGCCATAGCGTTTGGTGCGCACGCAAGCGCGGTCAATGCGGTCCCACAGCAGATTGCGGTTGGGCAACCCGGTCAGGGAATCGTGATTCGCCTGCCGCGCCAGTTCATCCTGATGGGTTTTCGCATCGGTAATGTCGCTATGCACGCTTATATGATGGGTCACCGTTCCCGCTTCGTTTCGTACTGGTGCAATATTCAGTTCGCTCCAGTACATGCTGCCGTCCTTGCGGTAATTGCGCAGCACGACCTGGCAGGGGCGTCCGTCGCGCAGGGCGGCTCGAATGGTAAGAAGTTCAGGCTGCGCCAGCTCCGCACCCTGAAGCAGGTTGATATTGCGACCCTTCACTTCCTCGGCCGAATAGCCGGTAATGCGCTCGAACGCCGGATTCACATAGACGATCGGACTATCCGGGGCCAGGTTGTCGGTAATGCAGATCGCGCTGATGCTGGATTCGATAGCTCGGTCCCTCAACGCCAGGGCTTCTTCGGCGTTCGAAATCGCTGTCAAGCTTCGATGCACCAGGAGATAGAGCAGCCAGCCGGAGGAAATTACAAAGAGCCATCCGCTCAGGGTTTGCAGCCAGGTGACGCGCTCGATTTTCAGGTCGAGCACTAGCGCGAATGGAATTCCGCTTTGGATGAACACCCAGACCGCCACAAGAAGAGTAAAGAGCACCGTGATCTTGAGGATCGTGGCTCGAACCGAAGTTGCGCCTGCCTTGGAATAGGGTCCCATTGCTTCCAGCCGGTGGTCGTTTCCATCGGGTAGTCATTATGAACCGATTGATGGCGAAGCGCTGCGCCACCAACGCGACTTTCTTGACCACTGACGACATTCTGCTAAGCTCTTCAACATGATCGAACGCAGCGACATCGGCACTACGACCTCGTATTCGTTCTTCAGCCAGCGCTCATCGATGGAGTAATTTAATGGCGGCCGGAGTTCTCAGGGTGCTCGAACGAGCGAAGGACCGCTACGGCGCCGGCTGTGCGGAGGCGAAGCTGGCGTTGCTTGGCCGGCTGGAGCGCGCCGATCTGCGCTCTGCGCGGGCGGTGTGGCGGCTGCACGAAGCGCTGTGCTTTCTGCGCGCCTATCCGGACGATGCACGGGTTCTCGCTAAAGTCGAGCGCATGCTCTCTCGCTTCGCCGGGCGCGCCGACTTGAGGCGGCAGCGCGAGGCGCTCGTCGATTCCGGAATCGCAGGCACAGCGATCCGCTACCGCTTTTTCTGGTCCACGCTGCGTTGGCTGGTGCAGCGCTGGCCCGGAAGTCTGACCATCGACCGCAGCGAAGCCGAGATCGAAGACAAGATCGCTTCGGCGCTGCCGCTGCTCCTGACCTGGGCTGAAGCGGCTGCGCTGAAACAGTTCGATCCGCCGGCATTCGCGACGATCGACCGGCTGCGCGCGCGCGGGGAGAGCGACGCGGCGTTTCTGGCGCGGCGCATCGCCGCCATGCCGGGCGATGCATTTACGCGCGAAGCCTTCCACGACACGATCGAGCCGACTTACGAACTGGCGGCGGGCCCGGTCACGCCGGCGCGCAGCCGCGCCAGACATGCCGCCGCGCCGATGGCCTATCAGCGGCAGGCGCTGCGGCGCGACCGCCCGGACCTGCGCCAGGAACTCGGGCGCCGTTACCGGGCGCTGCGTCGCGTATCGACTGGAGAAGGCGGGCAGTTGATCGAGTTGGCGCGAGGCGCAATGGTCACCAGATCGCGCGATCTCGACGCGTTCGCCTATGGCAATCCGCGCGACGTGCGCCTGGTCGACGACGGCGGCGGGCTGGGCTTCGCGCTGATCGGCGTGATCCCGGAGCGGCGCCAACTGGTGCCAGCCACCAGCGGCTACCTGATTCTGCATAACGGCGTGCCCATCGGCTACGGCGAGGCGTTCGTTATCGGGCGTTCGGCGACAATGACATTCAACGTTTTCGAAAGCTTTCGCGGCGGCGAGACTGCCTACACCTTTGCACGGACGCTGGCGATGGTGCGCCAGGTGTTCGGCGCGGAAACGTTCAGCTTCGATCAGTATCAGCTCGGAAAAGGCAATGACGAGGCCATTGCCACGGGTGCGTGGTGGTTCTATTACAAACTGGGATTCCGGCCGCTCACTGTCGATGCTCGGCGGATTCTGCGAGTGGAATTGGTGCGCATGCGCGCCGACCCGGGCCATCGTTCGAGCCCAGCCACGCTGCGCGCGTTGGCGGAGTCGCACCTGCTGTTTGATCTCGATCGCTCGCGTACGCCGGCGAGGGCGGCGGTGGCCGAGCTCGGACTGCGCGTCGGCGATGGGCTCGCGCGCGCGAAAGGTGAGCGCGAGCGTGTGCTTGCGCAATGCAGCCTGGATGCAATGACGCTTACCGGCCTGCGTTCGCTCGGCGGCTTCAGCGCAGGCGAGCGTCTTGCCTGGCAGCGCTGGAGTCCGGTGGTGATGTTCGCACTGCCGGGTGTGTCGCGCTGGAGCGCCGCCGACCGGCGCGCCCTCGCGCAGGTGATCCGCGCCAAAGGCGGCCGTGACGAGGGCGAGTTTCTGGCGCGCTTCGCCGCGCACCCGAAGCTTGCGCGGGCGTTGTTCGCGCGGAACAAGGACTCGAAATCGCGCTACCCTGTGGCATGAACATTTGCCTTGCGACGGTGCATGCGAAGCCGGCGTTTACACCGCTGGCACTGCTCTACCTGAAAGCGCATCTGGTCGCGCAGGGCACGCTTGCGGACGAGGCGGTGCTGATCCTGGAATTCAATCCGAGCGATGCGCCCGGCGAGATCGTACGCAAGGTGCTGCAAAGCGAACCTGCAATCGTCGGTCTCTCCTGCTACCTGTGGAACGTAACGACGCTGCTGGCCGCGGCGCGGCTTATCAAGAACCTGCAACCGGATATCCGCATCGTGCTGGGTGGACCGGAAGTCGGGCCGGAAGCGCGTTCGGTACTCGAACGCAATCCGTGGGTAGACTGCATAGTCAAGAGCGAGGGCGAGCTGGTTTTCAACCAGGTCTTGGACACATGGAAGCGTCGCGGTGACCTGGCGCTGGTGAAGGGCATTTGCTATCGGCGGGAACACGAGGTACTGGAAACTGAAAACGCCGGCCTCGTGCAGGATCTGAATCAGCTGGCATCGCCGCTACAGGTGTTCCGCAGCGATCCCACAGGGCGCATCGCCTGCGTCGAGACGCAGCGCGGATGCGTATTCAGCTGCAACTTCTGTTTCGAGGGCAAGAATCTGTCGATACGAAACCGCCGCTTCGATCTCGACCGGGTCAAGGACGAGATTTTGTTCTGGCTTCAGCGCGATGTCTCCTGGATCTATCTGATGGACCCGGTATTCAATTTGAACGCCGCGCGGGCGAAGGAGATCTGCCGATTTCTTGCCGAGCACAATCGAAAGCGCATCCCGGTTCACGCCGAGGTCTGGGCCGAGTTTATTGACGAGGAAATGGCGCAGCTGATGCATGCGGCACAGTTTCAGTTTCTCGAAGTGGGATTGCAAACCACGGACGAAAACGTGCTGGTCACGGTCGAACGCAGGCTTAAGCTCAAGCGCTTCCTCGAAGGGATCGACCACCTGAAGCGGCAGACTATCCCGTTTCAGGTCCAACTCATCTACGGGCTCCCGGGTGAAACAAAAGCGAGCTTTCGCACCTCACTGAATTTCGCCGCTTCCTTGCAAGCACCCGACCTTGCCGTGTTCCCGCTGATGGTCCTGCCAGGCACGGAACTGCGGGTAAAGGCGGCCAAGCTGAAGATCGACTACGACCCGGAACCGCCATACCTGATCCGCTCCCATTGCAGCATGGACGCGGCGGATATTGCCTACGGCCTTAGGGTCGCCGAGACGGTGAATGGCGTGGGAAGGCTGTGGACCATCCGTCTCCTTGCACGCGAACCCGGTGTGACGCTGGCCGATGTAATCGACGCCTGGGTGGATTGGACCAACGGGGAATCGGCGGGAGGTGCTAGTCGGGATGCGGCGCCAGAAGCCGAAGCGCTACGGCGGTTCATTCTTCATTTCTGCGCGTTGAGGCGGATTCCGCCGGAATTCTACGAAGCGTCCTCGGCGGTCGAGCAGGGTGCGCTCATGCGCATCGAGGCGGTGCCGATCTGAGTGTGTTATTCGCTTCGCGCTGAAGCGCGCCGCAGCGAGGTAAAGAAGTCATCCATGTCGGAACGAAACCAGCCGGCAAAGGCGATTCTCGGTTCCTTGCCGGTCACGGCGCTCACCTGGTGTTCCAGTTGCAACGATATTCGAAACAGGGTGGCGTCGCCCCAGCCGGTATTGGCAACTTCGCGAATCATCCGCTTGGAGATGAAATCGCGAAGCTGAAACAGACCTCCCGCGTAGGCGCGCGGACCCAGGTTGATGCTCATGCCGACCAGGCGGTGATCCTGCGCGTCGCCGACGTCGTCATGCCAGGAATCGTGGTGGACAGGATCCGGAAGCAGGCGATAGATGCGGCCGCGGAACACGCTTGCGCCGGAACAATCACACACCTCGCGAATCGCCCCAAGAAAGGCCGGCGAGTTGGAGACGAAATGCAGCAAGCTCAAAGCCAGCTCGTCATCGAGTACGTCTTCCGCCGCAATATTCTTCTCGACCCGTCGAATCCAGCGTGGCTGCGACAGCCTCGGCAGAAGAAACTGAAGCAAATCGGTATCGAGAAGCTGTGGCAGCAGAACGTAACCGGATTGCGCGAACTCCGATTTCAGCCGCCCGACGCAAGCCGGGTCGACGACTACGCTGGATTTTCGCAGTTGAATCATTCCGAGCCGGACAATCGCGTTGGGTTGCGCATTACCACGGGCAGGTCACTCACGCTACAACGCGCCCTATATTCTGAACTCGATCAGAAACGGCCCGCGGCGGTCGCAGGCCGACTTGAACACGTCGGCGAACGCCTCGAGCGTTTCCACGCGCGTCGCCTCCACGCCCATGCCGCCGGCAAGCTTTACCCAATCGAGTTCGGGCCGCGCCAGATCGAACAGCTCGTTCGAAACGCGGCCGGGTTTTGCGCCCACCGAGACCAGTTCGCCATAAAGGATCTTGTAAATGCGGTTGGCAAACACTACGTTTATCACGTCGAGCTTCTCGCGCGCCTGGGTCCACAGCGCCTGCAGCGAGTACATGCCTGCGCCGTCCGCCTGCAGGCAAATGACCTTGCGTTCGGGGCATGCGAGCGCCGCGCCGGTAGCGCAGGGGAAGGCGTGGCCGATGGCGCCGCCGGTGTTCTGCAGCCAGTCATTGGGCGCGGCATTGAAAGTCGGCGCGAACAGCGCGCGGCCGGAAGTAACGCCGTCTTCGGAAACGATGCAGTTTTCCGGAAGCAGCGCGGCGAGGGTGCTGGCGAAGGCTTCCGCTTCGAACCTGCCGCGCACGAGCTGCGGCTTGACGGCGCCCTCGGGGATCGGCACGCTCTTCGGCGCGCCCAGTTCATCCGCCAGCGCTTCCAGAGCCGCGATGGCGTCCTGTTCCGGGCGTGCGAGTACATGGGTGACCGAGTCCGGCGGTGACATCAGGCTTGGCTTGCCCGGATAGGCGAAGAACGCAGTGGGCGGCTTCGCACCAACGAGGATCAGGTGTTTGGTTCCAGCGAGCGCCTTGAGCGCACCGTCGACCACGTAGGGAATGCGGTCCACCGGCACGCGCCCGCGCCCACGCGCCATGCGCGAAACCTGCGTCGGCGTGCGCAGTTTCGCGCCGCTGACATGCGCGATGCGGTTGGCGGCGATGAGGCCGGCTTCGGATAGACATTGTCCGTACAGAACCAGCATTGCCGGCTCTTTGGTGCGAAGCACCTGCGCGATGGCGCGCAGGGTGTCCGGCGCGACGGCAGGACGTGCCGGAACCAGCAGCGGCGCCGCGACAACGCCGCCGTCGTTCCAGGCGGCATCTGCCGGCAGGATCAGCGTGGCGATCTGCCCTGGTGCGGTGTTCGCCGCCTGCACTGCGGCCGCGGCATCTGCGCCTACGGTCGCGGACGCGGCGCTCGTGCGTACCCAATGCGATGCCGCGCGCGCCAGGCCGTCGGTGTCGGCGGTGAGCGGTGCGTCGAACGGGCGGTGGTAGGTGGCGTGGTCGCCGACGATATTCACCATGGGCGCATGCGCGCGGCGTGCGTTGTGCACATTGGCAATGCCGTTGGCGAAACCCGGCCCGCAGTGGAGCAGCGTCGCTGCGGGCCGGCCCGCCATGCGGCCGTAGCCGTCGGCACAGCCGGTGACCACGGTTTCGGCCATGCCGAGGACGCAGCGCATGCCCTCGACCTGGTCGAGCGCTGCGACAAAATGCATCTCCGAGGTTCCGGGATTGGCAAAACAGGTGTCTACGCCGCTGGCGAGCAGCGTGCGGACCAGGCTTTCGGCGCCGTTCATGAGGGGGATCCGTTCGGGTAAGGGAATGAGAAAAAGGCTGTCTTTCGTTCGCGTCTATGGTTCAGGCGTGGCGCCAGCATCCCACAGGCTACGCGGCCCGGGCCACAACATCAACCCGCGCAAAACCATTAAACTGCCTGTCCTTGTCCGGTGCCGATACTCGCGGATGTCGGACGCTTGACCTGGCTAGAGCAAATCCCGCGCGAACCATGAGCGATTTTCGGGCACTCCTCGCCGTCGCAGCACCGCACCGCGCGGCGCTGCTCATTTGCTTGCTGCTGATGCTGTTCGAGAGCGCGGCCGCACTGCTCCTGCCGTGGGCGGGCGGATTGCTGACCGATGCACTATTGCGGCCGGGCGACATCGCGCACGTCAGTATCGGCTTCGTTCTGTCGGGCATGCTGGTGTTGTTCGTACTGCAGGCGCTGCTCAAATTCGGCAACACCTACCTTCTAGGAAATGCCGCCGACCGGATCGTCTCGGATCTGAAGATCGGCCTGTACGACCATCTGCAGGCATTGCCGCTGGCCTACTACCACCAGCGGCGGCTTGGCGATGCGCTTGCCCTGCTCACCAGCGACGTCTATGTCTTGAGCGGCTTTATCAGCGGCACCGCTCTGGCGCTGATGCCGTTATTGCTCACCGCGGGCGGCGCGGTAATTCTCATGTTTCGCATCCGGCCGATGCTGGCGCTGATGGCGGTGGTGCTCATTCCGCTGTTCTATCTGCTGCTGAAAATCGCCGGCCGGCGCATGCGGCCGCTGGCGGCGCAGGTGCAGGAGGAGTACGCGACCGCGATCGCCATCGCCGAGGAAAACCTGGGCATGCTGCCCGCGATCAAGACGTTTACGCGCGAACCGCGCGAATCGGCGCGTTACCGTGCGCAGATCGACTTGATCTACCGCCTGAGCGTAAAACAGCGCCGGATGTACGCCGCGCTGGAGCCGCTGGCGCAACTGATCGCAGCCGCCGGAATCGTGCTGGTGCTGGCTCTGGCGAGCAGCGATCTGACCGACGGCGGGATGCGTCCGGCGCAACTGGTGAGCTTTCTGCTGTACGCGGCGTTGCTTACGCGCCCGATTGCAGGCCTGGCCGACGTCTATGGCCAGACGCAGATGGCGCGCGGCGCGATGGGCCGATTGCGGCGGGCGATGGAGGAGTTGCCGGAGCCGGCGGGACATGTCGGCATGACGATGCCGGTGGTGAAAGGCGAGATTGAATTTCGCGACGTGAGCTTCGCCTATGGCGGCAGGCCAGAGGCGCTGGCAAAACTCAATCTTCATGTCGCTGCGGGCGAGACGGTGGCGATCGTCGGCCCCAACGGTGCCGGCAAGAGCACGCTCGGGCATCTGCTGATGCGTCTGCATGACCCGTCCGGAGGGAAGATACTGATAGACGGCGTCGACATCGCCGGCGTATCGCTCGCGAGCCTGCGCCGCCAGATCGGCGTGGTGCCGCAGCATGTGCTCCTGTTCAACGCCACGGTGCGCGACAATATTGCCTATGGTCGCCACGAACCTGTTCAAGCAGAGATCGAGTCAGCGGCAGGGGCTGCGCGGGCGCACGACTTTATCATGCGCCTGCCCCAGGGCTACGACACGCTGATCGGCGATCGAGGCGTACGCCTTTCCGGCGGCCAGCAGCAACGGCTGGCGCTTGCACGCGCGCTGCTCAAAAACCCGCCGATCCTGATACTCGACGAAGCCACGGCGATGTTCGATCCGCAGGGCGAGGCGGAATTCCTGCACGCCTGTCGCGACGCACTCAAACTGCGCACGGTGCTGTTGATCACCCATCGACCGGCGAGCCTGGCCGCGGCCGACCGCATCGTGCGCATCGAGCGGGGGCAGATAGTAGAGGGTTGAGGCGTGCGGAGCGCATCGGATTCGACAGCTCGGACGCTGCCGTTGAAACAGGAAAAACCGTGGAGAAGCTCATGAATAAAGGCGCTCCGCCGGATTTAGGAGGGCGAAAACCAGCCTACTTCATGCGCCGTCTTGATTGCAGACGCTCGCCTCAGTCCGTTGCGCGCTCGCGTGCGCCAACCGTGATTTCAGTACGGATGAAAGACGTATCCGTACTGAAATCAAGGTTACGAATCAAACCAAAAGCGGCTCGGGTTGGTCTTTATCCAAGATCGTCGATTTCGCGCGGATGTGCTTTTCATCCGCGCGAAATCAACGATCCGCGCGGACGGGCCGCCGGCCGCGCAAGCCCGATTACCACAGCTCGAATTGGTTCACCACCTCGGCACGCGATGATTTCGCCCTCGCACCAAACCAGTGACGCTGACGCTCAGCGCTCAGCGCTCGGTCAGCGAGCGCTCGAGTACTTTGTTGACCGGCTTGAGCAGGTAATAGAGCACGCTGCGCCGGCCGGTGAGCACATCGACCTGTCCGGTCATACCGGGAATCACCGGCAACAGCTTGCCCCGATACTCGACGCCCGGCTTCAAGGTGCGCACATGCGCGATGTAGTAGGGCTCGGCGGATTGGCCCGACTGTGCCTGCGGCTGGATCGAGTCCGCGCTGACATACACCAGTTTGGCTTCGACGCCGCCATAGATGCTGTAATCGTAGGCGGCGAGCTTGACCGTCGCCTTCTGCCCGGCCTTGACGAAGGCGATGTCCTGCGGACGGATGCGCGCTTCCACCAGCAGCGAATCCTCCACCGCCACGATCTCCGCCATCGGCGTCCCCGGCTGCACCACCCCGCCCACGGTCTTGTTCGCTATAGTCTTCACCACGCCGTTCACCGGCGAGCGCACCAGGGTACGCGCCATCTTGTCTTCCAGTCCCGGCACCGCCTCGGCCACTTTGGCCAGCTCGTTTCGCGCGGCAGACAGCTCGCCTGCCGCCTGGCTGCGGAACTGCGATTCGTTCTCCTGCATCTTTCTCTTCGCTTCTTCGATGGCCGAACGGGCGCGCGGCAGCGCCAGCGTTGCCGCCTCGAGATCGCCGCCGATGCGCGTCGATTCGCGTTGCAGGCGCAGCAGTTCCACTTCGGACACCGCGCCCTCTTTTACCATCGGCGCGGTAATGGCTAGTTCGCGCTTCAGGATATCGAGCTGCTCCTGCGTGCGCTCGCGCTTGGACTGCAGTTCCACCACCTCCTGCGTGCGCTGCGCCAGTTGCTCGCGCAGCACCGCGTTCCTGCCGGCGAGATCGGCGAGCCGCGCGCGATGCACCGCGGCCTCGTTATCCGCAAGCGCAGGCGCGTTCTTCAACACCGCGCTCGGCATCTTCAGCGGCGTTCCCTGCACCTCGGCGCTGAGCCGGGCCACTTTCGCCTGTAATCCGAGTTCGCCCTGCTGGCCTTCGCGATAGGCCGAGGCGAAGCGCATGCGGTCGAGTTCGAACAGCACCTGGTCTTTTTTTACCACGTCGCCTTCCTGCACCAGAATCTTGTCGATGATTCCGCCTTCGAGGTTCTGCACGTATTGCGCCTGGCTCGTGGTGATCACCTTGCCCTCGCCGCGCGCAATTTCATCGATTTGTGCGAGCCAGGCCCAGGTGAGTGCGATCAGGAAGAATCCGACAATGGCCGCGAGCAGCCAGTGCGGCGAGCGCTTCAGCCCGCCGTCATCGGCGGCAAGTTCCTCGGCGCGCCACGCCGGCGGCAGCAGCGGCGGCTTCGGCTTTGCCACGGTCACATGCGCGACGTCTGCGATTTCGCTCATGCCGCCGTCCTGACCTTGCCTTCGGCGATGGCTTTCAACACCAGGTCCTTCGGACCCACCGCCACCACCCTGCCGTTGTCCATGACCACCAGGGTATTGATCACCGACAGCAGCGATTCGCGGTGAGTCACGATGACGATGGTCTTGCCGGCAAGCTCGGTCTGCATCTGCGCTTTCAGGCGCTCTTCGGCGGAGTGATCCATCGCGTGCGTCGGTTCGTCCAGCACCAGAATCGGCGGATCGGTGATCAATGCACGCGCCAGGGCCACGGTCTGACGCTGGCCTCCGGATAGCCCTTCGCCGCGTTCGCCCACGGGCATGTCGAAGCCTTTGGGATGACGATTGACAATATCCATCAACCCGGCGAGCGAAGCCGCGCGCAGGATTGCGGCATCGTCGGCGCCGGGCGCCCCAAGCAGCAGATTGGCGCGCACGCTGCCGGCAAACAGCGCGATATTCTGCGGCAGATAGCCCACCGCGCGGCGCAGGTCGGCCGGATCGATGGCGCGGATGTCGGTGCCATCTACGAGAATCGAGCCCGCCTGCGGCTGATACAGCGCCACCAGCAGCTTTGCCAGCGTCGTCTTGCCCGAGCCGATGCGGCCGATGATGCCGACACGATCGCCTTCCTTGATGGTGAAGCTCACCCCGGCGAGCGCATCGAGCTCGCTCCCCGGATACTTGAACACCACGTCCTTGAAGCGAATGTCCCCGCCCAGCGCCGGACGGTGGACGAAGCTGCGGTCGCGCGGCCGCTCGCGCGGGGCGTCCATGATTTTGTTCAGCGCGGCGAGCGCGCTCATCGACTGATGGTAGCGGGTGAGGAGCGATGCTACGGTCGACAACGGCGCCAGCGCGCGGCCGGCGATGATGGTGCAGGCGATCAGTCCGCCGGTGGTGAGATGGTTGTCGCCCACCAGATAGACGCCCACGGCGAGCGTGGCGACGCCGACCATCATCTGCACCAGGGCCGAAAAATTCACCGCGAGCGAAGACAGAAAGCGCGTTCCCAGGCTCTCCTTGGCGACGTAGTCGACCACTTCCTCCCACTTGCGCTGCATCTGTGAAGCCGCCCCGAGCGCCTTCACCGCCTCGATCGAGCCCAGCGTCTCGATCAGGATCGCATGCTTGGCTTCGGAGGCGCGGAACACGCGGCGGATACGATCGCGCAGCGGCACCTGCAGCGCTACGCCCATCGCCACCACGATTGGAATGGCAAGGAGCGGCACCGCCGCCATCGACCAGCCGCCGACCATGGCGATGACAGCGATGAACAGGAGCACGAACGGCAGGTCGATCAAGGTGGTCATGGTGGCCGAGGTGAAGAATTCGCGCAGCGACTCGAATTCGCGCACGTTGTTGGCGAGCATGCCGACCGATTCGTGTCCGGCATCCAGCCGGCGCGCCATCACCTGCTCGAACAGCGCGGAAGAAAGTGCCATGTCGGCGCGCCGCCCGGCGACGTCGATGAACCAGCCGCGTAACAACTTCAGGCCGAAGTCGAACAGGTACATTATCGCCATGCCCAGGGCCAGCACCCAGAAGGTCTCGAACGCCTTGTTCGGGACCACGCGGTCGTAGACGTTCATGAAGAACAGCGGCGACAGCACGGTGAAAATATTGACCAGCACGCTCGCGCCAGCGACTTCACCATACAGCGGCCAGGCGCGCATGAGCGTGCCCCAGAACCAGTGATGCGTGGCGAGAATGCGTTCGCTGCCGGTGCCGGCTTCGAAACGCACCGCGCGGCTTACCGCGATCGCGGTACCCTCGTAGTCACGCGCGAGTTCCGCGATGGGCACGGTCTTCTCCACGCCCTCGGCAGTGACGATGCGAACTTCAGTCTCGCCGCGCGAAACCAGCACGCAGGCGTTGCGCTCCTTCAGCAGCAGCACCGCCGGCAGCGACAGCTTGGGGAATCGCGCAAGTGCAATTTCGATGCTGCGCGCAGTGAGCCCGGCGCGCTCGGCCGCGCGCGCGAACAGCGCGGGGGTGAGGCCGGCCGCATCTACGGGGAGCCCCGTGACCAGAGCCTGCGCGCTCATCGGCTGGCCGAGCAGGCGCGCCACCTGCGCCAGACACGCGGCGAGCGGGTCGGTCAGCGATTCGGCGGCAGGTGCGGGGGTGCCGGCGTTCATCGTGTGGCGCCGGCCGGTCCGAGCGATGTGCTCATGCGCAGGTTCACGGCCATGGCGGCCCCTCTCCGGTCATCTGCAACTGTATCGGTTTCGACGTTCATGGTCGCGATTCTGCCTGATTCCGGCGGCGCCGCGGCGGCATTGTTTTCGCCGCTGCGCACTGGCGCGGCCGCCGATTGCGGCGCGGCCGCGGCGAACTGCCGTTCTTTGCGCGACTGCGGCGCGGCGTCGATGTCCACGCCCAGGGTTTCGAGCAGCTTGCCCATCGCCGCGAGCAGGCGCAACTCGCCGAAGGTGACGGCGATCGAGCCTGAGTACTGACTACTCCTGGCGGAAAAAAGTTCGTTTTCGGCGTTGAGCACGTCGAGCAGGGTGCGCTGGCCGATGGAGAACTGCAATCGATACGAGCTCACCACCTGCGCGCTCGCCGTTGCGTAGCGTTCGAGTTGTGGCAGGCGCGTGCGGTCCTCCTCCAGGCCCTGCCAGATCTGGCGCAGATCGCGCTCGACGTCGTTACGCGCTTTGCCCAAATTGGCGAGCGCTTCGTCCACGCGAGCGGCGGCCTCGCGCACACGTGCATCGTCAATGCCACCGCGAAACAGGTTGTAGCGCAGCCTCAGCATGGCGTAGCGGTCGCCGTTGGCGCCGGTAAGGCCGTCCAGGTTATGGTTGGCAGACGTCCCTACTTCCAGAGCGACGCGCGGCGAGGCGAAGCGGCTGCGCAGGGAGTCGCGGTCGGCCTGCGCCGCAAGCAACTCCTTTTGCGCCGCGCGGATCGCCGGGTGCGTCTCCAGGCCTTGCGCCAGTGCCGCCGCGAGGGACTGCGGCAGCCGCGTCTGGAAGCTGCCCGCATCCGCAAGCGTGCCGGGTGGCTGGCCGGTAAGATGCAGAAATGCCGCCTCTGCCTGCGCCAGCTGGCCGCGCAGCTGTGTGAGCGAGGCCTGCGCCAGCGCATAGCGCGCTTCGGCCTGGTGCGCATCGGCGCGCCGGCCCTGGCCGACATCGGCCAGCCGCGACACCTGTGCCAGCGTTTCCTGGTGGCGCTTTTCATTGTTGACGGCGATCGCAAGCAGCTCGCGCAGCCGGACAACGTCCAGATAGGCCTGCGCCACGCGCACGCCGGCGGTTTCGGCCGCGTTCGTCACCTGATCGGTTGCACCCTCGGCGCGCGCCTGGAAGCGACGCACCTGGCCCGAGGTGACGCCACCATCGAAAACGAGTTGCGACAGGTTGACTTCGGCCTCGCGCCGCGTCAGCGTCTGGTCGCCGCCGAGCGCGCGCGTGCTCGGATTGTTGCTGGTCTCGCGCCCCTGTCCCAGGCTCGCATCTATGGTGGGGTACCAGGCGCCGCGCGCCTGTGCCGCGGTTTGCTCGATTGCGCGCTGGTTGGCGCGTGCGGCGCGCACTTCGGGCAGGTTCGCCACAGCACGGGTCAGTGCGTCGGCCAGCGTGTCGGCTGCTGCGATCGGCGCCAAGAGGGCGGTCGATAGCAGAAGTGCGACAGGATAGAGGCGATCAAACAAGACAATTCCCCGGGGGGTGCTACTTTGGCGAGCGCTTTTTTTTCGGCGCAGCCGCCGGCAGATCGTTCTCCAGGCTGACCGTGCGCCGGATTTCATCCGATACCAGCCCCAGTGCCATGGGTCGCACCACACCGGGCAACACGATCACGTCGTAGAGTTCCTCGACGATGCCTTCGAGGCGCAGCCAGTGCACGATGTCGCCGCTTCTGAGATCGATCACGAGGAGGCCGCAGCGCGGCTCGACCTCGCGTCGCGCCAGTTCTTCATCCAGCGCGAGTCCGGAAAACGTCTTGTTGTGCCGCGGCCGCGACATGCCGACGATGGCAAAATTCTTGTGAATGGTCATGCCGCGGATATAGCCGGGGCAGAACGCGATTTCCTCGAACGTTCCCTTGTTTGCATCGACGCGGCCGAAGCGTCCGGTGCCGGAATCCGCGAGATAGAGCACGCCGTCGGCGAGTCGCGGTGAGTGCGGCATGGATAAACCGCCCAGCACGACTTCGTTGGTGCGTAAGTCGATCACCACGCCGCCGTCGCGGCGCTTTTCGCGCCAGCCGTCGGCCACGTCCGACTTGCTCACTGCGCTCACATAGCGCGGCACGCCATCGGCCATGGCGAGACCGTTCAGATGGCAGCGATCCTCGGCCGCCAGGCGCGAAATGAACGGTGGTTTCCACAGCGGCTTGATGCTGTGGGTTTCGCTCAGCGTGGCGACGCAGCCGAACAGGGTGGCGATGAACACCGGCTTGTCGTCCTTGCCGATGCCGATGTCGTGGATGTCGAGGTCGCCGGTAGTGTAGGCGGTGCGCGGAATGTAGAAACGGTCGTAGCCCTCGGCCGTCTGGCCAGGCGCGAGGGCGTTCTCCAGCCGCCACAATTGATACAGCGTGCTCATCCACAGCGTCTGCCCGTCGCCGGCAAGGCCCATGCAGCGGTTGAAGGTGCGCTCGAATACCGACAGGCGTCCCTTGGCGTTCAGGCCGATCAGAAACAGCTTGCCAGCCTGGTAGGTGGTGAAGGCGAGGGAAAGGCGTTCGCCCGCCATCCATTCGGGGAATTGGCGCGAACTGGTGAGTTCGAACTTGGGAGATGCGGCTGCGTCCTGGGGAGGGGAATTCAAGGTTGGGTCCTCTTTTTCCCTATTCTAGTGCGGAACCGTGCACGCGGGCAAAGGCTCAGCGCGTGTGGCCCGAATAGTGCTCCATTGTCGAAGCGCCGGAATAACCGCGCTTAGGCCGCGTTTGTCATTCGCGGGCGGGTCGAAAACGCGTCGAGACGCGTTTTTGGCCGCTCAGCCGAATGCCGGGGTGATATGCGAATCGATCAGCAGGTGTGCCAAGCCGCTGTCCCAGGCATGGTAAGTGACGGATCCGATCGTCTGGTCCGCGCCTGGAATCCAGATAGTTGTTCCGACGGCATTAACGTTAGTTGTACCGACGACATTTACTTGGTCGTTGATTCCGCCGGCGATTTGCAGTGTATTGCTGTTTTCGGACATGTTGAGCACGTCGTGGATGTTCAATGCAACAGTGTTGCCATGGCCGCCAAGGTCGATGCGCTCGATATTTTGAATTCTGGCTGCGACGCCGGGTGTTGTGAGGTTCAGCGACATTCCGCTTCCATCGAGTACCAGCGTATCGAATCCGCCGCCGCCGTCTATCTTGAGGAAGTCACTGGCGGAGGAACCGGCTGCGCCAAGGTGTATCGTGTCGTTGCCGATGCCGCCGGAGAACGAATCCTTGCCGCCGCCGCCTACCATGGTGGCGCCGTGCTGACCGGCGACGAAAATGTCATTTGCGATCGTGCCGTTGACAAAAGTCGTGGGCGGTTCCGTCGCAAGGCTTCCGACCTGCGTGTACGGCAGGGTAATAAATTTTGCGCCGAATATCACGTAACTTTCGCCGGCGCCAGTACCCGTATGCGGATCGGCGGCTGAGGACGCCACGATCAGGTCGGCAAAGCCGTCGCCATTCACGTCCCCGGTGGCACTGACGCCATAACCGGAGTCGTTGTGTGGTCCGACAGCGGAGATGCGGAAACCGGCGGTGCCGAGATTATTGAGATCCACCGTGCCGGGCGTACCCGACGCGCCAAAGCCCGACGCTGAACCGAAC
>Ga0208566_1001037_pt1 | contig 16778 bp, 14 predicted proteins | sample PL_2010_150m_FD_184159 | JGI IMG/M metagenome (GOLD analysis project Ga0208566, IMG submission 184159) | Freshwater microbial communities from Powell Lake, British Columbia, Canada to study Microbial Dark Matter (Phase II) - PL_2010_150m... | ecosystem: Environmental > Aquatic > Freshwater >...
GACGGTGCCCGGGGAAGCCTTAGAGGTTCTTGAAGACCGGCTTGCGCTTGTCGATAAAGGCCGACATGCCTTCCTTCTGGTCGACCATGCCGAAACTGGAATGGAAACTGCGGCGCTCGAACAGCAGGCCTTCCTGGAGCGATGACTCGAAGGCGCGATTGACCGATTCCTTGATCATCATCACCACCGGCAGTGAATAGCCGGCGATCTTTTCCGCGGTGGCGAGCGCGTCCTCGATCAGACTGGCGAGCGGCACGACGCGCGCCACCAGGCCGATCCGCTCCGCTTCGGCTGCGTCCATCATGCGTGCGGTGAGGCACATTTCCATCGCCTTGGACTTGCCGACAGCGCGAGGCAGTCGCTGCGTGCCGCCGGCGCCGGGGAGTGTGCCCAGTTTCACTTCGGGTTGTCCGAACTGGGCATTGTCGGCGGCGAGAATGAAATCGCACATCATCGCCAGTTCGCAGCCGCCGCCCAAGGCGTAACCGGCCACCGCGGCAATGACCGGCTTGCGGCAACGCGCGACCCGATCCCAGTTGCGGCTGATGTAATTGGCCTTATAGACATGCATGTGCCCCCAGTCCTTCATCGCGGCGATGTCCGCTCCGGCGGCAAAGGCCTTGTCGGAGCCGGTGATGACGATGGCGCCGATCGCCTCGTTCGCCTCGAAGCTGTCCAGGGCCGCGCCGACTTCGTCGATCAGTGCGTCATCGAGGGCGTTGAGGGCCTTGGGGCGGTTCAACGTGATGAAACCGACATTTTGCTTTGAGCCACGAATGTCGGCGATGATGTTTTCATAAGCCATGATGCGAATTACTCCTGAGGGGGCGTAAGGATTTGTGCTGCGGGTTTGAGCGGCGGGGCCTCGCTGCCGGGCCTGGCGGGCGGTGACGGATCGTTGCCCTTCCTGGGTTGGATCACTGCACGCACGCGGTTGCCTGGTCCCGGCGACGATGCCGCCTTGCTGCCGTCGGGTCCGCTGGAGACGACGTAACTTTCGTTCTTGCCGTCGTAGGAGATGTATTGGCCGCGTACTTCGTCGCGGCCGCTGCGGATATGCGCGCGCTGGAAGAACTCGGTCTTCTCGGCCTTGCCGTCATAGATGATGCGCTCGGCCTCGCCCTCGATGTATTCGTCCTTGCCTTCGCGTTTCTGCCTGAAACGCGCCAGGCCGCCGGGACCACCCGTGGCGACGCCACTCTGGATGCCCTCGAGGTCATCGCTGACGACAAGCTTGTCACAAAGAATGGTCAGGCTACCTTGCGCGATTCTGACCTCGCCGGTGAAGATTCGGATCTTCTTCGCGTCATCGACCGTGAGCAGGCCGGCATCGAGCAGCAGGGGCTTGTCCCGGTCGGCCTTCTCGGCCAAAGCCGGCGTGGCGCTGAGCAGCATGAGCACGACCAGGGCCAGATTGCGTTTCATGGTGAACCTGTCGTCGATCTGTATAGCGTGCCACGTACCCGACCGAGGAGCTTCAAGGTGTGCTCAAGGTTGTCGACTTCGACGCCGCTACCGGTGATCACGCTGCGGCCCTGGCTGATGGTCACGGGCACGGCCGATCTGGCGGTCTCGTCGTCCGGATAGACCAGCAACTCGGAGGTCGTCAGCAACAGTTCCGGAGAGTCGTCACCGGCTTCGCGGACCATCCGTACGTCGTCGGCAAGGCGCACTTCCTTGCCGTCCCGGCTGACCGTGGCCTGGTGCGCGCTCAGGCGGGTCGGCTGGGCATGAGCGTAAAAAATCAGCGCCGGATCGACGACGACGGTACTGTCATCGTCGCTGTAATGCAGCATCTTCTTCGCCGCCAGCGCGTGCTTGAGGCTGCCATCCAGGTTGAACTGGCGCATGGTGAGGTCGGAGACGATGAAATCCGGATCGTGGCGGGCCTTGCCGTTGCTCGCTGTGCTGTCGCCCTGGGTGGCACGTTCGAGCCAGAAGGTGAGCGCCGCCAGGAAGGTCAGCAGCATCAACGGCAGCAGGTTGGCGCTGTGAATCCTCATGGCGAGGCCCCCCGCCGGCTTTCCGACGCTGGGCCGAGGTACGCTGCGTTGGCAGCGTCGAGTTTTCCCTGGGCCAGGAGGATCAGTTCGCAGACCTCGCGCACCGCACCCATTCCAGCGGCGGCACGCGTCAGGTAATCGACATGGCTGCGCACCAGCGCATGACCGCTTGGTACGCTGGCGGAAAAGCCGCAGGCACGCAGCAGGGGCAGATCGACCACGTCGTCCCCCATGTAGCCGGCGTCGGTAAAGCTCATGGCATGCTCCGCGAGGAGATTCCCCATGGCGGCCCGCTTGTCCTCGATGCCTTGCAGCAGCAGCCCGATGCCGAGATTCTCGGCGCGCTGCTCGACGGCGCGGGAGCGGCGGCCGGTGATGATGGCGAGGACGATGCCGGCATTGGCGAGCATCTTCAAGCCATGCCCGTCGAGCGTGTTGAAGGCCTTCATTTCGTCGCCCTGCGCGGAAAAGTACAGCGTGCCGTCCGTCAGGACGCCGTCGACATCGAAGGCCATCAGCCGCACCCGGCGAGCCCGTTGATGGGTTCTGGAAATCGCCATCAGACCACCTTGGCGCGGAACAGGTCGTGCATGTTGAGGGCGCCGCACAAGCGGCCATTGGCATCCACGACGAGCAACTGGGTGATCTTGTGGTCTTCCATCATTTGCACCGCCTCCACGGCGAGGCGCCCGGGCGCGATGCTGCGCGGCTGACGCGTCATCACCTGACCGACCGGCGTGTTGCGCAGGTCGCCGAGCTTCTGCATCGCGCGGCGCAAGTCGCCGTCGGTGAAGATGCCCGTCGGTGCCTGGCCGCCCGCGGCAAGAACTGCGACCATGCCCATGCCGCCGCTGGAAATCGCGGCCAATGCCTCGACGATGGTAGTGGTTTCCAGCACGGCCGGCACTTTTTCGGCCGGGCGCATCACGTCACTGACATGCGTCAGCAAACGGCGGCCGAGCGCGCCGCCGGGGTGAGAACGGGCGAAATCCTCGGGACCGAATCCGCGCGCATCCAGCAGCGCCACCGCCAGCGCGTCGCCCAGGGCCAGCGCCGCGGTGGTGCTGGCGGTCGGGGCAAGGTTGAGCGGGCAGGCCTCTTCCTTTACGCCGGCATCCAGATGCACATCGGCTTCCCGCGCCAGCGCCGAAGCCGGGTTCCCGGTCATGGCGATCAGCCGGCCACCCTGGCGCTTGACCAGCGGCACGATGGTGAGGAGTTCGTCATTCTCGCCGGAATTGGAGAGGGCGATCAGCACGTCGTCGCGGGCGATCATGCCGAGGTCGCCATGCACCGCCTCGGCGGCATGCACGAAGTAGGCCGGTGTGCCGGTGCTGGCCAGGGTTGCGGCAATCTTGCGGCCGATGTGACCGGATTTGCCGATTCCGCAAACAATGACCCGGCCGTGACACGCCAGGATCATCTCGACCGCGCGCAGAAAATCTCCATTCAGGCGCTCGCCCAAGGCGGCGACGGCGTCCGCCTCGATTTGCAGCACCCGTCGCGCCATTTCGATGGGGCGCGGCGGCGATCCGGATGCGCCTGTTTGGCTCATAGAGGCTATGCAGTTATGATTGGGCCGATTATAACAAACCCGATCGCCACCACTCGCTCGCCACTCGAATCGAATGAGCACCACCCTGCAACTCGTGCTGCTGCTGCTGGTTTCCGCCGTGCTGGTGGTGGCGCTGTTTCGCTCGCTCAACCTGCCGCCGGTGCTGGCCTATCTGCTGGTCGGGGCGGCGATCGGACCGCATGCCTTGAAGCTCATGCCCGAATCGGCGGGGACCCACCACCTGGCCGAATTCGGGGTGGTGTTCCTGATGTTTACCATCGGCCTGGAATTTTCCCTGCCGCGCTTGTTCAGCATGAAGCGCATCGTCTTCGGCCTCGGGGTCGCCCAGGTGTTGGTGACCAGTGTGGTGATCCTGCTGCTGGCCTGGCTGGCCGGCATGACCTGGCAGGGTGCGCTGGCCTTGGGCGGTGCGCTGACCATGTCTTCCACGGCGGTGGCCAGCAAACTCCTGGCGGAGCGCATGGAACTGGATTCGACGCACGGCCGCCAGATCATGGGCGTGCTGCTGTTCCAGGACATCGCCGTAGTGCCCCTGCTAATCCTGTTGCCGGCCCTGGCCGGGGCCGCCGACTCTCTGGCGAGTACCCTGTTGGCCGCCCTGCTCAAGGCGGTGGTGGTGCTGTCCGTGGTGTTGTTTCTTGGCCAGCGCCTGATGCGGACCTGGTTTACCGTGGTGGCCCGGCGCAAGTCGGCAGAACTGTTCATGCTCAATGTTCTGCTGATCACCCTCGGCCTCGCCTACCTGACGGAACTGGCAGGCCTGTCGCTGGCGCTGGGTGCTTTCATCGCCGGCATGCTGATCTCGGAGACCGAATACCGCTTCGAGGTCGAAGAGGCGATCAAGCCTTTCCGTGACGTCCTGTTGGGATTGTTCTTCATCACCATCGGCATGCATCTCGACCCGGGCCTCATTGCCAGTCATTTCTTTCTGGTCGCCGCGGTCCTGCTCGGACTACTCACGGTGAAGCTGGCGATTGCCGCCGGCCTGGCGCGGCTGCTCGGCGGTGCGCCGGGCGAGGCCTTGCGCACGGGCTTGTGGTTATGTGCCGGCGGAGAGTTCGGCTTCGTCCTGCTCGAGGGGATCATGCAGCAGCATCTGGTCGCGCCGGTCATCACCCAGGCGGTGCTCGCGGCACTGGTTCTGTCGCTGTTGCTGGCGCCGCTGCTGATCCATTTCAGCGACCGCATCGTGTTGCGCTTGGTTCCTTCCGAATGGCTGATGCGCTCGATGGCCCTGACGCAGATTGCCGCACGCGCCATCAGCAGCGACAAACACGCCATCCTGTGCGGATACGGCCGCACCGGGCAGCACCTGGCGCGCTTCCTGGACAAGGAAGGCATTTCCTATGTGGCCCTGGATCTGGATCCGGAGCGCGTCGGCGAGGCGGCGGCGGCCGGGGACACGGTGGTGTTCGGCGACGCGGCGCGGCGTGAAACCCTGGTCGCGGCCGGCATCCAGCGCGCCGACGTGGTGGTGGTGACCTCCAACGACCCGCACCTGGCGCTGCGGGTGCTGCACCATGCGCGGGAACTGCGTCCCGGACTGCCGGTGGTGGTGCGTGCCGCGGAAGACGCCGACATCGCCCTGTTCGAAGCCGCCGGGGCTGCCGAGGTGGTGCCCGAGGCGCTCGAGACCAGCGTCATGCTGGCGACCCACGCGCTGGCCCTGCTCGGCGTGCCGATGCATCGCGTCATCAAGCGCTTGCGCGAGATGCGCGAACATCATTACGTGCTGCTGCGCGGCTTCTTTCATGGCGCGTCGGATGTCGGCGACCATCTGTCCGATGCGCAGCAGCCGCGCCTGCATTCCGTGGTGTTGACCGAGGGTGCCAGCGCCATCGGACGGACACTCGCTGGATTGGCGCTGGATCAGGCTGGCGTGACCGTCTCGGCGATCCGCCGGCGCAGCATCCGGGGTATCGAACCCGGCCCGCAAACCGTCATGGAAGCAGGCGATGTGGTGGTGATACTGGGCGTGCCCGCCGCGCTGGTGGCGGCCGAGGATAAATTGCTGCGCGGAAAATGAAAAACCCGCCGGGCGGCGGGTTCTTCATGGGGTGTTGTTACCTAATCAGAGCGAGAGGCAGACCACGTAGGTCGTGCCGTCGACGATGGCTGCGGTGGCAACGGCGGTCAGCGCGGCGGTCCACGGCTGCACCGCGGTGGCGACGCGCATCGAACCGGCGGCGGTGTTGCCGTCATCCATGGTGGTGTCGAGCTGCTTGGCGAATTTTCCCTGGATGCCTTCCGAGCAGACGAAGTAGGAACCCGTCATGCCGGTGATCGGCGTCACGGACTGGATGCCGATCCGGCCGCCATCGGCGTTCTGGGGCATCGCAGCGGCGACTGAGGTGGTAAAGTCGGTGGTGCCGGCCGCCAGGCCCGACAGGCGCACTTGCTGCCAGAAGGCGACGGTCTCGTCGGTATTGGTGACGGAATTGTAGACCCCGTTCAAGGTGCCATTGCCCAAGGTGCCGGCAGTGGGCGCCAGGGCCGCATTACCCGATGCCGTAATGGCGCCGGCCAGGTGGGTCGCATAGTTCGGATCATCGCCGGGCAGCGCCTTGTACTTGTCCTGATAGCCATAGATGAAGAGCGGGACGCTCTTGAAGTCGGTGGCGAAGTTCTTGACCTTGGCGCTGTTGATCAGTTCCTGACCTTTCAGCACGCCGCCCAGCAGCAGGCCGATGATGACCAGTACAATGGCAATTTCGATCAGGGTGAAGCCGGATTGTTTTCGTGAAATTTTCATGTCGTTCTCCTCAATGGATGCTTACGTGTATCGTTGAGCAATATTGATGCCAGCCAAATCGGGTGAAATAGGAGCTGAAAACGCCTGTTTTTTCAACACATTCGACGATATTTCAACGTATATGTTGAAATATCGTCAGTTGTCTGCGGATACTGCGCTGCACCAACAAACCGCCGAGCCGGACCTGCCGCGGACCCGGGCGCCAACTTACAGGGATGATCCACGATGCCGTTCAACCGCCTGATCTTGTCCTCCTAGCATGGATACGCCGGACACCTCTCCCTCGTCAGACTGGCTGAATCGCCATCGCCGCTGGCTGATCCTGGGCCAGCTGCTCCTGCTCCACGTGGGATTGATGCAGGGCATGGACAATATCCAGGGACGCACCATGCTGGTGTCGCACATCGGCCTGTTCCTGATCTGGCAGCCGTTCGTGCGCGCCGAGTCGCGCCTCAACTATTTCCATTTCAGCATGGTGCTGGCGCTGGTGGTGGCGGCAATCATCTGGCTCAACTGGGGGATACTGATCATCTGGACGATGTTCCTGGCCGGCATCATCGGCGGCAAGGTCTTCTTTTTCGGCGGCCGCTGGAGCAAATTCTACTATCTCATGGCGCTGGCCTATCTGGTCACGGTGCTGCTGATATTCATCATCCCGCAGGTGATTCCGCGCGCCCAGGCCGAGAACGAGGTGTTTACGGCGCTGGCACGCTATCTACTGCCCTTGCTGCTGGTGGCAATGGCGATCCTGCCGTCCGACGAGGAGATGGAAAGGCGGGTCGAAGTCATCGACCTGATCTACAGCATTTTCGTCTTCCTGATCCTGGCGGTGATGGTCCTCGGCAGCCTGGCATTCATGCAGGTGATGCAACTCGGCTATATCCAGTCGCTGATGGGGGCGCTGGCCACCAGCGCCCTGCTGCTGTTCCTGTTCAGCTGGACCTGGAACCCGATGGCAGGATTCTCCGGGTTGAGTTCGGTGTTCTCGCGCTACCTGCTGTCGATCGGCCTGCCCTTCGAACGCTGGATGCATTCGCTGGCCGAGCATTCGCAGAGCCAGACCCAGCCGGACGAGTTCCTCGCCAGCATTTGTCGGGATCTGGTGGGTCACCTGCCGTGGATCGTCGGCGGAAGCTGGCACGCGGAGCAAAGACACGGCGAATTCGGCGAGCAACTGGGACAGGCCCATGAATTTCACCACGGCGCGCTGTCGATCGTGCTGTTCAGCACGCATTCCCTGACGCCCTCGCTGATCTGGCATTTCAACCTGGTGGTCCAGATCATCGGGGAGTTCTATGACGCCAAGATCAGCGCCCGCCAGCTCAGCCAGATGGCTTACCTCAAGGCGATCCACGAGACCGGGGCGCGCATCACCCACGACGTCAAGAATCTGCTGCAATCGCTCAACATGCTGTGCTTTGCCGCCGAGCGCGAGGGCGACGAAGCGAACCTTTCACCGCAGTTCCAGGTGCTGCTGCGCCGGCAATTGCCGGTCATCTCGCAACGCCTTCAACTGGCGCTGAACAAGCTGCAAAAGCCGGTCAGCGACCGGGAATCGCTGGTGGCGGCGCGACCGTGGTGGGATGAACAGCGACTCCAGTATGAGAATCAAGGCGTCCGCTTCGAGGCGGCCGGCGACCTGTCCGGCGGCGAGTTGCCGGCCGACCTGTTCAACCATGTCATCGAGAACCTGTTGCAAAATGCCCTCGACAAAAGACGCAGCAACGCCCGCATGGGGATCGAGGCCCGGCTCGAGCTGGTCCGGGTTCAAGGAAAGGACCGCCAGGCGGTCCTGACCGTTTGCGACGAAGGCACGGAGATCCCGGCAAAGATCGAGGCGGAATTGTTCGTCGGGCCGGTACTGTCGGAGAACGGCTACGGCATCGGGCTGTTTCAGGCGGCACGCCAGGCCAGCCTGGCCGGCTATCGCCTGGAACTGCGGAGCAACCGGCCCGGCAGCGTGTGCTTCAGGCTGGCGCCCGGCCCGGCATGAAGCCCGTCACGGCAGCTTGCCGGCGGTAATCATGCGGTTCATCAGCTGGGTCGCGGGGATCCAGATGAGCCGGTCGTCCAGGGTGGTGTTGCTGACGAAGGTCGCATTGCCATCGACGTTGGCCGCTTCGTCGGCGCCCGCAGCGGCGCTGTCCAGCTTGGTTCCGCTGGTGGTGTAGGCGCCCAGGGGGCTCCCGCCGTGCGACACCACCACCGCGGGCACGCTGCTGGCGAGTACGGTTCCGCCGCTGGCCGCCGTGTTGATGGTGATCGCGCCCGGCGTGCACAGGCCGAAAGCCGCATAGGTCGGCGTGGTGGTCGGGGTGCAACTGGCGCCGAAGAGAATCTGGGCCGAGTCGATGCCGCGCGCGAAGAAACTGCTGACATGGTAGGTGTAACGGTATCTCCAGGCGTCCGTTTCCAGCAGTCCGAGGGTGGCCCAGGGCAATACGCCTCCCACCGAATCGGTGGACAGCGCGGTGGCGCAGGCGGTAGCGCCGATGGTCGCCACGCCGGGGCTGGACGCGGCCGCGCAGGCGCAGGTCAGGCTCGCGCCGCTGCCGGTCGTCGCCTCGATGCCGGCATTGGCTACGCCGCTGGCGATGGTCCCCTGGGCCGGGCAGGGCAGGCGGCCGTTGATGGCGGCAAATCCGATCAGGGCCTCGCGGATGTCGATCAGGGATTTTTCGGTGGCCCGCATCAACTCGATATCCCGCTGTGTGCCGAAGGGAACCAGCAGGCCGCCCAGCAGCAGCGCCACGATGACCAGCACCACGGTCAGTTCCATCAGGGTGAAACCCGACTGGCGGAGTAGCGTTCGCGTCAGCATGGTTGGCGTGTCATTGGGTGCGGATGATGAAATTGGACACCGTGATGGTCTGTTCGGAGGTGCTGCCGGAACCCTGGGCGTTGGTGAAACCGGTAAACACCGTCGCCAGCGCCTTGCCACTGGCTGTGTCGTTCATGTAGACATTGTCCTGCTGGAGGGTGGGGTTCTGCAAGCACAGGTCGCTCAAATCCCCGGCCAGGTTCTGGAAATCGGTCAGGGTGCAACTGGGGAAAGTGCTGTTGGTGTAGGCCTTGAAGCTGAGGGCCACGGCCGCCGTCAGGGTGCCGCCCGAGGCGTAGGCGCCGGGGTCGGCGCCCAGGGCGTAGGTGAAATGGGTCGCATCGACCACGACGATCTGGTAGGTGCCGTTGTATGCCGCGGGCGAGACGCTGGCGATGGTCACCGGCTGCCCGCTAACGAAACCGTGGGCGGCGCTGGTGGTAATGCTTGCGACATAGGCGCCCGCAGCGCCCGAAGCGGCGCGGGATGCCGCGGAAACGGTAAGACCCGTCGGCGGCCGGATCAACCCCCCGGAGACGTAGCTGCCCGGATCGGCGCCGAGCGCATAGGTGAAATGCGTCGAGTCGGCGACGGTGATGGTGTAGGTGCCGTTGTAAGCGGCGGGACTGACGCCCGAAAGCGTCACCCGTTGATTCGACAGCCGGCCGTGGGCAGTGGCGGTGGTGAGGATAACCGTATTGGCCGTCCAGGATGCGCCCTGGACCCGCGTGGCATCGTAAGCCTTGGCGACATCCAGGCGGACGTGAACATCGGTGTTGAGCGTGACGGTTCCGGCCATCGGCAGGCTGGTATCCGAGGCCTGCAGGTTCTTGATGCCGGCGTTGATCTTGACCGTACCTCCAGACGAGTAGGTGCCGGGATCGCTCGCCACGGAATAGGCGAAATGCGTCGCGTCGATCACCGCGATCGGATAGGTGCCGTTGTAGCCGGTCGGCGACACGCCGCTGATGGTCACCTGCTGGTTGGAGGATTGCCCGTGGGCTGCCACCGTGGTTACGGTGGCGACATTGCCGGACCAGGAGGCGGCATTGAGCGTCGCCACGGTCGTCGCGGGCGTCGTCGAGCTGGTGGACAGGGTGCGCGGATTGAGTGGCTGCGAGCCGCTGCCAAGGGTTCCGGCGGTAGCGCCGTGGCAGTTGTCGTCGCCGCTGGTGGACGTCGAGCCCCAGTACACCAGGGCCGTGTGGTGCGAACTCGGGTCGTTGCGGTCGCTGCCGACGCAGTCGGCGATTGTGTTCAGGCGTGTATCGATTTCCCAGCCGAATTTAGGCGCGGCGAGGTTGGCGCTGGAATAACCCATATACGCGCCGGTCGTGGTGCCGCAAATGGTGTTGGCGGTGACTGCCGCCTGGTTGTTGATGCCGTCCACCACGGCGAAAATGAATCCCTCGCCGAGGTTGGCGATGCTCATCCTGAAGTAGGCGCGAAGCATCGAATTGAACGAAAGTTGTGTCGGAAACCACACACAACCTCGCCCCGCGACCACAGCCGCCGGATTGCCGAGGGTAATAGTCTTGGCCACCGTGTCGATCACGGCCTCGGGAATCAAAGCTGAGGTGACGATGCGGGTAAAGCTGGCGATGTCCTGGGCGAAGGACTCGATGACCCCGGGGAGCAGGCAGATGCCGACGTCGGCACTCGGGCTGGCCTTGGCATAGGCGGTGTTGCCGAGGAAGGCGGTTGCCGAACTGTTGAGGATCTCGCGACCGCTGGCGGATTCGAAGAAGTAATTGAGGTTGGCGGTGGACGAGGTCTTGTGCGCGGTCAGGCGCGGCTGGCCGTTGGCGGAGTAGCCGTTTGCCGTGCTGCTGCGGCCGCCGAACATCAGCGCGCCGCGGCAGGCAGTGCCGGCGATGGTCAGGCAGGTGGTGAGGGGCGAGCAGGTGACCTGGCGGTATTGCTGGCTCCAGTTGCTGTAATAGCTGGCATAGGCCGTCGACAGCGACAGCCCGCTTTGCAGGTCGCCCACCTGCTTGCCCGCGGACTGGGTATAGCTGCCGGTGTTGGCGGGTTGGCTGTTGCTGGTGGTGCCGGCGACCACGTCGTTCTGGATCTTCGTCTCCAGCAAGGCCTTGATCTCGTCGCCGAGCTTGTTGATCTGGCCGACCGGCGTAGACGTGAGCGGATTGGCGAAATCGGTGCGGCGGACCACCTTATCGAAAATGTCCTTGGGGGAAATCCAGGCCAGTTGGTCATTGTTGCTGGCGCTGCCGCTGGCGCCGGGGGTAATGGCGATGGCGCTGCTGGTGGCAAAATTGTAGTTGCCGTCGAGAAAGGCGGCGGCCTGGGTGGGATCGATCTGGCAGACGGGATTCGGAGGGAGAGGGGGTTGAGCGCCGAAGACGCTGCGACTTTGACCGGACAACGGGATCCCCGCGGCGAAAATGACGGCGACCGCGCCGCCGTCGCCTTGCTCGGGGGCGATGGAAGTGCCGACGAGGCTGAACTGGCCCTGGGTGTCCCAGTTCATGACAGTGGTGGTCGCCTTGGGGTTGTTCTTGGCGGGGCCGGATACCGCGTACCAGAGACAGCCGCCATCCGAATCGCGCAAGTCCGGCAGCCCCAGCGACTTGTAGGGAAACAGGCCGACCGCGGCCTGGTTGGCCGAACCGCAGCTGGCGGCAGCGGTGCCGTCGCCGCTGGCAATGTCGGGACAAGGCAGATAGCCGAAGACTTCGTTGCTGTTGCTGTCCCGATAGGTGACGGCATATCCGACCAAGGCTTCCTTGGCCTGGGCGAGCGATTTTGCGGTGCCCTCGTCACGCAGGTATTTGCGTGAGACGAATTCCAACTGGCTGGTGACCGCGAACAGCGATCCCATCACCACCACTATCAGCATGATCAGCAAGGCAAAGCCCCGCTGGGGTCGAGCGGCGCGCATCGGCGCGGTCTCAGCGGGTGCGGCGTCTGGTTTCATCGCTCCGGTTGACTTGCAGTTGCCCACCCGCCAATCCGTCACTCATTTCCTGTGTCGCGCGATTCAGGGTTTCGCCCACCCGCAGGGACGATGAGCTTTCATCGCCGACCCGGATGTTGACCCGCTCCACGTCCCGCGCTGACGGCGTGACGAGGATGCCCGTGGCGGCGTTGTCAACCTGCTGCGGGCGGCCATTGACCCAGACGGTGGTCCGGTTGCCGGTGCGGCGGACCACCCCGTTGAGATGCACGCTGGCGACCTCGACGGTTTCCTGGGTCTTCTCCTGGATATTGAGCTGGCGCTGCCGCTCCAGCGCGGCGCGACGCTCCGGCGTGAAGAACAGGCGACCAAAGGGCGCAGCCTGCGCCTGTGCCGCCAGCAGGACCAGGATCAGGGCCGCCGCCAAGCGCCGCAGCAATCTGTCGTCAATGCTCACCCGGGACTCCTTTCGCGCAGGGTCACCCAGTCGATCGAGCAGTCGGCCGCAAGCTGGACGGCGCTGCCGGTTCGCGTCTGCCGCATCACATTGCAGCTCTTGACGCTGGTATACGCCCGCATGCTGTCGCGCAGGTCGGAGAGGAAGAACAGCAAGTCCTCCTCGTGCAGCAACTGCATCTGCAAGCGCATGTTGCTGACCATGAAATCGAAGCCGCTGGCGTTGCTGCCGTCAAGGACTGTCTGGGGCTCAAGTTCGTAGATGACATCCAGCAGTTTTCGCGTGGTCTTGATCTTGCGGATCTGCTCGATCCAGTCGAGCCGGCGCTCGCTGCCGATATAGCCGCGTGCCACGATCCCTTCGTAGCGGGAAAACTTTTCCAGGAGTTCCTGTTCCTCATTCCGCGCGTTGGCGAGCTTGCCCTGTACTTCGCCGCGCTTGCTCAGGGCCTGCTTGTGGACCTTCTGCGCGTCGAGCAACAAGGTCCGCGAGTAGTAGAGCATGCCGGCGCCGATCAGGGCCGTGGCGAAGAAGAACAGCAGGTTCCAACGGATGCGCTTGAGCGTCTGGGCAACTGGATTCATGGCTGACGATCAGGGAGTCGGGAAGTCACAGCTTTTGTATCACACGCACGCTGAATTTCGGCACTTCGACGACGGCAGCGGTTTCGTCGGTGCTCTTCAGCGTCTTGGTGGATTCGACGTCGAACGGCAGCTTGAGGACTTTTACGTGCACCTTGCCGTCCTTGACCAGGCTGGCATTGAAGGTGTCGATGATGCCTTTCAAGGTACGCTCGTCGTTCTTGAGCGCGACCGGCAGTTGGGCGAATACGTCGGCGATCACGAACAAATCGCTGCTCTGGCCGCTCTTTGCCGCGGCAACCGGCTTGCCCGAACCATCCGGGACTTGCTGGGCGTCCTCGGGGTTGCTGCCGAGCCGCCAGTCGATGCGGTCGAGTTCCACCCGCTGTGCCTGCTCGAGTGCCTCGCTGATGCGGCGATAGGTCGGCTCCAGGGAGGGCGTGCGTTTCACCAGCGTGTCATAGCGCTCGATCAGCGCCCGCAGATTGTTGCTGGTGAAAGGCATGGTCGGCAAGGTCTTGAGCGCGGCGTTGTATTGCAGCCGAACCACCTCCGCCTGTTGCTGGATCTGCTCGGTTTCCTCGCTGGTCTGGTAATACTGGACCATTTGCTTGCCGGAGAAGATCAGGCAGGAAGCCAGGATTACCGCGCTGGCACTGTTCAGCGCCAGACGGGTCTGCCAGAGCCGGAAGAAACGCCGCTCGCCAGGTTGGGCAAATTGCTGCGCCGGCGTCTGGCGGACCGTCAAGTGCAGGAAGAATGTCTCGCTATGCGAGTCGGTCGGAACCGTCTTCAGGCCACTGCGGCTTGACTCGGCGACGAGGTCGAGAAATTCGAAATGAATGTCGTTCGAGTCGCGACAGCGTTCCTGGAAGCTGGTGGTCTGCGCCGGGTGGGTGAGCACCAAGGTGGTCAGCGGCGATCCCCGCTCGAACAGCCGATAGCCGATCAGATATTGATAAATCCTCGCCGACTCGACCGAGCAGGCAGTAATCACCTCGTCGAGGCGGTCATTGGCCAGCGGCGTCAGGCGCGAAAAACGCAATTGCCCGTTGTCGAAGAAGGTCTGGCGCAGGCCGGCGCGGGTCAGCGTGACCAGCAGGAATCGACTCGGGTGGTCGCGGGTCTTCTTGACATGCGCCGTGGCGAACCCGTGACCGATCAACGGCAGAGAATATACGCCGACGAGCTGGCACTCGGCTGCGCGCAGGGCCTCCATCCACGGCTCGAACATCTGGGTCTTGGTCAGGGCGAGGAACAGCATCTTGTCATCGCGGCGGCCGGCGGTTTCGCGGCCCAGCGGAATCGCCAGATTCAACGGCGCGCCGTGGAAATACTGGTCGTTCTTGCGTTTCAGCAAGGCCGTGCGGTCACGGCCCTGGACATGGGGAATCACGTCCGGCTGGAAGCCCTCCTCGACGACGTCGGCGAGAAGGTAGAAGAGGTCCAGCTTGTGCAACGCGAGGTAGGCGGCAAACGCTTCCAGTCCCCGGCCGTCGGAAGTGAAGCTGTCTTCCGGGGTCAGCTTGCCGGAATGCCAGTGGTAGGCCGACAGGCGATTGGCATCCAGATAGAAAACGCGGCGCTGTGGCATGAACGGTCGGGCTAGGTATTGAGCTTGGCGATGATGTCGTAAATCGGACCCAGCACGGCGATCATCACCCAGCCCAGGATCACGCCGACGATCATGGTCATGGCCGGTTCGATCATCGCCTGGACCTTCTCGATCGATTCCTTGACATCGCGGTTGTAGAAATAGCTGACGTTGATCAGCGCCTTGTCGAGTCCGCCGGTGTTCTCGCCGACGCGCAGCATGCGGATCACCAATGGCGGAAACAGGTTGATGCTCTGGAACGCGGCGGTGACGTTCTGGCCGTCGGCGATCATCTGGCCGGCGCGCACCAGCCCTTCCCGGATGACGACATTGCCGACGACATTCTCGGTGGTGTGGATGGCGTCGATGATGGAAATCCCGGATGCATACAGCATGGCAAAGATGCCGGCGAAGCGCGAGAGGATGATCTTGCGCAGGATCACGCCGATGAAGGGAATCTTCAGCTTGAACCCGTCAAAATGACGGCGTGCCACCGAGTTCTTCTGGACGTAGACGAACACCGAGACGGTGACGATGATGGGTACGAAAATGATCAGGTACCAGAAGTTGACGAAGAAATCGGAGGTGGCCATTAACACCCTGGTTTGGATCGGCAGTTCCTGGCCCATGTTCTTGATGAAGCCGGCCATCTTCGGCACCAGGTAGATCATCATGAAGAAGGTGACCAAGGTGACCACCACACCGAGAAAGGCCGGATACATGATGAGCTTCTTGGTCTGCGCCGCCAGTTCGTCCTGCCACTTGAGGGAATCGACCAGGCTTTGCAGCACGCCCGGCAGGTTGCCGGTGTCCTCGCCGGCTCGGATCAGGCTGATGAAGACTTCGTCGAAAGTGCGCGGATGCTCGAGCATAGCCTGGGAAAGCGTCTTGCCGCCCTCGATGCTTTCGATCATGCCGGCCAGCACTTGCTTGAATTGCGGATGGGTGATGCTGTCGCGCAAATCCGTCAACCCTTCGAGGATAGGCACGCCGGACCGGGTCAGTTGTTCGAGGTGAAAACAGAAATTGATGAGCTCCGGGCGCGGTATCTTGCCGGTGCTCATCACGCCGCCCTTCTTGACCGGGTCGCCCTTGATGAAATCGAGCTCGATGCGCTTCAGGCGCATTTCAAGATCGATCAGGTTGGCGGCTTCCATCTGGCCATTTAAGGTACGCCCGAGCGGATCCATCGCCTTGTAGGAGAACAGCATTACATGCGCTCCGTCAGATCGACCACGCGCCCGACCTCTTCAAGCGAAGTGGTGCCATCGCGAACCCGCCGCAGGCCGTCTTCGGCGAGAGGACGGAAGCCCTTGGCCAGTGCCGCGTTGCGAATCTCGCGAACCGTGGCGCGGCGGGCGACGAGCTCGTCGATGTCGCCGTCGAGGCGAAGCAGTTCCATGATGGCGACCCGGCCGCGATAACCCTGGTAGTTGCAGGACTCGCAACCGGCGGACCGGTATATGGTGGGAATCGCTTGCTGGCCTTCCTGCCCGAGCAGGCGGATCTCGTGCGGTTCGGCCGGGTAGGGTCTGCGGCAATGGACGCACAGCCGGCGCAACAAGCGCTGGGCGATCACCCCGATGATGTTGCCGGCCATGATGTCGGGCAGGATGCCGATGTCCATGAGGCGCGGAAAGACACCGATGGCGGAGTTGGTGTGCAGCGTGGAATACACCTGGTGGCCGGTCATGGCGGCGCGGAAGGCCATTTCGGCGGTTTCCGCGTCGCGGATTTCGCCGACCAGGATGACGTCCGGATCCTGGCGCATCATCGAGCGGATGCCGTTGGCGAAGTCGAGCTTGGCAGCTTCCGCCACCGAGGTCTGGCGGATCATGGACATCGGGTACTCGACCGGGTCTTCGAGGGTCATCACATTGACGCTTTCCTCGTTGATGTGGTTGAGCACCGAGTACAGCGTGGTGGTCTTGCCGCTACCCGTCGGACCGGTGACCAGGATGATGCCTTCCGGCCGCGCGATCATCTTCTTGAGCATTTCCAGGTGATGTTCGTCGAGCCCGAGGCCGTCGATCGGCACGATGCCCTTCTCCCGGTCGAGGATCCGCAGGACCACGTT
>Ga0208566_1001038_pt1 | contig 16776 bp, 14 predicted proteins | sample PL_2010_150m_FD_184159 | JGI IMG/M metagenome (GOLD analysis project Ga0208566, IMG submission 184159) | Freshwater microbial communities from Powell Lake, British Columbia, Canada to study Microbial Dark Matter (Phase II) - PL_2010_150m... | ecosystem: Environmental > Aquatic > Freshwater >...
CGTTCCGAATTTCAACGGGAGGGTATCTTGCGATGTATGATGAACGTGCCGGTAACACCCTGAAAAATAAACCTTTGATCGACATGAATGTCGTCTATAAGAACGCACCAAAATTCTTTTTGTTGGGATCTCTGGTCGTCGTAATCATTGTTATGACGTTACTGAATTCAAGATTCCTTACCCTTGGGAATATCATAAACATTAGTAGACACATGTCGATTAACATGATTATCGCCGTGGGGATGACCTTTTGCCTGATAAGTGGGGGAATGGATTTATCGGTCGGATCGGTCGGAATCACGGCCGGCTGCCTGGCAGGCATGATCATGGCTGAAACCCGGAATATCCCTCTTGCCGTTGGCGCCGGGATGCTCTCGGGGATGTTCTTCGGGTACGTCAATGGAGTAGTCATTGCCAAACTGAGGGTTAATCCCTTTGTGACCACCCTTGCGACCATGACCATCGCCCGTGGTGTCGCCCTCCTTATAACAGGGGGAAATATAATAAGCGACTTGCCTGACACTTTTAATATAATCGGTGTGGGTTTTGTCTATGGCATTCCAATACCCGTAATCATAATGGTAATAATTGTTATTTTAGGGCACTTGCTTTTGTCCAAGACTGAATTTGGTTTAAATACCTATGCCATTGGCGGGAGTGAAAAAGCGGCTCGATTGGCAGGCCTAAAGAATGACCGTATAATCATCAAGATATACATTCTTAGCGGTTTTCTCGCTGCCTTAGCCGGTATTATTCTTACCGCGCGGGTTGTTTCGGCGCAACCCAACCTGATGATGACGACGAATCTGGACGTCATCGCAGCCGTTGTCGTCGGCGGCACCTCTTTGATGGGTGGGAGCGGGTCAATTGTGAGTACAGTGCTTGGTTCTACTTTGATGGCCGCCCTCTTCAACGGCCTGAACATCGTCGGTGTTGGCTATGAGTGGCAACTGGTTGTCATCGGGACAATTCTCATCGTTGCTGTTTCTCTCGATATGCTTTCAAGAAAAAAGGACATCTGATGAATACGGCTTGTTTTCAAAACGAGGTGACGCATTCTGGAAAGCAGAGGCTCTTTGCATCTGCCGGGAAAAGGAAGAAAGTTGTGTCCTTTTTGTAAGGGGTATAAACAAAACTTAAGGGGGTATGAATATGAAGCGTAGATGTTTGGTAGTAACAGTCATGAGTCTCTTCTTGATGTCCTCTTTGCTCTGCGCCTCTTCTGACGCACAGGCACAATCTAAAGCGGCAAAGAAGAAATACGTGATCGGCGCCAGCCTGGTGTCAAAGGACAATCAGTGGTGGGCTACGGCTGGAAAGTTTCTCACTCAAGCTGCTGAGAGAGAGGGGGTCGAGCTTGTCCTTCTCTGGGCAGGGGGTAACCAGGAGAAGCAGGTGAAAGACATCGAGGATTTGATCCAGCGCAAGGTGGACGGTATCCTCATGGGGCCTGTCCAGCAAGCGGGGAGTATGGTGGCCGTTGATGCTGTTGCCGAGGCCAACATACCTGTCGTCACGTTCGGAAGGAGATCAAATTCGAAGAAGGCAAACGCTGAGGTTTTCTACAATGAGGCACAATTCGGCATTAATCAAGTTCAGCAGATAGTAAAGGATTTCCCCAACGGGGCAAATATTGTTTATCTTTTCGGTCCAGTGGGAGCCGGTTACGCCATCCAGCAGTATGAGGATGGATTCTTGAAGGAACTGAAGAAATACCCGAAACTGAAGCTCCTCGACACATACAAGCACGAGAACGACACCACCGCATTAGGAATGAAAAACGCAGAAGACGCTTTGATCAGATTCAGTGACGTCAATGCCTTCGCCTCCTGCAATGATGACATGGGATTTGGTGCAATACGGGCCATAGAAGCGGCGGGAAAAGGTGGTAAGATCAAGGTATATGGGAGTACCGCAGTCCCCATAGGGCTACAGGCCATTTACGACGGCAAGATGGTATTCACGAACCTGAAGAGTACGGCATCAGTAGCTGCTAAGAGTCTCGACCTTTTACTCAAGATCTTGAATGGAGAAAAGGTGCAGAATGTGAATCTCATTGATCCGGTGGCAATCACCAAAGAGAATCTGCTGACACTTAAGGATCCTGGGTTTAGCGGAACGATCGACAATCCGGGGACCTGGCAGCCGGGCAAGAAATAGGGTTCTGAGATGAGCCTCACAGAGAGGGGCTTTAATGAGCCCCTTTCTGTTATGGCTCTCTCGATCCCATGCCGCTGCCTTGTTGCTCCCGCTCTTGGTTGTAAGCGACATCAGGGTTCTTGCTGTTCGATACTTTCACTTAGAGATGAAATGACCATCGACCGGGAGGGAATTTACATGAACAGTTTTGAGTTTTTTGTTCCGACAAAAATTGTTTTTCAAGAACATGCCGTGAGAAATAGGCTGGTTGAGCAGATCATGGCGTTGAAGGTTTCCGCGATTATCTTAATTACCGACAAGGGTGTTGTAAGTGCCGGCATTCTGAAAGAGGTGGTGGCAACCCTGGATCAGGCAGGGATCAAATATACCGTATTTGATGATGTTGAATCCAATCCCAGCACCGATACGTGTATGAAAGCTTTTCAAACCGCAAAAGAAATCGGCGCCGGTGCGACAATTGCTATCGGCGGCGGCAGCCCGATGGATGTGGCCAAAGCTGTGGGAATCTTGATGACGAACGGGGGCGATCTCGAATCATACGAAGGTCCTAATAAGTTTGAGAATCAAATGCTGCCGATGATCTGCATTCCCACAACCGCAGGAACGGGCAGTGAACTGACGCCGTTTGCAGTCATCACCATTCGCGCGAAACACTACAAGATGTCCATCTTCAGCATCAAGTGTTTACCGCAGGTGGCTCTGCTGGATCCGACATTGCTCTCCACCGTTCCACCGCATATTGCAGCGGCCTGTGGGATGGATGCCTTGACCCATGCCGTAGAATCTTTCATCAATTCATCGGCGTCCCCGATTACAGACGCCTACGCGTGTGAGGCGATGCGCCTGATCGGCAAATACCTCCGTGCTTATGTCGCCAATCGGGAGAATTTGACGGCGGCAGGAGCCATGCTGGTGGCGAGCAGCCTGGCAGGCGTTTCTTTCGGAGTTGCGCGGCTTGGCAATGTTCACGCCATGGCTCATCCGCTGGGCGGGTTCTTTGATCTTCCCCACGGCGTCGCCAATGCCATTCTTCTCCCGCACGTCATGAGATTCAATCTGCTGGCGGATAGCGGCAAATACAGGAGGATCGCCGAACTCCTGGGCGAGGACACTTCCGGACTGTCCGATCGCGAGGCCGCCAAGCTTGCGATCGCCGCCGTTGTGGAATTGTCGCTTGATATCGGGATTCCCAAGTCGTTGAGCGACGTTGGGGTAACTCAGGATCTTATTTCCGCCATGTCTGTTGATGCAATGAAGAGCGGCAACATTTTGATCAATCCACGCCAAACAACATTGAAAGACATTGAAAGTCTTTTCATGGCGGCAATGTAAGAATGTTCTCAACCATTGTGGAAGATGGATGAAAATATGAAAGATGTCCGTTCTTGGCGGCGCCATTCCTTGCAAAAATATCCCTTGACAAGCCATAACAGCCACCCTAATATTCCACCCGCCGAAAGCAATACCTTATCAAATATCCAATCAATCAAAGGGAGGCGAAGATCGAAACGGGTTTGCCGTTACCGGGCGTAGGCCAATAATAAGGAGGGAGATCATGAGAGAAAAGATGAAATGGGTTGGTGTTGGGAGTCTGGTTTTGGTTTTTTGTTTCTTTGTTTTGTCGGGACCGGTGTTGGCTCAGGAGAAGATCAAGGTTGGGGTGATGTTTAGCATGACAGGTGCTGGATCGGCCATTGGAAAGATTCAACTCGACGGCGTGAAGTTGGCGATCAAACAGCTCAACGAGGCGGGAGGGGTCTCCATCGGAGGGAAAAAGTTGAAGGTGGAGGCGGTGATCCGCGATGACGAATCCAAGCCGGATGTCGCCGTTCGAAGATTCAGGGAGCTCTTTCAGGACGAAAAAGTGAACGCCTTTGTAGGCGGCACCTTTGCTCACATCAGCAAGGCCATGAACGAGCAGGCAGCCCAGATGAAGGATGTTCTCTTCTTCCCCGTCAACGGGATTCCGGAATCCATCTTCTCCAAGAACGAAAAAGCCCCCTACACGCTCAACAACCTGGGAGCCAACGAAGGGGTCGGCCGGATTTCAGCGGACTATGTGGCGAAAAAATTCAAACCGAAACACGTGGTCCTCTTCCTCCCCGATTATGCCTATGGTCGCGGCGCGGGCGCAGGGGCCAACATGGTGTTCAAGTCCCGCTATCCCGATATCAAGGTGAGCGAGGTCTGGTCCCCCCTGGGAACGCCTGACTTTACTTCTTATATCAACAAGATCGAAGAATTGAAACCGGATGTCGTGATGCTGGGTCACTGGGGCAACGACGGCATCGGCGTTCTGAAGCAGATTTACGAGATGAAGCTGGCCAAGAAGACGAAGATCTTCTACAACTGGATCATCAATGTTTTTGCCGTGGGGGTTCCTGCAGAAGCCATGGAAGGCATTACATGTCAGATGTGGTGGTACTGGGACATGGCGGGATTCAAGGATTCTGCCGTGGTAAAGGCTTCCCAGCAGTTGAGCGATGCATGGCGGAAAGAATATAATGAACCGCCGGATCCCTATGCCATGAATGCCTACGCCGGAATGATGGATCTGGCCCGAGGATGGGGGATCGCGAAATCGGTCGATCCGGCGAAGACCTACAAGGCGATCATGGACAACCCGAAATTCGAAGGCCCCAAAGGACCTGCAACGTGGCGTGTCGATGGCAGGGCTCATTACAAATACACCTCCTTTATTGTGGAAGGAAAGGGACCCAAGGATAGAAAAGACCCGAAATGGGATTACGCGAAAGTGATCGATACCTACGAGGGCGATGATTACGAACTGACCCCGAAAGAATTAGGGTGGTAAGAGAAATTCCTGCGGGAGGAGGTATTCTGGATTGAAAGAATACCTCCTCCCGATTCCATGTTGAGGACACGACATGTCTGAAATGCTGACGACCGAGGGGTTGAGCAAACATTTTGGCGGGCTCAAGGCTGTCGATAAAGTGAGATTTACCATCCGAAAGGATGAGGCCACCGGGGTCATCGGTCCCAATGGCTCGGGAAAGACAACCCTGTTCAATCTTCTCTCGGGGCTCTTTCCTCCCACAGAAGGACGGATCGTCTTTTCGGGGGAAGACATTACCCGCATTCCCCCGAATGGCCGGGTCATGAGAGGAATGGTTCGGACGTTCCAGCTTGTCTCTGTCTTTAACTCCATGACGGCTTGGGAGAATCTGATTCTTTCCAGCATCCGGTTTCAGCAGAAAAACAGCTCCGGTCGGAAATTCTTCTTATCACCGGCAAAGGACGGGGAGATCATGGAAAGCTGTTACGAAGCGCTGAAACTGGTCGGTCTCGACAGAAAGGCCCTGAGCTTAACCTCCGAGCTTTCTTACGGCGATAAGCGAATGCTGGAGATTGGGATTGCATTGTCCCTCAAACCGAAGCTTCTGCTCCTGGACGAACCACTGGCAGGGCTCAGCGACTATGAAATCGGAGAGGTTCTGGACATCCTACATCGGATCAGGGAAAACTTCACGCTGGTCATCATTGAGCACAAACTGTCTAAGATTGTTAATTTGGTCCATCGGCTCTGTGTCATGCACGAAGGGAGCTTCATCTGTGAAGGGGACCCCCATACCGTGCTTAGTGATCCTGCTGTAAGGGAATGTTACTGGGGAAGAGGAAAAGCAAATTCGTTTGCCGCGTGAATGGGGCCGGCAGAAGCCGACCAGGGTAATGGAGATGTCAGACAACAGCACGATTCTGGAAATTAAGAACCTGGATGTGGCCTATGGTCATGCGAAAGCCCTCTATGCTGTCTCCCTCAGCCTGAAACAGGGAGAAACATCCTTCGTCATTGGCCGCAACGGAGCCGGAAAGACCACGCTCCTTAAGACCATTACCGGGCTTCTGAAACCCCTGAACGGATCGGTGATCTATGAAGGCCGGGAAATATCAGGGTCTCCTCCGGAAAAAATCTCCCTCGATGGTATCCGTTACGTGGCCCAGGAGAAGAAGGTGTTTGGAAATCTCACGGTCAAGGAGAATATCGAGCTTGCGGCCTATGGAGCGGGGGAACCGCTGGAGCGTGCTCTGGACAAAGTGATCGGGCTCTACCCGAAAATAAGGAACTTTCTGAAGATTAAAGCGGGGCAACTCAGCGGCGGGCAGAGGCAGATCCTCCTCATCGGTCGAGCCTTGGTGGGGGAACCCAAATTGCTTCTCATCGACGAGCCGACAGAGGGGCTCGCTGCTAATGTAATTGAGGACGTTACCGCGATCCTGAGCCGGATGAAGGGCCATGTCTCTGCGATGATCGTTGAACAGAACCTTGCCTTCGTGAACCAACTGGCAGACCGGGTCTATATTATGAAAGAGGGTAAGGTGGAACGGGAGATCGCAGACAGGTCTGCTATTTCGGATACCCGCGAGTTTGAGCAGTACCTTTGAGAGAAGTTAAGGAGCTGATGTTGAATAAGGAAGATGAAAACACTCCCGGCCCGATGACGGACTTGCTTGAGTTTAAGAAGCATTTGCCTAAGGAAAGGATCCTTCTCGATCTTGCCCTCATTGCAGCAGGTTTTGTGCTTCTTGCTCCTATTCTAAACGTCCAAAGGGTCACCGATTTCATGATCTTCTGCATCTTCGTCCTCTCCTTTGACCTGCTGTATGGCTACATGGGGCGACTCTCCTTCGGCCATATGCTCTTCCTGGGAGCTGGTGCCTACGGAGGGGGACTCTGTATCCGGTATATGACGAAAGATCCTCTCCTGGCCGTTCTCGCAGGGATCATCATGGCAGGGCTCCTCGCGATGCTTCTCGGCATCATCATCGTAAGAACGACGGGCGCCTGTTTCGCCCTGATCAATTTGGCCTTCAACCAGGTCGGTTTCTTTCTTGTTCTCTCGGTCCTGCGGGAAATCACAAAGGGGGAAGACGGCATTGGCGTCGTTCCGGCAGGGCTTGGATGGTTGAATCTCGGCAGCCGCCCTGTCATGTTTGGCTTTGTGCTCTTCTTTTTGCTCCTTGTGTTTTACATCCTGAGGCGGATAACTACATCTCCCTACGGGATTTTAATTAGATCCATCAAGGAGGACGAGGCGCGGGTCAAGTTCCTCGGTTACAACACCTTTCTCTATAAGTGGTTGACCTATGTCTTCGCGGGCTGCGTGGCCGGATTGGCCGGGACGCTGAGTGCATTGAATTATGGATATGTGAATCCGAATTTTATGGACACCCACAGGAACGTGGATGTCATCTTTGCGGTCCTGATCGGAGGGGCGGGCAATCTGTATGGGTCCATTATCGGCGGCGTGGTCTACATGGTGATCAGCAATTACCTGGCCATCTACATTCCGCGGTGGGAGATGTTTCTGGGGATCTCCCTGCTCATCCTTGTTTTTAGATTCAGGCAGGGCATCTGGGGCTTTGTACGGGAACAAGGGTCCCGGAGGAGCGTGCGGGGAGAGATAGGGGTTAAGAAAGGATGATCAATACCATCATTTACGGTTTAACGATCGGAGCGATTCTCTATTTTATTTCGATAGGCCTTTCCTTGACCTTTGGAACCATGAAGATCGTCAATTTTGCCCACGCCCTGGCCTACACAATTGGCGTCTATATGCTGGTCACGTTTCTCCCCCTCGTAAAGGGAAATTTCGTGATCGCCGCCCTTATCAGTACGGCGGTCGTCGTTCCCATAAGCTACGTGATAGAGCGTTTCATCATCCGGAGACTCTATGGGGAATCCCTCGATTATGCCATCATTGCCACCTATGCAGTTCTGCTGATCGGGGTTGACCTGATAAAGTGGATCTGGGGAGTTAATCCTTACCCCATGAGTGATCCCGTTGGAAAGTATCTTTCCCTCGGCGGACTCACGATTCCCGTCTACCGTATCGTCATCGTCGTGGCTGCCTTCCTCCTCTTTGTGGCATTGAACTTCTTCTTTAAGAAGAGTATCATGGGGAAGATCGTGGTGGCGGCCTTGGAGGATAAAGATGGGGTGCGATGCCTCGGGATTAAGGTGGACCGATATTTTTCGATGGTTTTCATTCTGGGGAGCGCGCTTGCTGCCTTGGGAGGGGTTCTCTACGCGCCAATAACATCGATCCACCCGTACATGGGGTCCATGGTTCTGCTGTTGAGCTTCTCCGTGGTCATCGTCGGTGGATTGGGAAATCTGAACGGGACCTTTGTATCTGCCCTTGCCTTAGGGCTTGTCATGTCTCTTACCGCAAGGTACTGGCCTCCGGGCACCGAGACAATGGTTTTTATCGTTATGGCCATCATGTTGATCATTAAGCCGATTGAGGTTTGAGAGGGGGGGAAAGGATCATGCTAAACGAAACGTTTTATTCGCCAGGCGATTTGGGACAGGCATGGTCCCTGTTGTCGGACCTCGGCGACAAGGCAATCATTATCGCGGGCGGCACCGACCTCATGGTGCGGTTCAACCGTCATCGGCGCAAGCGAAGCGAGATCCTGGTCTACGTGGGTAAGCTCGGCCTGAATGTCATCGAGGAAACGGACGGCCAAATGGTCATAGGGGCCTGCGCCTCGCTTGCCGACATAACGGCGTCTACGGTGGTGCGGCAAAAACTGCCCTTGCTGGCCCGGGCCTGCGGGGAAATGGCATCTCCCGCCGTGCGAAATGCCGCAACCCTTGGCGGCAACCTGGTGACCAATGCGAGAACCGCCGACGGCGTCGCCGCACTCATGGCGCTGGGGGCCGTAGTGGTCACCGCCTCCGCTGCGGGCGAAACCCGGATGCCGGTCGAGCAGTTCGTCTCGACTCCCAGGAGGCAGAAGCTTGCCAACGGCGGTATCGTCAAGCAGTTCGAGATCCCTTGCCTGACCGCCGACGAAAAGTGGGGATGGGAGAAACTGAAGCAGAGACAGGGCGACAGCAGAAGCATTCTGTCGGTGTCCGTCCGGGCCAGGATGGAAGGCGACATCTGCAGGAGCATTCGCCTGGTTCTCGGCGGCATGGCCGCCAATCCGTTTGTGTCGAAGACGGCGGTTCAACTCCTGGAAGGCAGACCGCTGTCCCCGAACCTTGTGGATCGGGTGGCGGAAGAGATCCTCTCGGAGACCGATGCCGGCACCGACGCCCGCGCTACCGCCTGGTACAGGGAAAAGGCCGCCCAGGTGTTGGTGAGGCGTGTTCTTACCCAAATTGCATAATAATGGAGTCGTAAAATGCCCCTGCTCGAAATCAAAGTCAATGGAAGGGACCACCAGTTGGTGGTCGACGCCACGGCCAGCCTCCTGACCGTGTTGCGGGAGCACCTGCACATCACCGGCCCCAAAGTCGGTTGCGAAACCGGAGATTGCGGCGCCTGTTCAGTACTTGTGGACGGCAAGCTTCGGCGCGCCTGCCTCACCAATGCCCTCAGCGTACAGGGGGCCGATGTCGTTACGGTTGAAGGAGTCGGCGGGTCGGGCCGTCTCCATCCCATTCAAAAGGCCTTCTATGAAAACCACGCCTCCCAGTGCGGTTTCTGTACGCCGGGAATGATCATGGCCTCCAAGGCCCTGCTGGATGAGAATCCCAATCCCACCGAGATGGAGATCAAAGAAGCCCTGGCCGGCAACCTGTGCCGCTGTACGGGTTACATCAACATCATCAGGGCGGTCAAGGATGCCGCCGAAAAAATGGCCCATGGCGGAGGTGACCGATGACCTTGAAAAACGTAGGAAAGAGCAAGCCTCGGTACAACGGTCTTGGCCACGTGACCGGCGAAGCCAGATACGTGGACGACATTTTTGTCCCGGGAACCCTTGCCGTAAAGGCGTTGCGCAGCCCGGTGCACAAAGGGATTATTCGAAAGCTCGATATCTCTAAGGCGGAAAAACTGCCGGGGGTGTACGGGGTGATCACCGCTGCTGACGTGCCCTGCAACACCTATGGCTACCTGACCCTCGACCAGGCCGTTCTGGCGGATAAGGCGGTGCGCTTCATGGGCGAGCCGATCGCTGCCGTGGCTGCCGACACCGTCGAGATCGCCAACGAGGCGCTCGACCTGATCGGCCTCGACATCGAGCAGCAGACGCCGGTCTTCGACCCTCTCGAGGCGATGAAGCCCGATGCACCGAAAGTCCGGCCGGAGGGAAATGTCCTGATGGTGGGCAACCGGCCTTACCGACTCGTGTATAACGGCGACATCGAAAAGGGTTTTGCCCAAGCTGACGAGATCGTCGAAAACGAGTTCTTTTTCCCGTCGCAGGAACACGCGCCCATGGAAACCCAGGTGAGCCTGGCCGTGCCCGAGAACAACAGCCGGCTGACCATTTATACCGTCACCCAGGGAATGTATTTCCTGCTGAAGCAGCTCCAGCGCATTCTCGGGCAGGGTGACGACGTTTCGCACCGATGGTCTGAACGGATGCAGTACTCCTTCCGCGGGCATCTCGGGTTCTGCGACATCAAATACGTGGGGGGCAACGTGGGAGGCGCCTTCGGTGGTAAGACAGAGCTTCACGCCGATGGCATCGCTGCGCTGCTGGCGCTCAAGACCGGGAGGCCGTGCAAGTGGCGCTGGACGCGGGAAGAGGAAATGCTTTACTCCGCCCGGCACAGCCCGTGGAGGATGACATTCAAGGACGGCGTGACCAAGGACGGCCGCATAGTGGCCCGCAAGGTGTTCAGTGTGCACGACGCCGGCGCTTATACGGGGCTGAGTTCCTACGTGGTGGACAAGCACGCCTTTTACGTGGCCGGCCCTTACTATCTGCCCAACGTGGAGGTGAAATGCTCGGTGGTATATACCAACAGGGTCCCCACCGGTGCGATACGGGGTTTCGGGGTGACGCCGGGCACTTACGCCTGCGAGATCCAGATGAACATGATCGCCGAGAGGTTAGGCATGGATCCCTGGGAACTACGGTTCATCAACGCCATGCGAAACGGCGACCAACTGGCGACCCGGACCAAACTCGAAAGTGTATACCTGCTCGAAACCATGAAGAAACTGGCCGAAGTGGTGAATCACCCATTGGATGAAAAATACGCCGCATTAACTTCGGACCCGAGGGAGGCATAAGATGAAAAAGCGGGGAAAAGGAATTGCCATGGCGTTCTATCCCACCGGAATGGGCGGCGGGGGCGATTTCACCAACGCCGTTGTCAAGATCAAGCCCGACGGCACCGCAGACCTGATTATCGGGTCGGTGGAGCTGGGACAGGGCGTCAGCACGGTGCTGCCCCAGATGGTGGCCGAGGTGCTGGGCATCGAGTACGAGCAGGTCAAGTTCATCAACGACAACACGGATGCCTGCCCGATCTGCTTCGGGTCATTTGCCAGCCGGGTGACCTATTTTGCCGGGAACGCCGCCGTGGAAGCGGCCACCAACGCCCGCCAGAAGCTGTTTGAGATCGCGGCCCCGGATCTGGATGCCCCGCCCGAGCTGCTCGAGGCCGTAGACGGGATGATCCGCGTCAAAGGCCGGCCGGAAAAGTCGCTCCCCATAGGGCAGGTAGCCATGAAGGGGCTGTACGAACTTCACGAGTTTGTGGTCGGCACGGGTACGTTCGGAAGGCCCAGATCGATTCCAGATCCTGAAACCGGCGCCTGCAACCCTCTGGTTACGATGGCATGGGCGGCGACGCAAATCGAAGTCGAGGTGGACACTGAAACCGGGGTGGTGAAGATCCTCGACAGCAAGAGCGTCTACGACGTCGGCAAGGCCATTAACCCGGAACTGGTTAAGGGGCAGGTCGAAGGGGGGGCCATCATGGGCATGAGTTGGGCCATTCTGGAAAACCTTTACCCCGACTACCCGTCACCCAAATTTCAGCCTCGCTCTCTGGGCGAATACATGATCAGCACGGCAATGGATATACCGGAAATCGAGACGGTGATCGTGGAGTGTCCCTCGCCTGAGGGACCCTGGGGCGCCAAGGGCATCGGCGAGATGACCGCCAACCCGCCGGCGCCCGCGGTGGTGAACGCCGTGCATGACGCCATCGGCGTGTGGATTACGGACATTCCGATTACCCCGGAAAAGGTGTTGCGGGCATTGGAGAAAAAGAAAGGGGCCGAAAGGAATGGGGCATAAGGCGCAAGGCGCAGGGCCAAACAATTTTCCCTTACGACCCTCCGATAATCCTCCTTAGAACCTCAATCATCACTTTTTTTACGTCCGGACGCGTGTCCGGTTTCGGGAAGGCAACTCAGGGAAACCTGTTTGTTCCGCCACTGCGGGCTTGGGAAGAATGGCCATAAGCGCAAATCCAGAAGTGGTGTCCGGCGAATCGATACTGCTGCGCATTCGCCTGAGAGCGCAGCGCCTGTGAAGCGGCGATCGCGCTTTTTGTCGGCATGGCTCGCAGCCGTGCTGGCGGCATGCCTGCTCGCGGGATGCGGCGCAGACTCGGGAAACGTCCCCGTATCCGCGACGGACGATTCTTGTTCCGTGGCTGCGCAGAGGTCGTGGCTGCGCGACTACATGAGCGACCAGTATTTCTGGTACGCCAATCTGGGCATGCCGGACGAAAGCGCGCCGAATATCGACGCGTACTTCCGATCGCTGCTGTACCGGCCGACCGACCGCTACAGCTACAGCCAGCCCACATCGGATTTCCGACAGTTTTTCAGCGAGGGCACGCGCACCGGTTTCGGCTATTCGCTGGTCTATGCCGATGCCTCCCAGACCACCCTGAGAGTCCGCTTTGCCGAACCCTTCAGCCCAGTTGGCCTCGCAGGCCTGAAGCGCGGCGACACGGTGCTGGCCATCGACGGTTACGGCCCGGCGCAGATTGCCGCCGGGACGCCGGGCAGCGTGAGCACGGAAGGCATTCCGCGCAGCTTCAGGGTGGTCGACAACACTGGGGTCGAGCGTAGCTTCACGGTTAAGTCCGCAACCTACCCGATCAGCACGGTGCCCAACGCCGGCGTTCTGTTTTTTTCTGCGTCATCGGGGCCCGTTAAGGCGGGCTATTTCGTCTATCAATCGTTCATCGCGACCAGCACGGATTCGCTGGGCACCGTTTTTTCCACGTTTGCGCGTCGGGGCGTAAACGAATTGATCGTCGATCTGCGCTACAACGGCGGCGGCAGGGTGAGCGTGGCGCGCAACCTGGCCAGCATGATCGGCGGTAGCAGCCTGGACGGAAAGACGTTCGCCGAGTTCCGGTTCAATGCGAAACATCCCGAGAGTAATTTTTCCTATCCTTTCACGTCCATCACGGCGCTGCTGCCGGCCGCCCCCTTGAGCGGCCTAAATCGGGTCATCGTCCTCACCTCCCCCTCCACCGCTTCGGCAAGCGAGCTGGTCATCAACGCGCTCAAACCCTTCACCAAAGTCGTGCTGATCGGCGGCACCACGTTCGGCAAGCCCTACGCCTTCCAGCCACGGGATTTCTGCGGCACCACCTACAGCGCGGTGAATTTCGAATTCGTCAACGCGCTGGGCGAGGGCGGATTCATCAACGGCATCGCACCGACCTGCACCGTCGCCGACGATCTGGATCACCAACTGGGCGACATCAACGAGGCGCTCCTCGCGGCCGCCGTCAATTACATCAAGACCGGCGCCTGTCCGGGCGATGTAACCGGGCGGTTCGTGCAGTCGGCGGGAACCCCGACCGGAAAAGAAGCCGTGTTCGGAGACCAGACGATGAAGCAGTTGATCCTCGATTGACCCGACATGTCAACGCCGATGTGATTCCGACGATGTAATCGCGGGCGAACAGAGGTGGCGCCCGTTGTTAGGACAGGTATTTACCGATGATAAGTAATGCTTTGCGGTGTAAGGGTTATCCACGGGCAAGGCACAATCAGGCAATCAGAGCAACACCCGTCTATTCGAAGGGGTTCTTGTACCCCGGTTTCCGGTAGAGGGTCTGCCGCTTCTCCAGGATATCCGGCCTGTAGACCTTCTCCGGCCACTCCGCCGGGGAAACTTCCTCGAAGGCCACCGAAACGGAGGTCTCCGGGCATTTGGCGATCGCCATCACGTCCTTGACGATCTCCTCGGTCAACTGCTGCTTCTGTTCCTCCGATCTTCCGGGATGAAGCTTGACGATGATGTGGGGCATCTTCCATTCCTCCAAAAAGGTTTCATAAGGTCATGCCCCGGGTACGGGCATGACGCTCTCATACACGCGATGCGGGAAAAAGACAAACCAAAATCGCGTGAGAAAGCGGGGATTCCCCGAACCGTTCAGAGTAGGTCAGGCCAAACTCCTTCTGGAGGTCCTGGAGGAGGTTGATCACATGCCCCCGGATCGAGACGTCGAGGGCGGAAACCGCCTCGTCACAGATGATCAGGTTCGGGTTCAGGGCCGGAGCCCGTGCGACGCCGATCCGCCGGCGCCGGCCGCCGGAGAACTGGCCGCGAAGATCCAGGCCATTGCTATCGAATGTTCGGCCTATCGTGAGTTTCGTAACGACGAGGATGGAAGGTGATACTCACCTCAACGTTCTCATCGAGCTTTCCAAGAATCGCTATCGCGGTTTATTTTTCCTTTGACATCTCAATGGGCATCCAGTAGCCTCCAGTAAGATTTATTCACGCAACAAAGATCGCCTATTTTTGTTCCAGTCTGCATCGTCACGACAGGGGGACACCAGATGACAGATCCATCCAGGACAAATAAAGAACCGATCGAAGAGAATTTCATCCTTAAACAGAGAATCCAAGAGCTGGAACAATCGGAATTAGACCGAAAACGGGCAGAGGAGGCGCTGGAATCTTCTCTGTCTTTGCTCAGTGCCTCCCTGGAATCCACTGCCGATGGTATCCTGATTGTAGACACAAAAGGAAAGATTGAACAATGGAATCAGAAATTCACCGATATGTGGAAAATACCGGAAGAAGTTATCTCCAGCCGTGATGCTGAAAAAGCAATAAACCATATCCTTACGCAGCTTGCTGACCCGGAGCAGTTTGTAGCCAAAGTCAGGAAATTGTACGAACAACCGGAGGAATCGAGTTTCGACCAGATTGAATTTTCGGACGGGCGCGTTTTCGAGCGTTATTCCCAACCTCAAAAAATTGAAAATAATATTGTAGGCCGCGTGTGGTCATTCCGTGACATCACCCAACGCAGGCAGGCGGAACAAGAGATGGCCACCATGGCCAAAATCGGGCGGCTGATCGGCTCCACCCTGGAGATCGACGAGGTGTACGAACGGTTCGCCGCCGAGACCAAAATGCTGATCCCCTTCGACAGGCTTGCCGTGAACCTGCACAGACTTCATGAAGAAAACGTGAAAGTGGCCTATACTTCCGGGGAAAAGGTCCCCGGTCGGTGCAAGGGGGATTTGTTTCCTCTAAAGGGCTCGACCTGTGAGGTTCTGACCAAGACAAGGGCGGGTTTGTACGACCATCCAAAAAACATTGGGGAGATGAACCACCCCCTGTCCAATCCCTATGCCTCCGTTAAGGCGGGGATGCGCTCGCTGCTACGTGTTCCGTTGATTTACCGGGACGAGGTGATCGGGAGCCTGCACTTCGGGTTGAAAACACCAGACGCCTACACCGACCGGGAACTCCGCCTGGCGGAGAGGATCGCGGCGCAGATTGCAGGAGCGATCGGCAGTGCGCAGATGTTTTCCGACCTTATGAATACTGAAAATTCACTGTGGGAGAGCGAGGGGCGGTTCCGCACCCTGGTCGAGCAGGCGGCGGTGGGAGTGGCCGAGATCGAAATCAGTACGGGCCGTTTCTTCACGGTGAACCGTCGTCTTTGCGAACTCGTTGGCAGGACGGAGGAGGAGATGCTGGCCACCACCTTTCAGGCGATCACGCATCCGGAGGATCTCCATCTGCATGAGGAGAAAACAGCACTGATGCTGGCCGGTAAGATCGGGTACTACAGCTTGGAGAAGCGATACCTCCGAAAGGACGGAGAGATCATCTGGGTGAACATCACGGTATCGCCTCTCTGGAAGCCGGGGGAGAACCCCGAGCGGAACATCGCCGTGGTCGAGGACATCACCGACCGCAAGCGGATGAAGGAGGAAAGCGACCGTTATTCTCGACAACTGGCCATGCTGCACGAGACGAGTGTCAAACTCATGGCCGAACTGAACCTGGAAGCGCTGCTCCAATCCATCGCCCAGCACGCGTTGAACCTCATCGGCGGTAAATCCTGCAATTGTTTTATCTACAGGCCGGAATTGGATCTGATAGAGCTGGTCGCGACCGCCGGCGAGGATCTGGCGCATAGCGGAAAAATGCGGCGACGCGGCGAGGGGGCTGTCGGTCAGGTCTGGGCGACGGGCGCCCCGTTGCTGATCAATGATTATCACACCTGGCCGGGGCGAAAAAGGGAGTATGACCATTTGCCTTCCCGGACGCTGGCGTTGATGCCGGTTCGCTGGGGTGAAGAATTCCTGGGTGTTCTCAATATGCTGGCGTATACGCCGCATAGATACACCGAGGCGGATATGGATATGCTCAACATGTTTGCCGCGCAGGCCGCGATTGCCATCCACAACGCGCAGCTCTACGACCGGATAAAACTGGAACTGGCGGAACGGAAGCGTACGGAGGAGGAAAAACGAAATTTGCAGGAGCGTCTGCATCGTGCGGAAAAGATGGAGGCGCTTGGTCAAATGGCCGGCGGCGTCGCCCATGATCTGAACAACATCCTGGGGATACTCAGCGGCTACTCGGAACTCTTGCTGTTGGAAATTCCTGAAGGGAGTCGCC
>Ga0208566_1001039_pt1 | contig 16774 bp, 17 predicted proteins | sample PL_2010_150m_FD_184159 | JGI IMG/M metagenome (GOLD analysis project Ga0208566, IMG submission 184159) | Freshwater microbial communities from Powell Lake, British Columbia, Canada to study Microbial Dark Matter (Phase II) - PL_2010_150m... | ecosystem: Environmental > Aquatic > Freshwater >...
GAAGTAAGGTGCGTAAAACATGGGGAAGGCATTTGCCAATTCAAGAAGCATCAAAACAACAGCATTCTTGACGCATTCACATCATGCGAAAATGGCGAAGATTGCCCGGCTTGGGAGAGTTGGGAGTAATCACGCGCGTAGCGGGTGCCGGTCATCCCGGAAGGAGCTGGAGGCGGATTCCGGGCTACGCTTTTCCGCTCTATGCCTGGCTTTACGACAACAACACCAGCCCCCACACCACCGCCAGATTAACCAGGCTCAGCAGCACCGCCGCGCTGCCGATGTCCTTGGCGCGCTTGGCGAGGCGGTGGTGTTCCAGCGAGATGCGGTCGACCGTGGCTTCCACCGCCGAGTTCAACAATTCGACGATCATCACCAGCAGCACGCTGGCGATCATCAGCGCCTTGCCGACGGCGCTCGCCGGCAGGAACAGCGCCAGCGGGATCAGCACCAACGCCATCAGCACCTCCTGGCGGAAAGCGTCCTCGTTCTGGTAGGCCGCCTTGAAGCCGGCCAGGGAATAATGCAGCGCGTTCCACAGCCGCCTTAAACCGGTCTTGCCTTTATGCGGGCTTTCCATGATGTCCTTTGCAATTTCCATAATGTCCCTTGAAATAGTTTTGCATAATTAAATTCACAATAAAATCATAAGCCCGTCACGCCGGTTTCATGCCGCCAGTGCATTTTGGAGGCATGAAAAAACGTACCGTATTCATCTGGCTGCTGCCCCTGCTTTTACATAGCGGCAGCGCCCTGGCGTGGGGGCTGGAAACCCACATCTACTTTTCCCAACTGCTGGTGTGGGCCATCCCGTTGGCCGATGGCGCGTTTCGCCGCGCCGCCCGGCGCTTTCCCCAACTGGTGATGGCCGGGGCTTGTTTGCCCGACCTGTCCCTGGTCGGCGGGGCGCCTTTCCGCCACAGCCACGGCTGGCAGACCTGCGAACGGCTGCTGGTCGCCGCCGAAAACGACCAACAACGGGCGGTAGCGCTGGGTTACGCCAGCCATCTGCTGGCCGATGTGGTCGCCCACAACCATTTTGTCCCGGCGCATCAGGCGCTGTGGCTCGATCATCCGCTGCTGACCCATATCATGGCGGAGTGGGCAATGGATAGCCATATCCGTCCGCAATTGTTCAGCAGTGCGGCGCGCCTGCTCGATGAAAATCGCCTGGTTCTCGCCACTTGCGCTACCCAGTTCGCCCCTTGCACGCTCGAACAAGCGCAGCGGGCGCTGCAACGTCTGGCCGCAGCCGACCGGTTGTTGCGGGGCAGCTGCTTGCGGCCGGTTTTGTACCGGCTGTTCAGCGCCATCGACCGGCGCGTCAAAGCACACTTCGATTATTATATCGACCAGACCACCGCCCATTTCGGCCAGATCAACGGCATTCTGGCCGGCACCATGCCCGCGCTGCAAGCCGAACCGGAATGGGAAAACGAAATGTGGAAGGCGATCCAGGATTCAAGCCTCGGCCATCTGCTGGAACAAATTCCGCTGCCCCATCAGTTGTTCCATCACAACCCGAACGAGACGCTGGCGATACTCGCCCCGATCGCTGCGCCGGCCAGCACGTCGGTGGGATAGTGCAACCCCAGCACCAGGCGCGAGGCAGCTACCAGCAGCGTGAACGGTACCACTATCCAGGCGAGCAGGGGAAAATAGGCCAGTGCCACGACGCTGAAGCCGACGGCGTGCAAAGTATGGCCGGACGGGAAACTGAATTGGTCGAGCGGCGCGGCGCTGAGGAAAATATCATGGTTCAGTTCGAAGGGACGGGGGCGCAGGGTTTTTCCCTTGAGCCATTTGTAAAGCAGCAGGCAAACGATCCCGACCGCCAGCATGTGCATCACCGGGATGACCGCCTGCCAGCCGCGCACCGCCAGCAGCATCAACATCAGGCCGTACCAGAATACCCCGTCGCCGAGGCGGCTGACGGCGCCGAACGCCGCCCTCACCCAGGCGCGTCGGCTAGCCTGGTTGAAGCGCAGACACCAGACCAGATCCCAGCGGTTAATCCGGCACAAATAAGAAGCGGCTTTCTCGGACATTCTGACCTCCTCGCTGCACGGCTTTCATCAAGTAATGCTCAAACTGGTCGCACACCGCTTCCCAATTCATGTTTTCCGTGTCGCGGTGGGCAGCGCTGCCCAGCTTTCCGACCAGCTGGGGATCGCTGCCCAGTTGCGCGGCCAGATCGACAAATTCATCCAGGTCGTCGAAGCGTGCGGTCAGCCCGTTGACGCCATGGCGGACGTATTCGCCAGCCGCCGCATAACGGTAGGCGACCACTGCCAGGCCGCTGGCCATGGCTTCCAGTGTCACGTTGCCGAAAGTTTCGGTCAGGCTGGGAAACAGGAAAATGTCCGCTGAGGCGTAGTGTGCGGCCAGCTCTTCCCCGCTCTTCATGCCGACGAAGATGTGATCGGGGTTCTGCGCCTCCAGTTCGGCGCGTGCCGGGCCGTCGCCGACCCACACCATGCGGGCGTTGAAGTGGTGGCTGCGGATCGCCTTGAAACTCTCCGCGACCGCCTCGAGATTCTTTTCCGGCGCCAGCCGGCCGACATACAGCGCCACCGGTTCGCCCTCGATCACCCCCCAGTGGTGACGCAACTCGGCGCTACGGCGTTGCGGGTTGAACAGCGCGGTGTCGATGCCGCGCCCGATCACCGCGACGTTGCGGTAACGCTGTACTTCCATTTCGCGGCGCAACCCTTCGTTGGGCACGAAGGTAAACAGCGCCTGGTTGTGGAAATTCCGCAAATAGCGCCCGATCGTGCCGCGCAGCCAGCCGATACCGTAGTGGTCGGTATAGTTATGGAAATTGGTGTGGAAATCGGTGGTAACCGGGATGTCCAGCTTCAACGCCACCTTCAGCGCGCCCCAGCCGAGCGGGCCTTCCGTGGCGATATGCACGATGTCTGGACGATTTTCCCGCCAGGCTTTGTTCAGCGCGGCGCGCCCCGGAAAACCGAAGCGCAGGTTCTCGTAACGGGGAATTGCGAAACCGGGCAACAACAACTCTTCCAGCCCGTTCTCGACGAGTGCCGTCTCAGCCGCGTTCTGGCGCGGGCGGATCAGTTGCACCCGGCAATTGCGCTGCCGCAAGCCCTGCACCATGCGCTGCATGGTCATCGCGACCCCATTGATCTCCGGCGGCCAGGTTTCGGTCACCACCGCGATATGCATCTTCGCCCTGGCGGGCTGAGACGGCGATAGGTAAGGAATGGTTTTCATGACGCGAACTTTGCCAGCGCAACCGGGAAGGTTTGATGACAATTTCTTGAACTCTTGGTGACAGTTCGCGGATGAGCTTAGCGACTTCGTCTACAGGGGAATATCCGCCGTTGGGATGTCGGCGTTGGGGAAATTCAAGCGGCGGAAGACGCGCCGCTTGCGGTCAGGAATCACAGCACCTCGGCACAAAATACCGCAGGCGTGACTATCCGGGTACGTGCGATGTGTCCACGTTGCAGCAAGCCAGCGCGGCGGTCACCGGTCACCAGGTAGTCCGCATCGCCAGCCAAGGCCATGGCCAGCAGAAACGCATCGTCAGGGCCGTCGGCTTCGGCCTCGATAGTCAGGCGTTCCAGCACCACGGCGCGTTGCAGATTGTTAACCATCACGCCCACTTTGGTTGGCTGTAGAACAGCCTGGAACTTGGGATAGCGGCTGGCCCGGCGAATTTCATCGAGTTGCGCCTGCGAAGTCACCACCTCGAAACGCGCCGAACGCCAGGCGCGATAGATGGCATCGGGAGCCCCGTGCGGCGAGATCAGCGCGCTGAACAGGATATTGGTATCCAGCACGACCCGCATCAGTTCTGGCGCGTCCACTGGAGCGCTTCATCGACCATGGCGGTCAAATCCGCTTCGCTCACGTTTGCATTGGCGGCCTTGGCCTGTTCCGCCGACAGCTCCAGGATGTGCGCCCGTACCGCCTCTTCGATGAAGCGCGACAAGTCGCCTTTCCTGCCGCCGCCCTGGCTGGCCAGGAACATGCGTAGCGATTGATCGGTGTCGGTAGAGACCGCGACATTCCAGCGTATGGTATCCATGACATTCTCCGTGAATGGGTGTTTATGTGTTTATACACCGACTATTCTAGCCATGCAATGGCACGATATTCGTGGCCGAAATGAAGCGCGACGCAAACAGAGAGCGTTCGCCAACAAGGATTGGGTTGCGCTTTGCGCGCGCTAAAATCTTCACCCCTATCCGCTTGATTGTAGCCCGCATGGCGCATAACGGAATGCGAGGAATCCCGCTAATCCGCGAACTAATTTCCCCATCACATCGCTGTCACAAACCCTGGTTAACATTAGCCACCCCAAATATATCTGATTGATTTCCATCAAGCGGGGAATTCCGCCCCTGATGGATAGGAGTTACCTCATGTTCAGCCTGTTTGAAAACGATGCCCCCGATGGCGCGAAGCGCGTGACTGGTTTGCCTGAAAAGGATTCCATCATGGTCAATTTCGGCAATATTTCTTACAGAAGGCGGCGGGCGGCGGCGCTCGGCCATGACCTGGCTAGCGCCATTCATGGCGAGGGCGTGCCTTATCACCATGCGGATGACGACGCGATGCTGGCACACCTCAACGAGATCATCGAGCGCCGCCTGCTGACCGCGCTGTTCCAGCCTATTGTCGATTTGCGCAACGGCGACATCATCGGCTACGAAGGGTTGATCCGCGGGCCTTCCGACAGCCCGCTGCATTCGCCGCTGAGTCTGTTCAAAACCGCCGGGCAACACCATCTCGGGGTCAAACTGGAGCATCTGTGCCGCCGCGTGGTGCTGGAAAAATTCGCCGAACTGGATCTGGCGGGCCGGCTGTTCCTCAACGTCAGCCCGGAATCGCTGATCCAGCGCAACGCCCGCAGCGGCGAGACGCTGCATTACCTGGAGCAGGTGGGCATCGCCCCGGAGCGGGTGATCATCGAGTTGACCGAAAGCCAGCCGACTTACGATTACGGCTTGTTGCGCAGTGCGACCATGCATTACCGCGAGATGGGCTTCCAGATCGCCATGGACGATCTCGGCGAGGGCTTTTCCGGGCTGCGCCTGTGGTCGGAATTGCGCCCCGAATTCGTCAAAATCGACATGCACTTTATCCAGGGCATCAACCACGATCCGGTCAAGCTGCAATTCGTCCGTTCGATCCAGGAAATCGCCGAAAAGTCCGGCTGCCAGGTGATTGCCGAGGGCATCGAAAACCAGGCGGAACTGATGGCGGTGCGCGACCTGAAGATCGCTTTCGGCCAGGGCTACCATATCGCCCGCCCCAACAGCAAACCGGCCACCGCGCTGTCCGCCGAAGTGGCCAAGACGCTCAAGCCGCTTCCCGCGCCCAGCCTCGGCATTATTGTGCAAGACAGAACGGTCACTGCCGCCCAACTGTTGCATCAGGTGGTAACCGTCGATTCCAGCACGCCCAATGAAGAAGTCTATGAAAAATTCAGCGCCGACCCGGAATTGCACGCGTTGCCGGTCGTCGATCAGGGAAAGCCGGTCGGCCTGATCAACCGCTACGGTTTGATCGACCGCTTTGCCCGCCCCTACCGGCGCGAGCTGTATGGCAAAAAGCCGTGCGCCAAATTCATGGACCCGGCGCCGCTGGTGGTGGACAAGAATATCAGCGTCCAGGAATTGAGCTGCCTGATTGTCGAGGCCGAGCGCCACCATCTGGCCAACGGCTTCATCATTACCGACAACGGTTATTACCTCGGCATGGGAACCGGCCACGACCTGATGCGCGCGATCACCGAAATGCAGATCACGGCCGCGCGCTACGCCAATCCGCTGACCCAGTTGCCGGGCAACGTGCCGATCGACGAACAGATCGAGCAGTTGCTGCGCAACCACACCGCGTTTCATGTGTGCTACTGCGATCTCGACCATTTCAAGCCGTTCAACGATGTGTACGGTTTCCACAAGGGCGACGAACTGATCAAGCTGACCGGCAAGATCCTGAACGGGTTTTGCGACCCCACCCAGGATTTCATCGGCCACGTCGGCGGCGACGATTTCATCATCCTGTTCCAGAGTGCGGATTGGGAGGCACGCTGCCAGCATATCCTGGAGATGTTCGGCGAATGCGTGCAGGATTTTTTCAGTGTCGAAGATCGCGAACGCGGCGGCTACGTCACCGAGGATCGCCAAGGCAAACGGATGTTTCACCCGCTCACCAGTCTGTCGCTCGGGGTGATCAAAGTCATGCCGGGACTATTCACTTCGCTGCACCAGGTCGCGGCGGCTGCCGCCGAAGCCAAAAAGCAGGCCAAGAAAATTCCCGGCAATTCGCTGTTCATGGAACGGCGGGAACGCAATTCTGTCTGACCGGCGCGCCGGCCGCTGCTCAGCGCTTAAGCGGATATTTTCCGCAAAAAAATCCCCGCCGTAGCGGGGAAAAGGCGGATGAAACTTATTTCCTGGTCAGCCGATGAAGTGCTTGGCGTAACGCGGCGTTATGCGCGACTTCGGTAGCAATATCAGCAGATCGGCAGTATTGAAATCGGGGTCCCAGGCCGGGTCGCCGCAAATATAGGCGCCGGCGCGCAGATAGCCCTTGATCAGGGGGGGCGTGGCCGCATCGAGGTGCTGTTCGAGACGATCCAGCGGCAGCGGATAACGCGGAAAGACGCGCCATTCGATGGGGCACAGGTGGTCGACCTTGAGGTGCTGGTACAGGCTGGCGGCCACATGACCGCCGTCGGAAATACTGATGCTGGCGCAGCCCATCAGATACTCGGCATTATGGGTCTGCATGTACTTGGCCAACCCTTCCCACAGCATGGCGATCACCGCGCCGCTGCGATAATCGGGATGCACGCAGGAGCGCCCGACTTCGACGGTGCGTTCGCTGAGGTTGGTCAGCCGGGTCAGATCGAACTCGTTGCGGGAATAAAAACCGCCGACTTCCTTGGCACGCGCCGCCGTCAACATGCGGTAGGTGCCGATTACTTCGTTGCTGTCGCGCTCGCGCACCAGCAGGTGGTCGCAATAAGGATCGTATATGTCGCGGTCGATGCCGGGTTCGCGACAGGTGGGATGGGCGCCCATTTCTTCGACAAAAACTTTGTAACGCAGGCGCTGGGCTTCGCGCACTTCTTCTTCGGTATGCGCCAGGCTCAACTGCAGGCGGGGTTGCACGCGCTGGGTCTGCGACAAATGTTCGCTCAACATAGGGGTTTCTCCACATTTTTAGAATGTGGAAGCAAGTTAAGCGAGGACGGTTACGCGCTGGTTACAGCCTGGTTAAATTTCCATGAAGACGCCATCCCCCACCCGCCCAATGTGAACTTTTTTTGACTAAATTGTGACAACCGTCCATTATTTTGGAGGAGAAGCTTACAACTCAGGGAGACGCTTAATGTTCAGCAGTTTGATGCCGCAACGCCGGGAATTCTTCGATCTTCTCGCCGCGCACTCCGATCGGGTCGTGGCGGGCGCCAACGCGACGCTGCGCTTGATCAACGGAATGGGCGGCAATAACGAGGAGGTCAACGCCCTCATCAAGGAAGTGGACTTGAATGAGAAAAGTGCCGACAAGATCAAGGCCGACATTATCCTGCTGTTGCACAAGTCCTTCACCACCCCGATCAACCGCGACCAGATTCACACCCTGACGCTGGACCTCGACAATGTGCTCAACACCCTGCAAGACGTCGCCAACGCGGTGAGCATGTACAACATCAGCGATTCGACCACCGAGGCGCGCGAACTGGCGGCATTGAGCGCCGATGCCTGCCGGCGGCTTAATCGCGCAGTGATTGCGCTGGCCGACAAAAAACGCAGCCAGGAAACCATCGACCTGTGCAAGGAGATCGACGAAATCGAGTCCAAGGCCGACAAGGTGCTGAAGCGGGCCATCACCAAGCTGTTTCAGGATGGCGGGGACGTATGGACGGCAATGAAACTGCGGGAATTCTATTTCCTCCAGGAAAACGTGCTCGATTACTGCGAGGACGCCGCGAAAACCATCGAAGAAATCCTCATCGAGAATTCCTGAAAGGTTCCCATCATGGAAGGTTTGACCATCAGCTTCTGGGTGTTGGCCCTGCTGATCGTGGTTGCTCTGGCTTTCGATTTCATGAACGGGTTTCATGACGGCGCGAATGCTATTTCCACGATCGTCGCAACCGGTGCGCTGACCCCCAAGCAAGCGGTACTGTTTGCCTCTTTTTTCAATTTTGCCGCGCTATGGATCTTCCAACTCCATGTGGCCGCTACCATCGGCAAGGGCACGGTCGACCCGAGCTTCGTCGATTACCACGTGATCTTCGGCGCATTATGCGGGGGACTGGTCTGGAACATCGTCACCTGGTATTACGGCATCCCTTCATCCTCCTCCCATGCCCTGATCGGCGGCTTGGTGGGTGCCACGGTTGCCAAGGCGGGGGGTATTGCACCGATCATCTGGAGCGGATTCGGGAAAATTCTCCTCTTCATCATCCTCTCGCCGCTGGTGGGTTTCCTGCTGGGCGGACTGCTGATGGTGCTGGTGGCCTGGATTTTCCGCAATAAATCGCCGCGCGAGGCTGGGCGCTGGTTCAACCACGCCCAGCTGTTCGCCGCCGGCGCCTACAGCCTGGCGCACGGCGGCAATGATGCGCAGAAAACCATCGGCATCATCTGGCTGCTGTTGATCACGGCCGGCGCAGCCACGACGGATGTCAAGACGCTGCCGAACTGGGTCATCTATTCCTGCTATTTTTCGATTGCCTGGGGAACCTACCTGGGCGGCTGGCGCATCGTCAAAACCATGGGTTCCAAGATCACCAAGCTCACCTCGGTAAGCGGCTCCTGCGCTTCGATGGGCGGCGCGATCAGCCTGGGACTCGCGACGCTGGGCGGAATTCCGGTCTCCACGACGCACACCATCACCGGCGCCATCGTCGGCGTCGGCGCCGCTCAAGACGTGAAAGCGGTACGCTGGGGAATCACCATGAACCTGGTCGTGGCATGGGTTCTGACCATTCCCGCGGCAGGCCTGATCGCGGCCCTGTTCTGGCGCCTGGGGCGGAACTTCATGTAGCGGACGGCGCGGCGCTGGCGCGAACGGGGGTATGAATGTAACATTTCTGCAATATTGCTCTTGCATAATGCGTGCTTCGTAAAGCTGCACCCCGACCAATACCACGTTACGCTTCAAGCCATAACTAAAACCCATGCCAAAGCTATCCTCCAACGGACTCCTGAAACGCGGGGTTCTGCTTGACCTGATTTTTCATAACGTCACGCGGCTGTTCGCTTTTCTGGTGTTTGCGCTGCTGGCGGGGATCATCATTTCGCTGATCATCGGCAGTATGCCGGCGATCCGGGCGTTCGGCTTCAGCTTCCTGTTCAGCGCAGAATGGAATCCGGTGACGGAAAAGTTCGGCGCGCTGGTGCCTATCGTCGGCACCCTCGCCACCTCTTTCATTGCCTTGTTGATCGCGATTCCGGTCAGCTTCGGCATCGCGCTGTTTCTCACCGAACTCTCGCCGGCGTGGTTGCGCCGCCCGCTCGGCACCGCGATTGAATTGTTGGCCGGCATTCCCAGCATTATCTACGGTATGTGGGGGCTGTTCGTGTTTGCGCCGATTTTCGCGGAAACGGTCCAGCCCTGGCTGAAGCAATCGCTGGGCGCAACCACCCTGCTGGCACCGCTGTTCGACGGCGCGCCGATGGGGATCGGCATGTTGTCCGCCGGCATCATTCTTTCCATCATGGTGATCCCCTTCATCGCCTCGGTGATGCGCGATGTTTTCGAAGTCGTGCCGCCGATGCTCAAGGAATCCGCTTACGGCGTCGGCGCCACCACTTGGGAAGTGGTATGGAACGTGGTGCTGCCCTACACCAAGGCCGGCGTGATCGGCAGCATCATGCTCGGCCTGGGGCGCGCGCTGGGCGAGACCATGGCGGTGACCTTCGTCATCGGCAACGCGCACAAGCTCAGCACCTCCCTGTTCATGCCCGGCAACAGCATCGCCTCGGCACTCGCCAACGAATTTACCGAAGCCGACGGCGAACTGTATACCTCTTCGCTGATCGAGCTGGGTCTGATCCTGTTCTTCATCACCTTTGTCGTGCTGGCACTATCCAAGCTGCTGTTGCTCCAGCTCGGCAAGCACGAAGGCAAGACCACTTAGGAAATTGCTATGTCCAGCCTATACGCGCGTCGGCGCATGACCAACACTTTAAATCTGGCGGCTTCTTACCTGACCATGGCATTCGGTCTGTTCTGGCTGTCCTGGATACTGATCACGCTGCTCAAATACGGTCTCGGCGGCATCAACCTGGCGATGTTCACCCAGATGACCCCGCCGCCCGGCAGTGCCGGCGGCTTGCTCAACGCCATTGCCGGCAGCCTGATGATGGCCCTCGCCGGCACGCTGATCGGCACCCCGGTCGGCATCCTGGCCGGCATTTACCTCGCCGAGTACGGCAATCGCGGCTGGTTGGCGCCGATCACCCGCTTCATCAACGACATTCTGCTGTCGGCCCCGTCCATCGTCATCGGCCTGTTCGTTTACGAAGTGGTGGTGGCCAATTCCAGGCACTTTTCCGGCTGGGCGGGTTCGCTGGCGCTGGCGCTGATCGTCATCCCGGTGGTGGTGCGCACCACCGAGAACATGCTGCGCCTGGTGCCGGACACCATGCGTGAAGCCGCCGCCGCGCTGGGCGCGCCGCAAACCAAGGTCATCATGCAAGTCACCTTGCGCGCATCCAAGGCGGGGGTGATCACCGGCATCCTGCTGGCGGTCGCGCGCATCAGCGGCGAAACCGCGCCGCTGCTGTTCACCGCGTTGAACAACCAGTTCTGGAGTCTCGACATGAACCAGCCGCTGGCCAACCTGCCGGTGGTGATCTTCCAGTTTGCGATGAGTCCCTACGACGACTGGCATAACCTGGCATGGGCGGGCGCCCTGCTAATTACCGCGAGCGTACTGGGGCTGAACATCCTGGCGCGTACCCTGTTCCATCAAAAGAATTCACAGTTTTAACGGAAAATCGACATGACGCCGAACACGCCGACCAAAATCAGCATCCGTGATTTGAACTTTTATTACGGCAAGTTTCTCGCCCTGAAAAACATCAATCTGGACATCGAGGAAAACAAGGTGACCGCCTTCATCGGCCCGTCCGGCTGCGGCAAATCCACCCTGTTGCGCACGCTCAACCGCATGTACCAGCTCTACCCGGGGCAGCGCGCCGAAGGTCAGATCCTGATGGACGGCAGCAACGTGCTCGACCCCAAGCAGGATTTGAACATGCTGCGCGCCAAGGTCGGGATGGTGTTCCAGAAACCGACGCCGTTCCCGATGTCGATCTTCGACAACATCGCTTTCGGCGTCAAACTCTACGAGAGCCTGGGCCGCCGCGAGATGGAAGAACGCGTCGAATGGGCCTTGCGCAAGGCGGCGCTATGGGAAGAAGTGAAGGATAAGCTGCAGCAAAGCGGCAACAGCCTGTCCGGCGGACAACAACAACGCCTGTGCATCGCACGCGGTATCGCGGTGAAGCCGGAAGTGGTACTGCTCGACGAACCCTGCTCGGCGCTAGACCCGATCTCTACCGCGCACATCGAGGAACTGATCAACGAACTCAAGTCGGAATACACCATCGTCATCGTCACCCACAACATGCAGCAAGCGGCACGCGTCTCCGACTACACCGCCTACATGTACCTCGGCGACCTGATCGAATTCGGCGATACCGACAATATCTTCACCACCCCGACCCAGAAGGCGACGGAAGATTACATCACCGGGAAATTCGGTTAATCCTGAAAAACCATTAACCGCAGAGGCGCAGAGACGCGGAGGTTTCGCAGAGAAAGACATGATATTCATGGATTTTCTTTGCGCTTTCTCTGCGCCTCCGCGCCTCTGCGGTTCAAAAGCTTTTTATCAGCCCGCCGCCTGACGCACCGCGGCGGCGATCGTTTCCGCCCAGCGCTGCACCGGTTCTTCGTCCCGCCCTTCCACCATCACCCGCAGCAGCGGCTCGGTTCCCGAGGCGCGCAGCAGCACCCGCCCGGAAATATCGAGATCGCACTGCGCCTCCGCTACCACCTGCTGAACATCGCTATTGTCGCGGAAATCGAAGCCCTTGCCGACCCGGATGTTAATCAGCACTTGCGGATAAATCCGAACTTCGCGGGTGTATTCGGTCAATGAGTTCTTGGTCACGCGCAAGGCCTGCAGAACCTGCAACGCAGCAATAATGCCGTCGCCGGTGGTATGGCGGTCGAGGCAGATGATATGGCCGGAATTTTCCCCGCCCAGTTGCCAGCCGCGCTCCTGCATCAGCTCCAGCACGTAGCGGTCGCCGACATTGGCGCGGGCGAAGGGGATGGCGAGCTTTGCCAGGGCGTGTTCCATGCCGAGGTTGGTCATCAGGGTGCCGGCCAGGCCGCCTTTGAGCAAACCGTGCTGCTGGCGGTATTTGGCGATCGCGTAGAGCAGGCGGTCGCCGTCGAAAGTTTCGCCGGAGCTGTCCACCATGATCAAACGGTCGCCGTCGCCGTCGAAGGCCACGCCGAGATCGGCGCGCTGTTCCACGACCGCCGCCTGCAACCGTTGCGGGCTGGTCGAACCGCAGTCCTGATTGATATTCAGCCCGTCCGGCTGGTTGCCGATCGCCACCACTTCCGCGCCGAGTTCGTGGAACACGTGCGGGGCGATGTGGTAAGTCGCGCCATGGGCGCAATCCACCACGATTTTCATCCCGCGCAGATCCAGTTCGTTGGGAAAGGTACTCTTGCAGAATTCGATATAGCGCCCGGCGGCATCGTTGATGCGCCTCGCCTTGCCGAGTTGCGCCGAGGGCATGGTCAGCAGCGGCGCCTCCAGTTCACGTTCGATGGCCTGTTCGGTGCGATCCGGCAACTTGGTACCGTTACCGGAAAAAAACTTGATGCCGTTATCCTCGAACGGATTGTGCGAGGCGCTGATGACGATGCCGGCCTGGGCGCGCAACGCGCGGGTCAGGTAGGCCACCGCCGGCGTCGGCATCGGCCCGAGCAATAGCACATCGACGCCCGCCGCCGACAAGCCGGCTTGCAGCGCGGATTCGAGCATGTAACCGGAAATCCGGGTGTCTTTGCCGATCACCACCGCCGGGTGATCGCCCTTGGCCGAATGCTGTTCCGAAACCAGCACCTTGCCGGCGGCATAACCGAGGCGCATCACGAAATCCGGGGTGATCGGCGCTTCGCCGACCTTGCCGCGAATGCCGTCGGTACCGAAATATTTTCTGCTCATTCTGTTATTCCTTCTATCGCATTCACTATCTGCAACGCTTGCCGAGTCGCCTGCACGTCGTGCACGCGAATGATTTTCGCCCCCTTCAGCACCGCCAGCAATGCTGCCGCGACGCTGGGCTGCAAGCGTTGCTCCACCTCTAGCCCGGTAATCGCACCCAGCATCGACTTGCGCGACAAGCCGGCCAACAGCGGCACACCCAATTGCTGAAAACGCTCGAGATGGCGCAGCAAGGCGATATTGTGCGCCAGCGTCTTGCCGAAACCGAAGCCCGGATCGATCACCAGCCGCTCGCGGTCTATCCCCGCCTGTTCGCAGGCTGCTTGCCGCGCGGCGAGAAACGCCATGACCTCGCCGACCACATCGTGGTATGCCGGTTGTTTCTGCATGGTTTGCGGCGTGCCTTGCTTGTGCATCAGGCACACCGCCATGCTGGAACCGCTTACTGCTGCCAGCGCGCCATCGGCCTGCAAGGCATTTATATCGTTGATCATGTCGGCGCCGGCGGCAACCGCGGCCTGCATCACCGCCGGCTTGCAGGTATCCACCGACAGCGCGATATGCTTGCCGTGCAACGCCTCGACCAGCGGAATCACGCGGCGCAACTCCTCGGCTAGCGGTACTGCCGATGCGCCGGGGCGGGTCGATTCGCCGCCGATGTCGAGCATGTCCGCACCCTCCTCGATCAAGCGCAGGGCATGTTCGATGGCAGCGGAGGGGGAATCGAAACGCCCGCCGTCGGAAAACGAGTCGGGGGTGACATTGACGATGCCCATGAGCAATGGGCGAGATAGAGAAAAGTTGAAACGACCGCAGCGGAGCATAAAAGAGGCTAGAGGCTAGAGGCTAGACAGGTTTTCCTAGTCTCTAGCCTCTAGCCTCTCGTTTTCAGGTTTCCTGGGCCGGGTGGCTGCTGCTGGCGGTAGGCGTGACCGGTGCGGTCGGCGCGCTATCCGGGGGCGATGGCGGTTTCGGGGTGGACGCCGGCTTGGGCGGACGCGGGGAGCGGCCTTCCATGATGTCGTTGATCTGTTCGGCGTCGAGGGTTTCCCATTCCAGCAAGGCATGGGCCATCACCTCGATCTTGTCGCGGTTTTCCTCGATCAGGCGGCGCGCCAGGGTGTACTGTTCATCGACGATGCGACGGATTTCCGCATCCACTTTCTGCATGGTGGCTTCGGAGACGTTCTTGTGGGTGGTGACGGAGCGGCCCAAAAACACCTCGCCATCGTTTTCGCCGTACACCATGGTACCCAGAACGTCGGACATCCCCCACTGGGTGACCATGCGCCGCGCCATTTCGGTGGCGCGTTCGAAATCGTTGCTGGCGCCGGTAGTCATCTGGTTCATGAAGACCTCTTCGGCAATCCGCCCGCCGAACAGCACCGCGATGTTTTCCAGGATCTGCTCGCGGTTCATGCTGTAGCGGTCTTCGACCGGCAACTGCATGGTCACGCCCAGCGCGCGTCCGCGCGGAATGATGGTGACCTTGTGCACCGGGTCGGTCTTGGGCAGCAGACGCGCCACGACGGCGTGGCCAGACTCGTGGAAGGCGGTGTTCTTGCGCTCCTCTTCCGGCATCACAATGGAACGGCGCTCGGCGCCCATGATGATCTTGTCCTTGGCACGCTCGAAATCGTCCATATCGACGTATTGCTTGTTACCGCGCGCGGCGAACAATGCCGCCTCGTTTACCAGGTTGGCCAGGTCGGCGCCGGAAAAGCCCGGGCAACCGCGCGCCAGGATGTCGGCACGCACATCGGGCGAAATCGGCACCTTGCGCATGTGCACCATGAGGATTTGCTCGCGGCCGCGGATGTCGGGCAACGGCACCACCACCTGGCGGTCGAAACGGCCGGGACGCATCAGCGCCGGGTCGAGCACGTCGGGACGGTTGGTGGCGGCGACCACGATCACACCGACGTTGCCCTCGAAGCCGTCCATCTCGACCAGCAGCTGGTTGAGGGTTTGCTCGCGTTCGTCGTTGCCGCCGCCCAGACCGGCGCCACGCTGGCGGCCGACGGCGTCGATTTCGTCGATGAAGATGATGCACGGCGCATTTTTCTTGGCCTGCTCGAACATGTCACGGACTCGCGCCGCGCCCACACCGACGAACATTTCGACGAAATCCGAGCCGGAGATGGAGAAGAACGGCACCTTGGCTTCGCCGGCAATCGCCCGCGCCAGCAAGGTCTTACCGGTACCCGGATTGCCCACCATCAGCACCCCGCGCGGAATGCGTCCGCCGAGTTTCTGGAATTTGGAAGGATCGCGCAGGAATTCGACCAGCTCGGATACTTCTTCCTTGGCCTCGTCGCAGCCGGCGACATCGGCGAAGGTGACCGGGTTGTTGTTCTCGTCCAGCAAGCGCGCCTTGCTCTTGCCGAAGGAAAACGCACCGCCCTTGCCGCCGCCCTGCATCTGGCGCATGAAGAAAACCCATACGCCGATCAAGAGCAGCATCGGGAACCAGGAGACGAACAGGTTCATCAGGAATGAAGGCTCTTCCTCCGGCCTGGCTTCTACGATCACCCCGTTTTTCAGGAGGTCGCTGATCATCCACGGATCGGACGGCGCAAAAGTGGTAAAGCGCTTGCCGTCGGTGCCGACTGCCTTCAGCGTACGCCCCTCGATGGTAACCTTGGCTACCCGTCCCTGTTTTACCGCATCGAGAAACTGGGAATATTCCAGCGGCGCCTGTGCTGCCGTCTGGCGCGCGCCGAAATGGTTGAACACCATCATCAGAGTCAATGCGATCACCAGCCAGATGCCGATATTTTTCATCATGTTGTTCAACTTCGCTCCTTACAGCGTGTGCGTCAATAGTTGGGGGTTATTCTAAACTCAATCGACAAATTCTGTCAGTCTTTCTCTTTCCCCAGCAGATAAATTTCACTGCTTCTGCCGCGCGATGCCTGGGGTTTGCGCGTCAGCGTCTGTTTGAAGGCGCCACGCATCTGTTGCAGAAACGCCTCGAATCCTTCGCCCTGGAATACCTTGACCAGGAAATTGCCGCCCGCTCTCAGGTGTTCGACGCTGAAATCCAGTGCAAGTTCGGCGAGATGCATCGCCCGCGCCTGATCGACATTGCCGATACCGCTGATATTGGGGGCCATGTCGGAAATCACAAGATCGACCGGCCGGCCGGCGAGTGCTTTGACCAGTTCGTCCAGCACCGCCTGCTCGCGGAAATCGCCCTGAATGAACGTGACGTTGTGCAGCGCCTGCATTTCCAACAGGTCGAGCGCGATGACACGCCCCGTCGAACCGAGCTTCTTTGCGGCGACTTGCGACCACCCTCCCGGCGTGGCACCCAGATCCACCACCGTCATGCCGGGTCGGAGCAAATGGTCGCGCTCATCCAACTCCATCAGCTTGTAGGCTGCACGGGAACGGTAGCCCTCGCGCTTGGCCAGCTGGACATAGGGATCGTTGACATGCTCGCGCATCCACGCTTTGCTGGTTTGGGTACGTTTCATCGGTTACAATGCGTCACTTTTCGCGGAAAACCTTAATGTTGAATAT
>Ga0208566_1001040_pt1 | contig 16771 bp, 17 predicted proteins | sample PL_2010_150m_FD_184159 | JGI IMG/M metagenome (GOLD analysis project Ga0208566, IMG submission 184159) | Freshwater microbial communities from Powell Lake, British Columbia, Canada to study Microbial Dark Matter (Phase II) - PL_2010_150m... | ecosystem: Environmental > Aquatic > Freshwater >...
ATATTCTTTTAAGCAATGCAACCTCAAGAAATTATTTAATCATTTTACAAAAGTTGAATTAGAATCTTTTGGTTCAAATCTATTTTCCATTGGTACTAGTTCTAACGGTATTTCTTTATACGTCATGGTCTGTGTAAATTTTTCATTCACAGAAGATGAGCTTTCATAGTTGATACATACATCAAAACCTAATTTCCCGATTCCAATTGAGAAGCAGACTTCAAAATTTCCGTTTGATGATATTGTAACAGTTGCTCTAATAGTAAAATCTACGCATATGTCTATCTTCCCTATAGAGAGACAAGCTTCACCATGAAGTTTTACTCTTCCTCTAAATGTGAATGTACCGCTCTCATGTTTTAGGGTTACATCCGCGGATAATTCATAACCAAAATGCAACTTGCCTTTACTTACACTCAAACCATTACTCATATAACCGGTAAGTTCAAAGTTGCCGTTTCTTTCTGCATATCCTTTTACGCCTATACGGTTGAGACCTGCAACTACAACCTCACCGGAAAAGTGCATTGAACTAGAATTTATTTCAAGATAAGTATGACCCATGTCTATTTTGTTGCCCAATATGTTGAGTGACGATTCGGATTTGAATCCTAATTCCCACTCGGAGAATTCTGTTCCTATCGTTCCGTAAAAAGTTTCCTTTTGTTCGATAGGAACTAAGTAATCTAAAAAATTCCAATCCTGACCAATGACTTGATAAAGAAAATCGCTGGGTGTAGAGGGTGGCATTTCGCGTTCGCCGACAAATTTTATTTGTGTCTTACCTGAATTTTCAACACCAAGATATAAGCTTGCCTTTCCAAGAACGACTTCAACATTTAACCAATCCAAAACTTGATTATCAAGAGTTGCTTTTCCGTTGAGACCCATTTTAAACGTTGAATTATTATTCGCGAAGAAGTCATCCGAATTTGAACCGGATGAACCAATAGATAAAACTGCTTCACCGCTGAATGCTATCGGGTATTTGTTTAGAGGTATTGTACCCGAGAGATAAAAATTTCCCTTGAACGATGGTATGTTGTAACTTGTTACTAACGGTGTAAACGGAATTAATCCTTGAACAGAAACTGCAATTCCTACATCTGATAGATCGCCAAGTTTTGATCCGTTAAAGTCGCATGATGTAAAGTAATAAGGATCGAGTGGATCTATTGCAACTTTACGGATATTCTGAAACTTAGATTTTGTTATTAGTGCTGAATACGGATTATCATTTTCGTAATAAAAATAATATCTATCCGGATCTACCGGCCAAGCAAAAGGTCCGCTTTCAAATTCACTTCCCTTCTTAAAAGCAAGCTTTGAAACCGGCATTCCCTCCAAGGCTAAATTGTTTAGTAATCCTTCATGCGGCAGTTCAGCTATTCCAAGTCCAGATATTTTTGAAAAGAAGTTTCCGTTTGCATCTTTAACTAATTCAAAATCACCATTCGATAATCTTATATCTCCATACTTAGAATTTTCAATGTATACACTTCCCTTAATTCTGTAACCGTAATCGGTTTGAATAACACTTGCTTTGTTGGCTTTAAGTAGAAGCGCATTATTGCCGGAACCTAATTGAAAAGTTTGTGGATTTGGTTCTAAGCGTTGAGTTTCAAATGGATCAATCGGTTCTACAAAATTTTCTTTTGTGCATTGCATTAAAAGAAGAATGGATATCGCAATACATATAATCGGCAAATATTGTTTAATCTTTGTTTTCATAATCTCTATAACACAATTATTTTTTTCACAAAATAAATTTGTACCCGAAAATAACTTCTAAGTGATTCGAGCCGGGATACAAAGTATTATAATTACTAAATTCCCCTGGTGCTGGTTCTTTTCCAAATTTCGCCTGTCTCGACAGAAATAAAATGTATTGAACTTCTAAATAGAAACTGCTCATGTTATAGATTAATCCTCCGCCGGTAATTAATCCGGGACCGGAATCCTTTTCTATATTATAATATCCTCCGACAGATCCATATTTAGTATTCTGAAAACTTGAGAACCAATAGTTGCCGCCGACTAATGCATATGCTTCTAACTTGCCATTGAACAGATTCAAAAATCTATAAAGTATATGAAAGTATACTTGATGTGTTTTATTAAAAAAAGTGGTTAAGCTCGATTCGGAATAATTATAACCTATTCTAAAACCAAAATTCCAATTTGCTCTGCTGTATTCGAAATATCCTCCAAGCGGATTAAAATAGTTTTTCAAATTTTTTTCATATGGCACATGTAATGCGCCATAAGATACACCAACGGCAAAGTATGGATAATTCTGGCCGGCAAGCATTTCAGAAAACTTTACATATCCATTATCGGGATAAACTGTTTTGGACCAAACACCTTGAAAATTCAACTGCTCTTTTATGATTAATACTTTATCATTTTTTCTAAACAACCCAACTGTTGCAGAAGCATTATCCGATTTTTCTTTAACAAAGACATATTCGTTTTTACAATAAATTATCTCCCATTCCCATTTCGAATATTCGTTTTCTTCAACCGGGTTATTGAGTCTTCCATCAATATTTTTTTTCTCCGTGAAAGTCATGAGTGACTTCTCGTGTATAAAACCATTTACGGGATAAACAATTTTTTTCCAACCGAATTTTTGCCACTCTTCTTCAACGATCAAAACTTTATCGCGGTAATAAACAAAGCTAAGTGTATCGGCCTCATCAGATGGATTTTTTAGAACTGTGACCTTTGCGTCTTTAACATATAGCACATATGCAGTCCAATTTTCCGGTGGAGATGTAAAAAAATTTAGCGGATAAATTTCTATTATTAGTAGAAAGAAAAAAAAGAAGGTTAGGCTAACTTTAGATTTATATTTGTATTCCTTCATCATCACAACGGATGAGACTTGAACAAAATCGAAAGAGAATCAATGAAAAATTAGCAATTTAATGTTAGAATGAAAAGTAATATTAATTAGAAAAGCATGGTTATTTTCAATAAAATGCTTCCTAATGTCTTTGTAAAAGAAAGCGAAGAATTAAATTCAGATTATAGTAGATTATTCGTGGATTTCGGATTTTGAATTTTGTCTGTTGGCAGGCATGAATCGGATTTCTCTTTATAAATGCTTTCCTTACCCACTCTCTCTTTCTTATCAATCCAGCTGTCAATTTTTGCAATCAACAATCCGAATAAAGCTAGCCCGATAACTATAAGCAGTGTTACAAAAATGAATACTATAGTATATAAACTCATCTTCGACCTTGTATTTTATAATTAGACGCTCCGAAATCTAAATCTTTCTAAATTAACAATAATTTTCTTCCTCACTTTTTGACTAACTCTTCTTAAGTTTGATTAATCAATTTTCTATTTCTCGGAGGAAATAATATGTCTGTTGTTCTTGATGGTTCAAATTTAACAATCGAAAAACTAGTTGCAATAGCCCGCCACAATGAAAAAGTAGAATTACATCCCGATGCTTTAGAAAGAATTAAAATCTGCCGTGTAATGCTTGAAGAAAAAATTAAAGCTCACGAAATTATGTATGGTGTAAATACCGGAATAGGTGAGTTTTCGGAAGTTGTGCTCAATGATGATCAAGTAAAAGACTTTCAAAAATATTTGATTTACAACCACGCCGCCGGAATCGGTGATCCCGCCCCGATTGAATATGTAAGAGGCGCAATGGTAGGACGCATTAATGTTCACGCACACGGCAACTCCGGCTGCAGACCGGAAATAACTCTTACACTTGTTGAAATGTTAAACAAAAATGTAACACCTGTAGTTTGCCAGAAAGGTTCTGTCGGTGCTTGCGGAGATCTCGCACCGATGAGCCAAATTGCCTTACTCATGATGGGAGAAGGCGAAGCTTACTATAACGGTGAAAGATTGCCTGGCAAAGTTGCATTAGAAAAAGCCGGCATAAAAATTCCCGGTCTTCAAGCAAGAGACGGACTTGCAACAATTAACGGTTCGAATCTTCTTACAGCAATGAGTGCAATTCATATTTATGATATGAACCGCTGGTTAAAGCAAGCAGAGATCGCATGTGCAATGTCTCTCGAAGCTTTGTTCGCAAATTTAAAACCATACGATGTTCGTCTTCACGAAATACGCGGATTTAAGGGTGCGGTTAGAAGTACAAAATCAATTATGAAATGTATCGAAGGAAGTGATCTGCAGACAGGCAAATTAAAAATGAAAGTTCAAGACGCATACTCAATGCGTTCCTCTCCGCAAGTTATCGGTACAGCACATGATGCAATCGCTTATGCAAAGAGTCAAGTTGAAATTGAATTGAACGGCGTTGGTGATAACCCGATTTTTCTTCCACAAAATAAACTCACTCTTACAGGCGCTAACTTTCAAGGTTCTCCGGTTTCGTTACCGATGGATATGGCTGGTACAGCAATTACCATGGTTTGTGTTTTGTCTGAAAGAAGATTAAACCGCTTACTGAATCCAGCATTAAGTGTGGGTCTTCCTGCTTTCTTAACAAAAGGCGCCGGGATGTTTTCCGGTTTAATGTTGAGCCAGTACACAGCAGATAGTTTAATTGTTGAACAAAAGATTTTATCTATGCCCGCTTCTATTCAATCAATACCCGCAGCAGCAGATCAAGAGGATTTTGTTTCGATGGGAATGAATACTGCAATTAAGAACGGACAAATTATTGATAACGCATATGGAATTTTAGGAATCGAATTTATTGCAGCTGCACAAGCATTGGATTTTCGTGAGTTCACACCTGGCCGCGGAGTTGCAAAAGCAAAACAAATCATTCGTAAATATGTAGCTCATCTTGATGTTGATCGCCCGCTTTATCCAGATCATACAAAAATGAAAGAGGTAATAAAAAGCTGTGAGATTTTAGAAGAAGTTGAAAAGACGGTTGGATGTTTAGAATAGTATTTATGGTTTATTCTTAACTATGAAAAGATTTAGGTTTTCAAGCCCTTATTTTTTAAAAATTTTTTGAGCGAACTAGCCCGGCAACTATTGTCTTGAATATTTTCTTTAATATTATGCTTGTAATATTGTTATAGATTTTGCAGTTTAAGAAAAGAATTGGGCACCTTAACCTGATAACAAAATAAAAAATCAACTAGACAGGAGGATATGTATGCGAATTTCTAAAATTTTTATCGTAATGTTTTTAGTTTTAACCTCATTTATGTTTGCACAACAAGTTCAAACCGGCACTTATCGGTTTGATAGAAACCTATCTGATTATACGCTGGATAAAAACGACGGCGATAGGGTTGTTCAGCTCGAAGTTACATTTCACAAACCATTTGAAGTAAAACCTGAGGTGCTGGTATCCGTAAATTTTTTAGATTGCGATAAAACAACCAATCTCCGCTATGAAGTAAAAACCATCAGTGTTTCCCGTGACGGGTTTTTAGTTCAAGTTAAAACTTGGTCTGACACTAGAATCTTTGCCATTGGTGGCGGATGGATGGCTGTTAGCGGAAAATAATTTCCGAACCGTTTCTATTAAACAAAAAGCTCAGAGATCGTCTGAGCTTTTTTATTATTTACTTAATTCGAATTGGCTCCACAACACAGTCCTTCTAAGGGTCGGCTCATCTGTTACATAAAAAATAATCTTGTAGCTTCCTGTTTTATAAGTTGAATCAAGTTGGATCTGGACTTCAATTGGAAGGTCGCTAATTTTTTCGTCCGAAGTTTTATCAAGAACACCCGATGTTATTTTTTCTAACAACTTTCCTCCCGGTGTTTCTATATTTATATAATAAGATAGTTTTACGGAAAATTTATTGTCGTTTTCGTTTTGCATAAATCCTTTTGCGCGAACAGTCGCATTTAATTCCCAGCCGTTATCCATTGAATAAGCAAATGATTCCGCGCTGAAAAGTTCAAACTTTTCTTTTTTCTTTGAACATGCAGCGATAGAAAATAAAATAAACATTAGAAGAAAATATTTCTTCATTATAATCTCTCCAGACATTAAAAAATAGGGTCGAATGATATTCGACCCCTGCTTATTTCTTATTTCTGTGTTCTGATTTCTTGCTTAATTATTCTTCTTAAAATCACTCATGAAAGAAACTAACTCTTCAACACCTTTCTTTGGAAAAGCGTTATAAATTGATGCCCGTATTCCGCCGACAGAGCGATGTCCTTTCAATCCGCTGAATCCTTTTGCCGATGCTTCCTTAATAAATTTTTCTTCCAGCTGCTCGTTAGGCAATCTGTATGTAACATTCATCAATGACCGGTCTTCTTTTACGGTGGTTCCTTTGTAATAACCATCGCTCGAATCAAATGCATCGTACAAGATTTTTGCTTTTTCAACATTGCGTTTATACATCTCATCGAGTCCGCCCATGTTTAATAACCACTTAAAAACTAATCCTGCAATATAAATTCCGAATGTAGCTGGGGTGTTGTACATTGATTCATTATCAACATGAATTTTATAGTTCATATAAGTGTGAAGCGAATCGGAAGATCTTTCAAGCAAATCTTTTCTAATAATTACTACAGTAACACCGGCAGGACCAATATTTTTTTGCGCACCAGCGTAGATCAAACCATACTTGTTCATATCAAGTTTCTTGTGAAGGAAGTCTGAGGATGCATCGCAAACGAGCGGGACATTTCCGGTTTCAGGTTCATTGCGCCATTCAGTTCCATAAATTGTGTTGTTGGAAGTAAAATGAACATAAGATGCGTCTGCGTCTAATTTCAGTTCTGATTGTTTCGGTATGCGTGTGTAATTTTCTGATTTTGTAGTCGCCGCAATATTTACTGTCCCGACTCGTTTTGCTTCTTTAACTGATTTTTCTGCCCACGAACCTGTGACAATATAATCAGCTTTATTTTTCGGCGGCATTAAGTTTAACGGTACCATTGAAAATTGCAAAGTTGCACCGCCCTGCAAAAATAAAATCGAGAACTTATCATCAATACCTAAAAGTTTTCTTAGATCGGCGTCCGCTTCCTTAATAATCGCATCAAAGATTTTTCCACGATGACTCATTTCCATTATACTCATTCCGCTTCCTTTATAGCTGAGTAAATCTTTCTGAGCATCAAGTAAAACTTCTTCTGGTAGAATAGCGGGTCCGGCGCTTAAATTATAAATACGTTTTTCCATTTTTGATCTCTCCATTTATATTGATTTTTATTTGTCATTCTGAGTATTGACGCAGTCGAGACGAAGAATCTTTAACAACTCTATTGGTTAAGATTCTTCATCCGGCAAATGCCGGATTCAGAATGACAACAACAACTTAAATTACATGAACCAGTAAACCGTCTCTGAGCTTCGGTTCAAACCAAGTTGATTTAGGCGGCATTGTTTCTCCTGCATCAGAAATATTTATCAGATCATCAACCGAAACCGGATACATTGAAAATGCAACAGCTGCTTTGCCGCTATCAACTAATTTTTCTAATTCTTCCGTGCCGCGTATTCCGCCAATGAAATCAATGTTTGTATCAGTACGCGGATCACCGATTCCAACAACTGGATGGAGTAAATAATTTTGCAGAATGCTCACATCAAGATTATCTCCCACTGTGGTGCCCGGCTTTACATTATCGTTCGGCTTTAACAAATACCATTTATTATCAATATACATTGCAATAGTTCTTTTCGATGACGGATTAGGCGAGCTTGTTTCTTCAACAGAAAAATTCTTTTCCACTTTTTTCATGAATTCGTTTTTCTTCATTTTCAAATCATGTACCGCACGGTTGTATGGAAGGATCTTCAACTGATCTGCCGGGAAAAGAACTCCGAGAAAATAATTATACTCTTCTTCTCCGGTGTGATTTCCGTTCTGATCTTTTTTTACTTTTCGTGCGCGACTTGCACTTGCAGCTCGGTGATGTCCATCAGCTATGTAAAGATTTTTTACTTTACCAATTTCATTTGCAATAATATCTGCATAGTCGTTTGGTAAAATCCATACTTGATGTTTAATTCCATCGGAAGAAGTAAAATCATAAATCGGTTCTGTCTTTTTCACTGTTTCGCTAATAACCTTATCAACTTCTACAACGGGTTTGTAAGTTAAAAACACCGGACCGGTTTGAGCTTCTGTTGTAACAATGTGATTAGTGCGGTCGTCTTCTTTTACTTTACGTGTCTTCTCATGTTTTTTTATTACATCATCATCATAATCATCAACCGAAAATGTTGCCGCAATTCCAACTTGAGAATGATTACCCATCGTAAGTTTGTAAATATAAAAGTGAGGATTATTATCCTGCGTAAGAGGTGCATCAATTTTCAATCGTTCCCAATTCTCTTTTGCTTTCTGATATACATCATGCGAATAAACATTAACATCTTTTTTCATTTCAATTTCAGAACGTGTAACACGTAAAAAACTTAATGGATTTCCTTTTGCTAACTTTGCAGCTTCTTCACGATTTACAACATCATAAGGTACGCTGGCAACAAGATGTGCAACTTTTTCATTTGGTCTAACTGCTTTGAAGGGACGAATAACTGCCATAATTACTCCATAGTTTCCAAAATTTTACTTATGAAAATTAGCACTTAAGGATATGAGAGTAAAATATATTTGGTGTGAATTGTTTTTCGGAGTGCATGAGTGCCTAAGATGTAAACTCAGGCACTAAAGAACTAAGGCACTTAGGAACTTTTTTTACTTCAACATTGCAATCATTGTGGAGAGTTCTTCAACTAATCCGTCTGCATTACCGTCAAATCCAACACTTTTGAATCTAATATTTCCATCTTTATCAATAATAAACTTTGTAGGTATTCCGCTCACTTTATAGCTTTCAATAACTTTGTTATCGTTATCTAATAAAACATGGAAAGTATATTTATTTTGTTTTATGAAATCTTCTGCATTCTTTTTCTTATCATCAACATTATTTTCCCATGTGTTGATGAATAAGAATTTTACATTTGGATCGTTTGCAAATTTCTCTACTGTTTTTTGCATTCCAGGGAAAGATGCTTTACACGGACCGCACCATGTAGCCCAGAAATCTATAATAACCGTTTTCCCTTTTAACTCTTCAAGAGAAACTTTTTTACCATCTAAATCCACCAAAGTAAATTTTGGAGCCGGTTCATTAATCATTTTCTTTTTCATTTCATCTAGAGCAGACTTCTTCGCGTCAGATTCTAAAGCAGAGAGATAATTGTCAAAACCGGAATCGGAGCCTTTCGTTTTTACATAAGTCTGCTTTAGTATTTCTTTCATACTAGTGGTTCCTTTTCCGCTTGAAATAAATTTCTCTAAGTCTTTGCTGGCTTCTTCAAATTTTCCATTTAATAATAATGCTTGTGCATATCTTTCGTTGACATCAGCACTTTTTCCGCCATCTAAATCATAAGCTTTTGTCATGTATTTTAATGCTTCTTCCTTTTCGCCTAGCTTTAATAAGATCGCACCGTAAGTATCAATGATTGCATAATTGGAAGACTGCGCAAGTTTTTTCCATTGGCTCTCACTATAATAAGGCGGCCTTTTGGCTGATGTGGTTTGTGCTTCTGTATCTACTAGCCCAATTCCTTTTGATGCTACTTCTTTTGCGAGAGGCAGATTAACATTTTTTTCATACATAGCCCAAGCTAAATTGTTATATAATCCGCTTGCAGCTTTAGGATTTTTTTTGATTGCTTCATAAGCTTCTTCGTATTTGCCCGCTTGTATCAACGCTTGTGTAGGATCGGGAAACAAATAAGTTATGTACTGTGAATTCGGAAATTGCTCTTTAAATTTATTGGCAAGTTCAGATTTTTTTACAGCGTCTTTCGTTCCATATACTTCTTGGAATTTGATCATCTCTGCTTGTTTACCTGCTGGGTATTTTTCAAGAATAAGTTCTTTTGTTTTATCCGCTTTCTCTTTCATCTTTTGATTGATATAAAGCTGCATTAAAAATCCAAGATCTTCTTCGCTTTGTGAAAGTGTTTTTTCATAATTCTCAATTTCTTTTTTCATAAACTCTGCAGCTTTCTCTTTATCTACTTTTGTATAAGCATAATTAAATAACATTAAAAAATCTTTCCTGGTGGAGGGATTACTTTCAAACTCTTCCCGGAATAATTTTAATGCTGTTTCCGGATCCGGATCGAGTTCGAATGCACTGAACCAATTAATATATCCGGTTGCTAATCCACCGGAAGCATATTTTGCTAACTTTCCATCCTTACCATAAAAACGTATTGGAAAACATTTAGAACCGTTGTTATCATATTCTGTCCCGTCAGTAAAACGAAGAACTACTCCGGCGCATGTATCTGCTGCTGCAAATTCTCCTTTCCAAGTTTTACCTTCTTTTTGCAAATTAATTTCATCACTGTAATTAATAAACTTTCCATAGGCATGAATTAGCATTGATATTTTTGTTGAAGTCAAAAGCTTGCTTCCTTCGGGATTGTATGTAACTATAATTTTTTCTCCGGCCTTTGGCTTTTCTGGTTTGAATGAAAAATTTTTGCTTGTCTGAGCATTAGACAAGGTGGTACAAAAGAAGAAGATTAGAATTGTGACTGATGACAGAATCTTTTTCATATTAAGAACTCCCATTTGATATTGTATGCTGGAATTAAAATATAGATGATTAGCAGGAAAGGCAATTCTGTAATTTATAAAATATGTTAAAATTCGAGAGTTATATCGAACAAAACCATTTTTGCGTTTTTTTCTGCTGTTAATTCAAGTTTCTTTTCGTCGGTAATTTTAAGAGCATCTCCTATTTCAATTTTACTGCTGTTAACTTTCAAAGCCCCATCAATCAACTGAATATAAACACCGCGGTTATTTTTTACTTCATAATTGAGTTTTATTCCCGCTTCAAGATCGGAAAAAAATATTTCTGCATCTTGATTAATAAAAATTATTCCGTCTTCTTTTTTCCCGCTAACAACTTTTAGCAATTTATTTTTCTTTTCTTCGTGAGAGAATTTCTTCTGCTCATATCCAGGTGTTAATCCGTGTTGATTTGGAATAAACCATATCTGCAGCAGTTTTAAAATTTCTGTGTCCGATGCGTTAAACTCTGAATGCAAAATTCCAGTCCCGGCAGTCATTCTTTGAATTTCATTTACAGTAATTGTTCCTTCTCCGCCGGAACTGTCTTTGTGTGCAACGGTTCCTTCAAGAATGATTGTAACAATTTCCATATCGCGGTGAGGATGAGTTGGAAATCCTTCACCGGGTTGAATGATATCATCATTTATAACACGCAAAGGACCAAAATGAATATTCTTTGGATCATAATATTCTCCAAATGAAAAACTGTGACGGCTATCCAGCCAATCTATTTTTGTATGACCGCGTTCATTACTTTTTCTTACTTCAATCATATAACAACCTTTCTGTGGTTAATTTATTTAGTTATAAGCCGATATAGTAAATTACGAGGTAGAAATAATAAAGGAAAATTTTTATTTGATTTTACTAACCATCAATCCTAATTTTTTCAAAAGTTCACCAAGTGTTTTTTGTTCTTCAACTGTAAGAACAGACATTAATTTTGTAACATGCTCTGCGTGACTATTAAAAACTTCATCGAACAAATTTTTCCCCTTCTGTGTTAATTGGATTAATATTGCTCTTCTATCTTCTAAACTGTGTACTCTTTCAATGTAACCCAACTTTGCAATATTATCTAAGACTAAGGTCATATTGCCGCCGCTTACAAGCATTTTATTACAGATCTCGCCAACCTTCAATGGTCCTAAATGCCCGATAATTTCTATAACAGCAAATTGCGGTTGCGTTAAACCGAATGTCCGAATGCTCTCTATTGATCTTTTGTTGAATGAAGAAAATGCACGGGCAAGTTTAACCCATGTTGCAAGTGCAAGATCTGTTTTTTTCCCGTATTTCTTTGCTGTCTTCATATAATAATAAACCAATTATAATTAGTACGAGTTCAAAATAATTTTTTTTATATGTCTTGTCAAGTCACACATTTAATATTAAATTTGTTCAGAAATAAAATTTGAACCTAAATTTTTTGTTAGAAAGAAAATAATCTTCATGTCACAAACAGAAATAAAATATTTTACTCGGTACGAAGCAAAGCGGACGTTGCCGCTCGTAAAACAGATCGTTCGTGATATTTTGATCAATGCAAATCAAATAAAGGATTTAGCGGAATCATTGGGAGGGAAAATAGAAGACAGTCAAGAAATTCAGCAGCTCATTTCTGATATAGATTCTTTTATGAAAGAACTTAATGATATCGGTTGTACTTATAAAGATTGGAATTTTCAAATTGGCTTAGTTGATTTCCCGGCAATTATTGATAACGAAGAAGTTTTACTCTGCTGGCGAAGTGATGAAGATGATATTCGGTTTTATCATGGTGTTGAAGAAGGATTTGCTGGAAGAAAACCGATACCGGAAGAATATTTACAAAGAAACTAATCTAAAAATTCCTTTTAACTATTTTCAACTCTCAATAATTTTATAAGAATGATTTATCTCAACCGCCTTTTGCAGCATTGCCGTAACACTGCAATAAGTATCCTGCGAAAGTTTAATTGCTCTCTCCACTGCTTCTTTAGGAATCTCTTTTCCATAAAAGACATATTCAAGATGAATCTTGGTGAAAACTTGCGGATGTGTTTCTTGAACATCGGCAGAGATATTCATTTCAAATCCATCTAGTTTAATTTTTTTCTTTTGAAGAATTGTTGCAACATCACTTCCTGTACATCCGCCAAGAGCAATAAGTAATAATTCTTTCGGCCGGGGCCCGGCGTTGCTTCCTCCAAACTCTTCCGGTCCATCCATTGTTACCCAGTGGTTTGAATCTGATTTCCCTAAAAAAGTAACTCCTTTAATGTGTTTTACAAATGCTTTCTTTGTTGCCATTTTTTACTCCACGTAATTCGTTTTTAGCCGTCAGCCCTCCGCCTTCAGCTTTTCATATAGAATAAGATGAAAATTATTCAGTTTAGATTCTGTTTTTACTAAAGCTAATAGCCAACAACTAAAAGCTAATCGCTTTTTTATTCCCCAATATCTTCGTTCCATAATTTTGGATTACTCGAAATAAAATCTTCCATTAACTTTATACATGTTGAATCATTTAATATTATTAACTCAACTCCGCGTGATCTAACATATTCTTTGGGTCCTTGAAAAGTTTTGTCCTCTCCGATAACAATCTTTGGAATTTTGTAAAGCAATACCGCACCGCTGCACATATCGCAAGGTGAAAGTGTTGAATATAAAATTGATCGTTGATAATCTTTAGCAGTTAATCTCCCGACATTTTCAAAACAATCCATCTCTGCGTGAAGAATAGCGCTACCATTTTGAACGCGTTTGTTGTGTCCGCGTCCAATAATTTTATTGTCAATTACGAGAACAGAGCCGATCGGAATTCCGCCTTCGCTTAATCCTTTTTTGGCTTCATCAATTGCTGCTTGTAGAAAATGATCAATCATATTAACCTCATTAGTTTGCAGTTGGCAGTTTGTAGATTAGAATGGATAAAAAACATAAAACAAAACCGAGAATCCAAACAACACCCACATTCCAACTGTTACGGTTTTGATTCTCCCGGCAATTAACATTGTTAAAGGATAAACGACAAATCCTGCAGTCATTCCGATTCCGAGATTATAAGTAAAGCTCATTAATGTCATTGTAACAAAAGCCGGAATTGTTTCTGCAAGATCATCAAACTTTAAATGTGAGACCGGAGAAATCATCAGCAATCCGACAATAATTAATGCCGATCCGTAAGCATAAGGCGGAATTACCGCAAACAGCGGCGCGAAGAAAAGAGCAAACAAAAATAAAATTGCAGTTACTACTGCAGTCAGTCCGGATTTTCCGCCTGCTTCAATTCCTGTTGCCGATTCAATATAAGCTCCGCTTGTTGTTGTACCGAATAACGCACCAAACACTGTAGCAAGTGCATCGCACAACATCGGTTTTTCAATTTCAGGAAGATTACCATTCTTGTCTAACATTTTTGCTTTGTAACCAAGTCCGAGTAACGTTCCCATTGTATCAACAAAATCCATAATGAAGACGACAAGAATAACAGAAAAGAAACCCCAGCTTAACGCTCCGGTTATATCAAGCTGTAAAAGAACGGGGCGTATATCCGGCGGAAGGCTCATGATTTTTTCTGGAAGTTTTGTAATGCCAAATATAAAACCGAGAATTGTTGTTGTTAAAATACCAATCAATATTGAACCGTTAATTTTTTTTATCATCATCACACCGATGAAAAGAAAAGCAAATATTCCAAGAAGAACAGAGGGCTCGTGAAAATTTCCAACGTGGACTGGCGCACCGGGAACGCCAATTTTTACAATTCCGGTTTCATTCAAACCGATGAAAGTTAAAAACAATCCGATTCCCGCTGCGAAAGCTATCTTTAAGCTTTCCGGAATTGCATAAGCTAGCCAACTTCTAATTTTAAAGACCGTAAGAATTGTAAATAATATTCCGCCGATAAAAATTGCACCGAGCGCAGTCTGCCAGCTATAATGTAAAACATTTACAACTGTGTAGGCAATAAATGCATTCTCTCCCATATAAGGCGCAATTGCAAAAGGCCGCTTTGCATAAACTCCCATTATAAGTGTTCCGAAGAAGGCGCTCATGATAGTTGCAACCATTGATGCGCCGAACGGCATTCCGGCAGCTTCAAGAATCTTGGGGTTAACAATAATGATATAAGCCATCGTTACAAATGTTGTAGCCCCGGCAATAATTTCTTGTTTGATGGTTGTGTTAAGTTCTTTTAGATGAAAATATTTTGTAAGCATATCTTCCTCGTATTATTTCTAATTTATTTTTAATGATAAATATTTCTACGGGAATCGGGAGACGAATTAACAAATTCATTCTCGTTTTCTAAAGAAACATAGTATCAATTAGAAATATAAAAGAATGGACTTGCAGTTGCACGTATCAAATTATTGTTAGCATAAACATAATTTTATATATTCAAAAAGAAAATAAATAAAATAATTGCCGATTAATTTAACCGTTAAAAATAGTGCGGAGTTGCTCTAATCGAATCGAACGAAAGCAAATCAAAATCGGAAGATCAAAACAAATCTCTTCAATCCGAAGAAAGACTTTTCGATAAAATGGATAACGCTACAGTTTCGTTATCTCCTATTAAAAAATTTTCCCGTTCAAAAAACAACGTTGTTATAGCTGGTGTTTGTGCCGGAATTGCTGAGTATATGAAAACGGAACCGGCAACCATCAGGATTATTGCACTTCTAACGCTTCTATTTGGCGGATGGAGTGTTGTTGCATATTTAATAACTGCCTCACTTATTCCTGTTGATAAAAATTCTGTTTCCCTTTCTCAATCGGAAATAATTTCTTTAAGAAAGGAAAATTTCAAAACTGTTATCAGCGGACTTTTAATACTCTTCGGATTTTATTTTGCATTTAGGGTAATTGGACTTGCAGGCAGTACAAGAATTTTTATTCTTCCAAATGATTTTATCTTTCCCCTGGCAGCTTTTGCAATTGGAATTTATTTTCTAACAATTAAACCTTCAAATACTGGAACTACTTTGTTGGTACAACCGGAAAAATTATTTAGATCCCGGACAGATAAAAAATTAACCGGGGTATGCGGTGGACTTGCAGAGTATATTGGGATTGATGCAACCGTACTTCGAATAATTTTTATCCTTGCTGCGTTGTTAACATTGGGAATATTTGCTTCACTCTATCTTTTTCTTTTTATTTTTTTTCCTTACGAAGAAGGGCAAAAATTTGAATAACAGAATCATACTTGGACTTAGTTCTTTGATTTTCGGCATACTTTCAATGCTTAGTAGCCGCAATATAATTTTACTAACATTTGAGGATGTCGTTGGAATTGTCTTCATCTTTTATTCTATACCAACAGTTTATTCGGCACTGAGTAATGGTGAGAGAGGAAGATTAACTTCATCAACAATACTGTTTTTAGTCGGAGTTGTCTTTTTAGTAAAATCGTATTTTGAAATTCTTGATACACGGGGAATAGTTTTTTTCTCGATTCTTTTCATAAGCGGTTCCGTTTTAGTAATTCTTTTCATAGAAAACATAAAAGAAAAGATTTTCCTCTATGCCGGTATTGTCCTTCTTGTATTGAGTTATTTAAGCCTTGCTCAATTCAAAAAGTTTGGATTGTTTAACGCTGCGAATAGAATTGGAAATTTGTCCGAAGTATTTTGGCCTGTAATATTGATTGTAATGGGAATAATAATTTTCGTCAATAGAAAAAAGTAATAGTTCTACTAATTAGCTCTGCCTTTCAAAATTTTACCAGTCGTAGAACTCGATAAATAAATTATCGTTGAAGGCGTGGGTGATCCTTCGTTTGATTCAATTGTTACAAAGTATGATTCTATATTCTCTTTCGGGAGAAACGGAAAAGAACTTATTTTCAAATACTCACTCCCGCTCGGTTGGTACACACCAAGTGAATAAGCTTGACCTTTACTCTGAACCCAAACCTGATAACCTTGATTCGGCTGCAGCGGTTTTACATTCTTGAATTGTATCAATCCTTCTTTTTGATTGAAAGAAAGTAAAAGTTGTGCAGAACCTTTTTCTGCTGCGTCTGAGCTTGATAAACCGGTTACAATAATATCTTTGTAATTAAAAAATTCAATTAAAAATGTGTAATTGCTAATAAAATTATTTGCAGTACCAAGTTGATTTTTTAGTGAGTTAACCTGAGCTGTTAAATCATCAACGGTTCCATTGAGGGTTTTGATTGATGTAAACGTATAATACCCTAGAATAGAAAAAAGGACTATAGATAACAATAACGC
>Ga0208566_1001041_pt1 | contig 16766 bp, 17 predicted proteins | sample PL_2010_150m_FD_184159 | JGI IMG/M metagenome (GOLD analysis project Ga0208566, IMG submission 184159) | Freshwater microbial communities from Powell Lake, British Columbia, Canada to study Microbial Dark Matter (Phase II) - PL_2010_150m... | ecosystem: Environmental > Aquatic > Freshwater >...
GCTCATCGTCTTTCCGGCCGGCATTCGTCATCGCAACTGGAACAGCGGGAGCGAGCACACCGTTCATCTGGCCTTCAACACACCTCTGCCTGATCCCGATCTCCCCTTCGCCAAATCGGTATAACCTGGCGGACCGGAAACCTGGATGATGGCTATACCGTGTTCAGAGACCTTTGAAAATCTACCCTCTTTTGTCATTCCCGCGAAGGCGGGAATCCATAAGACTTTGAAAGGACTGGATTCCTGCTTTCGCAGGAATGACGATGTGCTGGGTTTCGGGAGAAATTCAAAGGTCTCGTTCAGTCGATCGAAAGGGGAGGAGTGCATCGTGAAAATATCGGTTTATTTTCTTGCCTTGATTCTATTTTCCGTTGGTTTACCTGCGCTGCATGCTCAGGAATACGGTAAAATCCGCGCTCTGAACCAGAGGGCCGCTTATGTGATCAAACAGAGGAACGATTTCGTGGCGCAAGTTCTGACCTCTTACGCCATCCCTCATCAGCGTAATGAACAGGGCGCCGTTGTGCGGATAAAGACGGAGGGCCGGTGGCTGGATGTAACCACCATCGAAGTTGTGCCTGTGCTCAAAGAAGCCGGGGACAAACGCCAACAGGTTGTGGCTCATGAACTGTTTTTCTACACCGCCGATGGCAGCATAGTGGACCTGTTTTCCGAGCTGACGATCCATTGATCAACGGATCAACCCATACCCCATTTCGCGGTCATGATTTCATAAAAAATTTACTTCGGCGCGACGACGCGGTTGCGCAGCACCCCGATGTTCTCGACCTCGCACTCCACCACATCGCCCACCTTCAGTAGCCCGGGCGGGTCCATCGCAAAGCCGACACCCTCAGGCGTGCCGGTGGCAATCAGGTCGCCCGGGTAGAGGGTAAAGCCCTCCGAGAGGACCGAGACAATCGTTGCGATGTCGAAGATCATATCGTTGGTGTTGGAGTTCTGTCGCGTCTGGCCGTTCACCCGGCTCTGGAGGGCAAGGTTGTCGCCGTCGCCGGCCTCGTCCCTGGTGACGATCCATGGCCCCAGAGGGCCGAAGGTGTCCAACCCCTTGCCTTTGAACCACTGGGTGTGGCGACGCTGAACGTCGCGGGCCGAAACCTCGTTCATGATCGTGTAGCCATAGACGTGGTCCATGGCCAGCTCTTTGGAGATGTTAATCCCCTGCTTGCCGATAACGATCACAAGCTCGCACTCGTAATCGAGTTCCTGGGTGATCGCGTGGTGGACGATCTCACCCTCGGGTCCGTTGTGCGAGCCGGACCATTTGCAGAAGAATACCGGATTCTCCGGGTAAACGCCTACCTTCCGCAGGCCGTGCTTGCGGGCGCCCTCGTCGGAGTGCTTCTTGTAGTTGAGCCCGACGGCAATGACCGGCCGCTTGAGCTCGGCGATGGGCGCAAGCAACTTTACGGAAGCGAGCGGCTTGGGCTTACCGTTGGTCCTGGGCATGCTGCCCGCCGCAATAACAACCCTGGCGTCGCCCGTCTCGGGGACGATGTCCTCCACGCCCGCTTCGGTCAGAACAGCGACGCGCGGCCCTTTGTCCGTTTGGTAGGTAAGAAGTTTCATGGTTCCTCTTAAGTGTTTGTTTCTCTGATAAGAATTTGTTTTATATGTTATTCAGTTACAACTTCAACGGTTCCTACTCAAACAGATCTTCGGCAACGGTTTCCTTGTGCCAGAAGATCAATTTACGTTGCAGCCAGATCACTACCCCGAAGGTCGCCAACCCCAGCATGCTGAGATAGATGATCAGCGCAAAGACCCGCGGTGTGTTGATCATGGAAGCGGCCACACGGATGAGCTCGCCGAATCCCTTGCCGCCGCCCAGAAACTCCCCCACCACCGCGCCGACCACCGCGAGTACCGCAGCGTTCTTCAGACCGGTGAAAAAGTGAGGCATTCCGGTGGGCAATTTCAGCTTCGTTAACGTTTGCCAGCGGCTGGCGCCCATCGTGCGGAAAAGCATGCGTGCATTCTGGTCCGCCGCGTGGATCCCGGCCGCCGTGCCCACAATAACCGGGAAGAGCGCAACGAAGGCGGACAGCGCCACCTTGGAAGCGATGCCGAAGCCCAGCCACGAAACGAAAAGGGGTGCAAAGGCCACCTTGGGCATCGCGTTGACGGCAACCAGATAGGGCATCACCATCCGCTCGCCGAAGTCCGTCTCGCCGACAAGCAGCCCGAGGAAAAAGCCGAGCACGACTGCAATCATGAAGCCAAGAAGCACCTCCTGGGTTGTCGTCCAGAGCGATTTCAGCATATAATCCCCGGTGAGAAGGTTCACACCGACCGTGACAATGTCCGCTATCGTCGCGAACGGCGAGGGCAGAATGATGTGCGAGATCAACTTCAGGGCATAGACCAACTGCCAAACGGCCAAGAAGGCCAATAGCAGCAACAGCATGGTCACCGGGCGCGGGACGCGGTCGATCCAGGACTCTTTTTCGAGGGCCCATACCGTCTCACATACGGCCTCCTCGGTGGCCGCTGTCCGTTCGTTTGTCATAGGAAGGCTCCTTTGTCGAGTAGATCGCGGATCTGTTTGACGAGCGCCGCGAAGCGCGGTTCCGTCATCATGTCCAAAGTCCGCGGGCGGGGTAGATCGATGGTGACCGTGGCAGCGAGGCGCCCGGGCCGCGGGGACATGACGCTGACCACGTCGGAGAGGATTACGGCTTCGGGGATCGAATGGGTGACGAGGAAGGTCGTTGCGTTGCGCTCCTTGCAGATCCTCTGCAACTCCATATCCATGAAGTCACGGCTTAACTCGTCAAGCGCACTGAACGGCTCGTCCAGAAGCAGGACGGTCGGCTCGGTGATCAGCATCCGGCAGATCGCCACGCGCTGGGCCATCCCTCCCGATAACTCGTTCGGGTAGACCTGCTCGAACCCCTTCAAGCCGACCAGATCGAGCAGCGCCCTGGCGTCGTCATATTTGTCCAAGGCCGCTTTTTTCCCATCGCGTATCTCAATCGGCAGAACGACATTTTCGACGGCCGTGCGCCAGGGGAAGAGGGTTGGCTGCTGGAACATCATCCCGATGTCCCGCCGCGGACCGGTCACCGGTTTCCCGGAAAGCATCACACTGCCTTCCGATGGCGACAGCAGACCGGTCATGATCTTAAGCAGCGTGGACTTTCCACAGCCGCTCGATCCGATGACCGCCCAGAAGCTCCCTTCGGTCAGGCGAAGATCGATTTTTTCGAGCGCATGTACGTTGCGCCTCTTATAGGTTTTGCTAACCCCGCGCAACTCATAGACCGGCCGGCCCGGAAGGCCGGCAGGTAAAGGTGAAAGCGTATTTTCCAGGGCCATTGTTACTTACCATTCCAGTAGTTGACGAACTGGTTCGTATAGGCATCCTCCAGTTTTGGCAGGGGCGCCTTCAGGAAACCCGAAGCGAGAGCGCTCTCGTGCCAGAGCTTCCAGCCCGCAGGGGGGTTGTAACCCCAGCCTTTCGACATATCCAACGAAGTCATCCGGTCTATGGTCATATCAAACACCGCGTTGGCCAAGACAAGATCCTCACCCTCCTGCGGGTTCCCCTTCTTGCAATACTGGAGCACCTTATCCCGGTTGGCCTTGACCATGCCAAACTTGGTTCCGCGGACCATGGCGCGGCCAAAACCCTTGATCACTTCGGGATTCTCCTTGATGTATGACGCCATGGCTACAAGGCCGTTCCCGAAGTAGTTGAGATACTTTTCAGGAGTAATATCCCGCAACGGGAGACCCCGCCTCGTAATGACTGCGGCATCGGACGTTATCGAAGCGGCATACGCCTCGATATCGCCGCGCAGGAAGGCTGCTAAGGCCATCCCGCCGTCGCCCACGGGCAGAAACGTAAAGTCCCTGCCCTCCTTCATGCCGGCATCGGTCAGCATCGGGCGAACGAATGCGACCTCGGCGCCGTCCGCGGTGCCGACGCCGATCACCTTGCCCTTCAGGTCGCCGGGTGTTTTATAGGACGCATCCTTTTTCACCACCAGGCCGAATATGCTCTTCGGGTAGAGGTTGTAAAGCCAGACAACGTCCAGCCCGCGGCCGCGCGCTGCCAAGAGCGGGCCGGGACCTGGCCGGCCGATTTGCGCCTTTCCGGAGGCCACACCCTGGAGCACCTGCGAAGAGCCGTCCACGGCTTCCCACGTGGCCTCGATCCCTTCTTCTCTGAAGTAGCCTTCGGCGTCTGCGACGAAAAAATTAAACGTCGTTACCGCTGAGGGGCCGGGAGCCAGGACGGTAATTTTGGTGAGCGGCTTCTTCGCCTGGGCTTGGGCTTCGGTCGTTGCCCACGTTGCGAGCGCCAAGATCACAGCCAAACAGAATACCACACGAGCAAACGTTCTATACTTCATCATCAAGACCCTCCTTTTCAAATGGCAAGAACCCTTTACCGCTTTTGCTTTTAAGCCGCTATAGCCTTCAAATTTTTGATTGTCAAGGAGAAGATCCATCGTCTCCGGAACAATATGTATTGACATGCAAGACCATCCTTCGTACCCTTCCCCACGAAACGGCGGCCTCTTTTTCTGCAACCCGAGAAGGAGACCCCCTGTGTGGCGGATTCAAACCTTATGGAACAGATCCCCTTGTTACTCCTGCTCTTCTTCGTCGGAATCGTCGCCGGGATTTTGAACGTGATGGCCGGCGGGGGTTCGGCCATCACCCTTCCCATGCTGATCTTCCTGGGGCTGGACAGCCCCCTTGCCAACGGAACAAACCGCCTGGCCGTCTTCATCCAGTGCATTGCCACGATCATCTCTTTCAAGCGGGAAAAGTATTCGGACTGGAAGACGAGCATGAGGCTCGCCGCCTGCGCCCTTCCCGGAGCGGTTCTCGGGGCCATCGCGGCCGTCAAAATGGACAGCCTCCTTTTTCAGAAGGTGCTCGGCGTTTTCATCCTCGTCATGGTCGCGACGGTCCTTGTCCCCAAATCCTCGAAGAACGGGCATCCGCATGGGGAATCGTCGGGTGGATGGCTTATTTATCCCGTGATGCTCGGAATCGGCTTTATCGGCGGACTGCACCAGGTGGGCATCGGTTTTTTCATGATCGCGGCCCTGAGACATCTGATGAACATGGATCTCGTCCGGATCAACATGCACAAGGCGGCCGTTTTCTTCATCTACACGATCCCCGCGATGGTCGTGTTTGCCGTGACGGGAAACATCAACTGGCCGCTGGGACTCGTCCTGGCCGCCGGGAATGCGACCGGGGGCTGGTGGGCTGCCAAGATTTCCGTGAGGCGGGGCGAAAAGATGATCCGGATCGTGCTGGTCATTGCCATGATTATCATGGCGGTCAAACTGCTCTTGAGTTTCTGACGGCTTCGGGTAAAACAGCCCCAAAAAATCGGGCACGCCGACAGGCTTCAAGAAGCGACGGCAAAAATCTATTGACAGGCCATGCTGTTCCCCGTATCCTTCGCGCTCAAAAAAAACATGTTCCGGTCTAACTGTCCGATTTGGAACAATCTCATGCAGAGGGGTAAGTGATGGGTTTTTTCGGGAAAGTGATCCGGTACCTGCAGCAGGAAGGGCTTTTCGGCGAAGGTGGAGGGAAACGAAAACTTTCGGGAGGCTTCGATCTCTCCCTGAAGCTCTTCTGCGCCGTTTACAGCCTCTATTTCCTCTACACCACCTTCTTCGGGCTCGTTTCCCAGGAGACCCACGTGGGCTTCTATTTCCTGGGAACGTTCGTCATCAGTTTTGCCCTCTTCAAGGCCGGGCCGAGGTCTCCCCAGAACCGGCTGAGCGTTTTCGATATCCTCTTCATCCTCGGAATGACGGCCATCATCATCTACTACATCGTCGAGTATCCAAAACTTGCTGAACGCATGGGCAGCGGGGTCAAGACGATCGACGCCGTCCTCGGCTGGTGCATCATCCTCCTCTCCCTCGAAATGGCCCGCAGAACGGTGGGAAACATCATCCCGGCCATCGGAGTCGTTCTGCTCATCTACGCCTACTTCGGCCCCTACTTTCCGCTGGGGCTGGGCCACTCCGGGTTCTCCCTGCCCCGCATCGCCGAGAGCCTCTTCCTCTCCGGGGACGGGATCCTGGGAAGCATGACCAACATCTTCGCCTCCTACATCCTGATCTTCGTGATCCTGGGAGCCTTCATGGAGGTGTCGGGCTGCGGGAAAGCCTTCGTCGATCTGGCCTATGCCGTCACCGGGCGGGTTACCGGCGGACCGGCCCTGGCCTCGGTCATCACGAGCGCCCTCTTCGGAACCGTCTCCGGAAGCGCCGTGGCCAACGTGGTCGTCGACGGCGTCTACACGATCCCGCTGATGAAGAGGATGGGCTACAAGCCTCATTTCGCGGGCGCCGTGGAGGCCGCCACATCGACGGGCGGGCAGCTCATGCCGCCGGTGATGGGGGCCGCGGCCTTTCTGCTGGCGGAGATTTCGGGTACGCCCTACATTGAAGTGATCAAGATCGCCGCGATCCCGGCCATCCTCTACTATGCCTCCGTGGCGGTCATCATCCGCCTCGAAGCGGTCAAGCTGGACTTGAAAGGACTGCCCGCCTCGGAACTCCCGAAATTCGGGGATGTCCTCCGGGAAATCCACCTCCTTCTTCCCATCCCCATTCTGATTGTCCTGCTGGCCTTCGAGATGACCCCCTTCATCGCCGCTTTTTACACCATCATCGCGACAATCATCGTGAGCTGGTTCAGAAAAGAGACGGGGATGGGGTTCTCCAAGATTCTCGAGGCCCTGTCGGAAGGCGCCCGCGGCGCCGTCTCCGTGGGGTCGATCGTGGGCGTCCTGGGGATCGTCATGGGGGTCTGCAGCCTGACGGGGCTGCCGAACTACTTCTCGCAGTTCGTCATCTACCTCTCCGGGGGATACCTCTTCTCCCTCATCCTGCTGATCATCATCGCCGGCCTCTTCATCGGCATGGGACTCCCGACGACCCCCTCCTACGTGATCCTGGTCATCCTGGGCGTCCCGGCCCTCATCAAGATGGGCGTCTCGCCGCTGACCGCCCACATGGTCGCCCTCTGGATAGCCGTCCAGTCCAACGTGACCCCCCCCGTCGCACTCGCCGCCATCGCCGCAGCCGCCATCGCGAAGAGCGACCCCTGGAAAACGGGATGGGAGGCATGCCGTCTGGCATCCTGGATCTACCTCATGCCATTTCTCTTCATCTACACGGGGATCCTCAACGTGGGGTGGAACTACGGCTTCATCTCGACCGTGATCGCATCCCTTTTTGCCCTGGTTTCCTGGGGCGGGGCGCTCACGGGATTCCTTTTCAGAAAGACAACCATCTTTGAGAGGATATGTCTTCTTGCCTCCGCCCTGCTCCTTTTGGACGAAGGGTGGACTACCGATATTATAGGGATCGTGCTCCTCGTCCTGGTAATCGTACTGCAAAAGGTCTCTCTCGGAAAACGGGGCGCATCCGCTGTTCCCGGAGCGTCCAAGGAATGAATTATCACACCAATAATAGGAGGTGCTTATGAAAACACGAAAGATGGCTATGGTCTGGATCGGCGTGCTGCTGCTGGGCATCGTCTCCGGCGCGAACGCCGCAGAGGTCCAGAAGTACGTCTGGGGAAGCGGTCCGATGGGGGGCCTCTGGCGGATCGGTGTCGGTGCAGCGGTGCAGTTGATCAATGAAGAGTACAAGGACAAGTATTTCTATACGGCCGCCGCATCCGGGGGCGGCGTCGAAAATGTGAGGCGCCTGATCGGCGGCGAGTTCGACACCACCTGGGCCCATACCAACATCATGGAGGAGGCGTCGACAGGAACGGGCCTTTTCGAGGGGCAGAAACCTTTCAAGGAGATGCGGGTGATGATCTTCATGGGAGACCAGGCGGTCTGCGTGGTCGCGCTGGCCAAGTCGCCGATCAAATCTTTCAGCGACCTGGCGGGGAAGAAGGTAAACGTGGGCGCTCCGGGCGGGATTGGGGTCTCCATCGCGAAGAGCATGTTCAAGGCGCTCGGCATCGAGGACAAGGTGAAGTTGAGCTTCCTCAATCCTGAGGGGGCCGCCCAGGGGGTCAAGGACGGTCACATCGACGCAGCCCTTGCGCCCGGAAGCCCATTCACCCCCTCTTTTGCCGAGTTGGCCCGTTCCACGCCGATCCGACTGATCGAACCGACGAAAGTGGAAGAGGACAAAATCGAAAAGGGCCTCCCCTACATGGAATTGAAGCTCATCGCCGCCAACACCGCGCCGGGGGAAAACGCCGATAAACCCCGAAAGGCCTTCTTCTGGGGCCAGTACTGGATCGCCCGGCCGGGCATGCCCGACCAGGCTGTCTATGACGCCCTCAAGGTCACCCAGGAACCGAAGAACAGGGAGATGCTGACGAAGGTCATGAAACTTTGGGGAGAGTCGGGACCGGCCTTTGGACCGGTAGCGAAGATGGGCATCCCTCTCCACCCGGGGGCGGTGAAATACTGGCAGGAGAAAGGCGTCAAGCTGCCTCCGGAGATGGTCAAGTAATTTGAAACACGCATTCAACGGTTGGGCCGTCCGGGGCTCGCATGACCCGGACGGCCCTTATGGAGCGGGAACATGGGACACATGTCATTGACCGAAAAGGATGTTGCCTTCACCAACGTGGCGTGGGGCAGAACGGCGACCGTCTTTGGTCCTGAAAACGTCGATTCCCGGTTTGTCCGGATCAAGATTACCGAGTATGCGCCCGGTTCGGGACATCAGCTCCACCGCCATCCCGAGGAAGAGGTCCTCTTCGTCCTGGAAGGCAGGGGGATATCGAGAACAGCCACGGGTGACCGGCCCATGTCTTCCGGGACCTTCGTTTTCGTTCCGGCGGATACCGATCACACGACGATCAATCTCGACCCGGACCGATCCCTCAGGGCCGTCATCATCAAATCCCCTCCCGGAGCGGTCGACAAGTAGCGCCCGGATGCCACGGCGCGCATCCTTACGGCTCTACTTTGCCAAATGCCTGAAGGTGCATATGTCGAATAGCTCTTTGAGATCGGGTTCATTCTCCATATTGAGAATGATCTCCTTTGTTCGCTCAATCTGTGCGTCAGACAAGATCCCCTTGCAATATTTGCGATAGATGTCCACCGTCTGATCCATCGTCAAAGGATATTTTGGCCCTCCGTAGGGCTGATCCATTGCTCCGGTAAGTGTTTTCCCATTCTTTAATTTCAAATCCAGGCGGCCCTCGCCGGCAAAGTACCTCTTGGGATATTCAGGATGATAAATAACTTTTACCTTCTTCCTAACTTCTGCGATGCGGGGGTCTTGCACCGCCGACTCGGTACATGTTTTCAGGTTACACTCCCCGTGGATCATCTGATATGCTAAAATATGCTGGGTGCTGAAACGGCTGTCCTCGGCATCCTTCGGTTCCGGGCGATCGACCACCTTGCGCAACTCATCGAAATGAACGACTACCTCGTCAATATCTTCACACTTCATCTTGTTTGCATTCATTAAATCGGCAAGGACGTCGACGAAGTTGTGGGTGAAAAAACAAAAGCCCCATTTTTTGATCCAGGTATTGTTGGTGTAGAAGGGCGGAGCGCCCAGCCCTTCGGTCATCTTGTCAAATTCAATATTCTTATCTCCTCCTGTGAGCATGTCCAGACATTTTTCGATCACGGGATTGCTGGTCGCACCATTTTTTGCCATGATGGCGTTTACGACCGCATTCCGGCAGACCGTGGCCGATTCCCAAAAATGGGCGTCCGTACCCCAGGTGTGGATGTAGCCCAGCCCTTGGACCATGGCCAATCCGAAGGAGGCTTTGGTCTGCTCCTCGGTCAATTCATATGCCCTGGCGCAGCTAGCCGTGGCCCCGTAAATTCCTATGAAGGGCAGGTTGCATATGCCGATGGGATCCGTGCCGACCGAGGCCCACATGGCAATCCGGTTCTGCATCTCCTGCCCGACATACAGCGCAACGATAACCTCCTGGCCGGAGAGTTTACATTTTTCCGCAGCCGTCAATAAGGCTGGCCAGGTGGTGACGTCACTGATTCCGCCTCCCGGGAATTGATCATCCTCCATTTCAGAGGCATGGCCAAAAAAACCGTTGATGAGAGCCGCCTGAGCCGCATCGGCCCGGAAGCCACACCCATAGACGCCGCACTCCGGCCTTCCGGGATTTTCCATGACATACCGGATCACTTTCTTACTGGTCGGTGCGGTTGAACCCACCAATATTCCCATCACCTGTTTCAGCGTCAACATCTTCACATAGTCGATTACGCTTTGATCAACATCTTGAAACTCGGTGTGAGCGACAAATTTTGCAAATTTCCCCGCGATTTCCATACCGTAATAACCTCCTAACTGAAGTTGATTTCTAAGGGTCCGTGCTTGTTGGTGGGCAGAATATATGGGGATGCCATTCCTGTGTCAAGATAATATCGCGCCCGTTTTGATTTAGAGGAAGGGTGACTGCGGAGGATAAATATCTTGACTAACATGATAAAAATGGATATCGCTCGACCTTACAAAGGTTTGTGAATCAAAAACGTCTTGTGTCCGCAGCAAGCTGCGGGGAATGAATACGAGGAGATCACTATGACCAAAGACAGGGCTGCCAGTCTGCTGTTTCTTTTGACGGGAATTTATGGATTGTTTTTTTCCATTCAACTCCCCATGGGGAGATGGAATGAGCCCGGCCCCGGGGTATTTCCCATCACACTTTCGATCCTGTTGTTGGTATCGGGGGTGTCATGGTTTATCCTCGGGAAACGAGGGGCAGGGGAAAAAAGCCAAGAGGAGAAGGCGGACTGGCGCGACATTATCAATACCCTGTCGACGCCCTTGAAAATTGTGGGGATTACGGCACTGCTCATCCTGGCCTTCAATCGTATGGGCTACATTGCGGCTTCATCCCTTTACATCTTTGTTCTTCTTTTCTGGGTATCCAGGTATCGGGTCATCGTTTCCATCCTCCTTGGCCTGTCCATAGGTATCGGGAGCTGGTATTTTTTTGAAAAGGTTCTTGCTGTTCAGTTACCGAAAGGATTCCTTTTTCTGTAGTTCCTTTCAAACAATTCCGAACGGAGATTTGTAATGGATGTCTTCAGCAATCTTGCCCATGGATTTCAAACCGCATTGAGCCTACAGAATATTTACCTATGCTTTATCGGCTGCTTGTGGGGAACGATGGTGGGGGTATTGCCTGGAATCGGTCCCTTGGCGGGGATCACCCTGCTCATCCCGGCAACGTTCGGTCTCGACGCAACCGGCGCCATCATTATGCTTGCAGGCATCTATTATGGGGCCATGTACGGCGGTTCGACCACCTCCATCCTGATGAACGTTCCGGGAGAATCGGCTTCCGTCGTTACTTGCATCGATGGATACCAGATGACTCTCAAAGGAAGAGGCGGCGCCGCTCTTTTCATCAGCGCCTGGGGGTCCTTTGTTGGAGGCACTCTGAGCATTGTGGGCCTAATGGTTCTGGCGCCTACCTTAGCCGATTTTGCGATGAAGTTCGGGCCTCCGGAGATGTTTTCCGTCCTGTTGGTTGCGTTTGTTCTCTTAGGTTCTTTGGGCAGCGGGTCCTTTTTCAGGACCATGCCCATGGTCTTTATTGGCTTGCTGATCGGCACGATCGGAATGGACCCTTTAACCGGGTCGCTTCGTTTCACCCACAACGTTCCGGATCTTTATGACGGAATCGGTTTACTCCCCGTGGCAATGGGCGCCATGGGGGTCGGCGAAATTCTCATCGCCACGGAGGAGAGCCTCTTACGGGTCATCCACAAAATCAAACTCCGCGAGCTTTTACCGACCCGTGATGAGCTTCGCGCCTCCTGGGCTCCCATATTCCGGGGGTCCGGCATCGGTTTTATCATCGGTCTTCTGCCGGGATCCGCTCATGTTCTGTCCAGTTTTGTCAGTTACATGGCGGAAAAGCGACTGGCGAAAAGGCCGGAAGAGTTTGGAAGCGGTCGCATCGAGGGGGTGGCAGGTCCTGAGACAGCCAACAACGCCGCCTCGGGAAGCGCGATGATCCCTTTCCTGAGCCTGGGTATCCCGACAGGACCCGCTCCTGCGGTCATGATGATTGCCCTTCTTATCCATGGGATCGCCCCCGGACCCCTCTTCATCTCAAAGCACCCGGATGTGTTCTGGGGGCTGATCGCAAGCATGTATATCGGGAATGTCATGCTGATCGTGCTGAATCTCCCCCTCGTGGGAATCTTTATCAGCCTGCTCAGAATCCCTTTCCGCATTCTATTCCCCGTCATTCTTCTCATCTGCCTGGTAGGCACCTATTCGGTGAATTCGAGCACCTTCGAATTGGCAGTCCTTCTCTTCTTCGGAATATTGGGGTACTTTATCCGGAAGATGAAGTATGACATGGCGCCCCTTATTCTGGCGATGATTATCGGGCCGACCATGGAGTTGAGCTTGCGTCAGGCGCTCATGCGAAGCGACGGTTCGTTCTCCATCTTCTGGGAGAGTTCCATTACCATGACGCTTATCTCAGTATCGTTCCTGTTGCTGGTCTGGAATGTCTATCGAGGAATAAGGCCGACGAAGGCCTCCTGGGAAAAGGCATTGGAAGAGAGCAAATAGCGCGTTTAACGCAGGCGCCCGCCGGGGGCCGCTGCCGATTTATGAAGGGAATCGGAGGTGATGGCGAAAATCTACACGTCGCTCCTTGCAGAAGAGAAAAGCAAAAAATGAAGCCCGTCTCTCCGGATTGGTATTGCCGAAGAGGCTGTCTACAACGGGAGGATCGTAACCCGATCCCCCCTCGATGAAGCTTTACGAGACATTTTCCGGCTCTTGCGTACTTTTGAGTTGATAATCTGTTGAATTGAGCCCTGACAGACTTACACCAGTCCATCGCAGAGTAATATTGAAATGTAACAATTATCAATAAAATGAGTAACGCAAAAAGCGGCCGCTAGTGTAACGAGTCGGCTGGATTGATTTGTTCTCTGATTTATTATTTACACTGTAATTCCAATGATTACCAATGGAACGGCGGGAACACCACGGCCCTGCCGGACGATATTGTAAAGTTCACCCTCATAATAGGCAACGCCAGAACTCATTTGGGCTTGGAGTGATTTCATGGGTAGAATCTCAATACCGACATCTATATGGTCTCCGATATAAAACGCCAGGTGTTTGACAAAAAGGTCATACGCTACAAAAGAATACTTGCCAAATTGCACTTCTACTGCGACGCGATCCTTTACGAAATCAGTTTGATTGTAGCTGAAAATCGGCACTTCGCCTACTGCCTCTATTTCCTTTTTCTGTTCTGCGGTTGGCATGGTAAGAGTTTTTCTGATGAGTTTTTCGTTCTTCGTAACCCAATAGCTGACTCTGCTTTCTTGCCATTCATTGGTACGAAGCAATTTTGAAAACGCCTTATTCATATCGATCGGGCTGCCGGTGCAATGGGTCTGATCTGCTTTTCAAATACATCGAGATCATCGTAATCGGGATTGAAATCCAACAGTAGCTCTTGTTTTTTGTTTTCGGCTGCAGTGAGATCGTAGAATATCTCCGGCTCTTGAATGAACCCTCTCTTGGATAGGCTTAATATCCATACCTTCATGTAATGGCTCCTCTTGTTCGGTTGAACCAACTATACACATCTCTATACTCCAAGAAATTACAGACCTCGCCCAACCCACTGAGCTTGAAAGTCGGCCTGTTGATCTGCCGTAGGAAAAGGGCTCGCCGCAATCCGTTAGCAACGATACTGAATTTTGGCTTTAGGCTGGGTTCCGTTAAATAAAGGTCATTGAACCGTAGCAGACCCGAATAAATTTGTGTAGAATGCTCTACCTCAAACATTGCTCTTATGTCGCTCGATCCCCTTTGTAACCATACGACGTCTATTTCCCGAGCAACATCATCAATCGGCCTATACCTTGAGGGGAGTTCGTCTCTACACGGAAATCTATCAGTTAGTGTCCAATCCATTTTGTTCCTGTCGTTCGCAGGTATCCAGACATCATAACCCTTAGTTGCTCCAATAGAGCCGATAAACGTTTGAATCTGCGAATGATTAAAATCAGGCACAATGGTAATTTTGTTCGTCTCTACTAGACCATCTATCTTTCCCCACCCATAGAAGCCCTCTATTGAGAAGCGGCCAGCATTCGCAATGTAGAGCTCTAATCCATCATCATGGTAAATCTGACACTTGAACTGACCATCTGATGCAGGGGTTATAGAGCTAAACACGTCTTCAAAATCTGAGAAGGGGACAAACACGGGAGCGGTCTGACTGTCCCACAAAAAACAAATCAGAGAGTTGAATCCCTCAAGCTGTTTCAAGTCCTCTTTCCTTAGTCCGTAGAAAGACCGATTTCTTGGGTGTACCTTGGAATACCTAACGTATATGCGCGCTAAACCGTCGCCTATCTCGAACAATGACAAGCTGCCAGGCAACTGTTTAGGTTTACCGAATCGGCTTGATAGCTCATTTAGAAATTCTGACTTGACTAGATTTGCCATACAATCAATTCATACAACAACTATGGAGGGGATTACATGAATATTTCCCGGCGTTGGGTCCTTTGTAATATTTCTTGCCGGGATACTTTTGAGGTACCCTTACCGGATCCAGGTTAAATACATATTGATCGGTTTTCGTGAACCAGATGATGGTTTCGTATCGCCCTGACAACCGACGGTCACAATGAAGGCCGTGCTCAAAGTGCCAGATGATGAGATTTCTCATCTTGAGGCCCAGACTGTTGAAAATTGGATACAAAACGGTATCAAGAGGAATAATAGCGCCATCATCTACGTAATTTCCGACCTGCCAGCAAATGCTCCCCTGGGGGGAAAGGCACCTTACACACTCCCGAATGACCGCTGCCTGTTGGTCAAGATATGATTCCAACTTGAGCCGTTTCTCATATTCTTTGCCTATGTTGTAAGGCGGTGAGGTGACTACGAGCCTCAAAAACTCATCAGGAATGGTTTTAAGCAGCTCCAGACAATTGCCGGGATAAAGGACGATATCTTCCGACGGAGAAAATGTGTCCGTTATTTTTCGCGTGTCAAACATAAGCGTATGATAGCAATATGTGAATGTGTAGTCAATGGATTCATTTCTTTTTGTTAATGCAATTATTGCAGTCAATATTCAATAAGTTGTTTGAAAATCCATACCTCACCTTTGTATTTGAACCTCAGATTATCGACCACTAAGGATTCAGTTATTCTCGATAGGTCAGTTAACGGAACAAAGCGCCCAAACATAGCTCAATGTTTCTTCTCTTTACTCAAATCACTGTAAAGATTCTTGGCGTCAGCGTATATCCTCGCATATTCTCGTGGTAATGTCTGCTGCGGTATCCGGACAAACATCGTTTCCAGAACGCTTTTGCTGGCATCAACCTCACCCGCCATCTGGTAAAGAAGAGCCAGACCGTAATAGGCGTTGGGCAGATTCCCGCCCTTGATGGCATGCTTGAATAGAACTTCCGACTTCTGAAATTCACCTTTTTCAAACATCAGAGCGGCGTAGTTGCAGGTCAGCATTGCATCATCAGGATGGTGTTGAAGACAGAATTCATAATAGAATGCAGCCACATCAAAGTTGTTTTCATTGCGGGCGTAAATGTTTCCGAGTGAGATTGCTGCACCATGATCAGCCGGGTTCAATTGAAGGACTTCCTGGAATATCTTCTTGGCCTTCTCGATGTTGTTCAGTTCCAGGTAGGCCTTTGCCATATTCCGGCGGGCATCAAGGTTTTCTGGTATCACGGCAAGGACTTCCTTGAAGAGGTTCAGAGCTTTTGCAGGCTGACCTTTTTGTGCCTCTTCGATTCCTTTGCGGAGTTTTCCCATGGCTTCTTTGTGCTTTTCCGGTGTTGCATCCCGGAATTCAATGTGAACCATTCCGCCTTCAACCGCGATATCCATTACTTCTGCAATCACGCCATAAAGCTTCTTGATGCGCGTAATCACGTCCTGGTCGGTATATTCAGCCGGATCGAATCGCTTGCCGGGTGCGATCATAATGTCTTTCAGGGGAATGGATAATTTCATACGGCCTCTATTGCCTATCCCGGTTGTAAATAATTCGGAGGGATATCCTCAAATCCGCGCCATTTAAACCAATCTGATATATTAACGAAAGCGGCCCATTTGTCGATCATTACGTTGTCGCCTTCATGGCTGTCGGTGTAATTCTTTTCAGTTACGGACGCAAGTTCCTTCCCTTTTCCGATATAACGGGAAGAGCTATACTCCCTTACGAAATTCCGGCCGACATGTAAACCGAGGATTCTGAAGAAGGCATAATTCATCACATTGGTTGCGAACAAGATTGTATGGGGGGTAATCCTATGGACCGTCTCGGTAAGACCTGCCATTGACTCGGAATGCTGTTTCTTCAACGATTTTAACTGAAGAGGCCTCAAGGCAGGAAACTGATCATAAATCCACTTCTCGATCATGATGTCGGGTGGCAGGTTGGTCACCTGGTGTACAAGCCCGTTGTACCAGATATCGATGACATGGGCTATTTGATCCTCCGAGAGAATATCGGTCAGCGCCATTATCTCGTTTTCTATTGTCTTGAGGGCGTTGTATTTCATCTGCGGGTCACTGTAGGGCATCAGTCTCTGATTCTCCGGGCACTTGAAAATCCTGAAGATATGCCCGCATTCGTGGACAATCAGATGGTTGATGATTTCATCGTGTTCTTTTTTGTAATATATGAGATGCGACGGCATATCTTTTCTTGCCATCTTGATCGTCGCATATGTCGTCAGATCCTCTTTTGCAATGAAT
>Ga0208566_1001042_pt1 | contig 16749 bp, 15 predicted proteins | sample PL_2010_150m_FD_184159 | JGI IMG/M metagenome (GOLD analysis project Ga0208566, IMG submission 184159) | Freshwater microbial communities from Powell Lake, British Columbia, Canada to study Microbial Dark Matter (Phase II) - PL_2010_150m... | ecosystem: Environmental > Aquatic > Freshwater >...
ACCGGAGCCGTCCGATGATGTGACAGCATTTACGGAACCTTTGCTTTCTGCGGTCGCAAAAGACCGAGTGAATTACATCTCCCGCATCAATCGCGGCATCGAAGCCTCGGGTCTTTGATATACTTCGGGTAATGTATCCTCAATACCCTCAGGACGATACCGGTTCGCTCGAACGCGCCCGCGAGCGGCTCTATGAGCCAGATGTTGCATCGCGTGGACGTCCGGCGCTTGCCGAGTCCGGTACACCGACTCTTCCGCATGAGTGGGATGACCATTTGACCCAGCGGTCCCATAAAGGGGAACGGCATGTACGCCTCGCCGGATTGTTTTTCGCAGGTGCGTTTGTGTTTTTCCTTGTGTCGCTCGCGATCGCCGGCTACTTCTTCTACTTTGGGGGCAACACTGTCTCGGTAGATAAAGTGACTATCGAAGTCCAGGGCCCCACGACGATAGCGGGCGGTGATACGGTCCCGCTCTCACTCACTATCACGAATAAGAATCCTGTGACGCTCGAGAATGCGACCATCGAAATTGATTTTCCGAATGGCACGCGCAGTGCGGATAATGTGCTCACCGCTTACCCGCGCTATGTCGAGAACCTCGGTTCGCTTGCGAGTGGTGCTAGTGTGACCCGCTCTCTGAAGGCAGTCGTGTTCGGGGGAGCAGGACAGGCGATAACGCTCCCGGTGTCTCTGTCGTATGGCACATCCGGCTCGAATGCTATTTTTGTGAAGAAGTCGTCGTATACGCTCTCCATATCTTCCACACCACTCTCGGTGACAGTCGACACTACCTCCGAGACGGTCTCCGGTCAGCCGCTTACATTCAATCTCACCGTCCGCAGTAACGCGACGGTACCACTCAATAATGTCGTGCTCTCGAGTGTGCTCCCGTTTGGCTTCTCGGCGGTGTCTTCTTCAATCCCGCTCAATAATTCAAGTTTTCTAATTGGTACACTCGCGCCAGGTGCCACCAAGCAGGTGCGACTGACCGGTACACTCACCGGACAGGATAAAGAACAGCGCGTTTTTCATTTCACCGTCGGCACCGCAAACACGCCGACCGATCAAACGCCCGCAGTCATGTATATGACGCAAGATGCATCAGTGACTATCGCTGCTCCGTTTATAAATGCGATACTCGCCTTTAATGGGGATTCGTCGCCGACAGTCGTCGCATCCGCTGGAAGCCGCAATAACGTTTCGATTTCCTACACAAACACACTCCCAACGAGCATCACGAATGCGGTGGTCTCTATCTCAATAGCCGGTTCTGCAGTTGATTACAACAGTGTGGAGACAACAAGTGGATTCTACCGCTCTTCTGACCACACCGTCGTCTTCAGTCGTGATACCGATCCTTCGCTCGCATCGCTGTCGCCGGGTGCTTCAGGCATCGGCGCGTTCTCATTCTCGACGCTTCCGCCGAACGCGCTCCCGGCCGGACCGACGCTCTCATTCACTGTCTCAGTGTCAGGTACGCGCGTCGGTCAGACCAATGTACCGGAACAGGTGACGGCGTCTATAACGAAGTCGATTAAAGTGGCGACCACCATTGCGTTTGCTGCGTCCTCGCTTCATACCTCCGGACCGCTTGGCAATACCGGGCCTATTCCGCCGAAGTCGGGACAAACGACGACGTATACCATCGCGCTCAACGTGCGCAACTTCGGTAGTGCGGTTGCCGGGGGAACGGTCATACTAGCCCTTCCAAACTACGTGACGTATACCGGAGTTACGGCGGGTTCAGGTTCATTCTCGTATAACGATTCGTCGCGCACGGTTTCCTGGAGTCCTGGGGACCTCGTACAGGGTTCAAACGCACAAGGCGTCTTCCAAGTATCTATAACCCCTTCAACGTCGCAGAAGGGTAATGCTCCTCAGCTCACTGGTTCGGCGTCTTTCTCAGGATTCGACCGATTCGCAGGTGTGCAGGTGGCGGCGAGTGCCGACCCAGTGACGACCGAGACGAAAGGGGACCCAGGGTATATTTCCTCTAGTTCACTCGTGCAATAGAAGCATCCTTAGCGTACAGTAGTCGTTATGAACGACCAGAATCTCATGGAAAAGATAGTCTCGCTCGCGAAGCGCCGCGGCTTCGTATTCCCCGGCTCCGAGATATATGGCGGCCTCGCCGGCACGTTTGACTACGGCCCGATGGGTGTGGTGCTCAAAGAAAACGTGGAGCGCCTCTGGCTCAGTATGTTCCGCGATAATCGCGATGATATGTACGGCGTTGATGCCGCTATTTTGATGAATCCGAAAGTGTGGGAGGCGAGTGGTCACGTGTCCGGTTTCTCCGACCCGCTCGTGGAATGTCAGATGTGCAAGAGACGATTCCGGGCAGATCAACTCGATGACCCTAAAACGTGTCCTGAATGTAAGGGTACTCTTAGTGGTGCGCGTCAGTTCAATATGATGTTCAAGACGCATGCGGGCGCGGCGGAGGACGATTCGGCAACGGTGTACCTACGCCCCGAGACAGCCGGCGGTATTTTCATGAACTACAAGAACGTCGTAGATTCACTCCATCCGAAATTGCCGTTTGGTATCGCGCAGATAGGGAAGGCATTCCGAAACGAGATAGCACCGCGGGATTTCATATTCCGTCTGCGTGAACTATCTCAGATGGAAGTGGAATATTTCGTACAGCCATCTGAATGGGAGCAGGCATTCGAGACGTGGCGTTCTATGATGCATCTCTTCGCAACTGCAATCGGGCTCCCTCAAGATAGTGTGCACGAGCTCGAGGTAGGAGACGGAGACCGTGCACATTACTCTAAGCGCACGATTGATTTTGAGTTCGATTATCCGTTCGGTCGCAAAGAGCTCTGGGGCCTCGCGTACCGCACTGACTTTGACCTCTCGGCGCACGAGAAAGGTTCCGGTGCGTCCCTTGCGTATCTCGATGAAGAAACGAAAGAGAAATTCATTCCGCATGTCATAGAACCGTCGCTCGGCGTGGATCGTACTATCCTCGCGATACTCGCAAGTGCATACCGCGAAGACGAGCTCGGCGGGGAAGTGCGCACGTACCTCGCGCTCGCACCAAAAATTGCTCCGGTGAAAGCGATGGTGTCCCCGCTTCTCAAGAACAAGCCGGAGCTCGTCGCGAAGGCACGAGAAGTGCGCGCAGAGTTGAAGAAAATCCATCCGGCTATCGCGTGGGACGATAACGGCAATATCGGCAAACGCTACCGCCGTCAGGACGAAATCGGGACGCCGTTCTGCATCACTATCGACTTCGATACACTCGGCGACCCCAGTACCACAAGTTCTTCGAACTTGGCTACGGGGCAGGGAATCCAGAATCTCAAAGATACCGTCACGCTCCGCCACCGTGACACGGGCGTTCAGGAGCGTCTCACTATCGCCGACGCCGCAAAACGTATTCGAGATGCCATTTCATAACGCCTGTAACCGTCAGCGGTTTTCGTGTTAGGATGCCGATATATGGATAAGGAAATCAAGGTTTCCATAACGCCGGGGACTATTTTCAGCGCTCTGCTTATCATCGCTGGAGCGTATGTGTTCTGGATTTTGCGCGACCTCGCTTTGCTGGTCGTCACGGCTATCGTCATTGCTTCGGCTATCGAGCCAGGCATCGCATTTTTCATCCGGTACCACCTGCCACGCTTCGTTGCGGCACTCCTCGTGTACGTGCTCGTATTCGGCTCGGTGTTCGGACTTCTGTTCTTCTTCTTTCCGCCGATTATCGCTGATGCCGCAGGTTTCCTCGCTGCGATGCCGCAATACCTCGACGCGATAAATGTCTCTACGTCGCTCTCAAATGCGGGAGGTGCGGCCGGAGGAGTACAGTCATTTTTACAGACGTTGCTTTCATTCCAGTCGGTATTTACTGCGAGCGGTAGCGGCATCCTCCAACTTCTCGTCACATTCTTCGGCGGTATTTTCTCACTCTCGCTCGTCATTGTACTCTCGTTCTATTTTGCACTGCAGGACACAGGGGTGGATGACTTCCTTCGTCTCGTTATGCCGGTGGAGTATGAAGAGTATTCGGTCGATCTCTGGAAGCGGACACAGAAGAAAATCGGTCTCTGGATGCAGGGGCAGATACTTCTCTCGGTCATCGTCGGCATCCTTGTTTATCTCGGTCTTCTCATCATCGGTATTCCGTACGCGCTCCTGCTCGCGGTCTTCACGGCGCTTGCGGAAATCATTCCCATCTTTGGTTCGCTCATTGCAGGAACGGCAGTTGTCGTCGTTGCTTATTCTGATGGTGGTATGGCGCTCGCGACTATCGTCGCAGGACTGTTCATTGTGGTGAACCAGTTCGAGTCGAACCTCATCTACCCGCTCATCGTGAAGAAGATTGTGGGCGTGCCGCCGCTCCTCGTCATAGTAGCGCTCATAGCGGGCTACACGCTTGCTGGATTCCTCGGTGTCCTGCTTTCAGTGCCGGCGGCGGCAGTATTGCTGGAATTTATTTCTGACTTCGACAAGCGTAAACGGCGTGTTCATCACGCGCATACTTCGTAATGAACTCTATGAGTGCGCGCTACCTCACCACCACACTGCCGTACGTGAATGCGGACCCGCATATCGGGTTCGCACTTGAGATAGTGAAAGCTGATGTGCTCGTGCGCACGTGGCACCTCCAAGGCGATGAAGTTTTTTTCAATACCGGTACGGATGAACACGGACAGAAGTTGTGGCGGGCGGCCCAATTCGCCTTAGTGACTCCGCAGGATTATGTAGATAGGTATGCGGCGAAGTTCAAACTGCTCAAAGAAAAACTGGATTTGTATCCTGGCCTACACTTCATCCGCACGACAGATGCGCACCATGAAGCCGCCGCTCAAGAATTCTGGAAGCGATGTGCCGCAAACGGTGATATCTATAAGAAGAACTACCAGATAAAGTATTGCGTTGGCTGTGAACTCGAGAAGACCGATTCAGAACTCGTGAATGATTGTTGCCCGCTCCATCCAGATACCACACTTGAGCTTATTGATGAAGAGAATTATTTCTTTAAGTTCTCGAAGTATCAGCAACCGCTTCTCGACTTGTATGCGGCGCACCCCGATTTCGTCATACCTGATTTCCGACAGAAGGAAGTGCGGATGTTCGTCGAACGCGGTCTACAAGATTTCAGTATCTCGCGACTGAAAGAGAAGATGCCATGGGGCGTTGAAGTACCTGGCGATTCGGCACACGTTATGTACGTCTGGTTCGATGCACTTGTGAATTACGTTTCTACACTCGGCTGGCCGGAGAATACGGAGAACTTTGAGAAGTTCTGGGGCACCAAGGAAGCACCGAATGCTCTCCAATTCGGCGGGAAAGATAATTTGCGCCAGCAGTCGGCTATGTGGCAGGCAATGCTTATGTCTGCCGGACTTCCGAATTCAAAACAGATTCTGATACAGGGATTCGTGCTGAATGGCGGTCAGAAAATGAGCAAATCATTGGGTAATGTCATCAATCCTCTCGATTTAGTAGAGAAATACGGCACTGATGCGGTGCGGTATGTGCTCCTGCGCCACACGAGTGCATTTGAGGATTCAGACCTTACGCTCGACGCTATCCACGAGCACTACACGGCGAATCTCACGAACGGCCTCGGCAATCTCGTTGCGCGCGTGATGAAGCTCGCCGAGACACATCTACTTGAACCGATTACACGTCCAGAGCCAGCGCCTTTTCCGGAGGAGTATATGCATGCGGTTACTGCATTTGAATTTAATCGTGCGATGGATTTTATATGGGCGCGCATCACAGCGCTCGACGAACGCATCACGAGTGAAGAACCTTTCAAGCTCGTGAAAGAAGATGTCGAGAAGGGAAAAGCGCTCATCAGAGAACTTGCCACGGAACTGTATCAGATAGGCCGTCTCCTGAACCCATTTATGCCGAAGACGAACGAAATTATAAAAAAAGCCGTGCTCGCAAACAAAAAACCAGAGAATCTGTTCCCACGTCTATGAACCCGCGCTATATCGATGCGCACTGTCACATACAGTTCGAGCAGTACGATACGGATAGAGAAGAACTGATTGAGCGAATGCGCGAACAAGGCGTCGCGGGAATCGTTGTCGGTTGTGACCTCGAGAGCTCTCGTAAAGCCGTCGAACTTGCAGAGAAGTATGAACATCTGTATGCATCCGTCGGGCTCCATCCAAATCACGCTGGCGACGAATCTTTTGACGAATCACTGTATCGCGCACTGGCGCAGAGTCCGAAAGTCGTTGCGATAGGGGAGTGTGGTCTGGATTATTTCCGTCCGACGGAAGTGAATGATGAGGTAAAGGAGAAACAGAAAGAGATTTTTAAGAAACACGTCGCACTCGCCGGAGAACTCGATAAACCTCTCATCCTCCATCCACGCCCTGCAAAAGGGACACAGGATGCGTATCACGACATCATCGCAATACTTCAGGAGGCAAAAAATACATACTCCAGATTGAAAGGTGACAGCCATTTCTTCGTCAGTGGTGAAGTTGAGGCTGCGGCGCTCATCACTCTCGACTTCACGGTCTCATTTACGGCAGTCATTACGTTCGCCCGTGACTACGATGACGTCATACGAGCGGTGCCGCTTTCGGGGATACTCGCGGAGACCGATTCTCCTTACGTCGCGCCGGCTAGTCGCCGGGGGCAGCGTAATGACCCGCTTGCAGTCATTGAGGTGGTGGAGAAGATAGCTTCCATCCGTGGCGAGGACCCTGAGTCCGTTCGTGCGGCTCTCCTCACAAACACCCGCAGACTCTTTGGAATACTTTAGGTTGCAGTCGGCAAAATGTCGTGCTAACATGCGGGAATTATGGCTAAGAATCAAGGCGAAGAGGTCGGTATGGACGAACTCGAGGACACGGGGGCAGAACCGCGTGTCTACGAGCTCGGCTTCCATCTCGACCCGGAACTCCCGACTGAGGAGGTAAAAAAGGCATATCAGAACATACGGAAATTCATCGAGGAGGTGGGTACCATCGTCGCCGAGGGAGAGCCGGAGAAGATACAGCTCGCGTACACCATTTCCCGTCAGGAGACGACCGGTCGTCGCGATTTCGATTTTGCATACTTCGCGTGGATAGCGTACGAGGCTACGCCGCTCAAGCATGCGGAAATTCTGACCTCAGCAGAAGAGGATAAGCGCATCGTTCGTTTTATCGACGTGCTCACGACGAAGGATGCCGCCCGCCACGCCGTGGAGATGCACATGCTCGCAATGAAGACTCCGGAGCACACGGAAGATACTGAAGCATCGCTCGGCGCCGAGCTCGACACCGCACTCGAGAACGTCGCGGTATAATACCGACATGTATCCCGTTAGAAATCTAGACAATTACGGCTTCGCAGGTATTATGAACTACAGACTTACTAAACTTAATTTCTAACGGGATGTACCTCAACAAAGTATTCCTCTACGGCAACCTCACCCGCGACCCGGAGCTTAAAGCATTGCCGTCCGGTGGACAGGTCGCGAACTTCGGTCTCGCAACGAACCGTACGTTCAAGGATAAGAGTGGCGCGAAGCAGGAGACAACCGAGTTCCATAACATCGTTGCGTTCGGCCGCACGGCTGAGGTCATCGCGCAGTATGTGAAGAAAGGCCGCCCGATATTCGTCGAAGGCCGCATCACGACCCGTTCATGGGAGGGGAAGGAGGATGGCAAGAAGCAGTATCGCACTGAAATAATCGTTGAGAACTTCCAGTTCGGCGCCGACGGCGCACGCGCCGGAGGTGAGGCGGGCGGAAGTCGCGGTTCCTCGAACGAGGAACAGCCGGCACCACGTGGGGACGAGATTAAGTACCCGGATGAAGAAATAAACCCGGAAGACATTCCGTTTTAGTATTCCTTATCCCTTACAACTTAAACCTGTATTTTTATGGCATATCAAGCAGAACGTGAAGAAATAGAGATAAAGAAGTTCATCGACTACAAGGATGTCGCGTACTTGAAGCTGTTCACCAATCCGCATGCGAAGATGCTTTCGAAGAAACGCACCGGCATCCCGGCAAACAAGCAGCGCGACATCATGCAGGCCGTGAAGCGGGCGCGATTTATGGCGCTTATGCCGTACGTCCAAGCGTAAGGAGGCAGAGCGTTCATAAGCTCCATCTGCTTCGTTACGGGTCCCGAATATTTTCTCGTCGTACCGGAAGTACGTCTGCGAAAATATTCTTCCCGCGCCTTGCATCTGAAGCTTCTGATTCGCTCTACAAAAGCAAAAACCCGCAAAAGCGGGTTTTTGTGTTTTCAATTCAGAACCTTAAGACTTCGTGACGCGTTCGGTCCCGACACCATAGGAATGGTACGGGGTAAACTCCTTCGCCTAGGCTTTCTCCACTCTTTCGGAGTATTCACCAGTATCCGTATTTACCCTGATGATGTCACCCGAGTTGATGAAGAGCGGGACGTTCGTCTTCGCGCCCGTGGAGAGCGTGGCGAGCTTGGTGCCGCCCGAGACGGTATTACCTTTCACGGCCGGAGGCGCATCGGTCACCTCGAGCTCTACTTTCACCGGTACCTTGATAGTCATCGGTTTATCTTCATAGGTGAGCACTTCGACGATGGTGTTCGGGGAGAGCCACTGTACCTGATCGTGGACTGCGTCAGTAGGGAAGGAGAAGCGGTTCTTCGCATTTCCTTCCTCCGCAAACCAGCTCTCTTTCGGGTTGCTATAGAGGAATACGGCATCCATCCGTTCGGTCTCGGCTTCCTGTACTGTCTCATTCGAATGAAAGGAGATTTCGAGCACTTGTCCCGTCACGAGGTTACGGAGCTTGGTCTGATTGACCGGTTTACGCTTCTGCATACGGAATATGTGCGCCGACAGCACCTCATACGGCGCGTCGCTGTAGTCAATAATGCACTTTGGGAGGATTTCGTTATACGAGAGTACGGCCATAGATCTGAAACTAACGGTGGATAAAAATCGTTATAAAAAGTACCGCCGAGGGCGGCTAAAGCACCTTTTGGTGCTCGCCCGATTTTGGTGGAACCAAAAACCTAGGGATTAGTGTATGCCCCGTATGTCTACTCTACACCATTATATATAGGCAAGATATGACCATCTGGAGACTAACACTTACTTCACTACGAAGCGCAGGTCGCGCTAAGTAGTCATACGGGGTATGCTAGCAGACATAATGAGTTTTTCAACTACGGACCAGGAGTCGCTCACGGACGCGGAGGTATTGGCGCGTTCCCAAAGGGAACCTGACCTTTTCGCCATCCTCGTCCGCCGTCATGAGGCGGCGCTCCTACGTCGCGCGAAGACCATCCTCCGGAACCCCGAGGACGCCGAGGAAGCGGTGCAGGATGCCTTCACGAAGATGTATCTCTACGCGGATAAGTACGCTCCGCAGGCGGGCGCAAGCTTCTCATCGTGGATGTACACCATCCTGAACCGGGTCGCGTACACCAAATACGTTGCGCGGCGTAAGGAGTGGGAGAAGACGGCGACGCTCGAACCCGAGCATTATGAATCATTGCCGGATGCGCGCGCGGAGTTTCTCGAGGACCTCTCGGTACGAGACGAAGTCATCTCGGCGCTCGCGAAGCTACCCGAGACTGCCGCGAAGATATTGCGCTTGCAATTCATCGAAGGGAAGACGCAGGAGGAGATATCTGCAAGCGAAGGTCTCTCAATACCCGCCGTGAAGACGCGCGTGCATCGTGCAAAGAAAATGTTTAAACAATCCTATGATGAACAACACTATGAATGATTCCCATACTGACATCGAGCTTATTGTGATGCGCCGCGTGCATCTCATTCGTATACTCAGGCTTATTATTTCGACGGTAGTGCTTGCGGTGCTTACGGCAGTGGCCGCACTGTGGGGCATTGGGAGGGAAGTATGGGTCGCGCGCGTCTTCGAGAATGCTCCGTCGGATGTTAATGGTCTACTACAGTTCTATACTGTCGCGTTTGCGCATACGCATATCATTGTCCAAGCACTCACACTCCTCACGCTCGCATCACTTATCTTCCTTGCGCGCGAAATCATCCGCCTCGCGTTCACTCTCTTCACCTCTTCGCGTTTCTAGCTCTCCACAAGTTTCGCTTTGATTTGTTTGAGGAGCTCTTTCGAGATGTCTTTATTGTTGTGGAGGAAGGTGCGCGAGGCGTCGTAGCCGACCGCGAGTTTTTCACCGTTGAATTTGTACGTAGCGCCAGCCTTCTCGACAAGACCGAACTTCTCACCAAGCGCGAGGAGCTCTCCCTCGCGACTGATACCCTCGTTATAGAGCAGGTCGAATTCAGTCGTCTTGAAGGGTGCGGCAACTTTATTTTTCACCACCTTCACGCGTACGCGGCCGCCTACCACCTCTTCGCCTTTCTTGATGCTCGCGATGCGGCGAATGTCGAGACGGACTGAGGTATAGAACTTGAGCGCTTTGCCACCTGGCGTTGTCTCAGGGTTGCCAAACATCACCCCTATCTGCATACGGATTTGATTGATGAAAATAACGATGGTCTTGCTGCGCGCGGCGATGGCGGTGAGCTTGCGAAGCGCTTGGCTCATCAGTCGTGCTTGCTTGCCGACGTGCTGCTGACCCATTTCTCCCTCGATTTCATCTTTCGGGGTGAGTGCCGCGACAGAGTCAATGACAATGATGTCTATATTGCCGCTTCGCACGAGGCTCTCGACAATATCGAGCGCTTGCTCGCCGGTGTCCGGCTGGCTGATAAGCAGTTCCTGGAGCTTCACCCCGATGCGGCGTGCGTACTCCGGATCAAGAGCGTGCTCAGCATCAACGAATGCAGCGACGCCGCCGGCTTTCTGCGCCTCGGCGATAATGTGGAGCGCGAGCGTGGTCTTACCGGAAGATTCCGGACCAAATATCTCGATGATGCGTCCGCGGGGGACACCGCCCACACCCAAAGCAGAATCAAGACCGATAGAACCAGTGGAAATGACGGGTATCTTCTGTGGCGCGCCTGCGCCGTAGGTCGTGATGGATTCATCGCCGAATTTCGTGCGGATTTCTTTCAACGCTTGTTCGATTGATTTCTGCTTCTCGCTCTTGTCCGTGCTTGCTACCGAAACGGTCTTGAGTACTTTTTCTTTTTTTGGTTTTCCGAAAGCCATAGAAATACAAGTGTAAGGGATAAGGTGTAAGGGGTAAGAAATTACGGAACAAAAATGCTACGAGTCGCGGTCACGGCTCTGCCGAAGCGATCCGTGGCTACAAAGGTAAGTATAGAGCCTCCGCGGGGGAACGAAAGAGTTGACGAGAAGCTCCCGTCCTGATCATGAAGGACTTGGGCGCCATTCAGTGTCAACTGCGCCGCCCGTGCGGCTTTCCCTCGTATGCTCACGATGCCGCCCGGATAGGGGGCATTTTGCGCGGGCGAGGCTATTGCAAGCGATGGTCCGGCGATAAGTGGCCATGCCTCGATGAAGCCATAGCCGAGAAAGATGACGAGTACGGCGACTATGAGGTAGTGGGTCATAGGAACTAGAACATCTCCTCTTCGTTGTCCGGCGTATGTGCGGGTGCAGAAGTACGAGTGAGTATCTCACGCGGCTTACTGCCGTCGGCGGGGCCGATAACGCCGTGCTCTTCGAGCACATCCATCAAGCGCGCTGCGCGCGAGTAGCCTATCTTTAGTTTGCGTTGAAGGTATGAGGTGGAGGCGCGTCCGGCTTCTTCGACGGCATACTGAGCATCTTCATAGAGATCGTCATCAATGTCATCATTAAATCCGCCGTTCACGAGCCCAATGACGTCGTTCGGCTCCATGCTCTGGACGCCAGTGGTGCCACTGGTCCCTCCGAGGTCGATGGAGGCGAGGTCTCCTGCGTTGTGGCTCTTGATATAGCTCACCACCTTCTTCACTTCAGCTTCGCTTATGAAGGCCGTCTGGATGCGCACCGGCTTCTGCATATCACTTGAGAGGTAGAGCATATCGCCCGCGCCAAGGAGCGTCTCGGCACCGGAACCATCGAGGATGGTGCGTGAATCTATCTGGCTCGCGACTTGGAGCGCCATACGCGTCGGCACGTTCGCTTTGATGAGGCCGGTGATGACATTCACCGATGGGCGCTGGGTGGAGAGGACGAGGTGGATGCCGACCGCGCGTGACATCTGCGCGAGGCGGACGATGGAAGCTTCGAGCTCGCGCGGGTACGTGTGCATAATGTCGGCGAGCTCGTCTATCACAATGACGATGTAGGGAAGGGCCTCGGGCATATCCTCTGTATCTGCTTTCTTCGCCGGTTCATAAATAGTGGCGTGGTAGGAACCGATGTCGCGCACATGTTCCGCCTCAAGGATGTTGTAGCGACGCTCCATTTCCTTTGCCGCCCATTTGAGGGACATAATGGTTTTCTTCGGGTCGGTAATGACCGGCGTAAGGAGGTGCGGTATGCCGTTATAGGCAGTGAGCTCCACACGCTTCGGGTCAATCATAATGAAGCGCAACTGGTTTGGACCATTCCGATAGAGGAGGGAGGTGATGAGCGCGTGGATAGCCACCGATTTTCCGGAACCGGTCGCGCCCGCAACGAGCGCGTGTGGCATCTTCGCGATGTTTACATAGTGCGGCGTGCCGGTTATGTCGCGACCGAGCGCAGCGAGGAGTGGCTTCGTGCTCTCCGTCCACTCCGGTGCGCTCATCAGGCCGCCGAGACCGACCATCGCTTTTGTCGTATTTGGCACTTCGATGCCGACAAGCGACTTACCCGGGATGGGGGCTTCGATGCGGACCGGGTGAGCGGCAAGCGCGAGTTCCAGATTGTTTGCAAGCGAAACAATCTTGGAAAGGCGAACACCCTCGGCGGGCTTCACGGCGTAGCGGGTGACCGTCGGCCCGACTGAGACCTCGTCCATCTCGAGGTTGATGCCGAAGTTCTGGAAGGTGCGCTTGATGATGTTCGCATTCGCCTTGATGTCACCCACGCCCGGCTTGCCCTTATCGGCACCGAGTATAGAGAGCGGAGGAGCCTCGTACTGCGCATCAAAATTTGATATGCCGGAACCAGTGTGCGCTTCGCCACGATTGAATACGGTCACAACTGGTTCATGCTCCGCTTCGAGTGGCGCGTCGACGTCGTCTCCATAGACATCATCTTCATGTTCCGGTACGCCGACGACGTCATCAAATTCTTCGGTAAGCTCCTCGTCTTCATATTCGCGCGGGTGGCGCATACGCCTCCAGAGGGAGAGTACATTCTCAGTCATTAGTGCGACGAGTTCCTCTATATCGGTTGCGATAGCGATGCCCACCGCAACTGCCGCGATGAGGAGCACAAAGGAACCCCAGAAGCCGAAGAACCCGGCAATGGCACCACCGAGCCAGGTTCCGGTCATACCGCCAAACGTCGCGCCCGGGAAGAGTCCAGCGAATGCGAGAACGGACGCCGCAATGAGAAGGGTACCGGTTGCACTAAGAGGAGCAATGGTGGGACGACCGAACCCGGCGTAGAGACCAACGGCGATGAGTGCAAGCGGTAAGAGGAATGCCCCGATGCCTACAATCGCATACGAGAACGAGAACACTGCGCTCCCTGCCGGACCGGCGGCGCCGAAGATACCGAGACCAAGAAGGACGCCGGCGGCTAAGAGGACGATAGCGGAGGCGTAGCGAATGAGCGCATCGTATTCCTTTACTTCTTCTTCACGCACGCGCCGTCGTCCTCCGTTGCCGTTCTTTCCGTTACTGCGAGCCATGATGTATACAGTATATCACTACCTACTAACTACAGAACCTATTTAGTCCATATACAAGGCACACGTCAGAGTGTGACACGCGGGCGGGCGATGATGACTGCGATATGGCGAAGCGTTTTGATTTGCTTACGTCCTTGCGGAGCCGAAGAAAATCAAAACGGCTTGTGGCGAGCCGGCCGCAGACATCGCGCGTGACCACGGGTCATCGCGCGCTCTGAGGATGTGGAGAGTTATATGGCCGATAGTTGCAGAGCATAAGTGACGGGGTATACTGTCCGATATAACTATGAGACACGGACAATCACATATTGGACAGAGTACTGAAGTCCGTAAAATACAAGGAGAGGGGAAACATGCTCATGTAGATGACTTTGTCTTAGAGAAAAGCATATTTGCTAACATATTTGAAAAGGACATACGACGAGTTTACATATACAAAAAGGCCGAACGGCTCGCCAAAGCCATCCATCTTATCGCTCCGGCCTTCGTTGAATCGGTATCGCTCAAGAACCGGATTGATGCGATTGCAGTCGGTCTTATCGATGCGGCAATTCTTCCTCCAGGCACCTCGCGAACCGCGCTTTCACGTGAGCTTTTGGCGCTCTCAAGCGTGCTCTCCATCGCCCGTACCAGCGGATTCCTCTCGACTATGAACGCCGAGCTTATTGTACGCGAAGCCCATATGTTGCTTCATGAGGTGGCCGCCTACGAAGAGCCAAGGATTTCATTCGATGAGACACCAACGCTCTCGTCTATCGCGAAGGATACGCTTTCGCGAGAGTCTGCGGACGACTCGCCCGCGGTTTCTCCAAAACGTGCTCTTTCACACCCTGCAAAGAAGGGAAATGATAAAGGACATATAAAGGACATAACTCAAACACCAGAGGGCCCTATAAAGGACAGACGGGACGCTATATTGTCCGTTATAAAGAATAAGGGCACCGCGAGCATAAAAGACATATCTACCCACGTGCGCGGGGTCTCGGAGAAGACTATCCAGCGCGAGCTCGCCACCCTCATTAGTGAGGGGAAAGTGTCGAAGCAGGGAGAACGCCGATGGAGCACTTATTCCCTTATATAGAGAGAAAAACAAGGTTCGACCTTACATCCGAATCCTCAAGGTTGAACCTTGTTTTTCTCTCTGACTTTTGCTAGTATCAGTCTGTGGTAGCAACTAGGGCAAAGAAGTAGAAAAAGACTGGAAATCGGTCTCTTTTGCATTTCTGCCGCTTGGCCAGTTATCCACATACCACACTGTAGGGACCGTATAATAGATATATACTAGTTCCTAGTCCTCTCGAGGGCTTTTCGTTCTCGTTAGGGCGTACTTTGATAACTGAATAGTTCAGCGAAAGCTGAACATCAACCCTTGCCAACTAACCCATGGCGCACTGGTCGATACCGTGCGCTGTGGGGTAGTGTGAAAGTGAAAGTGCTCTCACTTGTGCGAACCTTACTTGATTATTATGTGCTCTCTAAATTCTTAACAATTGTTTATGAAAATGGTAACTACAAAAGCGGTCGCGAAGGTCGCAGCAGTGGCGACCGGACTCGCGATGGCAACATCGATGCTCTCTCTTGCGCCTATCGCGCATGCAGCAAGCCTCACTGCCTCACAGGTCTCGTCGATTCTCTCGCTCCTCTCTTCGTTCGGTGCAGGTGCTGATACAATCGCGAACGTCAACTCGGCACTTACGGGTGCTCCGATGACGACCACAACTACCACGACGTCCAGTTCGTCTTACACCTTTACGCGCGACCTCACGGTCGGCTCGACTGGTGCAGATGTGACGGCACTTCAGAATGCGCTGAAGGCGGGTGGCTATATGTCAGCAAACGCGACGGGCTCTTTCGGTCCGCTCACGAAGGCTGGCGTTATGGCGTGGCAGACGGCTAAGGGCATTAGCCCTGCAGCCGGCTACTTCGGTGCAAAGAGCCGCGCGGCATTTGGCGGCGCAGTCTCGACAACCGGTGGCACGACCACGACGACAGGCGGTACGGTGACAGCAGTTACGGGCAATGGCCTCAAGGTCATGCTTGCAACTGACTCGCCGAACAACATCGCACTCGTTGCAGGCCAGGCTATCGGTGCAATCGCGAAGTTCACCTTCGCGAACCCGACGTCTGCTGACATCAAGGTCACGAACGTCGGTTTCAAGCGCACGGGCATCAGCAATGATGCAACGCTCGCAAACGTCTATCTCTACAATGGGGCAGCTCGCCTCACTGATTCGGCAGGCGTAAGCAACAGCGCGTTCAACTTCAATGACTCGACGGGCCTCTTCACGGTACCGGCAGGCGGGACCTATTCGGTCTCCGTCCTCGCCGATATCGCAGCGTCCACATCCGGTCAGCAAGTTGGTGCACAGCTCGTATCGGTCACGTCGACCGGTACGCTCGATTCCTCGGTAGTGTTCCCGGTCAACGGGTACACACAGACGGTCTCGTCAGCAACGCTCGCAACGGTTGACTTCGCTACGGCGTTTCTCCCGGCAACGAACACTGCCTTGAGCCCTCAGAACGACACCGTGGTGTGGCAGAACACTGTCACTATCGGAACTCGTGCGGTGACGCTCAAGTCGTTCCAGCTCCAGAATATCGGTTCTATCGCAGCGACGGATGTCAGAAACCTCCGCCTCTACGTAGATGGTGTCCAGGCTGGTGTAGCAGCGACGATCGGTGCGAACAACATTATATCGTGGGATCTCTCGGCAGCGCCGATTCGCCTCGAAACAGGCGGTCGCGTGGTTAAAGTCGTCGGCGATGTCGTCGGTGGCTCGAGCCTCACGTTCAAGTTCTCGCTCCGCCGTGCATCTGATGCTCAGATGATTGACACCGACCTTAACCAGCCGGTGCTCGCAACGAGAAATGGTTCCTCTTTCACTGCCGTCAATACAGGCGTGCAGACGATTGCTTCCGGAACTATCTCGGTTGTGAAGGCAAACAACTCACCTTCTTCTAACGTCTCTCTTGGTGCATCGAACGTAAAGTTCGCCACCTACGAGATGCGCGCAGCAGGCGAGGACATCAAGATTGATAACCTCGATATCATTGCTATCACGTCGGCTGATCATGGTCTCGACAACGGTAAAATCTTCCTCAAC
>Ga0208566_1001043_pt1 | contig 16742 bp, 22 predicted proteins | sample PL_2010_150m_FD_184159 | JGI IMG/M metagenome (GOLD analysis project Ga0208566, IMG submission 184159) | Freshwater microbial communities from Powell Lake, British Columbia, Canada to study Microbial Dark Matter (Phase II) - PL_2010_150m... | ecosystem: Environmental > Aquatic > Freshwater >...
TCTCTGAATCGTTCATTGCTGCATCAACCTTGAAGCATATTTCTGTCTCCCTCACCCTCGACGGGGGAAGGTAGGGGTGGGGGCGGTTTTCATCACCTACTCTGCCTCCCCTAAAAAGACAAAAGCGCCCCAGTAGTAGGGATTGTCGGAGCCGTAACGGGCCTTCACCGTTTCCCGCTGTGTGAGAGCCGCATTGCGAAGGGCCGCGGCCCGGTTCATTTTTCCTGACTGCAGGTTCTTGTAGAACGAAACCATCAGTTCCTTGGTCTCTTTGTCCGGCACCTCCCAGAGACTCATGACGAGGCTCTTCGCGCCTGCCTGGGTGAAGGCCCTTCTTAGACCATAGACTCCTTCACCATTCTTGACGTCCCCCACCCCCGTCTCACAGGCCGACAGGACCACCAGATCGGTCCCCCGGAGATGCAGGCCGAGAATCTTCTCTGCCGTCAGGATACCCTCCGCGACTCCCTCCTGGGCCAGTGAGCGGTTTGCTCCTGCCAGAGCGAGGCCGGCACGGAGGAAGGGGTTCTCGATGCGGACCGGCTTCTTACCTGAAGGCGCTTCTCTGGCGGTGATGGTAATGCCCCGGCTTTTTTCATCCATCATTGAGGACCAGTCCTGATCGGAGAGGAAGAAACCGTGGGTCGCCAAGTGTAATATTCGGGGGCTTTTTCGTTGCATCAGGACCGTCTCCGTGGCGGTTTCGCCCGTGTAGGTATCGCAGTTGGAACGACCCAGGATAGCGGCTATGACCTCCACTTCTTCCTTCGTCCCCGGCAGTCGCGAGAAGGTGAGCCCCTGCATCTGTCGGGAGCGGGTCACGGGTCTTTCTTTTTCTCCCGTTGTTTGTTTGGCCACCAGGTCGAAATCCGGGTCGCCCAACAAAAGGGTCTTCTGGCCTTTTTCCTTGATCATGCCGTAACCGGCAATGTCCCTCCCGGCGGAAACGTAGTGAAAAGTATGCGCCTCAATGAGATAACGACCTTTGTCATCCCGCAGAACCTCAAAGGAGATAAGGTTAAGGCTGCCGTCAGGAGAAAGAAAGATTTGTCTTGATTTACCGAGGGCTGATGCCAACGGGGTAACGATCAGCCGGTAGAGATCGTTGCTCTGTTTCGCCAGGACATCGGGTAGGGTTTTGCTGTTCCCCAGAGATTTCTTGAAAGCTGCCACCTTCTGGTCAATACCCTCGGCCTCGCCGAGATCAATTAGAGAAACATCGGGATCTTTTCCAGAGGAGAGGACAAACGCGAGGTAGCGGGAGGCGCCCCACTTGCGGGTTTTGAAATCATAGTCCTTGACCCACGCCATCTCAATGAGGATTGCACCTTTGGGGATGGCGGAGGCAACAGTGGCCGTTGTGGCTATTCTCGTCTTTCTTTGCTGGGCGAATGCCTGGCTCAGGCGGCTGAGTTGCCCCTCAAGGACTTCCTTCTGACTGGTCAGGTCAACGATGCGCTTCTGATAGGCTTCCGGGCCTTCCTTCCCAGGGACTCCCAAGATGAGCCGTACCAGTTCCTGTCGGATTCCGATCAGTTTCGAGAAGATTTCTTGTGTCTGGGGATTATCCCCAGTGGCAAGGACATCCTGTATCCGCTTTTGGGCTTCGAGAAGGATACCCTTCCGAGTGAGCCAAACATCCAGGGATTTCCTTATAGCTTGGGGATTATTCAGGAAGTTCTGCCGGATAAAGCTGATGTAAGCGAAATAGTGATTCTCTCGGGTTGCCAGGAATTTGGTTTGCTGGGCCTCAGCAGCAAAACCCAATATCTGGTCGATCTGCTTGATGTCAATATCTTGGGCTCGTTCCATGAGATTAAGGGCCTCACCGCTCCGCCCCGCTACAGCGTAGAGGCAGGCCAGATTGATAAGGACGATAGCGGTATCGGGATGTTCAGGCCCCAAGGCGTTTTCCCTAATTGCCAGTGCTCGCCGATAGAGAGGTTCGGCTTTTGGAAAATTCCCATTTTCTACATAAAGCATGGCCAAATTGTTTAGAGTTTCTGAAACATTGGGATGTTCAGTCCCGAGAATCTTTTCCTGAATAGCCAAGGACCTTTTGTATGTTGGTTCCGCCTTGCTAAATTCATCAAAATTAGAATAATGTTTAGCAAGGTTATTAAGAGCGGTTGCCAGCAATGGATGCTCTAAGCCTAAAGATTTTTCGAATATTTGTATTGATCTTTTATAAAGCGGTTCAGCTTCTCGAGATCTAGCGAACAACAACGCTAGATTATTTAGATATGTAGCCAAGTCAATATGTTCCAGACCAAAAACATTTTTCGCAATTTCAAGGGCCTTTAGGTAATGTGCTTCCGCTTTGGCGTAATCGCCAATTTTATAATACAGCAATCCCATATTATTGGTGGTTTGAGCAACTTCTGGATGGATTGGACCAAGAACCTTTTCCTGGATGGTCAGAGCACGCTGGTAATGCTGTTCTGCTCTCGAGTAATCTCCCATTTCTGTAAAGAGCATTCCCATAAACTTCAAAGTGAGAGCAACATGGGGATGTTCCGGACTTAAAGTTTTTTCAAAAATTTCGAGTGAACGCTTATACGATGATTCTGCTTTCCCATATTCACCAAGATCTTTATAAAGCGAACCTAAAGTGACCAGACCTTCTGCGAAGTTTTGATGTTCTTCTCCAAAGGACTTTTTTCGGATAATCAGTTGGCGTTCAAGTAGTTGTTCTGCTTTATTGTAATTGCCTCTGATGACATTTACGGCTGAAATGTTAATAAGAAGCTGAACGATATTCGGATGATCAGGTCCAAGGGTACGCTCCCAATTTTTAAGACATTCCTCAAATAGAGATTCTGCCTGAGCAGTATTTCCTAAACGTAAGTAAAGTAGGGCAAGATTGTTGAGCGGGATGCTTGTATCGGGATGGTCAGGTCCTAATGTCTTTTTATAAATAGTATTAGAACGTCTATAAAGAGATTCAGCTTTGCTAAACCCAGCTTTTGCTCTGAAGATTTCGCCCAAAGTGTTTAGGCTCTGCGCAACCATGAGATGCTCAGGCCCCGCCACCTTCTCAAAAATCTCCAATGCCTGCTCCATGAGCTGACCTGCTTTGTCATAGTTCCCTGAATTGTGGTAAAGCGTGGCCATGTTATATATCGTCGTCGCGGTGCCGAGATGTTCACGTCCCAGAGTTTTCTCACAGAGTACTAGAGCCCTCTCTGCAATGAGAATTCCCTCAGAATATCGACCCTGCTGATAGAGTCGTAAAACCTCCTCGTTCAGTTTGATGACTTCTCGATGAGGATCTTCGTCCGACCATCCCGGCGTACCTGCGAGAAGAGCCACCATGAGAATCACAACAATGAGAAGCCTTTTTTGAAGTATCATTAGATCCCTTCTAAATCTGCCTCTTTCGTAGGAGAAAGATGCCATTACCGTAAAAACCTACCAGGATGGCCCCCCATTCTGCTTGGCATTGGGCTGTGGGAGACCCCGGTTACCCGATTATGAGTTAAATTTCAAAATCACTGCGTTACCATCAAGAACAGACCGCAAATACCCCTCTTTTTGCAGAATGGCAGCGATAAATGACCCATGCCGCGGAGTTAGAGAGGTATTATTCAGTATCTTCGATTTGTTCTTTACCCACTCGCCGAATCCACCGGGAGTTGGGCTGGTCATCGAAAAGCCGCCTCTAACCTTTTTGCCTCTGAAGTGATCAATGGCTGCTTTCAAGAGCTTTGTGCAAATTTCCGTGTTACCCGAGGCAAATTTCAGAATCACGCCATTGTCGATATTGCCTTCATAGGTAAATTCCGTCCGCTTACCAAGGCTTCCGCACGTGTAAATTTTTGGCATAATTATTCCTTATTGCGGCATGATCCTAAGGCTCAGCGGGAGCCTCATTTATTTGAGCTTGGCTGCACCCACTCGTTCGGCGATCATTCCTGGGCGTAAAGGCCCTCAAAGCGGGGAGAAAAGCCCCCAGCTACCCCGGTCTCAAATATCTTTATAAATCGTTTTGACTCCGTTGCTCCACTCACCGATCTGTCGCCCCTTCCAGAGTATTGGGCCATTGTATCGATATCCTTGACCGAGCACCTTGTATGTCTTTCGCTCAACCCATTCAAGAATATGGAAGTCAAATGTTATTCCTCTGTTATAGAGGTTGTAGCAGTAGTCCGAGGGGATTACACCGCTGCGATTAGTGCCTGGGTACGAATGGACAACCAAGTCAATGATTTCTTGTCGTGAGAGTACCTCGTCCGTATGTAACTTTAGAGTAACCCTGACTCTATCCTTGATAGGGGGCATCGTTTTATCTCCGCCTTTCCCGGTTATGGTGCACAATATCTGTTATTCCAAAGGCGCTAACAACTTGTATTAGGATGTAAATAGGGACACTTCCCGGATCTATCCTCTGATCCTGAGTCTCCCGCCTTGATATACGCAGAAATGAGATTCAATTTTATCGTAATATTCGGTGAGTATTTTCTTGGTGACCTCCACCTTTGTGTCGCTATCGGCATCTTCGAGGCGTAATATCAGAACACCGGCATGATGCATGCCGGAGTTGTAAACCAATTCACCAAAATCCTTGTACATAGTAAATAATCATCCGCTGCTGATCTATAGCCCAGCGCAATATCTGGGTATCCTTTGCACGAGGGTCAATATCCCTTACGGAAAGCACATCAAAACCGTTTCCCTTCAGCCAGGTTTCGACCTTTTTACCCACACCGACATCCACCAGGAATTTCATAGGGCACCGGTAAACGGATTAATTTGAACCAACAGCGTAAACGCGTTCCTCATCTACCAACCGTGATGCATATAGAAGAACTGCCCGGATGTCCTCTTTTTCCAACTCCGGATAATCTTCAAGGAGTTGATCCGTTGTTATGCCGTTAGCCAGGGCTTTAAGCAGCTGTTCGACGGTAATCCGCATCCCTCTGATCGTGGGTTTACCTACCATCACGTCCGGGTTAGCGGTGATACGGTCCATAATTTTTACCTGTTCCATCTGTGCCACCTCCATCCTTGTGACTCTTCCGTTTCGGAATCTACATCAATCGTATTGACATGTCTATTGTTTCCTATTGCCTCCACCAACTTCAACCCATCGGGTCTCAGTTCTGTGGCCGCGCCACGCCCCTGGATCGGCCCCATCCGGAAGTCACTTCAGCGCACTGAAGTGACTTATCTATACGATCTTTTCTAGACTCTACCGACGAACCCGATCATTTTGATACGGAATTTTACCTCATTGGGCCGCCTGGCGGACGCCTCCCCAACTTGAAGTCACAATTTGTGACTTCAAGTTGGTAAACTCATGTAATGCAAGCTGCAACATAAAATCCGCCGGGAAGCTCCGATTGATCCGTTTCGCTGTTCCCGTATTCATACGATGGCCTCCTTCTTCTCATATCCGTCTGTCTTGGGGCTTCCGACAAAGGTTATTTTCTGTTCCGCTTTAAGCTTGTGAATCCATCGCTCTATGGTTTTTTGTGGTACATTCAAAACTTTTGAGATCTCGGAAGTCCTCTTCCCGGGATGATCGCAGATGAACGCGTGGAGAAGATTTATTCCCTCATTTACTCCCCCATTTACTCCCTCATTTCGTTCCTTAGCAGGAGGTTGCTTTCTACCTGACTCTTTCGTGTCGGGCCTTCGGAAGGTTGCCGTAAAGAAATATCAGGACTCGAACAGGGGCGGCATCAGGCCTGCATCCCGCATGAGTTTTCTCATCTTGGTGACGCCGGTACCCATCTTTTCAATATATCCGGCCCGGTGCAGCAAGGAGGCTATATTGGGGTTTCTCAGGACGCTCTTTTTCCCCAGATCCTTCGGCGACATCCCTTTGACCAAGCCGCCGGGATTGGAAATGTCGATCCGGTCGTCAAATATTTCCACCATGACGTTCGCGCCTTTTTCAAAATAGTCCCGGTGGGCAACATACTTTGATATTCCGGGGATATAATACCATTTATGTGTTGTTACCTACCTTATCCGCCTTGTCCTTTAATGCCGATTTTGCACTATCCCCGACACGGCGAGCGATACGGACACACTTTTCGCATGTCTCTCTATCCGGCATTGCATCCGGTAAGACACTGAAAAGAGGGTATCGGTGCGTTATCCAGGCAGGTGTTTCATCTTTCATAAATCACTTCCCCTGCTTCAATTTCACCCAAAAAAAATGAACGATTCGGTTCTGGTCGGATAGGGATGACATCCACGGCAATCTTGCGTAAGACGGGGTGCAACATTTTACGATATTTCATGGCAAGATCGAGATATCGGGTTTTGCTTCCCTGAAATATCGCCACGTCAATATCGTTCGGATCGTCGGACGTGAGAAAAGAACCAAAGATAACAATCCTCTTGATTTCTTCCGCACCGGCCAGGCATCGGACGACATCCTTCTTTATGGCCTCTTTATCCAGACGGGTCATATAGCGGCCTCCTTCTCAATTCAGATCATGATAAGCTTTTATCAGCCAGGATTCATAAGGCTTCATATAGGATGGTGCCCTCCTTCTTGATTTTATGGCAAAGCGTGGAGACATCCTGGGAAAGCTCTTCAAATTCCTATTTTGTGTGGACGATAATGTCTTCGTTGATTTTTAAACCGCGCAAGGCCCGGACACCCCTGACGGAACGTCTGTAAGGCTTTTCCTTTGACTGATCGACAACGACCAGCACATCCAGGTCGCTCTCCTCATTGGCCTGCCCCCAAGCATGGGAGCCGTAAAGATAAATTGCCGACGGATGGTATGTCTTTCAATGTGTCGATTGTCTGCGATTTAGTCACTGTCAAACCTCCATCCGTGTATCTCTTCCGTTTCGAAAGCTGCATCAATCGCATTGAGATGTCTATTGTTTCTTGCAGAAAAAAGTATGTAACCATAAGAATGTTTACCACTTTTTTTCAACAGAGCCTTATCCGTATGATTGATATGGCTTCCACCAACTTCACCTCATCGGGTTCGGGCCATGTGGCCGCGCCACCCCCTGGACCGGCCTCCATCCGTAAGTCACTTCGGCGCGCCGAAGTGACTAATCAATATGATATAATTAACGATACTCCGACAAGGCCGATCATTTTCATGCCAAATTTTTACTCGGTTTGGACACCCCGGCGAGGGCCTCCTCCAGCGTGTTCTTCAGGGAGGTCAGCGTCTCCATGATCATGTCGCAATCTTCCGTTGAGAATTCCTGAAGATCCAGCGCGGCGATCTTCATCTGTGTTGCGCCGAAGTTGCTGACCAGGGCCTCCGCCTTGGTGCGCTTCGCGCCCGGGCTCTTCTTGACGCCGGTCTGGGCCTGCTGTTTCCGGTACAACTGGAATTGGGTCACCATGCTCCGTTGCTGCTTGTTTCGGGCGATCGTGACCAGCACCTTTTTCGGGACAGTCGGGTCCTGGCGGCACGCGTCCCGGATCTCCTTGGGGAGCTTGTTGAGCGAGAGGGCCTCCGAGATGGTGACTGGGGACTTGCCGATGATGCGGGCCAGATCCTCCTGCATGTATGGATGGTCGTCCATGAGGCGCTTCAGGGCCTCGGCCTCCTCGATCGGGTTCAGATCCTGGCGGAGGAGGTTCTCCACCAGCGCGATTTCGGCGTGGTTGTCGCTGTCGATGAAAATGGCGGGGACGGAGGCAAGGCCCGCCTTCCGCGCCGCGGCGCAGCGCCGTTCTCCGGCGACAACGTAGACCAGGCCGGTCTTCGTGTCCTGTCGGCAGATGATCGGTTCGATGATCCCGACCTGGCTGACGGAGGCGGTCAATTCTTCGAGGGCCACCGGGTCCAGGTATTTCCGGGGTTGCATCGGATCGGGTTGAAGCTCGGCCAGCGGGACCGAATGGAGTTGATTCGGGGCATACGTCGCCATGATAAGTTCCTCCTTCCTGTCGGGACAGCGTGTAAATGCTAACGATTTTAGGATGATTCTTGCGGAAAACGATACAGAAAAACTGGGAGGATATCAAGAAGAAATAATGACAGAAGAAATAATGTCAGGGGAAATAATGTCGGTGTCGGGAGCAAGGGTTATTCATTGTCCATCAGAGGTGGATGAACATTACTGCTCCTTTTTCCCGAACGCCGGATCGATTTTGATCATCGCCGAGACGATGAAGCCGGGGATCGTCGAGGGAATTCCGGGGAAATAATACCTATTAAAGGTATTGACCTGCTGGTAATCCACATTATGTCCCTCGATTACCCCCAGGTTGGTCTGTAGTTGGCCGGCTTCAACTTAGGGTAATTTCTTCCTTTATCTTGAGATCAAGAGCTTTGATCACTTCATTTACTCTGGATAGGCTGGCAGAGGCATAGTCGGTTTCCTCGTAGCGTTGAATTTGCTGCTCCTTCATGCCGAGTTTCCCGGCAAGATCCTTTTGTGTGAGCCCCCTGGCGATTCTCGCGCGGATCAACTCAACAGGAAGGTTCTGAAAAGATGATTTCTTAAGTCTCTTGATCTTACCAGAGCGCAGCCTTTCGTACTCATCAATCTGCAACTTTAGCTCGGCAAGCTGACTTTCCAGGGCTTCCCGCTGGGCCTTCGTCAGGAGAGGATGCGTGTTGGTTGTCTTGTTATCAAATGCCACGATGGCTTCTTTGAATTTCTTAGTTTGGGCTTTTGTGATGAGGTACTGCCTTTCGTTCTTTATCATTTGACACCTCCGAGATCCAATAAAACAATGCCCTTGGGTTTGCCGTTTCTCTTGTCGGTCTGGAAGAAATCAAGAAACGCCTTACCGCTCGCGCTCTCCGGCACCTCGGCAGGGAAGAGATCGCCGCGATATTTGGCCTTCATGGCCAGGCGACCAGCGGGGCTGAAATCCAACAGAACCGGATCTAAGCGTTCAGGCGCGACACCCTCAATGCTCCAGCACAAGTCATAATCGCCTGGTTCCAGCTTCTTCGTCACAAAGCTCCCGTTGATAGACTGATCTGCAACCTGCAGCGACAAGAGAATGGAGCGCGGTTGCCAAGCCATCCAGCAGTGTTTTCCTATGCCCGGAATGCCCGAAACGTTTAGAAAATTCTTTCCAAACTGCTCTGTGAATCCCGGGCGGAAGGTTGCCATTTGCGTCGAAGTCCGGTATCAAAGGATCCTCCGTCAGCAGCATCAAGACAACAATATGGTTGTGTCTTTAATTTGTCAAGACAAACATGATGTGCAGCCGGAAAATCAAGGGACACTTCCCGTATTCATCCGATGGCCTCCTTCTTCTTATATCCGCCTGTCTTGGGGCTTCCGACAAAGGTTATTTTCTGTTCCGCTTTAAGCTTGTGAATCGATCGCTCTATGGTTTTTTGCGGTACATTCAAAACTTTTGAGATCTCGGAAGTCCTCTTCCCGGGATGATCGCAGATGAACGCGTGGAGAAGATTTACTCCCCCAATTTTCCCGGATCTATCCTCTGATCCCGAGTCTCCCGTCTTGATATACGCAGAAATGAGATTCAATTTTGGTGTCATCATAACTCACCTGTCAGCGGATTAATTTGAACCAATAGCGTAAACGCGTTCCTCATCTACCAACTGTGATGCATATAGAAGAACTGCCCGGATGTCCTCTTTTTCCAACTCCGGATAATCTTCAAGGAGTTGATCCGTTGTTATGCCATTAGCCAAGGCTTTGAGCATCTGTTCGACAGTAATCCGCATCCCTCTGATGGTCGGTTTTCCTACCATCACGTCGGGTTAGCGGTGATACGGTCCATAATGTTTACTTGTTCCATCTGTGCCGCTTCTTTTCGGGCTCTATTTCGGAAATATTGAAATAAGCCAGTTCATTTAATCATGAAATCAGCGATGGGCAACTGCCCGCCCGATGGTTGTGCTTGTTAGATCTGTAGTTATTTTTGATTGCAGGGGGTATTTTTCAGGATTCTCGAGATTATCAATTTCTAAATCAACATCCAACTCCGGCCAGTATAAATGATAGCCATGAAGTAGCTGAACATTTTGTATGGAATGCAATGTTTGATCTTTAAAGTATGGATAGTTTTCATAACTCAGAAAATATTCCCGTTCTTTTACAAACAGCCACACTCCAAAAGGCGTTATATTTTCAACGCTCACTGAAATGTTTTCGCCATGCTTTGGTGATTTCATGATTATGTTCCTCGACAATTTTCTGAATCTCCCTCAATTTTCTCGGATTTAATCCGTGATACATGGCCAGCGATACAAGGGGTTCCAGCCAGAATTTTGCTTCTCCATCCTTGCAGGTAACATGGACATGAATCCTGCTCTCTTCGTTGGAAAGGAAGTAAAACCTATAGCCTTTTTCTCTGAAAATTGAAGGGCTCATATGATCAGAATGTAAAACAAATTAATATTTTTTGCAATCATCGATTATATCTGCGGGAGCAAGGGTTATTCATTGTCCATCAGAGGCGGATGAACATTACAGCTCCTTTTTTCCGAACGCCGGATCGATTTTGATCATCGCCGCGACGATGAAGCCGGGGATCGTCGAGATGAGGATCCAGAGGAAAAAGCCGGAATAGCCTAACTGCTCTTGGATCCAGCCGCTCGACATTGCCGGGATCATCATCCCGAGGGCCATGATCCCCGTTGCGATCGCGTAGTGGACCGTCTTGTATTCCCCCTCGCAGACCATGATCATGAAGAGGGTATAGGCGGTGAAGCCGAAGCCGTAGCCGAACTGCTCCACCGCCACGGCGGCGTTGATCAGCCAGAGGCTCTCCGGCATCGCCCGGGAGAGCCAGATGAAGATCGCATCCGGCAGATGCATCGCACAGACCATGATCCAGAGCCAGTATTTGAGACCGTTCCGGGAGATGACCCAGCCTCCGACCAGCCCCCCCAGCATCAGCGCAATCGCCCCGACCGTTCCGTAGACGATCCCCACCTCCGCCGTCGAAAGCCCCATCCCACCCTTCGTCCGCGGGTCGAGCAGAAACGGGGCGACCATCTTGACGAGCTGCGCCTCGGCGAATCGGTAGAGGAGGAAGAAGGCAAGAATCGCGATGATGTCCTTCCGCCGGAAGAAGGTGACGAACCCCTGGAGGAATGCCGCGGAGGCGCTCCCGGAGGGGTCGCGGGGAACCGGCCGGTCCGAAGCGGGATAGGGGAGGGCGAAGAGGTGGTAGAGACACAGCGCCAGCATGATCGCGGCCAGAAGAAAAAAGGTTACCGACCAGGCGGAGGCCACGCTGAAGCCGCGCGTCTCCAGGGTCCCGGCCAGAACGACGAGGATTCCTTTGGCGGCGATCATCGCGATCCGGTAGAAGATCGTCCGCACGCCGACGAAGGCCGCCTGCTGGTACTCCTTGAGGCCGAGCATATAGAAGCCATCGGCGGCGATGTCGTGGGTCGCCGAGCTGAAGGCCATGATCCAGAAAAAGGCGAGCGTGTAGCGGAAAAAGGCGGGCGCCGGGATTGTCAGCGCGACGCAGGCGAACGACGCCCCGAGGAGGAGCTGCATTGCGACGATCCAGAACCGCTTCGTCCGGAACATGTCGACAAACGGGCTCCAGAGCGGCTTGATCACCCAGGGGAGGTAAAGCCAGGAGGTGTAGAGGGCGATGTCGGTGTTGGAGATGCCAAGCCGCTTGTAGAGGATGACGGAGACGGTCATCGCCATCACGTAGGGCGCCCCCTCCGCGAGGTAGAGGGTCGGGATCCACGCCCAGGGATTCCGCTCGGCCGGTTTCGCCAGTTTCATTGAAAATGCACCTCAAACCCCCCTCTATCCCCCTTTGCTAAAGGGGGACTTTATTGTCCTCCTCTTTGGCAAAGAGGGGTTAGGGGAGATTTTCTTTCTGGGGTCACCCACTAATACCGCTTCACCAGGGCGGCGCCCTGGAAATAGTGGCGGAGGATCTCCTCCATCCCGCATCCTCTCTGCGCCATCACGGCGGCGCCGATCTGGCAGAGGCCGACGCCGTGGCCCCAGCCGGCGCCGTGGAAGGTAAAGCGCGAGGGAACGCCGGAGGAGTTCCGCTCCGTGGAGACAATGAAGGCGCTGCTCATCAGGTGACTCGGCGAGAGCCAGCGGCGGATCTCCAGCTCTTTCCCGACGACGACACGGGCCTTGCTCCCCTCGACCCCGAGACGCCGGATCCGGCCGGAGGGGCCGCGTTCGATGGGTGTGATGTTCTGTAGAACGCCGAAGTCGATCCCCGATTTTGCGCGCAGGATTTCTTCCAGTTCCTCCCGCGCATAGACCACCTGCCAGCGGAAGAAGTCGGCCGTCTCCCGGTCGAACGCGGGGAGGATTTTCTTCAACAGATCCGGATCGTTGGTGTTGCAGTAGACATCCGGGCGGCAGAGGATCCAGCGCTCCGCATCCGCCTCCGTCCGGACCGGCGCGTGGGGCGTCGCGGCGTCGGAGATGTGGGAAAGGTACGGCACCGCCTTCTCCTCCCAGCAGGTCGCGTAATCCTCGGTCAGACCGCCGCACGCCTTGTGGTAACGGGCGTCGCATATCTCGCCGTCCCGGAGCAGAAAGACGCCCCGCGTCACCCGGACGGCCTCCGCCGCCTGCCCGCCCGTCCGCCCGGTGATTCCCTGATAGCGCTGGCAATGGTCGTCGGCGCAGACGTCGAAGAGGTCATGATCCTCGCGGTCGTACCAGCGGATGATCTCCCCTTCGCGCCGGAGCGTGCGTTCCGCCGCGCGGCCCTCCCCGGCTTCCCGCTCCTTCTGCCGTAGCATCGCGATGAGCCAGCTCCGCGAGGCGACGGCGTGCGCCTTCAGGAATTCGAACGGCGCCTCGCCGCTCATCTCCGACGAGACGACGCTTGCGAGGTACGTCTCGACGGCAAGCTCATTGACGGCGGTGACCTTCCCGCCGCCCGCCGCCAGAAACGTCAGATCTCCGGGAAAGGTCTGCTCCTCCCGGCGTTCCCAGTGGAAGCGGACGCCGATCGTCACCTCATGGAGGGTGAATGTGGCGCCGTTTTCCGGGCTCAACCGGATCTCCTGCCCCCGGAGGATCTCCCGGCCGAATGCGTCGTGCAGCGCGACGGCCCCTTCGGCCGGATGGGCGGAAAAATCGCCCTCCAGCGACGCCCCCCCCGACCGGTAACGGCCGTTGAAACGCCCCCGGATCTCGGGATATCCGTCGCAGATCCCGACCCTGATCTTCGGCTCCTCCCTCAAAACGCTCCCCTCACCCTATTTTTCAAAATGGTGGTAATCCCGCACGTGGTCGAAATGGCCTCCCCAGCGCCAGCCCCGCTCGATGAAGGCGCAAACCGCCGGATGGTTGTCCGTGAAGGTCCCCGGGGTGCCGGGACGATAAACCGCTCCGGCAGGGGCGATCCGGCCGTCTGGATAAACCGCCGGGTTTTCCCGCGGATTGATATCCACCGCCCTACCCAACGCGTGGCGGGAAAGCCGGTCCGTCCCCGCGATCGTCCGGTAGTTGAAAGCCGAGCTGTTGTCCGCTGCCACTGACGCCTCGTCGGACCATCCGTACCGGACGATGGGCACTACGCCCGCGATCGGGAACCGCCATTGCTCCATCAGCGCGAAAATCTCCCTGATCTCCACCGCAAGTTCCCGGTGGACGACGATCTGCCCCGTATGCGGTCGGCCGTCGAATCCCAGGTAACGGAGGTCGATCAGGCTGAGGCTCTCCAGGACCTCCCGCGGCGCCGCCGTCCCGGTTACGGCCTGGGCGAAGTCCATCGCGCTCTCCACAACCACGCCGCCATCCGCCATCGACCTTCTCCCCTCCGCTACACCGGCGCTTTCCCCGTCGGCGGCGCCACTCTAACGCGATTCCCGGAACGGATCAACCGGAAAAAATCGGGAGCTGTCTCCCCTTTTCTGTTGAAATATTTTGCGGGTTCGCTTACAAGGGCGGAGGTTTCCAGGACGAATCGGTCTGGATCCCGGTCAAAGGAAATGGAGGTTGCATGAGCGCAGGCAGGGCGGTCGCTCTTATTTTTCTGACGTCTCTTCATCTGTTCGCGGCGACGACGGCGCCGGCTGCCACGGACGATCGGACCCTCTACGAGGGAGATTCGATCTACCACCACATCACGATCCGCCAAGAGGGCGGGGAGCGCTGCATGATCTTCGGCCGTCAGCGGGATCTCCGCCAGACCTGCATCGATCTCGCGAAGCCGGACACCTCCGTCTTCGAATACACATCGATGATGTTCGCCGGGTTCCTCTTCCAGCCGGCCGCGAAGAATGTCTGCCTCATCGGCCTCGGCGGGGGCTACATCCCCACGGTTTTCCGGATGCACCTTCCGCAGGTCCGGCTCCGGACCGTCGAGGTCGATCCCCACGTGGAGAAACTGGCGAAACAGTACTTCCGGTTCGCTCTCCCATCCGGCCAGACCCTTTCAATCGACGATGGCCGCCAGTTCCTGAAGAAGAGCCCGGAGCGCTACGACCAGATCTGGCTTGACGCCTTCAACTCCGACTACATCCCCGCGCACATGACGACGAAGGAGTTCCTGCAGCTTGTCCAATCGCGTCTGAACGAGGGGGGGATCGTCATCCAGAACCTCTTTGGCGGGAACAGCCTTTACGACGCGCAGATCGCGACCTTTCAGACGGTCTTCGCGAGGGTCTTTGTCTTCGAGGGGCAGAAAACGGGGAGCTGCATCATCGTCGCCTCCGACCGGCCCGCCTGCGAACCCGCGGCGCTCCGGAAACAGGCGGAAAAGTGGGGCGGGAAGATCGGCCGGATCGACCTCATCGCCGAGGCGGGCAAATGCAGGGTTGCCCCGGTTCGGAAAAACGCCCCGATCCTGACGGACGACTTCAATCCGGCGAACCTGCTGCTGATGCAGAAAAAATAGGAGAGGGAAGGAGATGCTGATCGTTTACGCCGTTTTCATGCTGCTCCTCGTCACGTTCGGCGCGGTGGTGATGAGCCTCGAGATCCTCTCGTCGAACCTGATGTCCCCCTACTTCGGGGGCTCCATCTACATCTGGGGGAGCATCATCAGCTCCTTCATGGTCCACTTCTCCGTGGGCTACGTCCTCGGCGGATACCTGTCGCGGCGATTTCCGCGGCTCTCGGTTCTGGCGGCCTTCCTCGTCGTCTGCTCGTTCTGGGTGATCCTGATCCCGGCCTTCTACAGACCGGTCTGCGAGCTCATAGCCGACCGCATCGCCGACGTCCGTCTCGGTTCGCTTGTTGCGATGAACCTGATCTTCTTCGTACCGATCTCGATCATGGCGATGGTCTCCCCTTACATCATCGGAATCACCGCCACCGTGAGGCGGCCTTCGTGGCTGACCGCCGGGATGGTCCTCTTCATCTCCACCGTCGGTTCGTTCTTCGGAACGAACGTGACCGCCTTTTTCCTGATCGGCCTCTTCCCCGTCTCCCGGATCATCACCGGCCTCGGGCTGATCTGCCTGGCCGTCTCCCTCTTCACGCTCGCGCTCAGGCCCGACCGCCGGATTGTTATAGGGGGCCTTTGAAAAAAGCATCCTTGGTCATTGCGAGGAGGCCAAAGGCCAACGAAGCAATCTCACGGATCAGCAATATTGACGGCCTCGTAAAAAGTCGAAAATGCCCAAGAATCGTCATTCCGGTGAAAACCGGAATCCAGAGAATTCAACGTATTACGAAAGTACTGGACACCGGTTTTCACCGGTGTGACGACTTTTTACGAGGCCGTCATTTATTGCCGATAGCCTTATTTTGAATCGAGCGGAATCGGCCTTTCGCTTGCGGCTCCGCAGCCGCTGTGGTATGGATTGCGCGAAAAATTGATGATGTTCCGGTGTCGTGATCTCATTTGCGGCAGCTTCAGCGCAACGCAGGGGCTTTGCGGTGTCGTCAATAGAGGTGAGGGTTTGTTCTGGTCGGGACTCTACAATGTGCTGCTTCTGGTTGTCGCGGTCTTCGCCGTTCCATTCTACGGGGCGCGGATGCTCCTTACGGGCAAGTACCGCCGGAGCCTCGGCCCCAAGTTCGGCCGCCTGACCCCAGCGATGCTCTCCTGCACGGAGGGAACACCGCGGATCTGGGTGCATGCCGTCTCCGTCGGCGAGGTGACGGCGGCCGCCCCGATCGTGGCGGCCCTCCGTTCTCGTTTCCCCGGGGCATGCATCGTCCTTTCGACGAGCACGGAGACGGGCCAGGAGATGGCCCGGAATCTGGCCTCCGCCGTGTCGGTCCACATCTACTACCCCCTCGATATCCCCTGCGTCGTCCGGAAGGTTCTCGATCTGGTCCGACCCGACGTCTTCGTTCCCGTCGAGACGGAGCTCTGGCCCAATTTCATCCGGCTCTGCCGGGCGCGGGGGACGCGGGTCGTGATGGCGAACGGCCGGATCTCGCCCCGCTCCTATCGCCGTTACCGCGCGACGCGCTTCTTCTGGAGAGGGATCCTCGCGGCGCTCGACGAGGCAGGCGTGATCTCGCAAACCGATGCGGAGAGGCTTGCGGCCCTTGGGATGCCCCCATCCCGGATCCGGATTCTCGGGAACGCGAAATACGACGGTCTCGCAGCCCGGGTCTCCCCGGAGCTTGAACGTGAAATCGCCGGCACCCTCGGGATTGAACCGGGTGAGGGGGTCCTGGTCGCGGGGAGTACGCACGAAGGAGAAGAATCGGTCATTCTGGATGTTTACCGGCGGCTGCTCGAACACCGGCCGGACTTCAAACTGATCCTGATTCCACGGCACATTGAGCGGGGGGAGGCCGTTGCGGAGCTGGTTCATCGGGCCGGGTTTCCCGACGCCATCCGGATGTCGGAGATCCGGGCGGGTCGAAGCCGCAGTGGGGAGCGGGTCGTTGTCGTCGATGTGATCGGC
>Ga0208566_1001044_pt1 | contig 16736 bp, 18 predicted proteins | sample PL_2010_150m_FD_184159 | JGI IMG/M metagenome (GOLD analysis project Ga0208566, IMG submission 184159) | Freshwater microbial communities from Powell Lake, British Columbia, Canada to study Microbial Dark Matter (Phase II) - PL_2010_150m... | ecosystem: Environmental > Aquatic > Freshwater >...
GCATAAAGCCAGGGCGCGTTCCAGAATATTTTCCAGTTCGCGCACGTTGCCGGGAAAGCTGTAATTCTGCAAGGCGCGCACGGCTGCCGGGGTCAGGTGCGGCACGGCAGCCATCCCTGCTTCATGTGATAAGCGCCGCAGCACGGCTGCCGCCAATTCGGGAATATCCTCGCGCATTTCCCGTAACGGCGGCATTTTCAATTCGATCACGTTGAGCCGGTAATACAAATCCTGGCGGAACTTGCCGGTCTCGACGCAGGCGCTCAAATTTTGATGGGTGGCGCTGATGATGCGCACATCGACGCTTTCTTCCTGGGTGGCGCCGACCTGGCGCACTTTCTTTTCCTGGATTACGCGCAACAGCTTGACCTGCATCGCCAAAGGCAAATCGGCAACTTCGTCGAGAAACAGGGTACCGCCGTTGGCCGCCTGGAAGAAGCCGTCTCTATCCTGATCGGCGCCGGTAAAAGCCCCCTTGCGGTAACCGAAAAACTCACTTTCCATCAGGTTTTCCGGGATCGCGCCGCAATTCACCGCGACGAAACTCTTGTCGCGGCGCGTGCTGTTCTCATGAATCAGACGCGCCGCCAATTCCTTGCCGCTGCCCGATTCGCCAGTGACGTAAACTGACGCCTGGCTGCGTGCCAACTTGGCGACCAAATGCCTGACCGCCTCGATAGGCGGCGAACTGCCCAGCAAATCATGCTCTTTCCGGCTCGCTACGGGCGCCTCCAGATTGAGGGCGGATTTGACCAGCACCCGCAATTGCCCGAGCGATACCGGTTTGGAAAGGTAATCGAACGCACCGGCCTTGAGTGCGGCAACCGCATTTTCCATGTTGCCGTGAGCGGTAATCACGGCGACCGGCAGATTGGGACAGTTTTCGCTGATATATTCCACCAGGCGCAAACCCTCCCCGTCCGGCAAGCGCATGTCGGTCAGACACAAGCCGTATTCCTGGGACTTGAGCAACGCCAGCGCTTCCGCGACGCTCATCGCCCGCTGGGCTTCCAGCCCCATGCGTAACAGGGTCAACTCGAGCAATTCGAGAATGTCCGCCTCGTCATCGACGATCAGAATCCGCGTGCGTTCGGCAGCCACTTCGTTATCCTTGGTCGTGCTCTGCGTTCGTTTCACCGCATGATCTCCTGCCGCTGATTCTGAACTGGCATCCCGGCTCCGCTTCAATGTAATCCAGCGTGGCGCCGTTGGTTTCGCACAGTTCGCGCGCGATATACAGCCCCAACCCGGTGCCTTTGCTGTCGGTGGTAAAGAAGGGTTCGAATAACTGGTTGCACAAGTTTTCCGCCACGCCCTCGCCATCGTCGATGACATCCAATTGTACGGAATTCCCGCCTGGTGGTGTAGTCGCCTCCAGTCTGATGCTGCCCGGCTGTTTGCGGCAATGCCGCCATGCATTGCGGCACAAATTCCACAATACCCGGTCGAGATGATGCCGGTCAAAGCAAATGACAGCATCCTCGGAAAGGGCAAGCCTGATGGTCACCAGCGGAATATTCTCGGCATCGCAGAACTGCCGGACAAAATCGGAAAGATAGCCTTCCAGATCGAGTTGTTCAGATTGGGTGCGATCGCGGCGATTGAGTTGCATGACGTCCTGCACAATGCGATCGAGACGGCGCGTGTTGTCGTGGATAATCTGCAGCAGGCGGGTATTTGCCGCATCCAGACCTTCCTCTTCCTGCAACAGTTCGGAAGCATGGCTGATGGCGCTCAAGGGATTGCGGATTTCATGAGCGATATTGGCGGTCAGCCGGCCCAGCGCCGCCAACTTCATCTGCTGCGCCCGCGCCTGCATCTGGCTGACGTCCTCGATAAAAATCACGACTCCTAGGGAACGTTTGTTTCCGGTGGGAACAAAGCGCGCCTGCACCTGCCTGCCGGTGGCCGACGCCAGTAACGGCGGAAAATCGACGCCATCATGGTTGCGCCACTTCCACAGTTGCACCGCCAGCGCCGGGAAATAATCGTTCAACAATAACTTACGACGTACTCGCGGCGGCGCGCCCAGCAATTTTTCCACCTGGGGATTACGCTGCCGGACCCTGCCCGACTCGTCCACCACCAACACCCCATCCTGCATGTCGCGGATCACCAACTGGTTAACCTGGGACAGGTTAGCCAAGTCCACGCTTTGTTTCTGCGCCAGACTCTCGCTGGCGATCAGGCGCTTGGCGGAAGTGTAGGCCAGACCGGCGGTCGCGAAAAACACCACGCTCATCAAACCGGCCTGCAAATAGTCCCGCACATCCCCGCCCAGGGCGATAACGCGATAACTGTGTTCCAACAGTACGGCAATACTCGCCAAGGCGGCGTGAAACATCGCCAGCCGCCCGCGCCGAACCATCCCGGCGGCAGCCAGCGACGCCACCAGCAACAAGCCCACCCCGCTACGAATACCGCCGCTGACATGCAACAAGGTCACGATAAAGCCGACATCGGCACTCATCTGCAGGCTTAGCGAGAGGTTGAAGCTCGGCCAATGCACCCCGATCGCCACCATCATCACGACCGCAAACAGCGTGTACAGAATACTTACCAGGAAGAACAGCGACGGATTATCCTCGCCGAAAGGCACCGTGCCGAATTGAATGTAGGCAACCACGAAGAAACCCGCAACCGTCAGCCGGAACAGGTTGAAATAGTGCAACGAGCGCCAATAGGTGTCGGGCTGAAATGAGGAATGTGATGGCTGCATACGGCTATCGTCAGAAAAAAAGGCCTACCGGGAAAGTAAGCCTATTTTACCAACTTCGGCGGGTTGCGCCGGGCTAAACCGACGTTCCACGAATTAACAGGCTTGCGCCATTATAAGACCATCACCCGTTGAACAAAGCGTTATTGACCGCCTGGACGCAGTCGCGACATCGGTTCATTTCTTTTCAAACAACTTGCGATATTCGCCGTAGCCTTCCTTTTCCAGATTTTCCCTGGCGATAAAGCGTAGCGACGCCGAATTCATGCAATAACGTTGACCGCTCGGGGCCGGGCCGTCGTCGAAAAGATGCCCCAGATGCGAATCGCCAAACTTGCTGCGCACCTCGGTACGCACCATGAAGTGCGAGCGGTCTTTGCGCAAGTCGATATTGGCCGGCTCCAGCGGCCTGGTAAAACTCGGCCAGCCGGTACCCGAATCGAACTTGTCGAGAGAACTGAATAACGGCTCGCCCGACACCGCATCGACATAGATACCCTCCTGCTTGTTGTTCCAGTAGGCATTGCGGAACGGCGCTTCGGTGCCGTTTTCCTGCGTGACGTGGTAGCGCTCGGGATCGAGCTGCATTTTCAGTTCGTTGACACCCGGCTTGCGGTACCCGTTACCATCCCATGCCATCGCCTGCCCTCCGAGAATAAGCCCTGCACCAAGCAACACCCAAGCCCTCATCGCCCCCACCATTCTCTACCGCGCAACATGTTCAATGAACGCTGCCGAACGAACGATCGACGGTATGCGCCAACTCGGGAAGACCGGCAATTTTGCAGCCCTGGCGCACCGGACCGCCGGGGAAAAGCCGATAAAGTCGTTTTTTACCCTCTTCGGCGCCGAATTCCTGCTCCAGACAGCAAAGCGCCTCGCGAGCATTGCCCTGCGGCCCATGGGCACGATAATAGTCCCGCAAATAGCGCACTACCTTCCAGTGCTCGGTAGTCAAGGAAATCCCTTCCTGCTGAGCCAATTCCATGGCGACTTCCTGCGACCATTCCGGGAGATCGACGAGATGGCCTTCAGGATCGAATCGAAAGGTCATTTCATTCTGGATCATTTTGTTGATGTCTAACATGTTGCACCTCCAGCTCTGCCAATGCGGCAGGAAAGTTCATAGCACACTCATTGATAACTGCGATTGAGTAACTTCATTATAGTTATTGTTGACTATTTTGCTATGGTTTCAGTGGAACCTTCCAAATGTCGAAACGTCACATTCAAGTGTTTCAACAAAACTTGAAAGGGAAATGCCATGAACACGTTCGGCAAATATCTCGTAAAGTTGGCCACGATATTTTTCCTGACTGCCTTTGCTTCTTGGGCGGGAGCCGGAGAAACCGTCGAAGTCTCCATTATCAAAATGGCGTTTGAACCGCCGCATGTCCAAATCAAACCGGACACAACCGTCAAATGGATCAATAACGAAAAACGTAATAACCACTCGGTGTATTTCGAGAAGGAAGGGCTGGCGGAATCGGATAGACTCTTTCCCGAAGAATCGTGGCAGCGCACTTTCGATAAACCCGGCCTTTATCCCTATCGCTGCGGACCGCACCCGGAAATGACAGGCGTGGTAGAGGTTGTGAAAGAATAAAATTTAGGCCCTTCACGCCCGGAAATAAAAAAGGGTTAGTCATCGCTGACTAACCCTTTAGATTCCTGGTAGGCCGTGCCGGATTCGAACCGGCGACCAACGGATTAAAAGTCCGCTGCTCTACCAGCTGAGCTAACGACCCAAGAAAGACGCGCATTCTAAATGAGCGTTGTCTTCTTGTCCAGAGGGCAAGCATTGCGTCGGATAATTTTTCCGACTTTGCGCCGGATGGCTGGGTTTTCCCCCAGCCGGATTCAACCGAAGTTGACGCCGCAGGCCGTGCATCGTACCGTGGCGGGTCTTATTTGAGGAACCGGCTATGCAAACCATCGAATTCCAGCTTAACGGCGAATATGTTGAACTGTGCAACTTGCTCAAACTCACCGGGGTAGCCGATAGCGGCGGGCGCGGCAAAGCGCTGGTGGCGGAGGGTGCAGTAACGGTGGACGGCCAGCCGGAAAATCGCAAAACCGCAAAAATCCGGGCCGGTCAGCAGGTTGAATGCCAAGGGGTAAAAATTTCCGTGGTGGGTCAGCAATCCTCCTTGGCATCCATCTGAGTCAAACTACACTTTTTCGACGACTTCCCCGCCCAGCGCCACGGTCAGATCGACCAGCAGGTGCGCCAATTCGCCGGTCATCAGGGCGAAGTCGATAGCAAACAGCTCGTCGGCGGTTTCTGTCTGGGATTCGGCTTCTTCCTTGAGGATGTCGAGGAAAGCCAGGCGTTTGACCTGGGCCTGTTCGGTCAGCACGAAGGAAATTCGATCGTTCCAGGTCATTCCCAGGCGGGTGACCACCTTACCGTTGGCAATGTGCTGGCGAATTTCCTCGCCTTCCAGGGCATGTCGCACATAGCGCACGGTGGACATTTCTTCGTCGGAGGCCTTCAGTTCCAGATCGCGATCAACGGTAAACCCGGCTGGTGCGTCGCCGCTGAGCAGCCACTCAGTCATCGCACTGCTGGGCGAACGCTCGGTTTTCAGCAGACGAATCGGCAAATTGTCGAGCGACTCCCGCAGCATTTCCAGCAGCGCCTCCGCCTTGGACGGCGAGGCGGCGTCGACCACCAGCCAGCCGTTGAGCGGGTCGATCCACGCCCAGGTGGTGAAGCGGCGGACAAAGGCGCGCGGCAGCAGCTCGTCGGTCACCCTTTCCTTGATTTCGCGCATTTGCTTGCCGCCAACGCGATAGCCCTGCTGTTCGGCGACTTCAGTGGCGCGCTCCTTGGCGACCTGGTTGATCACCGACGACGGCAACAACTTTTGCTCGCTGCCGAAGGCCAGCAGCAACTGCCCGTTAAGCGCATATACCAAACGCTCGTCGCCGCTCGGCGCGACCCAGCCGCGGGTTTCCATGTCCATATTGCCGCAACGCTGCAACGGATGACGCGTCAGCTTTGCTTCGATAGCCGCGGGGTCGGCGACCCAGTCGGTGGAAATACGATAAACGAGAAGATTCTTGAACCACATGTCGGATGCCTAAAATTTGGGGATTATACGGGAGTGGGCGATACCGGTTAACTGCCGCTTCATAGCGCCCCACCCAGCGCGATATATTTCTTGCGCCATTCCTCGCGGCAGCGGGCCTCGCTCCAGGCGATCATTTCGCCGTCCCACAGCTTCCCGCGAAAACCGGCGCCGACGTCGCGGCGCGCGTCCTTCTCCGTCCAACAACCGAGCCGGACGGCTTCGCTGACTGCCAGGATGCGTTCCGCGCGTTTGCGATTTTCTTCCCATTCCAGCGGCAGAGTCGCCGGCAGGCCGACGCGGATACGGATGGCGCGATCCAGGCGTTCTTCGACTTCGCCGTAGCCGTTCGCCTTGATCGCCGCCTTGAGCGGCGAAGGCAAGTCCTTGAGCAGCGCCTCCGCCAAGTCGTGGATCAGGACATACAGGCGCGCCTCCCGGGGCGCCTTGCGCCATATCCTTTCCACCAGCACCCGCTCTTCCAGCACGCAGTGCTGGGCCACACGGTAGGCTTCATCCCCAACCGTTTGACCATTCCAGCGCGGCTCGCGCGAAATGGCGATCAAAAAGTCCCCGGCGATGTCGATGTCCAGCGGCGAAGGATCGAGCAAATGCACCATGCGCCCGGAAAGCATCCGCTGGAATAGCCGGGGTGTTTCAGTATGAGAGGGAATCATCGGAGTTTTGAAAAGGGATTACCTGAGAAAGAGGCATGATAGGGGAAATCGGATGGGCCGCAAAAAATTTCCGTCATGCTGCCGCTTCGCTACTTGGGAAACGTGATCACGCATGGAAACGCCCTCTCCCGCTTGCGGGCGAGGGCGCGAGCGGCGCTATCTCTCAACGGTGCCACTTGGGCATCCATATTTCATGATTAGCCGAAGGTTCGGGTAAAATGCCCTCCCCGATACCGAGTCCAGCAACCCTTACCGCCCGAATCGATATCCGATAACCGCGGGGCGGCCCGTAGACTTCCGGCAATGATGAGACGACATGAAAATCGCAGTCAGTGAATTAATCGTTAGATATATAGAGCGCCTGGGCATCGAACATATTTTCGGGATGCCGGGCGCCCATATCTTACCGGTCTATGACAGCCTGTATGACTCGAACATCAAAAGCGTGTTGGTCAAACATGAACAAGGGGCGGCGTTCATGGCGGGCGGCTATGCCCGTGTCTCCGGGAAAATTTCCGCGTGCATCGCCACCGCAGGGCCGGGTGCAACCAACCTGGTCACCGGTATCGCCAACGCCTACGCGGACAAGCTGCCGGTGTTGGTCATCACCGGCGAGACCTCCACCCACATCTTCGGCCGGGGCGGTTTGCAGGAAAGCAATGGCGAGGGCGGCAGCATCGACCAGGTTGCGTTGTTTGCCGGTATCACGCGCTACCACAAATTGATCGAACGCACGGATTACCTGCCCACCGTGCTGAACCAGGCGGCCAAACATCTGCTTTCCGAGACTCCCGGCCCGGTGCTGTTGAGCATCCCCTACAACGTGCAGAAGGAAATGGTGGATGCATCCATCCTGGATCAAATTTCCTTCACTCGCACGACCGGCGAATGCCTGATCGCCGGGCAAACCATCGACAAGAGCGTGGCGCTGATCCGCGCAGCGAAACGTCCCCTGATCATCGCAGGCTATGGCTGCATCCGTTCGGGCGCGCAGGAACACCTGCGCCGCGTCAGCGAGCGGCTCAACATTCCGGTGGCCAGCAGCCTCAAGGCCAAGGGCGCGCTCGACGAACGCTCCGCGCTGGCGCTGGGCAGCCTCGGCGTCACCTCCGGCGGTTACGCCCTGCGCTATCTGGAGCAGGAAGCCGACCTGGTGCTGGTGCTGGGGGCGGCCTTCAATGAAAGAACCAGCTATGTCTGGGACAGGAATTTGCTGGCGGGCAAGAAACTCATCCAGGTAGATAACAGCGCCCAGCAACTGGAAAAGGTCTTCCGCGCCGACCTGGCGGTACATGCCGACCTGGGCATCTATCTGCAAGCGCTGGATTCAGCCGTTCAGGCGCAACAAGTGGCGGCGAAAGGCCCTGTGTATATCGCCGCTTTTATCGCGGCCGCACAAGCCCAGGCCGAAGCCGCCGGCGAGACGATTTTCAACCGGCAGTTCGACCACGTGCGCGCCTTTTACGGCTGGCTGGAACAACGCTTTCCAGACGGCCTGGCCATGTTCGACGACAACATCGTTTTCGCGCAGAACTTCTACCGGGTGTCCGCCAAGGACCGTTATTTCCCCAATACCGGCATCTCCTCGCTAGGCCACGCCATCCCGGCGGCCATAGGCGCCGGCTGCAACACAGTCGGCCAGCCGCAGTTCGCGATGATCGGCGACGGCGGGTTCCATATGTGCGCCATGGAGATCATGACGGCGGTGAATTACGACATCCCGCTGAATATCGTCCTGTTCAACAACAGCACCATGGGCTTGATCCGCAAGAACCAGCACCATCTCTACCAGGACCGTTTCATCAACTGCGATTTCACCAACCCGGACTATGTACTGCTGGCCCTATCCTTCGGGATCAGGCATTGCCGGGTGGAAAGCGAGCAGGACTTGGCGAAGCTGGAGACGATCGATTTCCGCGATGGCATCAACCTCATCGAGGTCATGCTCGATCAGGATGCGTACCCGAATTACTCATCAAGACGCTAGTACGGAGCTTTCATGAGTTTTGGCAAACCTGGTAGGAGCGGCCTTGGCCGCGAGATTTTGGCCTTTCCTCTACCGAAGCAAAGAGCTCGCGGCCATACCCGACAGCCTGTCGGCTTGGGCACAAGAGGCCGCTCCCACGGGCAAGCGGTTTTTTTATGAAATGTCTGGACTCGTCACGCATGACCGAAACCACTATCCAGTGCCTGCAGAATTGCCTCTCGTGCTACCAATCCGCCATTCCCGGCCTGGCCGATCTCGGCAAGCAACTGCAAGACCTCACGCTCGATACGCTCATCGGCATCTATGAACAGTGCTACCCCTTGCTGGAAAAGGCGATGTGGTCCACCGAGTCGGACTTTGCGCCGCTGCTGGCCTGCTATCAGGCCCTGTTCCGTGAACAAGAGGCGCTGATCCAACTGAAGGGGGGCGATGATCGCCATTCCTTTATCCTGAGCATTCCCATAGCGGATCGCCCGCCCCATTTGCGTGCCTGCCTGGAAAGCGTTTACCAGATTTGCAGCCTGTTCAACTATGGCGGGAAGGTTTCCGGCGTCTGGGACAAGATCAAGGTCATCGTCGCCGAGGACAGCCGCGATGAAAACAACATCCGCCGGGACATCGAGCTGGTGGAGGAATACCGGCAGAAAGGCTTGCAGGTCTTTCATTTCGGGTTGGCCGAACAATATGAGCTGCTGCAATCACTCCCTCCCCACCAGCTGGAACGGTTGGGCAATCTGCTCACCACCCAACCCCGGGAAAAGTTTTATCTCAAGGGACAAGCCGCCAACCGCAACCTCAGCTACCTGAAGTTTCTGCAACTGACGGAAGACAAGGACCGGACGCTGTATTACCTGGTCGATAGCGACCAGCATTTTTGCGTGAACCGGCGCACCGAAGCCGGCGAAGAGGCGGTGTACGCGCTGAATTATTTTCACGCCATAGCCAAAATCTTTCGCACCACCGACACCCTGATGCTCACCGGCAAGCTGGTGGGCGACCCGCCCGTCTCGCCTTCGGTGATGGCTGCCAATTTCCTCGACGACGTGACGGCCTTCTTTACCCGCCTGTCCACCTTGCCCAGCGACCAGGCCTGCCAGTTCCATGGCGCGCATGGACCACTTGCGGGCGATGCCGCCTATCACGACCTGGCCGGACTGTTCGGATTTGAAAACAGGCTGGCGACATTTCCCTACCCATGCCGGCTCGCAGGCGAGCACGACCATGGCGCGTGTCTGATGGATTTTGCCCGGCAGCTAAACGCCTTCTTCTTTGGCGAACACCTCACACGCAAGACCTGGTTTTCCTACGGCAGTGGTTACACCCAGCTCAGCCCCGCGCGGACGGTTTATCCCGGCAATTACATCGTCAACTACGCGGGGCTGAAATACATCATCCCCTTCGGCCACCTGCGGTTGCGCATGTCGGGCCCCACCGCCGGGCGGTTGATCGCCGCCGAGATTGCCGGGCGATTCACCTCCTTCAACATGCCTAATCTGCACCGGCGCACCACCGAGGCGGGCTTGGACGACGATTTCCGCCCCGGCGTGGAATTGGACGAAGCACAGCAAAGCATCGACCTATCCAACGAATTCGAGCGCCAGTTCTTCGGCGACCTGATGCTGTTTTCAACCGAAGAACTGGTCAAGCAAGCGGATGTGAACCGGCCCTTTGCGCAAGAGGTGATCGAGGCGGTCATCGCCCGGAAAGAGGCCGAACTGCTGGCGCTGTACCAGCAAAAGCAGGTAGCCATCGTCGCCAAGAACCGGCAATTGCATGACCTCGTGTTCGACGCCGGGCATTGGTGGTTGCGCTCGCCCGAGTTGGCGCTTGCGTTGCGGCAAGTCCAGGCATTCATCGACAACATCGAGCGCAATTTCGGCGAACACGCATCGGCCTGGCGCCAAATCCAGTCAGCCGAGCATCGTGCACAGCGCAAACGGCAGATCGTCGAGGCATTGATGAATTACCGGGCGGAGCGGGATGCCTGGGATGGTCTGTTTTAGCGCGTACACGCATTTTCATGCTGCCGCCAAGCTATCAACAACGAATCCCATCACGAACATTGAGAAAATTGAAATGGCAGCTTTCTGGAAAAACGAATGCGTACTTTCGTACCCTGAGCGGTCGTTGGCCATCACTCCATGTGCAACCGGTTTGCAGCGTTTACTACCGTCCATCATCGTTCGGTGAAATTACCATCGACCAATAGATTTCTGTAAGTGGAAACAGCGAATAGCATGGAGACAGTCGCTCGTCGTCGTTTGTATCTGAGCATGTACAGGCCACGCATGGTCAGTCCAAAACCTCAAAGTCGCTGAGATTAACACCATACACCTGCCTGAAACTATCGTTGGCCCAGGCATCGGCATGTTCCTGGGAATAGTTCTCAGATAGCCATTCAAAGTCGCAGACGAATGGGCCGTCCTTGAGAATCCATTGGCGAGTAAGATCATAAAGGCTCATCGTTCCATAGAATTGCTCAAACATGACCTTGACCGCCTTTTCATCACGACCAGGCCATTTCCGTGGATAGACTCCAGGCTTGTCACCTCGGTCGCTGAAGAGCGAAAGGTGGCGCAGCCATAGCTCCATCGTCTGATCGCCAACACCCGCCCCAACCATCCAAGCCCCCGGCCAGCAAAAGAATTCTGGGCGCACAAGCTTGTCACGAGCAAATGACACAAAATGTGAAAAGAAGACTCTTATCGGCAAGTTTGTCAGCTCAAATTCAAACGTTTGATGCTCCGACATAAGACGGTTGAGCCCCGGCGATTGATCAACCCAGAGCGCAACGGCTTCCAAGGCCGCAAGAGGATGGTCATAACCTACCTCAGCTGTTAACTGTTCCGATACCGCCAAGTACTCCTCGCGGCTATATGAGCGAATTGCAGTTCTCAGATGTGGAAGGTTTGTAACGGCCAAGCTAAATCGCGTAAAGCGAACGCCAACGTCGACATCGATAATGAAGTCTTCGAAGCTCTCAATATCCAACGTGAAGCCGCGCGTCGGATTTATCGCCAGATCGCAAATAAGAAGAAACAGTCCGATGATGGAATCATTTATATCCTCCGGCCAAGCAGACTTGGATAGCGCGAGAAACTGCTCGAAAGCCTCTACGTAGATTCCGCTTAGATAACCCATTTCGCGCCAGTCCTGACATGAAGGGGGCTTTAGACGCGTAGCGTTTAGGAATTGTAATTGGACAAAACGTGCCTGTCCTTCATAGATGGCATGGAGTCCCACAGGGGGGACATGGACTGGTGATCCCCAGTAAAACCCCTCGTGCTGCTCCCGATTGAGTCTAGCGAACTGTTCATCCCAATTCTTTGCGTTGGGAAGCACAAGAAAGTCCGGGTCTATTGCGGTCGACAGCATACTCAAAAGCTGTCCATAGGCGATGTGATAGCCGTGCCCGATTGATTCGAAATGCTGCTGATTTACCAGCCAAGCAACCGTCTGTTTCGGGCTATAGGCATATGATTTGTAATACTCCACATCAAGTGCGTTATTTACAGCGATGTTAGCTTTCGCGAATTTGGCTTGCGCACTATGTCCCTCGCGAAGTAAAACCTCGTCGGTCCAGCGTTTTAGGGGCTTCTTGAGTCCAAACGTGGCAATGACGTCGCGAAGCTCAGCTAAGCTTGAGTGTGTCTGACCAAGGTAACTTAGGCTGAGCAACAATCCTGATGTAGACCCGACGTGTTGCCACCAGTGCACAGTTTCATGGATGTAGGTGGAATAGGCTTGCAGCGCCTCAGAGCTGATATCTCCAATGGAATATTGACCGAACTTGAGCGAATCTATTAGCTCATGATTGCGCGGGCTCAGCCTGAGGACAAAACGCATGGTCTCGTACATACCATGAGCGTTGAGCGACGCTTCGAAAGTGGGTAACGTCTCGTGGTGATTATCCACCGGATTCAGCAGCTCCTGCTGAGGACTGATGTCCCAAAATCTCGTTGTTCCTGAACTATTCATTAAAGCGTCCAATCGAGTGCATGTTAGTAGGTCTCATACCCAAGCTGACCGAATCCGCAGCATTCCCAATCAATTGCCGGCGGCATTCCTGGTAAACCTCTCGCGCCCTACCCAGCACCTCCTCAGGAATGGCGACATGAGAGTAATCGACCGGCGTCCTGTCGATTCTTCCGCTATGAATGCGTTCGGACGAGTCGCCTTTTCTGGCCTTTCCGGTATGGCTGAAGATTTGATAGCGCTCGCTTAACGGCGTATCCAGTTCCAGCCAGTCCGATAGCCTGGGAAGCAGCGTCTCCGGCGCCCGTTGAAACAGCTCGGCATCGAAATAGTAATAGGGCTGATTGGCAGTCCGGCTGAAGTCGGCGATTGCTTGGATGCGCGCGATATAGTAGTTCGCTGCCTCAACGGGAGAGGCATAAGGGTCCTCGATCTCTTTTTGTGCAAACAGATCGACGATGCTTTTAATCGTGTGTTCCGGTTCCAGCAGCGAGATCAGTATCTTGATATTCGCGAGACCAATCTGCTCGGGCTTCAGCAAATAGTCGTTGTGCAGCAGCTTGTCGAAAAGATAACGGCTGCTCTCCTTGAGCACATCGTTTTCCAGGAACACCTCGAGCTGCTTATCCAGCGCGGAGGCGTCCTCATAGCTGATATGCATTTCATAATAGCCGTTGATCTGCGGGTGCGAGCCGAGAATATGCCCTGCCAGACTGGTAAAGGCGCGCATATGGCTCAGCAGGAAAATTCTGGAGTGGCGTTCAGAGGAAGTCTTCATACAATCGGATAGGTTGGGTCACTTGCTGCAAGTCTAGCATTCAGAGAGCAACGCAATCCACATCGACCGCTTGTAGGAGCGGGCCATGCCCGCGAAAATCGCCCGCATGGCGGGCTCCTACATCCGTCAATTCAATTTAGCCGATAACGCCTTCTTCCGGCCCGAAACAGGCGGCATAATCGCCGCATACCGCGCAACTCGGCGCCCGGCAGGCGCGGATCTCGGCACGTTCGCAAAGTTGTTTGTAGAAGAATTTCTTCCATTTCATGTTGCCGGTGTTCTTGGCATAGAGCACGGGGAAGCGCGCTCCGAGCAAATCGGACAGCTCCTGCCGGTTGGCAAGGCCCAAGTCCTGCCACAGATGGTTGTCGCCAAGGCAGGCGGCAGCCACGGCGCTGGAGAGCCACACCGATTCGTCGCTATCGTCGACGCGGAATTCAAGCAGCAAATCCAGGATGTCCTGATATTCGTCGGCGCGCAACGGTGCGCAGCCGCCGCTGCTAGTCAATGCCTCGCGGCCAGCGCCGGCCCCGGGAAAGTAACGCTCCAGCAAACGCTCGAAATCGTCGGAGGCGATGCCGTGCAACATGGCCGGACGGTACTCTTCCGAGCCGATCACCCAGGCGAGCGCGCGGGTGGTAACCGAGGCAGCGTTGCTGGCATGATTCAACAGGTGTTGGCTATTCATGATCCGGCTCCCGGGATAGCGCGCGGGTGAAGCCCGGAGGCTGCGCCCGCACAGGATGGTGGATTAAGGCTGCGGATGAACGTCCGGCAGATTCTTCTGGTTTTCCATCAGCGTCAGCATCAGGTGCGCCATGCGCTCGGGGGCGATGATGGTGTGCTTGTTGCCCTTGGTCGAATACTTTTGGCTCAGTTCTTCTGCGACATTGGCACCGCCGCTGAGGTCGAAGACCACGTCGATCTTGTCGCCTTCATTGACCAATTCATCGAGTGACATCACTTGAACATGGGACTTGGCCGCAATGCTTTTAGCCGGGGTTTCGGCTTTTTCGACGGCGGCTACGACTTTGACGCCGCTGACGTTTTCGCCCAGCAGTTCATTGAGGAACACCGAGCCGACACGCCCCAGACCGACGATTGCGATATTGTGTTTCTTCACGGCTTTACTCCTTGTGGTAGTACGGGTTGAAAATCCAATAGCACCGTGCAGAGGCGTCGCCGCGCTCCGCGTTCCGGGGGTGCCGGGTGTCAGTCCTCACCCCAACCTGGGGCTGGTTCAGCGCTTGAGCAACTTGTCCAATTCGGCCTTGTCCGGTTCCGGCTGTTTCATCAGTTCAAAAATCAACTGCACCAGGCGGATGTGCCCTTTCCCCGGTTCGCGGGCGAATTTCAGTGCGTGCAGCGCCACGTCTTCAGCGCTGTCGAAATTGATATATCCAACGTTTTCATCCATGCTTCTCTCCTGAATTTTATGGGCTTAGTCTTTGTCAGACCGGCATCGGCGCGTGGGTGTAGCATTTCTTCGGGCAAATCTTGGCGCAGGCTTCGCAGCCGGTGCAGTTGCCGACGGAAGAGACGGTCATCACCTTTTTTTCGTACTCCTCGTCGTCGTCCTCGTCCGGGTCCACCGCGATCAGTTCGCCCTCCTCGTCCACGCCCATCAGTTGCAGCACATCCCGGCCGCACACCTTGAAACAGCGCCCGCAGCCGATGCATTTCTCGACGTTGATGCTCTTGACGAACTGCGGCACCCATTCCACGCCGCTGGGTAGGGTTACGGAAAATACCGACATGTTGCTCTCCTGAATAAAAATGAAATCTAGTTTTCGGCCAACTGTTTGCGGGCCAGCGCCAGCGACTGGTAAGCCTCGTAGGTGCGTGCCGCCAGTTCGGGTATCTTTTCCCAGTTGAGCGGCAGTTCTTCGGACAGGTCGTGCAAGTCCATCTTGAGCTGGGTCGCCTGGGCGTTGAGTTTCTTGACCAGCGCCTTGAGTGCGTCGTTATCCATAATTCGCCACCTCGGGGAACTGGCGGATCATCGCCACCCCGGCTTCCACCAATTTGTCGCCTTCTTCGGCGAGTTTTTCATAGCTGAGGAAACCGAAGCGGTGCACGTCGCGCAACTGCTTGTTGATCACCACCAGACGCCCGGCCAGCAACACCATCTTGCCGAAGCCCTCGTGGCTCATTTTCATCATCGGCGACACCATCACCCCGGTCTGGCGCTCGATCGCCAGGCCCACCGCGTTATAGAACAGCTCCAGGCGCCACAAGGTTTCCGGGTCAGGGTCGGCGATGATCGGAATTTCCTTGCGCATTTCCTTGTCGATCACGTAGGGTTCGAGCAACTCGGCATCCGATTTGCCTTCCCAGGTGCCGTAGGTATCCTGCGCGCGCCATTGCTTCACCAGCTCGGAGATGAAGACCGAGGCCGGCAGCGCGGTTTCCGGTTTTTTCAATAAGGCGGCTTCAGACATGGCTGGACTCCTCTTCACTATCATCAAAATTCACCGCGCGTTCCTGGCCCTTCAACAGCGCCTTGCGCAGCCAGGGCGGCGGCGTGCCTTGCAGGACTTTTTGCAGGCGTTCGAGCAATTCCGCAATCGGTTCGGGCTGCAAGACCTTGATCGGGTGCACCTTGGCGTTGACCACCTTGGCCGCCGCCGAGCCGCCGATGGCGGCGACGTAGACGATGGCGCAATCGCGGATCGCGTCGATCTTCGGCAGCAGCTTGTCTTCCGAGCCGTCTTCCTTGAGGTCGCCGTCGAACTGGACGGCTTCGACGAAGCGGTGGCTCTCGGCCGAGATCTGGTAAATGGCGAGATTTTTTGCCCAGCCGAAATGGGCATCGACATGCAGCATGTCTTCAGTGGCAAAAGCGACTTTCATGGACGGTCCTCCTAAGGGAATTTCAGTGACAAGTTTCAGCCGGCGCATGGCGTTCTCCCGGCAACGCCCAGCTATCGGGGTGGACATGCGGCAGATGGTCGATGAACAGGTTGCCGATCTCGAAAATCAGGTCGCGCGTGCCGCGATAGCCCACGCTCAACTTGTGCGCGGCGCCGAGCCGGTCGAACAGCGGCAGGCCGTAGCGCAGGAACGGCAGATCCAGACGTTGCGCAGCTTGGCGCCCCTGGCTATGGGTGATCAGCAGGTCGCAGCCGGCGGCGCGGTTCTCCAGGTCTTCCAGGTCGCCGATCACCACCTCAGCGGCGGGGAAGCGTTCCAGCAGCACCGATTGGGTGGTGGTGACGGCGGCGGCGATCTCGCAGCCCATCTCGCTCAAGAAACTGCCCAGTTGCCACAGCAAGTCCGGCTCGGCGCCGAGCGCCACTTTCTTGCCGCCGAAATAGAAGTGGCCGTCGAGCATCGCGTCGACCAACTGGCTGCGCTGACGCCGGTACTTGGCCGGCACCTCGGTCAGGCTCACCTCGGCGAGGAAGGTCAGAAAGTCGTCGTTGGCGTCCAGCCCGGTGAGCTGGTCGAACAGGCGGTAAGGCACACCAGTCTTGGCTTGCAAGGCTTCCGCCGCCCAGCGCATTTGCTCGCCGAGGGCGATGGTGAT
>Ga0208566_1001046_pt1 | contig 16707 bp, 20 predicted proteins | sample PL_2010_150m_FD_184159 | JGI IMG/M metagenome (GOLD analysis project Ga0208566, IMG submission 184159) | Freshwater microbial communities from Powell Lake, British Columbia, Canada to study Microbial Dark Matter (Phase II) - PL_2010_150m... | ecosystem: Environmental > Aquatic > Freshwater >...
TCCTTTGGGGGATCAGGCTCGGAAATGAGGGTCGCCCGCCCAGGACCACCGCCACCAGCCAATGCGCCGCCTCATGGCCTGCCGTGCCGGGGAGGGTGAAGAGGCTATATGCCCACATCCCCATCCAGGCAGCGACGCACTGGCACAGGGCTACCGCCGCGAGTGCGGCCACGTCGGCGGCAGAGAGCATGTGCCAAACCTCGAGCATGAACGGAATTGTGACGCAAAACGTGGACGAGAAAGCGCCCCCACACCGAATTGGCGTGAGGGCGATTGTTGCGGTTACGGGAGTCGGATTGGGACTGCCCGGCGGCTGCAGGCGGCCAGTCGCAGGTATATCCGGGCGATGCTGCACCACTCTCTGGCGTGGAGGCGGTAGCCTTTGGCCAACTGCTCGGCGGCGGCGCGTCTGGCGGCGATGGCGTCCCGCAGATCGGCTTCAAAGGACATTGTCGCGCCCCTCGACTATGCAGCGGGCTTCGACGCGGAACAGAAGCGCATCCAACGTGTCGGCGAAGATCGGGCCGCCCTTGCCTTGGTAGAACAGTCTGGCCGGAACCTCGCCCTCAATCGCCTGGTAGAAGCCACCCTCGTTGAAGGGGCCGCTGACCGGGAGCCCGGTCGGTTCCAGTTTGAGAGTTTCCAGTGCTCCAACGGTTCCTCTGCGTAACCGGCAGGGGGCGGCTTTGATCGCGATACCCATGGTTTTACCTCCGAGAATCAAGCTCGCCCGCCCACCGACCCGGTGGCGCAGTCGGCGGCTTGTTGCACTAGAGTTGCGGTTGCGAGGCCTTGTAAAAGAAAAATCGGCCAGAGAGCAAAGCCCTCCAGCCGACATACCCATCAGATCACTCCTTTCTTTCATGTGGTGGAACCCACGCCGGATTGAGCAGCGTGGTTGCCAGCGAACCGCGACGAACAAGATCGCTCAACATGCGAAACTGCATCGACGCTATCCACCCCGGATGAAACGGACGTCCGCGCCAGATGACATAGGCGCGCTTGTCGATCACTTCCTCGGCGAGCTGCGCCATGGAAACGATCGGTTTCCCGAGCAGGAACTTCCGCAGCCGGGGCATCAGTGCATCCCGGCCGCAGCCCGGCGAACCGCCATCGGCACCATTGAAACGCCGCGATGCGAGGGCTCCTGGCGGCGCACCTTGATCTTGAACACCTTCCTGGCCTGAACGCTCTTCCACGCGTTGACCAGGAGTTCCGCCCGCGTCCTGCTCAGAGTGCGGTCCAGTTTGGCCTCGATCCTTACCACGTGAGCGACGGCATTGGGTGGAAGGTGCTTCAGGACCGCCACGACGATGCCGTCCTGTATCACGTCGCGGTCTACGGCTTTGCGGAGACACTCCGTGCGGTATGCCTGCAGCGCATACCGTGTGACGGTTTCGCCGAAACCGATTTTGGCGGCCACCTTGCGGAAGCCGAGTTTGCCGTCATCGCCGAAGGCGTGGATGACGGCCATTGCGTTACGAATTGAGTTCATGATGTGCTCCTTAGAAGTTGGGAACACCAGGCCGCAGCCCAGGTGTCCGGGGGATGCGGCTTTCGCCACGGTGAGTTGAACGGTGATGCCGTGCTTCGATGCAGTTGCCTTTGCGCACCACAATAAAAAGCACCGTGTCACCCGAAGGGCCACGGTGAAGGCTGTTTGGCAGCCGGGAGGAAACGTTACGGGGCGGGAATCACTGCGGCGCTGAAGTAGGACAGGTTGGCTTGTTGCGAGAGCGCCGCCATGAAGGCGAGATCCGTTTCCGCTTCGCATGCGCCGGCGGGAGCATCGAACTCCACGTTGAGGGTGCTGCCCTCGAAGATCAAATAGCCGATGAAAACTTCTCTCGATTCCTTCTCTGTGGGGGCAACTACGGTGCTGCTCATTTGCATTCTCCGTTTTGCGCGTGATGCCGAAGGTCGCGCGGGATTGGCTGACCCGATACCTGTTGAGCGGGATGCCCCGACTTCAATGGAGTTGTCCCTGCGCCACAAAGTAAAAACGCCGCAGCAAACCCAGAGGGTCCCTGCGGCGGTGCCTGCAATGCAGGCGGGTTTCAGAGCGGCCTGATCAGGCCACCTGTCGAAGATGTCTTCTGCGCCTCGGGAGCTTGTACCCGAAACGCTTCCACACTTCCCAATCAATGCCCAGCGGATTGCTCCGGCCGGTCTTGAGGTTCACGAACACCCCGTGATATTCGATCTGTCCATAGCGGAACATCTGCCACAGTAGATTCAGTGCCCACAGGCTTACGCCGCGATTGATGAACAACGACTGTTTTTCCAATGCCTCGGCGAGCGAACAGGATGGTGCATTGTCCGTATCGTCCGCATTGACGTCGATGATTTCCGGAAACAGATCCGCGACGTGTGGCAGCCGGTCAACATCGTTCTTCCGATGATTTGGATACACCATGCCGAGAACGGCCTGGCCATCATCCTCACGGTTGCCGATATCGAGCCAGTATGCCCCGCCCACCGACCGGCAATACGCCAGAATGGCAGCACGGCCCTTGCGGTTGTCGACACAGCCGATCACGATGTCATCGTTGCCCGAGGGGATGTGCCGCTTGCTCCCGCCACCGATCTTCTGCACCTCGGCCTTCCAGTTCGTACCCATCGTCATGTTAAGTCGATGGACCAAAACCGTGGCTTTGGGCATTCCGACATCAGAAGGAAAGAACATCTGCCTTCCAACATTCGCAACCGACACCAGATCGTCGTCCCACACTGTGACCGAGAGGCCACCGGGGTGGCCGAGCGACAGCATCGCGGTATGAAGCTGTGCCAGACCCGTGAGGATCTGGCTGCCCGTACCGCCGGCGCCGACCACAGAGACGTTCACCTGATGTTGCAGCAGCGCGGGGTTGGTCACGTGAATCATGATTCCTTCCCCTTCGCTGTTCCTGGCATCGGGAGAAACACCCCCAATGCGCACAACCGGAATTCGGCAGTCGGATGCGGCGTATCGAGATTCCCGATCACGCCCGCGATCTTCACTTCGCCGTCGTCCCTGTTGTCCGTCGCTGAAAAAAACGCCGGCAGCGTCCCATGCGAATGCACGTCCAGGACCAGATGCTCGCCCTCGGCGAGGACGGGCCGGTTGAAGTGAATATGGCCGGGTGCCGCGCTGATCTCGCCCAAAGCGCGCAAACGAATGTGTCCGGTCACCTCGTTCCAGGTAATCCATGCCGCATGCTCGTTGGGCAGCCTGTCCTTGGCCTGCCCGCAGAACTCTTCCATCAGGGCGCTCGGCACAGATCCGAAGATCAGGTCGATGCTTTCCTCGACGCGACCGTATGGCATCGCGACCAAGTATTGGCAAGCCAGCGGCATGCACAGGTACAGCCAGGCGCGCTTGAGTTCCAGCCACAGTCCGTCCGCCGTTGCCAGGAAACGATGGCCCGGTTCGGTGAGCGGTTCAAAGGTTCCGAACCTCGGCACCATGACGGTCGGCGTAGCAGCCTGCAGGGCGTTGTCGCGAGGGTCGTTGTTCACCTTCCACCGCCGATCTGCTTGCCGATGCCAAGGATCAGGTCGCCCAGCCGCACCGTGGTCTTCGACGGCGGGTTGTGCCTTTCCGTGATCAGGACACGCTCGGGAAACTCCTTGAACTGGCCCGCCAGCATGTCTTCCCAGAAGGCATAGCCGCCGCCCTTGTACATCACCAGCTTGGCAGGCGCGTGGATGTTGGAATGGGTGAAGAAGCTGTTGTAGAAGCTCTCTTCCCATGCCGCCGTCGTCTCCGCCGCCGCTGTGTTGGGCGTGGTGATGTTGCCGGTGCAGATGTGGCCGCCGGCCCAGGTGTTCAGAAAAGGCGAGCGGCACAGCACCGTTTCCGGCACCGGACGCGCATCGCCCTTGACGGCGAACACATACCACTCCCCGCCGACGACTGCGAACACCAGGCCGGGCAATGGAACCCTGCCGCTGACCTCGCCGTTGCCGATTTCCTTGCAATTGAACCAGAGGGTGCGATGCGCGGGCTTGGCCCACCACACCACATGGTCCGGTCCATGACACAGCACGTGTTCCGGGATGAACTCCGGTTTCGGCCGCGTACCAGGCGCCAGCGTGTACAACAACTCGCGCAGGCCTGCCTTCGTCGCCGGGCTGCCGGGTCCGAGGACCGGGCGCTTACCCAACATCTGGATGTCGTGGAGGCTGACGTAGCCCTCTCCGCCGCCAGATTCATACTGCAACAGGGCGCGTCTCAGGCTGAATGTGCGGCCTGCCACGTCCGTTTCGACTCTCGCGTTCATTTATGCTCCTTTGTCGGGAACGCTGACAAGCTCAACGAGCCGGTCAAGTTGTTTGATTAAATCCAGCGTCTGAGTGCGCGTTCTGAGCCAGCGCCGGAAACCGGCACCGTCGGTGGGAACGCTCTCGATGCCGGTCAGGTCGGTCATGCACTCGCACTGATTGAGCGATTCATCCAGGTCGTCAATGACGCGCGAAACCACATCGTCGTGGTCCCAGCGCAGCACCGCTGTGCAGACAGCCGATTCAAGGTCCGTGTCTTCCAAAGTGCCGGAAGAGATACCACGTTCGACGTATCGGGCAATCGGCAGCAAGGCCCCGGCGACTTCGGCAACTGTTCCTTCACCCTTGGCCAGATCGCGCAAACGCCGCGAACGAAACAGCTTCGGACTTGGATTCATCACCCATTGCGGGAAACCGCTGTCGAACCGCTTCGGAGAAAAAGCCAGGTCGATGTCCTCCTGCTCGGCACCGCCGTTCCTCACCTCGTCCTCCCACTCGTCCTGCTCGGAAAGGCCGTACCACAGGTGGCGTTCTGCCATGCAGCGCAGAAACGAGACTGTCAGGAGAGGAACCCCTGCCCGCCAGCCGCCCAGGTCGAGGCCATGAAGGACCGCTTGACCGAGCCCCGGACAGGCGGCTTCAATCGCGTCGATCTTTGGCCCGAGGGCACGCCACGAGTGCGGATTGGCAACAGTGTAGAAGAACCAGTGGCCGTCGTCCCGATACGCGTCATCCGCGTTGCGGTACATGGAATACCCCAGGATATCGTCCGACGAACAGGCGATGCCGAACTTGAAACCGAGGTGTTGCGGATCGCCACAGTGCTGTTCGAGCCAATTGGATGCGGCTTGCCGGACGAGCTTGTGGGCTTCTTCAGGGGCTGCCGTTTCCGGCAGATATCCCGCGTCCAGCCACAGCAGGGCAATCTGCGCCCACTTGGACCGATCGGCGACCTCCGCGAACTCCGGCACTACTGCGCCGAGGCTCGGTAGTGCTAAAGCATCAACGGCAGGGCGATGGAGGGCGGCAGCAGACGCGGTGCGTTTGCGTCGTCCTGTTTGCACCCTGTGAGTTGATTCAAGGCTTGATGCAGACATTTCATGTCCTCCGGGTCATGAGGGGGGATCGAAGACCCCCCCTCTGTTGGCTCGAAGTCGCCGTTGGCCTGTTTTGTCAGGATTTCACGTAGCGACTCCATTTGTTACGCCGCGCCTTTCGTCCCTACAGCTCTCCGGAACGAATAGACCATCTTGTTGCCCTTTACTTCCGGTCCCTCGACTTGCGCCGAAGTGAGATCGGGGTAGGTGGCTGCATAGACGTCCTTGACCTGCTCCGGGGTAAGCCCCGGGCCGGGATCAGGGAGTGCGACGCCGTTGAAGCTGAAGCTCCTCTTGACGCTTTCGACTTTCATCACGTGTCTCCTTAGCCGAACAGGTTGGGAATTTCAGCCGAAGGTGCGGCGGGGACCACGGCTGCCGCAGGTGCTGCGCCGGCTGTGCCGCTCTCGTCTTCCTCATCCTCGCCGCCGCCTTCCTCCGAACTGCCGGAGGGTGCGATGACGGACGCCGTGGTGTCGGGCTTGCCGCCAGCCTTTTTCAACGCCGTGGTGGCCTTGGTGCTGGATGCCGCCTTCGCTGCCTCAATCACGGCCGTGGTGGTTTCCAACTGTTCCGCCAGATCCGCGCGGGCCGCGTCGTACTTGCCGATGATCCCGGCAAATTGTTCGTCGAGTTCCGCCGCGGTTCCGGTCAGGGACAGGGGCGTGGAGAGTGCCGCGGCATCCTCGCCGGATTGCTGCGGCTTGGGCAGCACAGTGACACTGATCAGTTCGCCCTCGGCGGTAAGAACCAGCGTAAGCGACAGACAGCCTTTCAATAACGGTTGCATTATTTGGAAAAACATCTTTGTTTCCTTTCAGGTGAACGGGCGCCGGAGGCACCCGCGTAATGGGTGCGACCAAAGGGCGATCGCGTTGGGGTTGTCGGCGAGCCGACGTGTCAAATGCGCGGGAAGCGGCCTAAACCGCTCTCCGGCGTTCACTTCACTGCACGAAAGTGCGATTGGTTCTGTACCGCGCCATCCCATTGCATGTTCGCCGGCACGGTGCCCTGGTAGGCAAAACCGTCGACCTTCAACAGAGCGTCGATCAGATCCTTCTTGCTGCCGCCAAAAAGCTTGGTGAAATTGCTGCCGACGGCGGCCTTGAGGCCTGTCTGTTCCGCCACAACCTCGATTTCGCTCTTGGTGAGCAAGTCGAAGTATTCCTTGGAAAAGACCCAGTGCTTGCCCAGATCCACCTCCAGCCACCTCAGCAACTCCATCACGGTGTTGATGTCAACGTTCTTCATTGCCGACGGTGCGAGCGCAAACAGGAGCTTCTGACGAACTTCCTTGTCGGACGCCGTGACTTGCTGTGCAACCGTCCCGACATGAAACGTATCCGGCTTGGTGCCGTCGAGGCCACCATAGATTTCCAGCAGGCTGGACGCGTTGATGTGCTGGGTATTGCGGGTCACCGACAAGGCGATCAGCACCACCAGGCTCTTGCCCGGATCGGCCGCGAGTTCCGTGTGGAGAGATTCCCGCCACACTTTTTCACGGTATTCCTTGATGCGCTGGGAGTCCTGAACCTGCGGCGTGGATGCTGCCTTCGTCTTGCCCGGTGCTGCCGCCTTGCCCGTTGCCGCCTTGGCGTTTGCTGCGGGTTCCTTGGCTTGGTTCTCCGACTTGATGCGCGCCGCCACCTTCTTGGCGTTGCACCCCATGTCGAAGCAGTAACCCTCATAGACATTCCCGACTTTGCCGGGCACGCCCGACACCGCAGCGCCGAACTTCTCGCAGCCCTTGCAGGCTTTGGCTTGCTCCTCGCCGACGCCGGTGGCACCGTCCGCCACCAGTCTGATGATGGTTTCCTGCTCTCCCGGACGAACAATCTTCACGGTCGGCCAGGTTTCCTTCAGGGTTTCGACTTTCACGGCCAGCGCCGCTTCGGTCTTTTCCTGATAGCACGTTGCATTGGTGCAGAAACCCTCAGAGATCGATTCTGAAAACATCACGCGCTGATTGCCGCTGTTGTGATGACACCCCAAGCACTCCGCCTTGTCGAAAACGACGTTGGCAAGGGGCTGCGCGATCTGCTCCAGCATGGCCTTGAGTTGCGCCACGGTCGGCATCGCCGGCATGGCGAACAGCTTGCCGAGCACATCGTCCTGCTTGGGCTTGGTCACCGCCGCCAGAAGCTCGGCATGTCCCAGAAGGATCTTCTTCTCCGTCATGGCCGTCAGCACGGTGGGGGAACAGTTCATCAGCGCGAGGCGTTTGTCCAGTGTGTCCCGCTTCCAGCCGAGGCGGCGGGCCGTTTCACCCCGGTCGCCGTCACAGCGCGCGAGTATCTTGGACGCTTCCACGGCTTCGTCGGCGGGACCCATGCCGGCGCGCTGAACGTTTTCGGTGAGCGCCATTTCCGACGCCGTGGCATCGTCAACCTCACGATAGACCACTGGAATCTCATAATCCTCACCGTAGACGCTTCTTGCTGCACGCCAGCGGCGTTCGCCGGCGATGATCTCGAAGCGGTCATCCACGGGCCGGATGATGATCGGCTCCATCACACCTTGGGCCTTGACCGAGGCCTCTAGCTCCGCCATCTCGTCTGGATCGAATCTCGTTCGCGGGTTCTTGCCGGGCCAGATCAGGCCGACGCGAAGCGTAGGTTGCTGCGGTATTGCTGCTGCTGTTTGCATCATTTGCTCCTTGCTATGAATGCCGGACATGCATCCGGCGTTAGGAACGGCGGGTGAATTACCCGCCGCAATGAGCGTTCTTCCAACCTTGAATCCGGGTGGAGGAACTGGATGTCGCGCGAGGCGACGGCAAGCGGCGCGGTTGCGGCCGAATACCTTTGAGAACCGGGAGGCTTGCGCCGAACCTGGTGATTCCTTGGAGTTGGGATGTCGCAGGGCGATAAAAGGGATTTCGCCCGTGGCCGAAGCGCCAGATAAAGAAACAGGGAGCAGCCGCCAGAGGCGACCACTCCCTTACTGCTTTGCAAAATACAACGGCACAGGACCGTATTCGATACCGGCTGCGACCCAATCAAGTAAGCGTGCCGCTTCTGCCTCGCCGAAGGTTTGCCAGAGTGCAGCATCAACACCGTAGGCATTGGTCAGCCACACCCCGTCGTCGTCACGGATCAGCGTGTTCCCGTCCAGTTCCACCACCTCGTCGTGTTTCAGCAACGACAGAAGCTCGGCAGGCGTGGGGAGGCTGGAAATCCCGAAGCTGGTGGTTTTCATAGAATCAATCCCTTGTCCAGGGTCAGAATCACGACACTCACCGAGGCGCCTTTGAACTCGTTGTCGTAGATCGCCGAGTACTCGTGCTCCATGCCTTCCACAAGGATTTTCCCCTTGTTCGAGGCCGGCAGGATGCTCACCAGACGTCCCATCGGCGCCAGCAACGACGCGGCATGCCTGACGTGATCCACAGCTCTGCCGGAAGAAAATGGCGGATTCATGCAGATCTTGTTCACGGGACGCGGCGGTTGCCACCTCAGAAAATCCGTGCAGACGGTCGTATAGCCCTTGGCTTCCAGAATCTTCGCGTGGAGCTTGGAGACTTCCACGCAAATCGTCCGGTCCTGCGGCATGTGCTTTGCGATGCCGCCCTGCCCCGCTTCCGGTTCCACACAAAAATCGCCCTCCTTGATCCCTGCCTTTGCCACCACGATCTGGGCGAGTTTGTCGTTCGTTTCGTAGAACTGATGCGACACTTGCTCGGGGACCTTGCCGGTGCGCTGCAACTCGGCCAGTACCTCGGTGACGGGATACGGAAACTCCCAACCGGTCCTCGTGCCGTCCGGCGTGCCGCCGAGGTAGCGCAATGTATCCGCCGTGGCCGGCCCGATCGGGTCGTAGAACCAGATCCCGTGGCAGTCCTGCCGGATGTTGCCCTTCGCCAGCGCCGCGATCGTCGCAAAACTCACGAGATCGTAGTCCAGCACATGCTCCTTCGGCACCTTCGTGGGCTTCCGCCGGAACTCGCTTGGGATGGCCATCGGATTCTTGAACGCCAGAATCTGGTTGAGCCTCCACGCCAGCTCCGGCGCCACTTCAAGGTGTGCCGTGGCTTTCTTGTAAAGGCGCACCTTGAAGGCCCCGCCGTCGAACGAATGCCACTCGCCAAACCTGCCGCTCCTCACGATCCGCTCAAGATCCTGGTAGGTGCTGATCGAGGTCGGATCATCGCGTCCCATGAACCGAGAACACACGGCACGAAGGTCGTGAATGTAGTTACAACGGCTGTGGTTGATCGACCCGTAGCTCAACATCCAGTTAAGGATCATCCTTTTCGCGAAGCCTTCAGGCTGATTGGTGAGATGCACGTCACTCAACGCGCGGAACAGACCATCGACGCGGGCAGCAAAGAACTCCGCGCGCTTCGACAGCAGCACCTCCAGCGTGCTCTTGACGGTACCAGGGTCAAACGGCGGCGTCTTGTGGTTGCGGATGCCCTCGCTCCACTTGTTGCGCTCGTCGGCCGGCATCAACTCCAGCACATCGGTCAGGGCGATCGCCCGAGACCAAAATGACGCGTCGAGGGCGCGGACGGCGTGGCCTTCCTCGAACAGCTTGGTAGCCGAAAAGTGGCTGAAACTTTCCTCCACCCGCGCGCCCTCCATGAAATACCCGATCACCTCAGTCTCTCCGGCCACATAGCCCGCGATCCTGACGATATCGGCGCGCTTCTTGCGGTACTCGGCCACGAGCGCGTCGAGCGGGCCATAGATCGCCAGCGCGGTGCCCTCGTCTTCCAACAGCTCTGTTTCCTGCATGTTTCCCATAGGTTCAATGCCCTCCGGTTGCCCGGACGGCCCTCATGTTGTAGATGATGATGTCGCCCGCGGAATTGCGGGTTCAGGTGAGTTGCACCGAGACGGGGAAATAAAAAAGCCTGCCAAGGGAATGGTCCCCCGGCAGGCTTTCAGGAACGCCGAAGACCGGCGCCCTGTTGTTGCAATGGCGGCTAGATCAACACCGCTTCCTCGTCATTCCGGCGTGCTTTCGCCAGTATCTCCGACATGTCGGGGAAGTCCAGAAATTCCAGTTGTGCGCCCGAGGCCGTGGCTTTGTGAGCCCAAGCCTTGCGCGCCGCCCCTGGAAGATCCGCGTACCTCACCGCCCTGGCCAGCAGCGCATCCACATCCACGCCGAGGGTCAGCCCCTCGCGGTCCTTGAACGCCGTGCGCCGCAGCTTGTCGTCGTGATCGGCCCGCAGACCGTGAGAGAGCGTAATGAGCCCGTAATGCAAATACCACTTGTAGCCGTTCGTGATCCCGCCGACGATGCGGCCGTCCTGCCGTGTCGCCAGAATGTCCGGCAGTTCGAAGTCGAGAAACATGCAGAGCGATTCGGCATTGACCGTTAACCGTTGCGACGTTTCCAAGTCCCACGCCATGCGTCCGGCAGGAATTGTCTTCGTCGCCTTGATTTTCTTCAACCCAGGCAGGCAAGTTCCTTCCGTCAGCCCTTCCATGTAGACGTCGCGCAGGCCCGACCAATTGCTGATCGGCGCGCTGTCGTCCCAATCCTTCCCCACGAACAGGAACTTCGCAGGCGGTATCGGGGTGGGCTTTGCCGCTTTGATCTCGGGGATGTCATAACGCAAGCGCCCCGAATTTACGTCGTCATAGTCGTGCCAAGCAGCAAACATCGGCGCGAGACCGTTCAAAGACCACATTGCGTCGACTGCGACGATCATGTCGAGGGTCAGGGTGCGGAACATCGGCTTGACACCGGCGGCGCGTGCCCGATTTTCCTCGTCGTAGTCGAGTTGCAGCATGTAGCGGAAGATCTCGCGCACGCACACGGGCGAAAAAGTGTCGGGTTCGATGGCGATGAATCCTTCCATGATCGTTCTGCCAATCCAATGGCGACGCGTCCAATCATAGCGAATGTTGCGGATGAATTGATTGAGCCGATTCAGACCTTTGGCATACGCATAGCGTTCGTCATAGGCCACCATCGCTTCGAGGCTTTTGTCTTCCGCTTGCTGGCAAGCCCAGCATCCGAGCCGCTGGCCGCAGCCGCCCTTCTTCACCTTGCCCTCAAACAACGCGTCAGCGACCACCATGCAGCTTGTGCCTTCGGCGGCCGCATAGATACGCTTGAGTTCGGAGAAGTCGGAATAGCAGTCAATCTCCCCACTCGCCACACGTCCGATGTACTCGTATACGTCGTCCTCGCACCACCACGCGATCACCGACAACACCAGATCGCCGGAGGCGTTCCTTGCCGGACAAGTGCTGCTTTCCCGTCGGCTACGCATGGCAATTGCCCGCTTCTCACTTTCCTGGAACCGCAAACCTAGCAGGGTCACGGGCTCCTGGTGGGTGCCGATGCGGCGAAAGAGTTGATTGCGATAGATCACCTGAGGCGTGATCTTGAGGTCGGTCGAGCAATCAGTCGAAGTCCCGGCGTAGGAGGGGATGCCTCGCCCCGACAGCACCTTGACCTGCCACGTCGACAGCAGCGACGGTGTGACGATGTGAGTCTCAACCGTGAACCCGTGGCGTTGGCCGAACAACCGCATCTTCGCCATTTCGGCCCGGACATGATGCGTGACTTCCGGCGATTCCACCAGGGTGTCACTCGATGTCACGACCACCATAGGCCGAAAACCCAATTTCACGGCTTGCGCGGCTGCTGTCAGGGTGAGGTTTGTTACGAGCGATGAATCTTTTCCGCCGCTGAATCCCACGATTTGAGGAATGCCAGCCTCGAACAGCGATAGGATCGTGGCCAGCGCATCAGCCACAAGTCTATCGATCGACCAGCTAAACGACACTTCTTGTTGCAGAAAATCCAGTTGAACTCCCATAGTCTTCTCCGTGTTGATGCGACGCAACCGTGTCCTTGCGGGAACGGCAGGCCGCAAGGGTTGATGGTGTCGTCTGCCCGGAGGGCCGCGTCTGTTGCTACTTCAGACGGAGTTGGGGGGTGGGAGCAGTGATAAAAGCGCGGCCTGGCCAAATTGGCGGCCGTAGACGGCAAAACGGCCAGCATCCATAGGACGCTGGCCGTTCGGTTGGTGCCTGTTTGTCAGGCGTGTCTTTGACTTAGCAGCGAGTCGGTGGCACCGACGAGCAGCCTCCAGATTGCAACGGCAGGCGCAAAGTAACCACGCGGGGTTTCCTTCGCGCCCTTGACGAATCCTTCCACGAAGTCATTCATCGACCATCTCCTTGATTGCCTTGTAGCTCGAATAGACCGCCCACCATATGATGAAGGCCACGTCTGCGTACAGTATGATCTTTTCCACGACGTCCATCAAGTCGATGAATGCACTGTCACCGATGATCGGCCCCGCCCAACGCACCAGTATGCTGATGGCTCCGCCAAAGGCGAGCAGTGCAGCGAACATCGCGGTACCAACGGATAGATGCCCGACGAATTCCCCGAGGATCTTCAGCTTTTTCTTCATAATCAATTCTCCTTATAGTTGCGGAGATTCTGCCCATACGGGCGCGAGTCCCGCTGGTTATTGCGCCACCGCCCGACCGGACGGCAACTTTCTTGCAGCTTCGATGAGAGTTATCCGTCCGACGACACATAAAAACGGAAGGTGCCGCCAAATGGAAAATCCCGCCGGCGCAAAGCGCCAGCGGGATCGGTGTGGCTCGAATCTATCGTCCCCCTATGCCGAAACGGACGCGAGCTCGCGGCAGTTGCCGCCATCGGGCGCCGTCAGAACCGAATACTCCGCAAATTCCGCGTGGCTCATCGCGCCGAAGCCCAATTGTTCGGCCGAAGTTGCACCATTGACCAACCGGGTGTGACGGATGATCGTTCCGTTGCTGAGTTTCACGTCCGGCCTCACGATCTTGTCGACCGTATGCCGGGAGATGTAGGAACGGGCGATCGACAGCACGTTCCTGGCGCTGCCATCGGGCTTGAACCCGGCCTGGTTCAGCAGGTCATCGACCACATCGAGCGACCGCAAGGCGTGATCCAATGAAGCGTCCGGTGCGATCAGGGGAGTCACCAACCCTCGCGCCTCGTTGACCAATTCCATCAACGTGCAGTGCGAATCAAGGAACCCTTCTGTCGGCCGCACGATCTCGTTCAGGTCGTCGTAGTCCCAGATACCGACACCGGCGACTTGCTGAACGAACCTCCCGGCCACTTCCGAGTACTGCATGGCCCCGGAACGCGCGGTCTGCGTCGCATGCAATGCTGTTGAGAGGCGCGTAATCATATCGGCGGCATCCGCGGCGACGGCAGGGATCGCTGCTTCCCCCGCGTACTCCTCGGAGTCGAGCAGCCGGACGCAAACATCGTGCACCACGCCCACCGCTGGCGCGGCAATTATCGGCGTGGTGTTTTCAGAACCAGCAAGGAACGCCTTGGCCAGATCCACCAGTTCGCAAGCTTCCTTGCAACGCGCATGACCGTGGTGGTTTCCGATCAGGCCAACAGCGCCGGGGTGAAGCACATGCACGACCTGCTGGATAATGCTTTTTGCATCCATCATCACTTTGATTCTCCTTCGTGTTTAGAACACGAGCCGTACCGATCCCGTGGCGGGATTGGTGCAGCCCGCGTTGGGAAGCCCTCGCGCCAGATGGCGATTGGACGGTTCGGGTGATTCAGGTGAGTTCGCCGTCGGCGACCGGATAAAAGCGACGGGCGGCGCGGGGGTTGTCACAGATTAGCGTCTGGGACACATGGATTTATGTGCCGGCCCAGCCAGACAAGCTGGATTGGGGAGAGAGGGAGTAAAAGCCGCTTTAGTAACGGGGCCAGTTCGTCTGTATTAGTGGCATCGTCATGATACGATTGCGTCTCGTGGTAATTCAGTAGAGACGCCATGCTCGCACATCAGCAGACACGCACCTCGGCAACGGAACGCGCTTATCTCCGGCGGGCTGCGGATCTTCTTGGCCATGTCGCGGCCGCCGCCGGGATTGCCCAGCCCGGCCTCGTTACTGCGCAGGATGTCGCCACCTGGTTGCAAACTGGGTCGACCGGCTGGACAGCCGCAACTTTCAGGCAATACCGCAACGCTCTCGCCTTCCATTTTTCAGGACAAAGCGCCGAGGCCGAGCGCCTGATCCGCGGCACCCGCCACGCGTCCAACGGCTGCGTGAAACCGAAACAGGGGCACACCAGCTCGCGCAAGCGCAAGTACATCTCGGAGGCGCATGTGGTGAAGCTCCTGAGGGCGTTACGGGCCAACGGGCGATGGAGCGAACTGGCCGCCGACGTGTTCGAGGCGACGCTGGCCACCGGATTGCGTCCGGTTGAATGGAATTCAGCAAAGATCGAGGGCAGTGTGTTGATCGTTCGGAACGCGAAGGCGACCAACGGTCGGGGAACGGGCCTGGAGCGCCGCCTGACGCTTGATCCATCTCAGGTCGATATGGTTGGCCGGGTGCTCACCAAACTGCGCGCCCTGCCGACCGATACGCCCTGGCAAGTGAACATCCGGGTGGCCTTCTATGAAGTGAGGAAGTCCATTTGGGAGCGCATACCTTACGCGCTTTATACCGCGCGGCATCAGTTTTCGGCCAATGCCAAGGCGCGCTGCACACGTCGCGAGGTCGCCGACCTGATGGGGCATAAGGTCATCGATACGGCGGCCAAGCACTACGGCAAGCGCCGCTCGGCTTGGAAAACGCCGCCACCGGCGGTTGCGCTGGATAAGCCTGCGCGTCAGAACCCGTCAAGCTTCAGGCCGGAGATACCGGTGCAGAGAACTCTCATGGGGCACAAGGCACCAACATGAGTGATCGATACCCTAAATACATATCTCTTGGGCGCGATGTTCCCTACAAGACGTTAATACTCCCATGACAATCGGAACTCGCGTTCTTCGTTGCAGGCTGAAAGACAAGCACAGCAAGTTCCTTGCCGCGCAAGCGCGGGAAGTGAATCTGGTGTGGAACTACTGCAACGAACTGTCGGTGAAGGTGTTCGAGCGGGAGCATCGGTTCATCTCGGCCTACGAGATTGCCGCCTACAGCAGCATCTGGTCAGGCGCAATAGGCGGATCACCATGAACAGGATGCGCGCCCTCCTCCGCCTGCTCCTGGTGGTGCTTCCCTGGAACATGGCCCACGCCGCGGCCAATCCGGAGCAGCTCTTGCAGCAGTACTCGCCGGTCCTGCATCGTGAATATGTCGCCTTCGCCGCATACCACGTGCAGCTCAGGACCTACGCTACCAACCAGGGCTTTACGCTCCCGGTCGAAAACCTCGCCACGGTCGTCCATGAAATCATCCACATCGCGTCCGCCGCTCATCAGGGCTACTTGATCGACGGAATCTATTACGAACCGTACCTGCGACGGGATGCGTGGCCGACACTGGGCAATAAGGATATGGCGGCTTACATTCCAGACCGGGAGCGCGGCAATATCTACAACAGCTACGTCCTGAGCACCCCGCAGAACCACCTCGGCAACATCGTGGATGAAATCAACGCCTACGGGCATGTTGCGGCGTTTGTCTGCCGTTACGAGCCCGCTGCAGCCGGCAAGCAGACCACCAACCTGATGGGCTTCCTGCAACTGGAGGAAAGCTATCTGCGCACGCTCCGAACGAGGCAGCCGGCGGAATACCGGCGCCTGGTGGCCAACAAGGAAGCGCGCGGCGCTTTGCTGCTGGCCACTCAGCGCGCCTGGGACGCTCTACGGGCCTGTGGTGTGCCGGAGAATCAGATCCCGACCATCGAAGGGAATTTACTGTAGTGATGCTGGATGTCGTCGTCCATGCCCTACCCGCACGCGAAGTAGAGTGCATAGCCGGTGTTCACGGCGGCTGAATACATCAACTAACGGATTGGCGAGTCAACACGGACTTGCTGAGGATATGGAAAGATTCCGGACCCATATACCTCCAAAGCCATAGGTAGGATAGAACTCTAAAACGCTGCCTAAGCAAGCTACTGGCGAACTCGACATCGCGTTGGAGAACAATCCGTCACAGAAATATTCCTTTGTTCCAGAACCATTATTTTGTGGTGACGTAATTGACCCCGTGAAAGAACCACCGGAATATGTGCCGAAACCAAAGAGCCACATCGTCGCGGAATTAGGGGTTGAATGGCCATAGTTTGCGTTCATCCAAGCTGTACCTCCGCTGATACTTGCCCAGCTAAACGTGTAACAGGCGAGACCACTCGGCCCCGTAGCGCCCGTGGCACCCGTAGCTCCGGTCGCTCCCGTGGCTCCCGCGGCTCCCGTGGCTCCTGTGGCTCCCGCGACCCCCGTACTTGGCCTGAACTGACCGGATTGGCAAGTAAGGATAAGGGTTCGATCAAGGGTGATGGCGGTACCCTCGGCCGCCGACTGATTTGGATTGGTTCCGCTCGTGTTGACGGTGCAGGCATCCCCTACCGTCTTTATTGGCAATGTTGCGGTCGCCTGAATGATGACAGTCGGCGG
>Ga0208566_1001047_pt1 | contig 16694 bp, 16 predicted proteins | sample PL_2010_150m_FD_184159 | JGI IMG/M metagenome (GOLD analysis project Ga0208566, IMG submission 184159) | Freshwater microbial communities from Powell Lake, British Columbia, Canada to study Microbial Dark Matter (Phase II) - PL_2010_150m... | ecosystem: Environmental > Aquatic > Freshwater >...
TGGCGGAAGGCCGCGACATGGCTTCGGTGCTGTTTCCGGAGGCGATTCTCAAGGTATTTCTCACGGCGAGTGCCGAGGCGCGTGCCGAACGCCGGCATAAGCAGTTGATCGAAAAAGGGATCTCTGCTAATATCTTGACCCTTTTGCAGGACTTGCAGGAACGCGATGCGCGTGATGCCGCGCGCAGCGTCGCTCCCTTGCAAAAATGCGCGGATGCCGAGTTGCTTGATACGACCCGACTCACGGTCGACGAGGCAGTGCAGGCAGTGCTGGGTTGGTATGCATCTGTCCGGCGCCGCGCGTAATATGGATTCCGACATGCAAGCTTTGCTCACGGGAACCAAAGGTAATCCCCGGTACCGTTGCACGCGCCAGCGTGAATGGTGTTTATCAACTTACTGCCGCAGAGTTCAGAAACTGTCCTTTCCGACCGCGGCGCTTGGGTTCTAAATACATATGATGTCCACTGCTACTGCCACCGCCACTATTACCGAAACCATGCCTGGCATGGAAAGTTTCGCCGATCTTTTTGCCGAGAGCCTGTCACGCCAGGAAATGCGCGCCGGTGAGGTGATTACCGCGGAAGTCGTCCGCGTCGATCACAACCACGTGGTCGTCAATGCCGGCCTCAAGTCCGAAAGTTTCATCGCCGCCGAGGAGTTCAAGAACGAACGCGGCGAAATAGAAGTCAAGCCGGGCGATTACGTCATGGTTGCCATCGAGATGCTCGAGGACGGCTACGGCGAGACCCGGCTGTCCCGCGAAAAAGCCAAGCGTATCGCCGCCTGGAACGATCTCGACAAGGCGATGAACGAGGGCACCCTGGTCAAGGGCCTGATTACCGGCAAGGTCAAGGGCGGCCTGACCGTCATGATCAACGGCATCCGCGCCTTCCTGCCCGGTTCGCTGGTCGATATCCGTCCGGTCAAGGACACCACCCCGTTCGAAGGCAAGGAGTTCGAATTCAAGGTGATCAAGCTCGACCGCAAGCGCAACAACGTCGTCATGTCGCGACGCGCGGTGCTGGAAGCCAACCAGGGCGAAGAGCGCCAGTCGCTGCTGGAAAACCTCAAGGAAGGCACCATCGTCAAGGGCATCGTCAAGAACATCACCGACTACGGCGCCTTCGTCGATCTCGGCGGCATCGATGGCCTGCTGCATATCACCGACCTGGCCTGGCGCCGCGTGCGCCACCCTTCGGAAGTGCTCACCGTCGGCGACGAAGTCGAGGCCAAGATTCTCAAGTTCGACCAGGAAAAGAATCGCGTCTCCCTGGGCATGAAGCAACTCGGCGACGATCCGTGGGTGGGCATCGCCCGCCGCTACCCGGCCGGCACCCGCCTGTTCGGCAAAGTCACCAACCTCACCGACTACGGCGCCTTCGTCGAGGTCGAGCAGGGCATCGAGGGCCTGGTGCACGTTTCCGAGATGGACTGGACCAACAAGAACATCCATCCCTCCAAGGTCGTCCAGCTCGGCGACGAAGTCGAAGTGATGATCCTCGAAATCGACGAGGAGCGCCGCCGCATCTCCCTCGGTATGAAGCAGTGCCAGTCCAATCCGTGGGACGATTTCGCCATCAACCACAAGAAGGGCGACAAGGTCAGCGGCCAGATCAAGTCGATCACCGACTTCGGCATCTTCATCGGCCTGCCCGGGGGCATCGACGGGCTGGTGCACCTGTCCGACCTGTCCTGGTCCTCCAGTGGCGAAGAAGCCAAGCAGAACTTCAAGAAGGGCGACGAAGTCGAGGCGGTGGTGTTGTCCATCGACGTCGAAAAGGAGCGCATTTCGCTCGGCATCAAGCAGATGGATGGCGACCCCTTCACCAGCTTCGTGGCGAACCACGACAAGAACAGCATGGTCAAGGGCGCCGTCAAGAGCGTCGACGCGCGCGGCGCGGTGATCGATCTCGGCGGCGACGTCGAGGGCTATCTGCGGGCATCCGAAGCCACCCGCGAGCGCATCGAAGACTTGCGTACGCATTTCAAGGAAGGCGACGTCGTCGAAGCGATGATCATCAATGTGGATCGCAAGACGCGCGGCATCAATCTCTCGATCAAGGCCAAGGATCAGGCCGAGCAGAGCGAGGCGATGCAGAAACTGGCTTCCGAGAGTGGCTCCGCCTCGACTGGCACCACCAGCCTTGGTGCGCTGCTCAAAGCGAAGCTCAACAACCCGCAACCCTAAGCGCATTGAGTTGGATATGACCAAATCCGAGTTGATAGACCGATTGGCGGCGCGATTCCCGCAACTGGTGGCGAAGGATGCCGATTTCGCCGTGAAGATGATCCTCGATGCCATGGCTGCGGCGCTTTCGCGCGGCGACCGCATCGAGATTCGCGGCTTCGGCAGCTTTGCGCTGAATTACCGGCCGCCGCGCATCGGTCGCAACCCGAAGTCGGGCGAGAAAGTGCAGGTACCGGAGAAGCACGTACCGCATTTCAAGGCCGGCAAGGAATTGCGCGAGCGCGTCGATTTGAGTCATTGAGCGACTCTTGAACGCCGGTTGAGTGTTGCAGACGGGCGCTTGAAAGATCCGGGCGGTATTCGTTGCCAGCGCTGCGAATACCGCCCTTTTTCAGCATGGGGCTACTCGTAAATGCGTATCCTGATTTGGCTCTTGCGGGCGATCGTGTTTATCGGGTTGTTCGGTCTGGCCATCAAGAATAGCGGTCCGGTCGAGCTCCGCCTGTATTTCGATACGCTGTGGCAGGCGCCCCTGTCGCTGGTGGTGCTCGGCTGTTTTGCCGCCGGTGCATTGATCGGCGCTACCGTGGCCTTCGCCACCCTGGTACGGCAACGCCGCGAGATCGGCCGGCTGCACGGTCGCTTGAATGACCAGACCCGGCGCGGGTCGGGCCTTCACGGCTCGGTTTGAGATGGGCAGCGGCTTCGAAATCCAACTGTGGTGGCTGCTGGCGCTGCCTTTGTTCTTCGTCCTCGGCTGGATCGCGGCGCGCATCGACATCAAGCATCTGGTGCGTGAATCCCGCGCGCTACCGCGTTCCTATTTCAAGGGCCTCAACTTTCTGCTCAACGAGCAGCCCGACAAGGCCATCGAAGCGTTCCTCGAGGCGGCGCGGGTCGACCCGGAAACCATCGAACTGCATTTCGCCCTGGGCAGCCTGTTTCGTCGCCGCGGCGAAAGCGATCGCGCCATCCGTATCCACCAGAACCTGATCGAGCGCGACGGCTCGCAGAACCAGTTGACGGATGTGCAACGCCTGCAGGCGTTGGCGGAACTTGGCCAAGATTATTTAAAGGCAGGCCTGCTCGACCGCGCCGAGGAGGTGTTCCTCAAGCTCCGCGGCACGGCCCGCGACGAGGAGGCGTTGCGCTTCCTGCTGGAAATCTACCAGCAGGAAAAGGAGTGGCAACGGGCCATCGACATTGCCCATGACCTTCCCGAGCATGTCGGCCATCTTTGGCAGAAGGAGATTGCCAACTTCCATTGCGAACTGGCTTCGCTGGCGCTGCCGCGCGGCGACGTGGCGGAGGCGCGCCGGCAGCTCGACGCGGCGCTCGCCAGCAACCGCAAGTGCGTCCGTGCGACCCTGCTGACGGGGGAACTGGCGCTGGCCGAGGGCGATACGGCCGCGGCCATCGAGGCCTGGCAGCGGGTCGAACAGCAGAATCCGGTGTATCTGTCGCTGGTCGCCACCAAGCTGATCGAGGCCTTCCGTAAGGAGGGACGGGAGGAGCAGGGGATACAGTTGCTGCGCAGCTGGTTCGAGCAGCATCCCTCCCTCGACTTGCTCGACGCCGTGTTCGATTCCGAACTGCAGGGCGGCGGCGCCGAAGCGGCCTACCAACTGGTGCGCGACGAATTGCGCCGCAATCCGACGCTGCTGGGCCTGGACAAATTGCTCGAGGCGCAGATCATGGTGGCGCCGGCGGAGCGTCGCGCCGACCTGGAACTCATCAAGAACCTGGTCCACAACCACACCCGGCGCGTGGCCCGCTACCGTTGCGACAGTTGCGGTTTCAAGGCGCGGCAGTTTTACTGGCGCTGCCCCGCCTGCGGCGGTTGGGAGAGCTATCCGCCGAAGCGAACCGAGGAGTTCGATCTGACGCCATGATCCGCATCTTTGGAGTTATGACTTGAAAATCACCGTAATCGGCACCGGCTATGTAGGCCTGGTCGGCGGCGCCTGTCTCGCCGAAGTCGGCAACGAGGTGCTGTGCCTGGATGTCAGCGCCGAGAAGATCCGCCTGCTCAATGCAGGGGGCATGCCGATTCACGAACCGGGGCTGGCCGAGATGGTGGCCCATAACCGCAGCGCCGGCCGCCTGCGTTTCACCACCGACATCGCCAGCGCGGTGGCCTTCGGCAACATGCTGTTCATTGCCGTGGGAACTCCGCCGGACGAGGACGGCTCCGCCGATCTCCAGTATGTGCTGGCGGCTGCGCGCAGCATCGGCCAGCACATGAGCGGCTACAAGGTGGTGGTCGACAAGTCCACCGTTCCCGTCGGGACTGCCGACAAGGTCAATGCCGCGATCGCCGAGGTGTTGCGGGAACGCGGGGTGAACGTCGATTACAGCGTCGTCTCGAACCCCGAATTTCTCAAGGAGGGGGCGGCGGTCGAGGATTTCATGAAGCCCGACCGGATTATCGTCGGCGCCGATGATCCGCGCGCCATCGAGATGATGCGCCAACTCTATGCGCCGTTCCAGCGCAACCATCAGCGCCTGATCCTGATGGATGTGCGCTCGGCCGAACTGACCAAATATGCGGCCAACGCCATGTTGGCGACGCGCATTTCCTTCATGAACGAACTGGCCAATCTGGCCGAGAAGCTCGGCGCCGATATCGAACTGGTGCGCTCCGGCATCGGCTCGGATCCGCGCATCGGCTACGATTTCCTGTATTCCGGCTGCGGTTACGGCGGTTCCTGTTTTCCCAAGGACGTGCAGGCGCTGATCCGCACCGCCCACGAGGCCGGACAGAATCTGCAGATCCTCACTGCCGTCGAGTCGGCCAACGATGCGCAAAAGCGCATTCTGCCGGCGAAGATCGTCAAGAGTTTCGGCGAGGATCTTTCCGGCCGTCGATTCGCCTTGTGGGGCTTGGCGTTCAAGCCCAATACCGATGACATGCGCGAGGCGCCCAGCCGGGTACTGATCGACGAACTGCTGGGGCGCGGCGCCAGCCTGTGCGCCTATGATCCGGTGGCCATGCCTGAGGCCCAGCGCATCTACGGCACGCGCATCAGCTATGCAGACTATCCCCAGGCGGCCCTGGAGGGTGCCGATGCCCTGGTGATCGTCACCGAGTGGAAGGAATTCAGAAGCCCCGATTTCGCCGCGATCAAGGCGACCCTCGGCCAGCCGGTGATCTTCGATGGCCGCAATCTTTACGATCCGGCCCAGCTTCGGTCAACCGGCATCGAATACCATGCCATCGGCAGAAGGTGAAGACGCCGTGCTGATTCCCGATACCTCGCAAGCCCGCATTCTCATCGTCGGCGACGTCATGCTCGATCGCTACTGGTTCGGCGAGGTCAGCCGCATTTCTCCGGAGGCGCCGGTACCGGTGGTCAAGGTCGAACGAATCGAGGAGCGCCCTGGCGGGGCGGCCAACGTGGCGCGCAATGCCGCCGCGCTGGGTGCGCAGGTAATGCTGTTGTCGGTGGTCGGCGACGACGAGGCGGGACAGACCCTGGCCAGGCTGCTCGACGACGAAGGCATCGCCACCAGTTTGCACCGGGACGCGCAACTTTCAACCACGGTCAAGCTGCGCGTCATCGGCAGGCAGCAGCAACTGTTGCGCATCGATTTCGAAACCTGGCCGGCACACGAGGTACTCCGCGCCAAGCTGGCCGAATTCGAACAGCGCCTGGCGGACTGCGACGCGGTGATACTTTCCGACTACGGCAAGGGCGGCCTGGCGCACATCAGCGACATGATCCGGCTCGCCCGCGTCGCCGGCAAGCCGGTGTTGGTCGACCCCAAGGGCGAAGACTTTGCCCGCTATTCCGGGGCCACCTTGCTTACACCGAATCGCGCCGAGCTGTGCGCGGTGATCGGACGCTGGGCGAACGCCGCGGAGCTGACCGAAAGGGCTCAGCAACTGCGTACCCGCCTGGAACTGGACGCCCTGCTGGTGACCCGCTCCGAGGAAGGCATGACCTTGTTCAGCGCCGCCGGGATGTGCCACGAACCCGCCGTGGCGCGTGAAGTCTTCGACGTCAGCGGCGCCGGCGACACGGTGATCGCCACCCTGGCGGTGATGCTCGGCAGCGGCATCGACCTTGCCGGCGCGATGCGTTGCGCCAATCGCGCCGCCGGCATCGTGGTCGGCAAGTTCGGCACGGCAACCTGCACCCTGGTGGAATTGCAGGCAGAATGATGGCTGCACGGACAGGCTCTTAGGAAAACTCATGTACACCATCGTTACCGGAGCAGCCGGCTTTATCGGCGCCAATCTGGTCAAGGGATTGAACGCAACCGGCATCGACAATGTGATTGCCGTGGATGACCTGAGCAATGCCGACAAGTTCCGGAACCTGGTTGACTGCGAGTTGGCTGACTACCTCGACAAGCGGGAATTTCTCGATCTGGTCACGCAAGGTGATTTCGATGGCAGTGTCAGTGCCATCCTGCATCAAGGGGCTTGCTCGGACACCATGGAAGGCGACGGCCGCTACATGATGGACAACAACTATCGCTATTCGGCGACCCTGCTGGATTTTTGCCTGGATCAGGAAGTGCCGTTCCTCTATGCTTCCTCGGCGTCGGTATATGGCGGCGGCGGCGTGTTCCAGGAGTCCCGCGAGTTCGAGTTGCCGCTTAATGTCTACGGCTACTCCAAGTTCCTGTTTGACCAGCGGGTACGCCGGCGTCTGCTGGATGCCGCCTCTCCGGTCGCCGGTTTCCGCTACTTCAATGTCTACGGTCCGCGCGAACAGCACAAGGGGCGCATGGCTTCGGTGGCGTTCCATTGCTTCAACCAGTTCCAGAGCGAAGGGCGGGTCAAGTTGTTCGAAGGCTGCGACGGCTATGCCGACGGCGAGCAGCAACGCGACTTCGTGTTCATCGACGATGTGGTCAAGGTCAACCTATTCTTCCTGGAGCAGCAGCAGTCCGGGATATTCAACCTCGGTACCGGTCGGGCGCAGTCGTTCAACGCTGTCGCGCTTGCCACGGTCAACGCCTGTCGCGCCGCCCAGGGCGTTGCGGCCTCTTCGCTGGCCGAGCTGCGGGCCCAGGGGATGATCGAATATGTGGCCTTTCCCGAAGCGTTGAAAGGCAAGTACCAGAGTTTTACCCAGGCCGATTTGACCCTCCTGCGGGCGGCCGGCTACCGCGACGAATTCGCCACGGTGGAGCAGGGTGTAGCCGCGTACGTCAAGCACTTGTCGCATCATTGAATTTTCATCGAGGAGATACCATGAAGAAACTGCTGCTTGCACTGATTGCCTGTTTCGTCGCCGTACAGTTCGCATTCGCTGCGGTCAATATCAACACGGCGACCGAGGCGGAACTGGAGAAATTGAAGGGAATCGGCCCGGCGAAGGCCAAGGCGATCGTCGAGGACCGGAAGAAGAATGGCCCGTTCAAGACCGCCGAAGATCTCAAGCGCGTCAAGGGGATAGGCGACAAGAACTTTGCCGAGTTGAAGGGCGAAATCACGGTCGGTGGCCCGGCCGCAGCAGCAAAAGCGGATGCCAAGCCCGCCGCGGCACCCGCACCTGCCGCCAAACCCGCGGCAGCCGCCGAAGCAAAGAAGGACGACGCCAAGAAAGACGCGAGGAAGTAAGCGCCATCAAAGCGACGCGTTGACCACCGGGGGCTGAACATCAAGACGCTCGAAGATTTTGTCGGCAATACGCCCCTGGTGCGTCTGAAGCGCATTCCCGGGCCTTACAACGAGGCGCGCGGGAACATCATTCTGGCCAAGCTGGAGGGCAATAATCCGGCGGGGTCGGTCAAGGACCGGCCGGCGTTGGCGATGATCCTGCGGGCCGAGGCGCGCGGCGAGATCCGTCCGGGCGACACCCTGATCGAGGCCACCAGCGGGAACACCGGAATCGCCCTGGCGATGGCCGCCGCGATGCGCGGCTATCGCCTGATCCTGCTAATGCCGGAGAACCAGAGTGTCGAGCGGCGCCAGACCATGCGCGCCTTCGGCGCCGAATTGGTCCTGACCTCCCGCGCCGGTGGCATGGAGGGAGCCCGCGACCACGCCGAGAAACTGCGCGACGAAGGCCGCGGCATCATCCTGGACCAGTTCGCCAATCCGGATAACCCGCTCGCCCACTACCAGGGCACCGGTCCGGAGATCTGGCGTGATACCGAGGGCCGCATTACCCACTTCGTCAGCAGCATGGGCACCACCGGAACCATCATGGGCGTATCGCGCTATCTCAAGGAGCAGAACCCGGCGGTGCAGATCGTCGGTTGCCAGCCCGAGGAGGGTTCGCAAATCCCGGGCATCCGCAAGTGGCCGGAAGCCTACCTGCCAAAGATCTTCGAGCGTTCGCGCGTCGACCGGATCGAATCGGTCGGCCAGGCGGTCGCCGAGGACATGACGCGGCGCCTGGCGCGCGAAGAAGGCATTTTTGCCGGCATCTCCTCCGGGGGTGCACTGGCGGTGGCCTTGCGCGTTGCGGCGGAGGTCGACCATGCGGTCATCGTCAGCATCGTCTGCGACCGCGGCGATCGCTATCTGTCCACCGGAATCTTCCCGGCATGACGTCGACCCTGGTGTTCGACATCGAGACGATTCCCGATGTGGCCGGATTACGCGCCCTGCATCAGTTCGATGCAGTGCTCTCGGATGCCGAGGTGGCCGAATTCGCCTTCCAGAAGCAGCGCGCCAAGAGCGGCAATGACTTCCTGCCTTTGCATTTGCAACGCGTCGTGGTGATTTCCTATGTGTTGCGCGACAGCGAGAAGTTCCAGGTGCGCTCGCTGGCCGAGCCGGAATCCAACGAGGGGCAGATCATCCAGCGCTTTTTCGACGGTATCGAGAAATTCACCCCGCAACTGGTTTCCTGGAACGGCGGCGGTTTCGATCTGCCGGTGCTCCATTATCGCGGGTTGATCCACGGTGTGGTTGCGCCGCGCTATTGGGAGATGGGCGAAGGCGAATATCGGGACAGCCGCGACTTCAAGTGGAACAATTACATCAGCCGTTACCATGCACGTCATCTTGACCTGATGGACCTGCTGGCGCTGTACCAGCCGCGCGCCTCGGCACCGCTCGATCAACTCGCCAGGTTGATGGGACTGCCCGGCAAGCAGGGCATGGCCGGCGACGCCGTGTGGGGCGCCTGGCTGGAGGGCAGGGTCGGCGAGATCCGCGACTACTGCGAAACCGACGTGGTGAATACCTACCTGGTCTATCTGCGCTTCCAGAAGATGCGCGGCGTGCTGACCGCCACCGAGCACACCACGGAAATCACCTTCCTGCGCAGTCAGCTCGCCGCGCTGAACAAGCCGCACTGGCAAGCGTTTCTGGCCGAGTCGCCAGGCTGAGCGCCGAGCCGCGGTGAGCCTCGCGCAGAACATGGCTGGCTTTTCCAGCCTGGACTTGTCGCCGGCCCTGCTGAGCAACCTGGACAGCCTCGGCTATCACCTGATGACCACGATTCAGGCGCAAAGCCTGCCGGTGATCCTGGAACGGCGCGACCTGATCGCCCAGGCCAAGACCGGCAGCGGCAAGACGGCGGCCTTCGGCATCGGCATCCTGCACAAGCTCAATCCCAACCTGCTGGCGATCCAGGCCCTGGTGTTGTGCCCGACACGCGAACTGGCCGATCAGGTAGCCAAGGAACTGCGTCGCCTGGCCCGCTTCACCGACAACATCAAAGTATTGAGTCTGTGCGGCGGCGCCCCCATGGGACCGCAGATCAACTCGCTGGAGCACGGCGTGCACATCGTCGTTGGCACGCCGGGACGGATACGCGATCACCTGGGCAGAGGCAGCCTCGATCTGGCCCGCGTGCACACACTGGTGCTGGACGAAGCCGACCGCATGACCGACATGGGGTTTTATGAAGAGATCAGCGGCATCGTCAATGCCTGCCCGAGCCGCCGCCAGACCTTGCTGTTTTCCGCCACCTATCCCGACGACATCCGCCAGGCGACCGCGCCGTTCTTGACCCGGCCGGTCGAAGTCAAAGTGGCGGCCCAGCACGATGCCGGTCGCATCGAGCAGCGCTTTTACGCGGTGCCGGCCGAGGGCCGCAACGCCGCCGTGGCGCAGTTGTTGAACCACTTCCGGCCGGTGTCGGCGCTGGCCTTTTGCAACACCAAGATCCACTGCCGCGAGTTGGCCGCCGAATTGCGCGCGCAGGGCTTTTCGGCGCTGGCGCTGCATGGTGATCTGGAGCAGCGCGAGCGCGAGGAAATTCTGGTGCAGTTCGCCAGCCGCAGCTGCTCTGTGCTGGTCGCCACCGATGTGGCGGCGCGCGGGCTGGATATTCAGACCCTGGATGCGGTGATCAACGTGGATGTGTCGAAGGACACTGAGGTACACATCCACCGCATTGGTCGCACCGGCCGCGGGAAGGAACGCGGCTTGGCCTTGAGCCTGTGCGCGCCGAACGAGAAGAAATGGGTCAAGTTGATCGAAGCGTATCAGGGCGGGGCGGTCGACTGGTGCGATCTGGCCGGACTGGACGGCGCAGGGGGCGAGCCGTTGCAGGCGCCGATGGTGATCCTCTGCGTGATGGGAGGAAAGAAGGACAAGTTGCGGCCTGGCGATCTCCTGGGAGCGCTCACCGGCGAAGTCGGCTTGGCCAAGGAACAGATCGGCAAGATCAGCGTGTTTGAATTCGTGACTTATGTGGCACTGGATCGTCGAATTGCCGAGCATGCGGCGGCCCGCCTTGCCAGCGGCACGATCAAGGGCCGGAATTTCAAGATGCGCTTTTTGGGGTCGGCCGGCGATTGACCATGAGAAAGATTGGGAGGCGATTCTGATGCGAAATACGCTCTTGATTCCGGTTTTCTGCCTGATGCTGGTCGGTGCTTGTGCATCGGTTCCGCCACCGCCCACGGCTGCCGAGCTGCGACAGCAGGTGGTGGATACCGAGCGAGCCTTCGCCCGGACCATGGCGATGCGCGATCACGCCGGCTTCACGTCTTTCCTTGCCGAAGAGACCGTCTTCTTCTCTGGCCCGAAGCCATTGCGCGGCAAGCAACAGGTCAGCGACTGGTGGAAGCGCTACTACGAAAAAGCCGCAGCGCCGTTCTCCTGGGAACCCGAACAGGTGGAAGTATTGGATTCCGGCAAACTGGCGCTGAGCAGCGGTCCGGTGCGCGATCCGCAAGGCAAGCTGATCGCCACCTTCACTTCGATCTGGCGCCTGGAAGCGCCGGGCGTCTGGCGCATCGTTTTCGACAAGGGCAGCGAGGTTTGCGTCTGCCCGAAATAACGTCGCGGGTATTACTTGTCGACGACCACGCGGGTGGTAAAGACCACATTGGTGAATTCGCGATTCAGCGAGGCGCTGTGGTACTTGGGCTGTACCGGAGCGTCAGCATAGCTGATCGTGTTGCCGGTCTTCACCGCGACGGTCGGCGATACGACCCAGAGTTTCTTGCTGCCATCCTGGACCTCGATGTAGGTAAAACTCTTGGCTTCGACGGAGGAGAGCACCTTGCCTTTCTTGGTCGGAGCGTCGGACTTGCTCATGCCCGCCCCCATTCCGGTCGGATGATCGGGAGGTGAAGCCGGCGGATTGGCGTTGGCGACGATTGAAAGACTGAAAAGCGTAAGTACTGCGGCGAGCGTCTTCATGGTTGGCTTCCTATGGAATCAATATCGTGGAGTGACTCAGTGCTTCAAACAATGCTGACCGGTATCTTGCCGATCTTTGCCTGCCATTCCTTTGGCCCGGTCTGATGAACCGAAGTGCCTTTGGAATCGACTGCGACGGTGACCGGCATGTCCTTGACGTCGAATTCGTAGATCGCTTCCATCCCCAGATCGTCGAAGCCGACGACTTTCGACGCCTTGATCGCCTTGGCCACCAGATAGGCGGCGCCACCGACGGCCATCAGGTAGGCCGATTGGTGCTTCTTGATGGCCTCGATCGCCGCAGGCCCCCGTTCGGCCTTGCCGACCATCGAAATCAGGCCGGTCTGCGCCAGCATCATTTCAGTGAACTTGTCCATGCGGGTGGCGGTGGTCGGTCCGGCCGGTCCCATGACCTCGTCGCGCACCGGGTCGACCGGGCCGACGTAGTAGATGACGCGATTGGTGAAGTCCACCGGCAGTTTCTCGCCCTTGGCCAGCATGTCCTGAATGCGCTTGTGCGCGGCGTCGCGACCGGTCAGCATCTTGCCGTTGAGCAGCAGGGTCTGGCCCGGCGTCCACGCGGCAACCTGTTCCTTGGTCAGGGTGTCGAGATCGACGCGCGTCGAGGTCTTGGTGTTGGGCTGCCAGGTGACCTTGGGCCAGTCGTCCAGGCTCGGCACTTGCAGTTTGGCGGGCCCCGAGCCGTCCAGCTCGAAATGGATGTGACGCGTCGCGGCACAGTTGGGGATCAGGGCCACCGGCAGGTTGGCGGCATGGGTGGGGTAGTCGAGCACCTTGACGTCGAGCACCGTGGTGAGACCGCCGAGCCCTTGCGCGCCGATGCCCAGGGCATTGACCTTGTCATAGAGTTCGAGGCGCAGTTCTTCCGTACGCAGCAGTTTCTCGCCGCGCGCGGCCTTGGCCTTGAGTTGTTGAATGTTCACCGGCGCCATGATGGATTCTTTCGCCAGCAACATGGCCTTTTCCGGCGTGCCGCCGATGCCGACACCGAGTATGCCCGGCGGGCACCAGCCGGCGCCCATGGTGGGCACGGTCTTGAGTATCCATTCGACGAGATTGTCGGAAGGATTGAGCATGGCGAACTTGGCCTTGGCTTCCGAGCCGCCGCCTTTGGCGGCGCAGATGACTTCGAGATGGTCGCCGCGGACGATCTCGTAATGGACCACGGCGGGGGTGTTGTCCTTGGTGTTGCTGCGTTTGCCGGCGGGGTCGGCCAGCACCGAGGCGCGCAGGGGGTTGTCGGGGTTGGTGTAGGCACGTCGCACGCCCTCGTTTACCATCTCCTGCACCGAGAGTTTGGCATCCCATGTCACCTGCATGCCGACCTTGAGGAACACCAGGGCGATGCCGGTATCCTGGCAGATCGGGCGATGGCCTTCGGCCGACATGCGGCTGTTGGTGAGTATCTGTGCGATGGCGTCCTTGGCGGCGGCGGATTCCTCGCGCTGGTAGGCTTCGCCGAGCGCCTGGATATAGTCCAGAGGGTGGTAGTAGCTGATGTACTGAAACGCGTCGGCGATGCTCTGGATGAAATCTTCCTGGCGTATCGTGGTCATGGCGGGGTTCCCTGCAGAAGTAATGGGGCGTTCGGGTTAAAGCGAGTCAAGCAGAGCCTCTGGTGGCATTCTAACATTCGTGCTGCGCTGCGTCAGATGGCGGCGCTGTGCCTGCGTAAGACGGGTGTAAGATAGCCGCCGTTTAATGATGCATGTTTTCAGACAGGAGGAGATGCAAATGTCATCCGCGATTGAATCGGTACTGCAGGAGAATCGTGTTTTCCCGCCTTCCGCCGATACCGTCAGAACCGCCACGATCTCCGGCATGGCTGCTTACGAAGCGCTTTGCAAGGAGGCTGATCAGGATTATCCGGGTTACTGGGCGCGCCTGGCCCGCGAGCATGTGAGCTGGAATCAGCCTTTCACCCAGGCCCTGGATGAATCCAACCCGCCCTTCTTCAAGTGGTTTGCCGACGGCAAGCTGAACGTTTCCTATAACTGCCTGGACCGCAACGTCGCCGCAGGCCTGGGCGACAAGGTCGCCATCATCTTCGAGGCGGACGACGGCAAGGTCACCAAGGTGACCTACAAGGAACTGCTGGTGCGCACCACCAAGTTCGCCAACGCGCTCAAGGCCGCCGGCATCAAGAAGGGCGACCGCGTCATCATCTACATGCCGATGTCCGTCGAAGGCGTTGTAGCCATGCAGGCATGCGCCCGCATCGGCGCCATCCATTCGGTGGTGTTCGGTGGCTTTTCCGCCAAGAGCCTGCAGGAGCGCATCATGGACGCCGGAGCGGTGGCCGTGATCACCGCCGACGAGCAGTGCCGCGGGGGCAGGAACCTGCCGCTGAAACCGGCGGTCGACGAAGGCATCGCTTTGGGCGGCTGCGAGAGCATCCACAGCGTGATCGTATACCGGCGCACCGGCGGCGCCTGCAACATGGTGGCGGGGCGCGACAGATGGTGGCACGAGATTGCCGCGGATCAACCGGAGTCCTGCGAGCCGGAATGGGTCGATGCCGAACATCCCCTGTTCATCCTCTACACCTCGGGTTCCACCGGCAAGCCGAAAGGTGTCCAGCATTCCTCGGGCGGCTACCTGCTACAGGCCATCCTGACCATGAAATGGACCTTCGACATCAAGCCCTCGGATGTCTTCTGGTGCACCGCCGACATCGGCTGGGTCACCGGCCACACCTACATCACCTACGGCCCGCTGGCCTGCGGCGCCACCGTGATCGTCTTTGAAGGCGTGCCGACCTATCCCGACGCCGGCCGTTTCTGGAAGACCATTCAGGACCACAAGGTCAACATCTTCTACACCGCCCCGACGGCAATCCGCTCGCTAATCAAGGCGGGTGCGGATTTGCCGAAGAAATACGATCTTGGTTCGTTGCGCATTCTCGGCACGGTAGGCGAGCCGATCAACCCGGAAGCCTGGATGTGGTATTTCAACGTGGTCGGCGGCGGCCGCTGCCCGGTCGTGGATACCTGGTGGCAGACTGAGACCGGCAGCCACATGATTACCCCGCTGCCGGGCGCCACGCCTCTGGTGCCGGGCTCCTGCACCTTGCCATTCCCAGGCATCCAGGCCGCCATCGTGGATGAGACCGGCAACGATGTGGAATGGGGCAAGGGCGGCTTCCTGGTTATCAAGAAGCCCTGGCCAGCGATGATCCGCACCATCTGGGGCGACCCGGAACGCTACAAGAAATCCTATTATCCGGAGGATTTCCAGGGCCGCCTGTACCTCGCCGGCGACGGCGCGGTGCGCGATGCCAAGACCGGCTATTTCACCATCATGGGACGCATCGACGATGTACTGAATGTCTCCGGCCATCGCCTGGGCACCATGGAAATCGAGTCGGCGCTGGTGTCCAACCCGCTGGTGGCGGAAGCTGCCGTGGTCGGCCGGCCGGACGACATGACCGGAGAAGCGATCTGCGCTTTCGTGGTGCTGAAGACCGCCCGGCCCGAAGGCGAAGAGGCGAAGCGGATCGCCAACGAGTTGCGCAACTGGGTCGGCAAGGAAATCGGCCCGATCGCCAAACCCAAAGACATCCGATTCGGTGATAATCTGCCGAAGACCCGTTCCGGCAAGATCATGCGCCGCCTGTTGCGCGTGCTGGCCAAGGGAGAAGAGATCAGCCAGGATGTGTCGACACTGGAGAATCCGGCGATCCTGGAACAGCTTAAGACCAACGCCTGACGGCAGGATCTTGGAGGAGGAGGGGGAGGGCGCCTGAGGGCGCCCTTTTTTTGCCAGCATTTCTTTGACTGAGGAACCCGCATGGACGCCGCCTTTTCCAAGTTTGATTCATCCGGCATACCGGCAGCCCAATGCGATGCCTTTCAGTCCTTGGCCAGCCGTCGCGCGGTACGCGCCTTTTGCCGCGACATGCCGGTCGAGCGCCGGGTGGTCGAGCAGATACTTGAGTTGGCCGCCCGTGCGCCCAGCGGCACCAATACGCAGCCTTGGAAGCTGCGGGTGGTCGCCGGTGCCACGCGGGACAGGTTGTGTGGGCGCTTAATGCAGGCCCACGAAACCGACGAGGCGGATTGCGAGGAGGAATATCACTACTACCCGAGGCAATGGACCGAGCCGTACCTGTCGCGACGCATCCAGCTCGGCAAGGCCCTGTACGCGTTGGCCGGCGTGGCCAAGGGCGACCGCGCGGCGATGAAGCATCAGCTGGGCCGCAACTACCAGTTCTTCGGCGCACCGGTCGGCTTGTTGATCTGCATCGATCGCCAGCTGGAAGTCGGCAGCTGGCTCGATCTGGGCACATTCCTGATGGGGATCATGGTGGCTGCCCGGGGATTCGGTTTGCACACCTGTCCGCAGCAAGCATTCGCCAGATTCCATCGCCTGATCCGGGCAGAACTCGATATTCCACAGCACGAGTATGTCGTCTGCGGCATGGCGCTCGGCTACGAAGATGTCTCTGCGGAGGTCAACCGTCTGACCACGGTGCGCGAGCCGGTCGATACTTTCGCCACGTTTTTGTGGGATTGACCTTCCCTTGAGAGTTCAAGCTGAAAGCTGAACTCGCGGCGATCCCGGCGTGAAGAAAAGCCTGGTTACACCGGGCTGGTGAGGACTATCAAGAATCGATCCATAACGGGACCAGCCTTATTTGAGCTGTTCCAGCAACAGTCCGAGAATCTTTCTGGCGGTATCCGACTTATCTACGCCGCCCTCGCGGGTGAATACCTGCAAGGTGCTGGCGTCGGCATTGCCCTTGATGTAAATGCGGAACTGGGGCAATTTGCTCGGGTCCGGCTTGGCGGGACTCCAGAAAGCCAGCTTGGACAAGAAACTCTGGTCATCCTTCTTGCCGCTGTCGCTCTCCGGATCGACGTAGCGCACGAAATACATGCCCTGCGTGCGATCACGATCCTCCACGGTAAAGCCGACG
>Ga0208566_1001048_pt1 | contig 16690 bp, 15 predicted proteins | sample PL_2010_150m_FD_184159 | JGI IMG/M metagenome (GOLD analysis project Ga0208566, IMG submission 184159) | Freshwater microbial communities from Powell Lake, British Columbia, Canada to study Microbial Dark Matter (Phase II) - PL_2010_150m... | ecosystem: Environmental > Aquatic > Freshwater >...
ATCATTTTTAATATTTATTCCAACATAAGCCCCTGTCCCAGCGTTTACATTAGTAATAGTTTGGGTTACATCTGCAGTTGCAGTATTACCTATCTCCAATAAACTACCCGGCGCCGTCGTCCCGATGCCGACGTTGCCTGTATATTGTGCCAGTACCGTTTTACCGCTGGTGATAAGCGAACCATAAGTGCCGCCAGCTCCATCTGCCGTACCAAGCGACATAACATAATTTCCATAATTAGTATTGGATGTAGCCTGATAGTCAACCGCACTATTACCAGTATTAACAACGAGATACGGAGCATTAGGAAGAATACTGTTTCCAATCCAAAGGGCATTATCAATATCATTGCCAGTTACGCTAATATTCAGTTTAGCCTGCGGCCCCGTCGTCCCGATGCCGACGTTGCCGCCGAAGTATGATTTTGCCGAACCTGTGTAAATAGAATAATTATCGGTAGCACCAGACAGATTTTCTATATAAAGACCATAGAGATTGTTAACCGTTGCTCCAGTTAGCGTTGGTAGCCCCGCATAAATATCCGCAACACTCGTGACGGCTACTCCCGTGGTTACAGTTGGACGACTATTTATTCCATATAAAGCAACATTGGCGCCGCTAACAGTTGGAGTTGAGGATATTCCGGCAATTGCTCCGCCGGCGGCATTTGTATAAATTTGATTACTAACAATTCCTTGTGCGTTTGCCGTAGCAGTAGTTCCACTAGCTAAAATTTGCCCATTAGCAACATCAAGTTTTGCCCCCGGCCCCGTCGTCCCTATGCCGACGTTGCCTTCTCCTTGAATAACCATCAAAGCACTAGCATTATTTATTCCTCCAGCAAAAATTATATCTCTATAAACAGAAGTGTGTGTTCTTGCCTGAATTATTAAATGTCCTGCTTCTTGTGCAAAATCACCAACAGTGTCATCACTCACAAAAATATGCGCCCTGGCAGTCGCATCTTCTGATGCATCAACAAATGTTCCTCTAGAATATTGTATACCAATCATTCCATTAACATCTAACTTTGCCCCCGGACTCGCCGTCCCGATGCCGACGTTGCCGCCGTTTTTGATTATAAACCTATCGTCAGTATAAAAAGTTGGTAAACCAGAGTTCTGTGCAACGTGAAAATCAGCATTGGTCGTATCGGTTCCCACGCGCCAATTTGTATAACCACCTACGCCACGTTGAAATGTTAAAGAAGGGTCGCCCCCTGCTACAGATAACTTATCCCAAGGTGCCGTCGTCCCGATGCCGACGTTGCCACCTGATTTAAGTCGCATTATCTCAATCGAATTATCACCACTTGTATACGAGCCATTCCCAGCAAAAAATGCTAAATCTGCATTATGAGCTAATGTTGGATTCCCACCAGCGTTTTGATACCCGATTTCAACTATTTTTGCACCTACTGAATTCTGAACAACATCTCTCCAACCAGAAAACAGTATTTGATTACGCACCATCTCACTGCCAGCAGCACCGTCTGTCTTACCTTGGTTTTGTCCACCGATAACAAGTGAGGTAACTGGAACAACAGTAGAACTATTTGGAATTGCTAACTCTAAAGTTTGTCTTGGTCCCGTCGTCCCGATGCCGACGTTGCCGGTAGACCTGTAAACATTCCCTCCGCTCAAAGTCCAATAATTAAGTGAGGAAGCTAAAGTGGTTGAACCTGTAATGTAAGTTCCAACACGGGCGTCTGTGTAGTAAAGATTCGTCCCCTCGGCGACATTGGTGGTGATAAGTCCAAGAGAGGAGGTTGAGATATTGGCGATAGTATTCCAAGCGGTGGATTGAACTAAGAGTCCCGCCGTGAGAGGTGAAGAGGTGGAGATGGTGCCGCCGCCTGAACCTCCCGTAACTTCCGCCCAAGTGGAAGCCGTGCCGTTGGTTTTTAAATAATAGCCGTTGACCGGTGAAGCTCCGACTTGATAAGAAGGAAAGGTGGTGCCGGCGATATTTTTCGGTGTGAATAAATCAGTCAGCCAAGATGCGTTGGCGAGACCACTAATAAGTAAAACTATAATCGCTGAGATAATGACTGGAAGATATTTTTTCATATTACACCATATAATCGCAGAAAAGTGATTCGTTAGTTGAATCAAACGCTACGGTTAATGTTAAATTATTGCCCGTTAAAGTGTAATCTTCAGTGATATTCTGTCTGGCTCGGCTACGGTAAAGTTTGAAAGAATTAACGGGTGATGGCGAGTGGGTAATGGTAAAATTAAGATGGTCGCCGCTATCCACGGGAATTTCATCATGAATAAAATGCTGGAGCATGGAAATCGCCGAAAATCCTCCGCCTCCCACAGTCTTGCCTTTCAATTTTCTCAATTCGTCCAACGCTTCTGGGAGTCCGTTTATATCTTTGACCTGTAATCCATCTTCGCCCAAAAGCAAAATAGCATCTAAGATTTTAAAGCCCAGCTTAGGTAAATCTTGTTCTATTTGTTCAATAGTCGGGATAAGGGGTTTAACGGCTTCCTGAGCCAATTTTGACGCTTGCAGGGCTACCTCTGTTGGGTCTGCGTCCTTGCCGTCTTGTCCGTCCTTGCCGTCTGCTCCTTTGTCTCCGTCTTTGCCGTCTTTGCCGTCTTTTATTTGAGCCAACCTTGCGTCAATTTTACTGGTGAGAGAGTTTATGGTATCTTGAAATTTTTGCTCTAAAACTCCAATGGCTTTTTTAACCACTTCTAAAACCACGCCAAATTTGCTTTCAAAATCTTTTTTGGAGAGTGAGTCGCTCATTAAGGTGAGAAATTGTTTGAGTTTTTCTTGGGGCATAATTAGTTATTATAATCACTGCAATAAAATCTATGGCATTGCAGTAAACTATTATCCATTGCGCACGCTTGGCAATTATGTCTTGTTGGTTGCGTCCAATAATACCAAATCAATCCTCCCCAAAGAAGCATCCAAAAAGTTATAAATATTATTCCGATAGTTGTCCTTTTACCCATTTTGGTTCTTTAACTTCTCCTTGCTTAAATAATTCAACCCAGTTTTTTGTGTTATCTGATATGGTAGAAAGTTTTGCTTTCAAATCTTTGTTGACATACCAAGCATATCTACTTAACTGGTATAAATCCATTTTTTTGACTAACGCTTCTTGGTCTGATTCAGGCAATTGCTTAAATAATTTAATATCGGATGGAATATCCGCTTCTTTGATAAATTGGCTAACTCCGTCTGGTTTTATCACTCCTTGTTTTACCGCTTCTTGAAGTTTTTGGTTGGCTTCATCTTTTTTGCCCAAAAGATATAATGTCCTAATATCGGTTTTGGTTTGTGAATCAGCTCGTTGTTCTTTAGTCTGAACTCCTCCGCCAAAACGCAAATCATATAAGTTGCTTATTTCTGTTTGTAATGGTGTGCGGGTGATATATCCTGGCGCTGGAGTAATGCCAATAAAACTTTGGAGATAAGCACTCCAACTGCTACCTGTTTTAGCCCGTTGTTGCATATTCGTAATAGAAAAAGGAACAAATTGTTGGGCCTGATAATCAAATAAATCCTTAACCTGTTTAACAAGTGAATCATTCGGATTCCTGATTTCAGTTCCGTAATAATCTTTATTTTGCAACATGTCTATTATGGCTGATAATTCTGGATGAACTTTATTTAAAATTGTCTGCAATCCTTCTCTTTGATAAGCAAAAACATCTTTCATATAAGATGGCAATGTAATGCGTTCATCTGTCCCGTCTGTTTTTTTCTTACCGGTTTTCGGATAGTAATAATCTAATAGAGTTTGCGGTGCTGTGCCATTATACATATAATAAATAATTGCACCCCAAACTCCAGCTACATAAGGCAATGTCATCGTATAAGCCATTTTTGGTGTAATCCTGATATTTGCTCGGCCAGTTTTTGTTAAAAGTTGGATTGGTATTTTAGCAATATCTTTTGCTCCACCGCCCAATTCTCTTATAGTGCCTAAATTCCATCCCAATGAACGGGTCGCCGCCATACCCATATCTTTCAAAACTTTATTCCAAAATAAATTGTCATAAACAAGTTGACCCATACGATTATCAACACTGTCCCATAGCTCTTGCAAGCGAAGTGTAGTTTTATATTCGCTCCAATTTTCCTTTTCGGATTGTTTTAAAATTTCAGTCGCCGCATCGGCAAAGATACCCAATTTCTGTCGCGGAACTAATTCTTGCATTAAAGGTTTAGCCAATGTTTCAATGATCGCCCCAGGTGTTCTAACAAAAGCACCAACTAAATTACCTCCTCTTAATGCTTTCATAAAATTATCCGTAGCATTATTAAGATAAAACCTATCCATCTTAACCCGACCGCCAGCTTTTTCCAAAGCATCAACTAAAGCAGGCACTTCAGGATTTTTACTGAAATAATCTTTTAATAAGGCGTTGCCTCTGATAAGATTTTTCCATAAATAATATGGAGCTGAGATGGGAGAAGCAATGGTTTTAGCAATACTTGTTGGAGTAAACTTTTGAAGTTCTAACGCTCCTTTTGAAATCACCGCATCAGATGAAGTAAAAAGAGCATGAAAACCGCTCAATCCCAACTGAACTTGATTAAGAAAATTTCCACCCATCCGAAAGGCGTTATAAATTGGGTTATTCGTAAGGCCGGGACTTAAATAATTATTGACAATAGTCGCCGCTTGTTCGGGCATATACCAATCTCCCGCTTTTGCAAGGATATGTAATTCTTGTTCTCTACTCCCAAATACCATTGAAGGTTTAATATCTAGGATTGGTTTCGTTTCAGGATTAGAGGCAAGGAAACTTTCAAATGCTTTGTAAGTATTCGGAGCAACTTCTTTGAATCGTTCTGGTGTTTGTAGATATGCTTCAAACATTGCCGCGACTTTTTCTTCACCTTTGCGAACATATGTTTTGAAATAATTTGATACTTCTTTATTCTCATATTTCAAATCAACAAGTTTCCGTATCTCTTGTTTGAGAATCGGTTTGTTGATGAAGTCAGATTGGATATTGAATCTATCATCTAACTGGTGTCCTATTTCGTGTAGTAAGACAGGTTCAGGTGTCGCAAATCTTGTTTTAACTAGATTCTGTCCAGTAAGTGATTTCCCCATCAATCTTCCTCCTAATGCCTGTACTCGTTCGTGCGTAATTCCAAGTGAATCAGCAAGGTCATTCAATTTCGTCATCACCTGTTCGTCAAAGTATTCTTTGATTGTCGGTTTATAGAACTTTGTAGAGATATTGTCATTTACTTTAATCCAATTTGTCGGGACATCTCCACCCGGACGGACAAATTTGTTCAGTCCCTGTTGCTTAAACTTCGTCCACACATCATTCGCCATAAGGAATCTATCCATATCTGACACACGCGCCATAATTAATTCAACAGGATTATATGAGGATGGTTCAAGACCGAGTGCAACACCCTCCTTCGTTGTGGGGATAGTGCGTTGCTTCATATAACCTTTTGTTCCCTCAAACGGACGCTTACCAAAACCTTGCAATACTTGTGTGGCTTTTTCTGGGTCTTTCCAAATATGAGGAAAGTAGTTTTCAATATAAGCTTGAGTTCCTTTTATGTCTTGTATCTGTTTCCAACGAGTGTCTAAAGCTTCTCTCATTGTAGATGTAAATTGTTCAGCGTCTTTTATCGGTTTACCTTGCTCCAACTTATCTATAAAATCAAGTGATTGTTCTTTAGTATAGCGGTCAAAAATAGTTCGTGATTTTGCCAGCGTTTGATAAGTTGTTTCTTTAGTCCGAGCCATTCTGCCTAAACTTTCTCTTACAATTGAAGCCGTCTTTTGAGCCGCTTCTCCTCTTGTTGCCGGAGCTAAGGTCTTTTTGATTAAATCCCAAGTTTTCTGAACTCCTCCGATAATTCCTTTCGCCGCAGGTTTTATATCTTCGGAAATAAATTTATCTATGCCCGGGTTAATCCCGATATTCATTTCTATAATTGGACTCTTTATTGGTTCAGGAACTATCGGTTTAACCTCTGCTCCTTTAGTGGCTTGGTTGTAGAAATTGTCATATCCAAAAGATTTTCCTATCTTTTTACTTTCTTGAGAAAAGTATTTATCAATTTCTTTTAAGGGTATTTCTGTTCCGTTTATTTTTATTGCTTCTTCAGGGTTTGATATTCTTAATCCTAATTTTTTAATTTCAGTAGGAGTTCCTTTGCTAATTTCATATTTATTGTTTATTGCTTTATCTATCACATTCCAAAACTTCTCCTCGCTTCCAGTTTTTTGTGCTAATTCTACTAAAGGTTGCAATTCTTTAGGTATTGCTTCTTGGGCGAAGGGTTGGGGAGTTTTTGTTTCCGAAACAATAGGTTGTTCAATCTTTTTCCAACTGCCTTCTTTTACTAATGTCCTGACAGTCGCTCGTGCCATACCAGCAAAATCAGTTCCCTCGGCGTCAGTAAATTTTAAAGTATTGCCGATTATTTCTTTTATCGTAACCTTACCCATCATATTTGTTTTTCCCTGTGGATCTAAAACATCGCCCACTTTAAATTCATCTTTTGCAGAAAGTTTAAGGGGTTTAGGTTTAACCATTTCTGTAAAAAGAGGTTTCAGTTTTCCTTCTACATTGATAGGAATTTTTACTTCGGGTGTGACTTCTCCTTGAACTGGTATTTTATAAGTTTCCTCTATCCCGCCCTTAATATATGCTTTGGCTGATTCCGCCGCCTTGCTTCCTAAATGAAACAAACCAAGAATTGAAAGGTCTTTCACCGCTTGGACTGCCCGTGTTTCAATATCTGATTCTCTTGGCAAAGATGCCTGTCCAACACCCATAAACCCAACCACAGCCCCCACAGGGCCTGCTAGGCCTGCTCCCGCCGCGCCTCCGGCGATAATAGGCGCCGCCGAACCACCCACCTGAAAACCTTTCATTAAATTACCTTCTTGCGGGGCGATATATTTATCTAAAACTTTTTGAACTTCTATCCGTGTTCCCTCCCTGTCAGTTTTGGGAACAAAATTATTGATTATAATATCAGTAACTGAATCGGAAATACCCCTTGCCGTTCCTAAAAGTGCTTGACCAATTCCCTCCGGTTTAACTAATTCTCTGCCAACAGTTTGCGCCGCTTTAGGAAGACCGGTTAAAGTATCTGATAATAAAGAGGGAGTTCTTAATTCTTGAGGCGTCGCACTTGGCACAGCCATTCCAGCCACGGCATTATAAACTTCACCGCCAACTTTTGCCGCGGCCGCGGGTAAGCCTTTTATCACATCCCAAAAACCTACTTTCGGTGTAATCGGTGTCGGGACTTTTTGTTCAGTCGGTTGATTTGAAATAGTTGAAAAATCCAATGGTTTTAAAAGACCGCCAGATTTTTGAGTGGTTTTTTGAGTAGTGGATTGAGTTGGAAATAAAGCAGTTAACATTTATCCAAAAGTTATTGTTGAACCTTTTTTCATAGCTTCTATAAAAGTATCTAATATTCCTGGGTCTTCGCCTTGTGATTTTATCGCTTGTCTGATTTCATCTAATGTATGATTGCCCTGAAACGCCTGCCAAATAATATCCACATCGTTAGCGTGAACTCCAGCGTTTAAAATAGTGTCCCTGACTCCTTTAGTCAAATCACCAGTAGATGTTACGGCGTTCACAGGCAATCCTGTTTCTTGAAGATGGGTTATGAGAGCATTAGTGTCATTGCCGACATCACCGATATTTTTGATTTCTCCAGTCGTTAGATTTTTCTGAACTGATTTTCCATTTAAAACATAGGGGTCGCTCCATTTTTGGCTAACTGCTCCCACCGGCCCTCTCACCTTATCCTGATAAATCTTGGAATTTTTGGTTATCTTGGCATTGGCTTGGTCAAGAGTATCAGACATCGTAATCCCCGCATCGGGATAAGTTTGCATTTGATTTAAAAGAGTGGAGTTTAAATCTTTCTCGTTGGCCACTTGGACAGCTAAGGCGTTTTGTTGGTCTTGCAAATAAAGTTTCATGGCATCGCTTCTGATAGTTTCTTGCTTAGTCAGTTGCCCTTGGACGAGTGCTATCATTTTGGCTTCGGCGTTTAGGTGGTCGGTAATATCGGCGTATTTAAGGTCAACGCTTCTGTTGGCGGCATTAACCGCGTCATTATATTGATTGGTCAGACCCAACGCTTGAGCTTGCAGTAAACCAACTTCGGACGCTAAAGAGTTTTTTTGCGCCAAATACATTTTATAATTCTGGGCTTGAGAACCTTGCAATCTGGAGAGAGTCGTTTGTGTTCCTTCAAGTGATTGATTTTGTTGCTGATAACTGGCGTCCAAGGCTGTTGATTCGGCCGTCTTGGTGAGAATTTGATTTTGCACGGTCGTCAATGCTTCTTTTTTAGCTTGAACGCCTTGAGCTTCATCAGCGGCGGCCTGAGCCGCCCCTCTGCCTCCCGATGTTCCCAAGTCGGTCATATATTGAGCCATTAAGCTGTCCAATGATGTTTTTGTGCTTGTATCGGGAGGTGTCAATAAGTCTATGTATTTTTGCAGTCCTTGAGCGGTCGCGTTGGCGCTGGCGATGGTCTTGTCGGCTGCGCTGGTATTGCCGGTATTGACTCCCGATAAATCATAAGAATTGACATTTGAAAGACTTTGAGCCGTGATATTGGGATTGGAAGATGGCGGAGCAACTATGGAAGTCGGATTAATGCCCAAAGCAACTGCTTGGTCTGAAGTGATATTGCTGACTATGCCCGCTTGATTTGAGGTGCCGAACTTTTTAAGATAACTGGCGGCTGTTTCCCAACCTCCGTTGGGGCCGACAGTAAAAACATTAGGGCTGTCCCCGACTCTCACCGCTCCATAAATGCCTTTTGCCTGTAAAGAATCGGGCGCTGGAATAAGGTCTGGGGCGATTAATTTAACACCGGCCAAAGTTCCCTCGGGAGCGTTTGAAGTCGTCACCTTGCCAGGCACCAAAGCCGCCAAAGTGCCAGTTAAAGGCAATCCACCGCCGGTGAAAACACTTCCCGAAGAAGTTAAAACATTACCGCTTGTGTCTAAACTGACTGTTTGTCCAGTCGGTAAAGTCGCCGTGCCACTTGTTCCTGCGGGCGTGCTTGGTGTCCAAGTAGCATTGTATCCTGACGCTGTTGGTGATAATTGACTTGGATTTTGACCTGCCGCAAAATCAGCTGCGGTATAATTTAAACTTCCGTAAGTTGCCATAATATTTATTTTAGTTTTTTAGTTTTAATTGCTCCAATCTTTATGGGTTTTTCTGGTTTTTCTTTCGCCTCCAAAACAGCAATCTTTTCATCAATGGTCTGAACGTTTTGGTATTTTGTAGAAATAGTAAAATCTGCCCAATCTTCCAATACTTTATTGTAGATTGGTTGCATATCCGTTACGTTGAAAATCTTTTTGAGTAATATCTCTTTTTTTATATCCATATTTATGCTCCATAACCATCTAAGCGGGTGGTTACTTCGTATTTATTAGCTTTGATATAAACATTTCTTATTCTGACGATATCTACACCACCAGTATAATGAACATATACTTGAATTAAATCTCCACGAGCAACAGCGATATTTTCTGAATAAGTCGCATAGGTACTATTATTTTTAGTCCGTTCCGTTCCAACAGCTGAACCATTTTTATAGATTCTTCCGTAAGCCGTGCCTCCACCATTACCTGGGTCAGTCAATGCTAAATCAAAATCAACCGTTATAGTCCCACTGTCTCTTATATAAAATTCCCGCACTTTAAAATAATTAGTTTGGTTAACTTGAACTTCTGTTAATCCGCTGGCTAAAACATAAGTTCCGGCGGCTTTAACATTATCTGTATTTCCTAAAATAGTTAAACTCGTTCCATCCCAAGTTAAATATTGAGTTGTCGACCCAATAGAAAACTTATAAGCCGCACCAGAATATCCAAGAAAGAATCCAGTTCCCGAAACGTAATCTGTCTGTCCTCCCCTAATGTGACCAGTAACACCAACATTTATTCCTGTCGCCTCTACCGCCAAAGCATCGGTCGCCCCCAAGTAGGTTCCACTCGCTAAATATCCAGCATCAGCGTTAATTGTTCCTGTGGCGGTTATATTAGTAAAGGTCGCCGCTCCAGTATTATAAAGCCTGACTGGTGCTGTTGCCTTGTTAGCGACATTCGCCCCTAACCATAAGTTCCCCGTTGTATCAATGTGAGCCGAGTTAGTTGTCGTCGTGTCGGGAATGTTTAAAGAACCAACATTAACCGTCCCGCTAAAAGTTCCGCTCGCGCCCGTAATATCTCCCCTAAAGTTTCCGTCATTAGCTTCAATGTTTCCATTTGAGTCCAATCTCCAGCCAGCGTTTCCTGCGCTAAAATTAGGAGAGGTTAACGTTCCTCCGTTTAGAATTGTTCCTGAAGGAGCTGAAACAACGTTAGAATTGGAAACAGCCACCGCGCCTGTATTTGTTTGCGGGTCTGATGCGGTTTGAGCAACAGCAATAGATATTGGATAATAATTAACTTGTGGGGTGTCAGTTTGGTTCATTGTAAAGTAATTGATTGAAACGAAGGCGAGGTTGTGGTGCCTGTTAGAGAAATTCTTAATTGTAATAATTCGCACTTTGGGATAGCCGTATTATTAAAGATATTGGCAAACCACGACAGAATTGAACCGATGGCTGATTGCGGATAAGTATTCAAGGTGGTAAAGGAGTCAGTCAAGTTATTTCTGTATTCAATTTTAATCCCTTCATTAGCGGCCAATGTTTTGACTAAAGAAAATTCCACATCGGAAAATTTAAAAAGGTTATTATGATTACCTATTCGGTAAAGCGGAGTGACAAAAGAACCCCCGTAAGAAGTCGTAAAAGCCGAAGCGTTGGTTAAATCAATCCCGTAGGTGGTATCGTCCCGCCAGCCCGCCAACAAAGTATTTTTGGTTATCGGCAACAGAGCGGAGACTTTTAAGATTTTAGTCGTTCCGTCATTTCCCGTTACGCCGTAGTTTGAAATTTGATGCTCTAAGTTCAAAATGTTCCCTTTGCCGGTTTGAAGAAGCGACCAGATCCCCATTCCATCCACGCCCAGTTCATTATTCCCTATGCTGAAGAAAATCCTGTTTTTATAGTTACAAATCCCTCCGGGGTAAAATTCCAAATACTTCGTTCCCGTTAAATTACAAACTGAAATCGGTATCTGGCCAATTACATAAGCATTCACCCCATCGCATCTGTAAATCGTTCCTGAAATTCCGGCTAAAACCACCAATGAATTGCCGACATTGCGCATAGCGTGTATCCCATAATCGTCAAAACAAATAGGTTGCCCGTGCTGTGATGAAGTCCCGTCCCAAGTAAACATATCAGCTGAACGGACATCGGTTACTGCTGTGCCTTGCCAAGTGCCCATCATCAAGTTATTGCCTAATTCTTCCAAGCATTTAATTCTATAACCAGTGGGGAGAGAAGTCAGAGCTTGAGATGTCCAAGTAAAGGTCGCTCCGGTTCCAGGCGCGAAAGTTTGCCCAACATTTTCGGCTAAGGTAAAAACATACTTCCCCGCTCCGCCGTAAAGTTTAGTGTCCAGTTTTGAAACAATCATCGGGTGCCATAAGACATCCGAGTCAATCGCCTGCCAGCCGTTTGTCCAATTAGCGTTGGTGATTCCCGTTGCCGAGCCATCTCCGCAAACATCAAGGTAGGCATCGCGGGCCACGATTAAATAATTCTTCCAAATAGCCAATCCATTGCCGTGTCCACCTGCCGTGAAGCCAGTCATTAAAGCCCAAGTCGCCCCATTGTCGGCTGATTTATAAACCTTACCCCCATTATCTAAAGCGTAAACTTCGGCGGTGGTAACAGGGTGCCTGACAAACCAGTTAATCTGACCGGTAACCGTAGTGGAGGACTTTTTAACTAATATATTATTTAAAGAAACTATCCCCGGGATAGTAAAGATGTCCAAGTTTCGGCAATCCTGAAAACCAACTAAGGGGCTTTGGGAAACACCTTGCGATGGCGCAAGAATGGTAAAATCTTTTTTCATCTGAAAGGAGTACTTCTTGTTGTTATTTTATTTCTGTTAACCTTTAAAAATGAATGCGTGCCGCTCTGTGTTCCGGTGGAAACAAGCGAGTTGTCCGTTCCGTCATAAGTATCCCAAGAAGAAAGTTGAAATGTAGAAGAACTATATCCCTTGCGGACAACATAATACTCAATATTTGAGGTAAAGCCAGTCGGTAAAGCTCCGGTAGTTGAAAGAATAATCGCGTCCCCGATAGATAAATCGTGGTCAGTGCAAGTAAAGACCGCCGGGTCGGCGATAGTGACGGTAAATGTTTGATAATAATATCTCATAAGTTTTTAATTTTTAAAAAATATAATATCCAATGTGGCCAACCTCTCTTTGCGGGTCGCACCAAACACTAAAACCCGCTTTTCTGGCTTGATAACAAAAATACCAATCTTCTCCTTGCAGTGTCAAACCGCATTTATGGGTTTTCATTTTAAACCACGGCTGGGGGATTTTTAAGAAAATATCCGTCTTTATCAGCATTATGCCCGTTCCCACAGCTTTGCATTCAAACAACTCTTTACTCTCTTTGCCTTTAAGGGTGATGATGTGGGTTTTGTCCAGTCTCTGAACCGTGCCCTTGTCTACTTTAAATCTGGGATGATAGGCCACGCCGACAATATCTTTTTGGTGAGCGAGCAACTTGTCCAATAAGTCGGGTTCAAAATTCATATCGTCGTCTATAAAGAGCAGGTAGTCGTATTTGTCCCTGACAGCTTGGGCGGCTAAGACATTTCTGTTTTCGCTGATGGTAAAACCCCGTGTCGCGATATTCAACCCTAAATCATGAGGCGATTTATTGACTATGCCGAAGATTGACTCTAAGGTCTGGGTTTTAATTTGCCGATTGCACGCTATCCCCAATAGAATTTTTGCCATATAAAGTTTCTCCTAAATGTTTAATTCCCAATGAAGGGTCGCACCATATCTCATATCCAAACTCCCTGGCGTTTTCGCAGAAACAATAGGAGTCGCCAACGAGTGTCTTGCCTATGCCGTCAACTCGGGTTTCAAACCACGGCCCTCGTATCTTTTTGAAAATCTCGGTCTTGCAAAGTAGAAGTCCCGCGCCCGTGCCATTAACCCTAAAGAGTTCTGTTTTAATTTCCCCCTCCAATTCAACCACCGGTATCAGAGGTTCGTGTTTCATAAAGTAAAGCCCGCCGATAATATCTTTGTTTCTTTCAATCAAGGTTGTTAGGGTTTCGGGCGGGAAAACCATATCGTCGTCTACGAAGAAGATGTAATCGCAATTCTCGTTCAAGGAGCGGACTATACCGTAATTTCGTTTCTCGCTGGGCGTATAGCCTTCTTCGGCTAAAATAACTAAAAACTCATAAGGTGAAACCGCAATCATATCCATTAACGATTTCACGGTTTTTGGCCGAATTGGTTTATTGGCGGGGATTAGGAGACAAATTTTCATATCAGAGCGTTCGTGTCACAAGCACAAACGCTCTGGATGAAAACTAAGCCGTAATATAGATGTCGTAAAGCATCGTTACCAGATTGGTCGGGATATTAAATCCATAATCAATCTGGGAAACCACGCCAATGCCTGAAACCGGGCCGTAAGTTGATACGCCCGATGCCGGGTCTTGAGTAATCACAACCTGCCCATAGGTGGATTTTAAGATACCTATTTGGTAGATATTTTTCACGCCGCCAGCCAGATGACCGGAAGTCAGAGAATTGGACACATAATGTTCAACTCCCATATAATTGAAACCCACATCCACGCCATTTTTCAAAGCGGTATCAGCTGTGTTCACGCCATTATTCTGGGCGTATTTTTCCAATAACTCAAAACGTTCAGGATCCCATACTATAAACAAACCGTTGCGGCCCATTAACGATTGGCCGTTGGCTTTGCGGATAACTCGTTTTAATCCGCGAATTAAATCGCCGATATTGGTAATATCAACGGTAATCGCTCCGGTGGAACCGGAAGTAATCACGCCGTTGGTCAGACCAAGATTGGTGGCGTTAGACGCCAAATCAGTCAACCACGCGCTTTCAACCGCTTCATTGAGCTGTTTGCCCTGCAAATCAGCTAAATCCATTTGGCGGAGCAATGTGCATTGAGCCGCGTCAGCCCGATTGATAAACATCGGGGCGATTTTTCCCGTGGTGATTGTTAAGGTATCGTTCGTCAGAGCAAAAGCTCCGAAGCCGTAGGAACAGCCGCGCGTATGGTCTTGCGCCGCCGGTTCAGTGGACATGTAAGGAACATTGAACACCTGTAAATCGGAATAAATAACATTACAAACCATTTTCCAATTCAGAGGATAATCTAATCTTTCCTGGAGTTTTGTCGCCCATTCAGTGGGGAAAACTCCAGTATTCATTGTGTTAGGTAAAGCCATTTGTTTGATTCTATCTTAGAAATTAGAACCAAACGCTCCAGATTACCGACCTATTGAACCACAATTTTGTTTCCTGAAAACTTATCGTTTTCTTTTTCCTTAATAAGTTTAAGGTTGAGAACATCTCGTTTGAGATTTGCCGGCACTTCTTCAAAAGGTTTATCAAGCCAATAATCGGCTTTGTCCTTTGAAGATACAACCTGACCTCTCCTGGGGTTGGTTGGCAGAGCGTCCTTAGCCGCTTTAGCAGCACGCAAACCTTGAAGGCGAGCGGTGAAGATTTCATCTTCCACTAAAGTGTCTATTTGGTCGCCTGTCCGTTCAACCCAGTTTTTAACCAAAGCCAGTTCGTCAGCGCCGGCAATTCCGTAAGTTTTTAAGAATGCTTTTTGTCCATAATCCAGTTCGTTCGGTTTTTCTTCTTTCGTTGCTGGCTTTTCAGGTGGAACATTTTTTGACTTTTCAAACTCAACCGAGAGTTTGTCAAGTTTAGTTTTGTTCCTTTTGGCGATACCCTGATTTTTAAGCGCCAGAGCTTTCCAGTCGGTTGTGTCTTCTTCGTCCTCCCCGATTTCGGGGATTTCGTCAATTTCATCAACCTCCGGTTCAATTTCTTTGTTCATAATTGAGAATGGTGTCATTTCTGTCAGAAATGATAAGGTTGTTCATTTTTCATGGAATGATAACCTTTGCATTTTTTGATGGAATGATAACCAAATGATAACCAGTTAATTTTGATAACCGTTAAAAACCATTTTTACTTTACCCACATAAGTATATCCGCTCAAACCAACTCCTTCAGTTTTCATCAAGATATAATCATTGGGGCCGATAATCGTGCCGTTGCCACTCCAACTAACCGCGGGTGTCCAGACTAAATCAGCTTTAGCGCCCGAGGCCACAGTGACTGCGGCGGTAAAAGGAACAGATGAAGTTGAATACGGAGAAGTTGAAGTCGCAAAAACAATCGTAGACGCCGTAGATGTGCCTGTTGTAATTTGAAAAAGCACATGGCTTAAAGTTGTCGTGGCGTTGCCGAAATGGGGTTGTTTAATGACAGCTAAAGTCGTAGATGCCGAATTTAAACCTGGGACACTTACATAGCATGACTCCACTCCACCGACTATGATACATGGCCCTACTAAGTTATTCCCTGGCATCGCGCCTGGCGTGATTTCGGGTGTCGGGGTCGGAGAAGGTAAAAATATGCCCAATCCAATACCCGCAACCAAAATCGCAATCCCGATGACAATCAATGTATTTTTCATTTTTTTACTTTTTTACTTTTAACTGAACGACCTTTGAGATTGACCTTTTTTGGCTTTTCTTTCTTGGGTTCTGCTTTCGGTTTCAGAGCCAAAACTGATTCCGAAGGTTCTCGTCCTATTTCTGTTGACATATTTTTATGTTAATTAATTATTTTAGAGTTAAAGTACTCGTGCCTTGAGCGCCGTTGAAGACTCCCAATAATCCGAAATGGAAGTTCGTGTCATAGGTATACGTTCCCGCCGCTTGGGAGGCCGCGATAACTCCGACCACAGGCAACGATGAAGTCGCCAAAGCCCTTAAGCCGACATTGGAAGTGATCGCGTCATAAAAAACCACATTACCAGTTCCCAGCACATTGATGACGACCGAACCGAAAGTTCCCCAACCGGATTTGAATAAATAAACGGAAGAAGTGGTCGCCAGCATCGTGACTGATTGGTATTCTCCTCCTGAAGCGACACTGCCGAAACTTTGGTCAATGACCCGAACATTGGAAAAATCCTTAGCCCCGCCGTCTTTAAAGAACTCGGCGGCCGTTGAGTAGGCCTTATAAATTGTGTTATCGCCGTCTAAACGGAAAAATTGGCTTGTCTGACCCACCGCGGCAAATGCCAGCATCATCGCCAAAATCCCTCCACCGATAATTAATGCTTTATATTTCATTTTATTAACGGGCGGGATTTTTGCTTTTCCCCTCCGTTGATTTAATTTGTTTAAATTTTGCTATTTCTTGGAAGCCAAGTTCAACCAGCCGCAACGCTTGCGTGTCGGCCCTCAGCTGTTCTCCAAGAGATTCATTGCTTGTTTCTTTGACTTGCAACGCCATAGCCGCTTTTTGAAGAACAAAGTTTTTAATGGGGTCGCCTGGGTCTTCACCCGGCACCAGCACCCCTTCGTTGTAAATATAATTCAATAAAACCTTTTTGACGGCGTTCATTAAAACTGAATTATCATTTAATTTGGATAATTCCGCCTTTTCCATATCATTGAGATACATTTTGTTGCGCCATCGCATTTGGCGTATTTAATTGAGTATTTAATTGAGTATTTAAT
>Ga0208566_1001049_pt1 | contig 16652 bp, 13 predicted proteins | sample PL_2010_150m_FD_184159 | JGI IMG/M metagenome (GOLD analysis project Ga0208566, IMG submission 184159) | Freshwater microbial communities from Powell Lake, British Columbia, Canada to study Microbial Dark Matter (Phase II) - PL_2010_150m... | ecosystem: Environmental > Aquatic > Freshwater >...
AGGCTGGTGGTGTCGCCGGATTTGACCGTCAGATCCATGCTCAGGTCGCCGCCGGCGATCTTGTGCACCGCTTCGGCGGCGTAGTCGGGTTCGCCGCCCAGCTGCTTGAGCAGGCTGCGGGTGATCAGGAAGCCGACTGCCGCACCCAGGATAAGGGCGATGGCGGCGAGGATGATAATCAGGGTCATGGCGCTGCTGACGGTTTCGGCGGCTTGCTTGCCGGCATCGCCCATCAGTTTGGCCTGATACTCGACCAGCTTGTTGATCGCATCCATGTAGGCGTTTTGCGACTTGCGCATATCCGTCATGATGAGGTCGACCGCTTCGTCGCGCTTGCCGTCGCCGAGGAGCTTGATGAACGTGTCCTGCGTGCCGACGTAGTTGGCGCGTGCATCATGGATGGCTTTCAGCAAGGCTTTGCCTTCATCTGACTTGACCTTCTCTTCGAGGGTTTTGAGCCGGTCCAGAATCACCTTGCGCGCCGCTGGAATGCGGTCGAGTTCCTTTTGCGCCGTTTCCTTGTCTTTCGCCAGCACCGCGTTACGGGTGGAGCGCGCGACCACGTTAATGCTGTCGATCATGTCGCTCGCCCACACCGTTTTGGGGAATTTGTCGTTGACGATGTTGTCGATCTCACGGTTCAGGCCGCTCATGTCCTTGATGCTCAGGCCGGCGATAATCGCCAGCAATACCAGTACCGCGCCAAAGCCCAAACCCAGTCGGGTGCCTACTTTCATATTTGCACTAGCCATTTGTTGTACCTCCTAAGTTTTTTCGTTCAGGTTTACGCCACAGCCACGTCGACCAGATCCATGTCGCTGCTGGTCATGAGCTTTTCGATGTCGACCAGGATCAACATGCGGTCGTCCACCGTGCCGATGCCCGTGACATATTTGGTATCGAGGGTGGAACCGAATTCCGGCGAAGGCTTGACCTGATCGGCGTTGAGGGTGATCACGTCGGAAACGCCGTCCACCACCATGCCCACCACCCGGTTGGCGACGTTGAGGATGATCACCACCGTCAGCTCATTGTAATCGGCATGGCCGAGATTGAATTTGATGCGCATATCGACGATCGGCACGATGATGCCGCGCAGGTTGATCACGCCCTTGATGAACTCCGGCATGTTGGCGAGCGTGGTGACGGCGTCGTAACCGCGGATTTCCTGCACGCGCAGGATGTCGATGCCGTATTCTTCCTTGCCGAGCGTGAAAGTGAGGAATTCGTTGGCGCGGGACTGGGATCCCAATGAGGAATCTGGGTTCATGGCTAATTAACCTCCTTTTATCATTGTTCAGTACTGAATAGACTATAGAACATATTGCGCGCAAGCCAAAAACAATCCGGCCCTGCCTCGACAGACCCTAGCGACCATGAAGTTGCCCGCCAGCATGGCACGCCATGATGAAGCTGCGATTACACTATAATATTCAATTATCCGCGCCAGGGCGACGGTCCGCTCAAAAATAAGCCTTAATGGCCGCACACTAGCCCGGCCCGCATTCAGCACGTATAGCCCCCCATTCCGGGATAAAAAACCCCTAATTTTGGAATAAGGGAAAGTCTTATGCCCTGCACAGCCCGTTCTTTGGGTTATCCAGATCGGTAGATTCCCCTGTCGCGCGTGTCCAGGCAGGTTGCCGGGAGGCCAGTACTTCGCGCATTTCCCCTATGCCAATTCCAGACCAACTCCCATTCAAGCGGCATGACGGTCGGCCTATAGTAGCGCCATGCGCATCCACCCCATGCAGCATGGCATCACTCGCACGGCAACCCGTTTCTTGTGGAGAAGATCATGTCCAGCCATTCCGTCACCCAATTGATGACTATTGCGAACACCCTTGGAATCAAGAGCCAGCCGCAACACGCCTCCGAAATTCAGCTGATCCGTTCGATTCAGCGGCTCTATAACGAAGAGCCGTGCTTTGCCACCGACAAACGCCACGATTGCGCGGAAATGTGCGAATGGCGCCAGGATTGCCGCAAGCCGAAGGCCGTGTGGCTACGCCAGCATTCAAAATGAGGTGCCAAAATGAAAAACGAATTCCGCAGCAGGCTGAATCACGTTGAAAACAAGCAGCACTTGATCAACGAACTCACGGAAATCTTCACCCCTTACGGGGCGGTCAAGAACATCCAGATGATCGTCGGTCGCGACCCCCAGACGCCCAAGGCAACCTGCTACATCGGCATGGAACGGATGCAAGACGCCCACGCGGCAAACGCGGCTTTGGGTGTGAACCTGTTCGGCTTCCAGAATCTGGTTTTCTGTTTCGATCTGAATCGGAATTTCGCGACTGACGATTTATACCAGGGGATTTTATGGGCCGCCCCTCGGGCCTCCTGAACAACCGGTCGCCTGTTGAATCCCCCACTTTGCAAAGGCTGGGGGCGGCCGTCGGCGATTAACCGGGCAATCGCCCCCTCCCCAACCCTCCCCCGGGCGCTTCGCGCGCAAGGGAGGAGGTAAATTCATTTGCGGAGAATAGTTCAGAGGCAAGTAGAATAAAATATCCACGGCCAAGCCATCTTCCCAGATCGCGAGTGAAATCCCTTTATGCGAAGCCCATCCAGAACCGACCGGCCCTCCGGCTCCAGAGACCTGGACAGCGCGATCCCATCCACCGAGGACGCCCGTTATACCCAGCTCTTTGCGGCCATGGATCAAGGGGTCGTTTATCAGGACGGCGCGGGGCAGATCGTTTCCGCCAACCCGGCAGCCGAGCGGATTCTCGGACTCAACCTCGACCAGATGACCGGCCGGACTTCGTCCGACCCGCGCTGGAAAGCCATCCGCGCGGACGGCAGCGCTTTCCCCGGCGCCGAACACCCGGCGATGCTGGCGTTGCGTAGCGGACAGGCGGTCCACGATGTGTTGATGGGCATATTCCACCCCGGACTGGAGCAACATCGTTGGATACTGGTAAGCGCCACACCCAACTTCCACGCGGGGGAAAATCGCCCCTTCGAGGTTTTCACCACCTTCACCGACATCTCCGAACTCAAGCACCACTCAGACGCACTGCAGCAAGCCAGGCTGGAACTGGAAGCAAAAGACGCGTTGCTGCAGCAAGTGGTGGACAGCCTGCCCCAGCATTTATACTGGAAAGACCGCAGCGGCGCGTTCCTCGGTTGCAACCGGGCGGGCGCGCAAGCCGTCGGCCTGCAAGCGCCGGACGAGATCGCCGGCAAGACCGATTATGACCTCTACGCCAACCACGCAGACGGCGAGTTCTTTTTCAGGGAGGATTTGGGCGTCATGGCGGAAGGCGCTTCCCACTATCACACCCTGAGCCAGAAACAGGAACCCGGCGGCGCAATCAAGTGGCTGGACATCACCAAGGTGCCGTTGCGCGACACTCAGGGCAACATCCATGGGCTGCTGGTCAGCTATGAAGACGTGACCAACCTCAGCCGGGTCGAAGAAGGCTTGCGGAAATTCAAGCAGGCGGTGGAACAAAGCCCCGACACCATCATCATTACCGATCTCGACGGCAACATCGAATACGTCAACCCGGCCTTTTGCAAGACCTACGGCTATAGCGCGCAGGAAGTACTGGAACGCAACCCGCGTTTACTCAAATCGGAGCATACGTCGCCCGAAGAATGGCACGCGTTCTGGAATTGCATCCGTGCCGGGCAGGTCTGGCAAGGGGAGTTTCTCAACCGCAAAAAAGACGGCAGTACGGTATGGCAATCCGCCACGACTTCCCCGATTTTCGACGAAGCCGGCGGCATTACTCATTTTCTTTCGATCCAGGAAGACATCGGTGCGCGCAAACTGGCGGAAATGGCCAGAAACAAGGCCGAAGAAGAGCTGTTCAACGCCAAGCAGGTGGTGCAGCAGGTGCTCGACCATATCCCGCAACGGGTATTCTGGAAAGACCTCGATTCGGTGTATATCGGCGGCAATGCGGCCTACCTCACCACCTGCGGGATGGCGTCCGCCGCAGAACTGAAAGGCAGTACCGATCTGGAACTCTACCCGCTGGAACATGCGCGGAAATACCGCAAGGACGACCGCAATGTGATGCGCCGCAACCGTTCCCGCATCAATTATGAAGAGCCACTGGTCACGCGCGGCGGGGAACTGCGCTGGCTGGAAACCAGCAAGGTGCCGCTGCACGACCAGGCGGGCAAGGTCGTCGGCGTCCTCGGCATGTTCGAGGACATCACCCGGCGGAAAGCGATGCAGCAGGAACTCGCCGACACGCTGCAGCAATTGCGCACCATACTCGACAACGCCCAGGTCGGCATCGCATATCTCAAGGAGGGCAAATTCATCTGGATCAACCGCCGCCTGGAAGAGATGTTCGGTTACAAGCTGGAGGAAATCCACGAAAAATCGCCCGAGTTGTTCTATCCCACGCCGGAAAACCATGTGCAAATCGACGGACAGGCCCATAGCGTGATGGCGCAGGGCAAGCCCTTCGAAATCGAGCACCCCATGAAGCGCAAGAACGGCCGGACCTTCTGGTGCCACCTGCGCGGCATGGCGGTGGACACCCGCAGCATGGCGAAAGGGTCGATCTGGACCTTGATGGACATCGACAGCCGCAAAGCCGCCGAGCAGGAATTGCTCGAACTCAACACCACTCTGGCGCAGCAGGTCAGCCGGGAAATCGCCAACGGGATGGAAAAGGAACGCCTGCTGATCCAGCAGGCACGCCATGCCGCGATGGGCGAAATGATCGGCAATATCGCCCACCAGTGGCGCCAGCCGTTGAGCGTGCTGGGGCTGATCCTGCAGAACATCGCCATCGATCACGATGACGGCGAATTGACCCCCGACGCGCTGAAAGCCTACATCGCCGATGCGCTGCTCGCCATCAAGCAAATGTCCGGCACCATCGACGACTTCCGCGATTTTTTCCGACCCAACCGGCAAAAGACCGTTTTCAAACTCCGCCAGGCAATAGACGAAACCCTGGCCCTGCTCAGCGCCAGCCTGAAAAACCACAGCATCGAAGTCAAGCTGAGCGGCCCGGAAAATATCGAAATCCGCGGCCACCGCAACGAGTTTTCCCAAATGCTGCTGAACCTGATCGGCAACGCCAAGGATGCCCTGGAGGAAAACAAACCGGAGCGCCCGGAAATCGCCATCGAAACGGCCCGCGACGGGAAACATGCCATCATCACGGTGCGCGACAATGCCGGCGGCGTCCCGCCCGGGATTGCCGAGAAGATTTTCGACCCCTATTTCACCACCAAGGAAAAGGGTACCGGGATCGGGCTGTACATGACCAAAACCATTCTCGAAAAGCACATGCATGGCGCCATTGCTTTCCACAACGGCGAGCAGGGCGCGGAATTCACCGTCAGGCTGCCGCTCGACAATGCGACCGAAGACGATGGAGGCACGCCATGAGCAGCGTGACGGGACAGAACTGCACGTTGTTCCGCTGGGTAAAAGTGGGCCGGGGTATACGTGCACACCCCTCTCCCACTCGTGGGAGAGGGGCCGGGGGAGAGGGAATTTGTGTACGGGTGTTCCTCCTGCTAGTGCTGGCGGCGCACTGCGTTAGCGCGTTTCAGGCGACAGCCGCCGATGCCCCGCTGCCGCGTATCGTTTTGAGCGTGCCCGGCCCGCACAACCTTTCCTACCTGCCGGCCGACCTGATTTCCAAAATCGGCGCCGACCGCGCGGAAGGGGTCGAATTGCAACTGCTGCATAGCGGCGGCAGTTCGTTCGCACTGAACCACCTGACCAGCCATAATGCCGACTTCGCCGTGGCCGGGCTGCCCACCATCATGTCGCTACGCGCCAACGGCGGCAAGGCGGTGGGCATCGCCGCAGTAGACGACGCAGCGGTCTTCGTCTTGATGGTGCGCACCCCGCTAAAACAGCAGGTGCAGCGCTTTGCCGACCTGAAGGGCAAGGTCATCGGCGTCAGCACCAGCTCCCTCTCCAGCAAAACCACCACGCAGCAACTGTTCGAAATTTTGCTCCTGTCGGATAGCCTGAACCCACGCATGGTACGCATCGTGCCGGCTGGCCTGAACTGGCCGGAACAGTCGGCGCTGATCGATAGCGGCATGGTGGATGCGATCATGAGCACCGAACCCTTCGCCTCGCGCCTGCTGGCGGAACACAAGGTGCATTTCCTGGCCAATCTCGCCGATCCTGCCACTGCCGCCAAGATTCCCGGCGCCGGATTCCTCCATGCCACGCTGGCGACCCGTCCCGAACTGATCGCCAACGATCCGCAAAAAGTGGCAAAGATGGTCAGGATCGTGCGCCGCACCCTGCAATGGATCGCCTCCCACACCCCCGAGGAACTGGTGGAAAAGCTGGATATCCGCGACCAGGCGGAGCGTGCCGCGCTGCTCGATTGCCTGAAAAAATACCCGCGGCTATACAGCACGGATGGTCGTTTTTCCAGCAAGCAACTGCAAGAAACCGAGCGTTTCTTCCGCGCGACCGCGGCGAACCATCCTGCAGCTCAATCACTGAAGGCGGAAAGCGTGGTTGCCGATCATTGGGCAGGCAGGCGCAGGTAATGGCCGGGATCGCGCAAACCAAACGTTCCCTGCTGCGCCAGGCCGCGCTGCGCCTGGCGCTGTCGCTGGCCGTCGCCGTTCTGGTCACCGTTACGCTTGCGCTCTGGCTTTACAAAACCGCCGAGGACAAAGCGATTGCCCATGAAATGGAAACGCTCCATGCCTTCTATCAAAACAAGCTGGCGGAATGGGAGGAAGCCTGGGAGATGACGGCATTGCGCTACAAGACGCGCCTGGAAATATCCGGTCGTCTCGAAGATCGCGAAAACCGCTGGGCCAAGCTCTACGGCTACCTGACCGTACAGGGAGAAGGCCAGATTTTCTCCCATATCCTGATTACCGCCGACGATGGTAGCGTGGTGTTCCGTTTCGGCCCGGAAGCGAAATACCTGCCGGACACGCTAACCCATGCCGGCCACGCAAGCTGGCTCTACCAGCCCGAAACAGGCTCGCTGTTCCGCGCCTATTTTCAGCCGCTGTGGCTGGGCGAACAGGGCATGGGAAAACTGGTACTGCTGCGTAAAATGGATAATGCCCTGCTTTTTCAGAATACCCACAGCCACGCCATTCTGTCGCTGAGGTGGGAAGGCAGGGAGGTGGCCGGCAGCACCGGCGCCGTTCTGGAGAATGGCCGGATCGACCAGATCGACCTGCCCTGGCATGGGGACGAAGCCCACGTCCCGGTGCTGACAATCCGCAATGTCTACCACCCGCTGGTTTCCTCAACGACTATCGCCACCGCCAGCCTGTTGGCGTTGGCCGGTTTTTTCCTGCTGTTATGGGGAATCCTGGGACGCTGGATGCTGCGCCTGACCCGCCGCATCGTTGCGCTCGACCAGGCTTCCCGTGAATTTGCCGATGGACATAGTCTTTCCTCGCGGCTGGAATCCCATTTGGCGAGTGCCGGCAACCGCTACGACGATGAAATCAGCCAAGTCGCCTACTCCTTGAAGAACCTCGCCGCCACTGCGGTACAGCGCGAAGCCGCCTTGCAGGAAAGCGAGGAGCGTTTCCGCATCATCGCCGACCACACCTCGACCTGGGAGAACCGGGTCGATCCCGAAGGCCGCCTGCAATGGGTCAATCTAAAGGCACAACAGATGACCGGCTACGCCCCGGAAGAACTCTATGCGATGGCGCATTTCCCCCTGCCCCTGATTCACCCCGATGATCGCGAAGCCACCGCCAAGCATTTCGCCGCTTCCGTTGCCGGTCAAGCGCAAGAGCCGCTGGAATGCCGCATCGTGCGCAAGGACGGCAGCCATTTTTTCGCCAGCGTTTCCACCCAGGCCATCTATGCAGCCGACGGGCGTTTCCTCGGCCACTTGGGCAGCGTGCACGACATTTCCGTGCAGAAAGCCCTGCAACAGCAACTGCATGATGCGCTGCAACAACTGCAAACCATCCTCGACAACGCCCAGGTCGGCATCGCCTACCTTGAGCAACGCCGCTTCATCTGGGTCAACCGGCGCATGGAGGAGATGTTCGGCTACACGCGTAACGAGTTCTGCGGCCAATCGACCGAGCTGTATTACCCCTCCCATGAAGACTACGAACAACTTGGGCACGAGGCCTATCCGCTGTTGGCGCAAGGCTGCCCCTTCGAAACCGAACGCCTGATGAAACGCCGCAACGGACAGACCTTCTGGGCGCATCTGCGCGGCATGGCGATCGACCCGCAGGACATGGCGCAAGGCTCGATCTGGATACTGCTGGACATCGACAGCCGCAAGGCCGCCGAGCAAGCGTTGATCGCGCTAAACGCCAACCTGGCGCAGCAGGTTGCCTGCGAAACCGCCAAGAACCTGGAAAAGGAGCGCCTGCTGGTGCAGCAGGCGCGCCATGCCGCGATGGGCGAGATGATCGGCAATATCGCCCACCAGTGGCGCCAGCCCTTGAGCGTGTTGGGCCTGATCCTGCAAAACATTGCCATGGATTTCGAGGATAACCAGCTCAAGACCGAAGATCTGAAACGCTACGTCGCCGACGCGATGAAATCGATCCAGCAAATGTCCGCCACCATCGACGATTTCCGCGATTTCTTCCGTCCCAACCGGATCAAGGAATGTTACCAAATCGGGCAAGCCGTAGCAGAGTCCCTGAAACTGGTGAGCGCCAGCCTCAAGAACAACAATATCGAGGTTTTGATCAAAGGGCCGGACCATCTCGAAATATGCGGCTATCCCAACGAGTTCGCCCAGGTATTGATGAATTTGCTCGGCAACGCCAAGGATGCCCTGGTGGAAAGCCCCCCCGACCGGCCCCGCATCGAAATCGAAACGTGCGGCAACCCGGAAAACCGCACGCTGACGATCACGGTGCGGGACAATGCCGGCGGCATCCCGGTCGAAGTCGCGGAAAAAATCTTCGACCCCTATTTCACCACCAAGGACAAAGGCACCGGCATCGGGCTGTACATCACCAAAACCATCGTCGAGCAGCATATGGGCGGCAGCATTGCTTTCCGCAACCAGGACGACGGCGCGGAGTTCACCATGACCTTGCCGCTCGCCGAACCCCAGGAATAAGAACAGGAGGCACCATGAGTCTAGCAACCCCGGAAGAACTGAAGCAGCTTACCGCGCTGTATGCGGAGGACGACGAGCATATCCGCAAGGAAGTCGCGCATTTCCTCGAACGCCGGCTCGGCAAGCTGATCCTCGCCAGCAACGGCGCGGAGGCACTGGCCGCCTTCACCGCGGACCGACCGGATATCGTGATCAGCGACATCCAGATGCCGGTAATGGACGGACTGGAACTGGCCGCCGCCATCAAGGAACGCAACAGCACCACCCCGGTGATCTTCACCACCGCCTTCAACGACATCAAATACCTGCATCAAGCCATTTCCCTGGGGGTGGACGGTTATGCGCTGAAACCGATCGACCTCAAGCAGTTGCAGGACACCATCGCCAAGGTTGCCGCGCTGTTGCTCAAAACCCGCGAACTCGCGATCAGTAAGGCACAGCTCGAGGCCTACCACCAGGCGGCCGAGGAAGAGCGCCACCTGGTTGCGGAACTGATGGAACGCATGATGCGCCCGGAGAACCTGCACGATCCGCAACTGCATTACTGGCTGCAACCGACCGACGTGGTCAGCGGCGATTTGATCGCGGTAACCCGCTCGCGCAACGACAAGCTCTATCTGATGCTCGCCGATTCCACCGGCCACGGCCTGCCCGCCGCCCTCAACCTGCTGCCGGTGAACCACATCTTTTACAGCATGGTGAGCAAGAATCTGCCGCTCTCGCTGATGGTGGAGGAAATGAACTGGGCGGTAAAGGAACAGTCGCCGGCGGAACGTTACGTGGCGGCCTTGATCGCCTGCGTCGACAGCCACAACCGGGTGGTGGAAATCTGGAACGGCGGCATCCCGTCGGCCTTCTTCATCACGGCGGAAGGCGAAATCCGGCACAGCTTCGATTCGGTGAACCTGCCGTTGGGCATCCTCGACCGCACCTTCACCGCCCAAACCGAGATTTACCAGTGGGATGCCCCCGGCCAGCTGGTGGTATATTCCGACGGTCTCTCGGAAGCGGAGAACAGCACCGGCGAGCCGTTCGGCCTGGGAAGGATCAAGCAGCAACTCAAACAGGCGCCGCCGCCCGAGCGCTTCACCGCCTTGACCGACGCGATCAACGCCCACCTCGACGGTCGCCGCGCTTTCGACGACATGACGCTGATGCTGGTGGCGTGCGGAAGCGAACCTCCGTCAGGCAACAACTGAAGCAGCCGCGCGAAATATCTCGCGTAGATTAAAATAACAACAAAAATAAAGGAGGAGGCAACCATGCAGGGCATTAACTTGAAGCGTCCCCGCTTGGCCGGGCAAAGCCGGAACGCGCTTATCCGCTTGATCGCCGGCCTGGCTGCCGGCTTCTTCCTGGCCGCCCATGAGCGGACGCTGGGCGGCCCGGTCGCCGCTTTCGCCTCCTGGCTGCAGTCGCCCGCTGTCGCGAAGCGCTTGCAGGAACTCGACCACCTGGCACTGCCGCGATGAAATCCGCACCGTCGCTCGGACCGTTCATTGGCTTGCCGCGCCTGGTTGCGCTGGCCCTGTTGCTGCTGATTTCGACCTTGCCGCCCGCCGCGGTGTTGACTCTCGGCTGGCAGGGGCTGGAACAGACCCTGGCAACCGAGGTCGAAGCCCAGTCCACCATCGCGACCCGCACCATAGGCCGTAATCCGGGGATCTGGATGCTCACCCCGGAACGCCTGGAATTTGCCTTGCGCGATCTGCACCAGCCGGAACGGCGCCTGACCCTGACGGACAAAAACACTACGGTGCTGGTGCGCTTCGGCGATATTCCGCCTTGGCCGACGCTGACGCTGGCCCGCGAAGTGTATGAATTCGACGACGCAGTTGGCCGGCTCGAACTGGCCGGTTCGCTACGTCCGGTGTTGGTCAAAACCGCCGCGACCGGGGTGCTGACCCTGCTGCTGGCCCTGGCGGTGACCGTCCCGCTCTATCAGCGGGTGTTGCGCACCATGCGCCTCGCCGCGTTGCGCCTCGACGAAAGCGAAAAGCGCTACCGCCTGCTGTTCGAGCAGGCACGCGACGGCATCGTGCTGATCGATCCCGCCACCCAGAGCTTCGTCGATTTCAATTCGACCGCCTGCGCGCAACTGGGTTATAGCCGCGAGGAATTCGCCACCTTGTCGATAGCGGATATTGTGCTGGCGGAAACCCCCACAGGAATTACCCAATGCATGGCCTTGCTGCACCAGCAGGGCTGGGCCGATTTCGAAGCGCGCCAGCAGCGCAAGGATCGTAGCGACCTGCCTGTCCACATTATCGTCCAGGCCATCGAGCTCAACGGCAAACCGCTGCTGCACGCCACCTTTCGCGACATCAGCGAGCGTAAGCGCATCGAACTGGAAATCCAGGATCTCAACACCCATCTCGAACAGCGGGTCGAGGAGCGCACCGCCGAATTGCGTGAAGCCGAAGAGGCGCTCAAGCGCTTGAACGAGACGCTGGCCCGGCAAGTCCGCGATCAGGTAGCGGAGCTGCGCCAGAAGGATCACCTGCTGATCCAGCAAACGCGCCTCGCGGCGATGGGCGAGATGATGCACAACATCGCCCATCAGTGGCGCCAGCCGCTCAACGCGCTGGGCCTGATCTTGCAGAACCTGACCATGGATTTCAACGACGGCCTGCTCGGCAAGGAGGACATGAAAACCCAGTCCGCCAAGGCAATGAGGCTGATCCACGGCATGTCGCAAACCATCGACGACTTCCGCGATTTCTTCCGCCCCGACAACCAGGCCTGCGAGTTCGAGATTGCCCAGGCGGTCATGAATGCGCTGGCAATTACCGGGGCGACCCTGACCAGCCACCACATCGCCCTCGACCTGTCGCTCCAGCCCGGGCTGACCGTCACCGGCCATATCAACCAATTTGCCCAGGCCGTGCTCAACCTGGTCGCCAACGCCAAGGATGCGCTGATCGAACGGGGTATCCGGGATGGGCGGATTTCGGTGCGGCTCGAAGAACGGGACGGCAAGGCGTTGCTCACCATCGAGGATAATGCCGGGGGAATTGCGGAAGAACTGCTGCCGAAGATTTTCGACCCTTATTTCACCACCAAGGTTCAAGGCAGCGGCATCGGCCTTTACATGGCCAAAACCATCGTCGAGCGCAACCTGGACGGCAACCTGGCGGCCACCAACGCCGGCAGCGGCGCACGCTTCGTCATCGCCATTCCGCTCTGACGAACAAGGGACAATCCGGGTTGAAAATCAATCCAAGACTGGAGGCCGCTCCGCGCCGTCGTTTCAGGTCGGCTGACTACGACGCCTTCAGATGAAGCTGTACATTGATGCCCCAGCGTTCCGGCAGTTCATGGCTGACGATCCGGTCGGTGCGCCCGGAGACGGCAAGATCGAGGTCGTAGGGCGTCACCGCCCAGCGTTTGCGGGTGTCGTAGACCACCCGCAGCACCGGCCACAGCAGGTCGGCACCGTTCTGCTCGACCACGATAGCGAGCAGCCCGCTCTCCAGCATTACCGTGGTACCGACCGGATAGATGCCGACACTGCGAATGAAGTGCCGCACCAGTTCCTCGTTGAAATGGAACTTGCTCCATTCCTGCAACTTGCGTAGCGCCTCCACCGGCGCCATCGCCTGATGGTAGACCCGTTCGGCGGTAATCGCATCGTAGACATCGACGATCGCCGCCATCTGGCCGAACTGGGAAATCGCGCCGCCTTTCAATCCCCCTGGGTAGCCGGTGCCGTCGTAACGCTCGTGATGCTGTTCGAGCACCGCGCGGGCGATCGGCGTCACCCACTCCACCCCGGCAACCAGGTCGCGGCCGTAAGCCACATGCCGTTTCATCTCGTCGAATTCCGCCTCGCTCAGCCGTCCCGGTTTGTTGAGGATTTCGTTCGACACCTGCATCTTGCCGATGTCGTGGAGCAAGGCGCCGATGCTGACCTGGCGCGTAACATCCTTGCCCAGGTGCAGGACATTGCAGAACGAAGTCATCAGCGCGCACACGCCCACCGAGTGGAGAAAGGTATAATCGTCCTTGTTCTTGATTTGACTGAGCTGGACCAAGGCGTTGGAATTGCGCAAAACCGAATCGGCAATCCCTTCGATCGCCTCTTCGACGCCGCCGCCTTCCAGTTGCCGCCCCAGGCGCACGTCCGACATCATGTTGCGGATCACCTGATTCGCCCGCTGGTGGATGCCTACCGCCGCCTCGATCTCTTCGCCCTTGGAAATGCGGTTATCCGACATTTTCCCCACGGTTTCCGCCAATTGCAGCAATTCCACCTCAATGTCCCGCTGCACCTCGTCCATGGTCAGTGCGTCGAGCAAGTCATCGCCCAGGCTGCTGTCGATGTAGACATCGCGCACACCCAGCGCGGCGATCTTCTCGATTTCCTGATCGGATTTCACCTTGAAGCGGGTAAGGAACAGGGGATGCACCACCCAGCTGCAGTTCAGGTCGTGGACGAACATGCCGGGCTTGAGTTGCAGCAGGGGAATGCGTTTGATCATCGGCGAAGTGACAGCGGTCTAAGAGATGCTCAAGGTATCCCCAATTCGGCAGGATTTCAATCCACTAGATCGGGAACCAGCAATGCGCCAGCCGATTTTCCCTGGCTTTTCAGGCGAACGGCGCCGTTCTCGGCGATCGTCAACCGGTCTTCGACGAACCAGCGCAGTGCCGCTGGATAAATCCGGTGTTCCTGCGCCAGCACCCGCGCCGCCAGCGTCGCTTCGCTGTCGTCCGGGTACACCGGCACGGCGGCCTGGACCACGATCGGGCCGCGATCCAGTTGGTTGGTGACGAAATGCACGGTGCAGCCGTGAATTTTCACCCCTTCCGCCAGCGCGCGGGCATGGGTGTCGAGGCCGGGGAAAGCCGGCAGCAGGGAGGGATGGATGTTGATCAGGCGGTGGCGGTAATGCTCGACGAACCACGGCGAGAGGATGCGCATAAAACCCGCCAGCACCACCAGGTCGGCGCGGTGTCCGTCGATGATCTCCGCCATGGCCCGATCGAACGCCTCGCGCTCGGGGTAATCGCGGTGGCTCAGGGTAAAGGTCGCCACCCCGTGCTGGCGGGCGAATTCCAGCGCCGGGGCATCGGCCTTGTTGCTGATGACGGCGGCCACCTTGAGCGGCAGCTGCGCCTCCAGGATCGCCTGCATGTTGCTGCCGCGCCCGGAGACAAGAATGACGATGTTTTTCATGTTTGAATTCTTAAAGCCATCTATCCGCGTTTTGTTGCACGACTTCAGTCATGCAACACGCGCAGAAATTCGTCAGCAGATACACCAGCCTGACGCAATACACCCGCCAGCGTACCGACCTTGATCTCATTATGGTTAGGAACGACGCACCCTACCGAACCTTTACGCATGATGATGTGGCTGCCGCTTTGACGTATCGCCACAAACCCGAGACGTTCCAGCGCTTTGATTGCCTGCGTGCCGGAAATATGCGGCAATTTAGGCATGTGCGGGAAGATCGAACGTGGTCACGAGTGGATGACCAGACGCAAAGGCAGGAAACTCTTCGAGATAAAGTGCCGTTGCTTCCTGCAAATTATTCAAGGCTTCGTCTATGGTTTCGCCTTGGGTGGTTGTACCCGTTTCGGGGTTCAAGGCGATAAACCCACCTTCTTCGGCATGTGTAAGAACCGCTGTTAATTGCATAATGCCTCCGTATCGTACTATTCAACGACTGTTTGCGCCTGCCCTTCGGCGCGCGCTTGCACGCTGCCGATGCGCCACACCGTTTCGCCGGAAGCGGTGAGCTGGCGCATGGCTTCCTCGGCGTGCTCGGCGGCGACGATCACCGCCATGCCGATGCCGCAGTTGAAGGTGCGGTGCATTTCCTGCTCGGCCACGCCGCCTTCCTGTTGCATCCAGCTAAACAACGGCGGCATCGTCCAGCTGTCTTTTTGCAGCACGGCGGTGAGGTTCTCCGGCAACACCCGCGGGATGTTTTCCAGCAGGCCGCCGCCGGTGATGTGCGCCATGCCTTTTACCGGCAGGCTGGCCATCAGCGCCAGCAGCGGCTTGACGTAGATGCGGGTCGGCGCCAGTAGCACTTCGCGCAGCGGACGGCCGTGGAAATCGCTGTTCAGGTCGATGCCGGAACGCTCGACGATCTTGCGCACCAGCGAATAGCCGTTGGAATGCGCGCCGCTGGAAGCCAGCCCCAGCACGACATCGCCGGCGACGATGGTGCGGCCGGTGATGATGTTTTCCTTTTCCACCACGCCCACCGCGAAACCGGCCAAGTCGTACTCGCCGGCCGGATACATGCCGGGCATTTCCGCGGTTTCGCCGCCGATCAGCGCGCAACCGGCCTGTTCGCAGCCGGCGGCGATGCCCTTGATAACAGCGGTGGCGACCGCCACATCGAGCTTGCCGCAGGCGAAGTAATCGAGGAAATACAATGGCTCGGCGCCCTGCACCAGGATGTCGTTGACGCTCATCGCCACCAGGTCGATGCCGACCGTGTCGTGCTGGTTCAGCATGAAGGCGAGTTTGAGCTTGGTGCCGACGCCGTCGGTGCCGGACACCAGTACCGGGTTCTTGTATTTCTTGGAGATTTCGACCAGCGCGCCGAAGCCGCCGATGTCGCCAAGCACTTCGGGACGCATGGTGCGCTTGGCGAACGGTTTGATGTTTTCCACCAACTGGTCGCCGGCATCGATATCCACCCCGGCATCGCGGTAACTGAGGGAAGCCAAGTTGTCTTCTCGCTTTCTGGAATATAATTCGTAAAAATGTAATTTTACTCGAAATGCTCCGCCAAGGACATTCGACAGGCAACACCCTCTCCCGCGCTGTCGCGCACCCCTCTCCCGCTCGCGGGAGAGGGGCTGGGGGAGAGGGAAAACCAGTGACGAGACCCATGGGCACCCCTTACTTCCAGCAGCAAAGCGCCGCCTACAACATATATCAGAAACAGAACCTGCACATCTTCACGCCGGATGGACAGCGTTTCCTGATCAGCGCCGGCGGCAAATCCTACGCCGACTATGCCGCCGAAGTGCAGGATTACCTGGTGCAATTCGAAGTGGAATCCCTGCTGGCGCAACGCGACAGCCTGCGCGACGCGCTGGCGCGGCGCTACCTCGCCCAGCATTTCGGCGTAAGCGGCGACGCGCGTTTTTCCGGGATCGACCTCGACACCACCCTCGCCGAACTGAAGCTGCGCGGCCTTGCCCCCACGCCGATCAAATCCGCGCTGCGCACCGCGCTCAGCCGCGCCAACAGCGAAATCAAGGATGTCTGGCCGATCCGCGAAAACGGGCGCAACCTGCAATACACCAGCTACGACCTGGTGTTCGCGGCGGAAGAACTGCCCACCCCGGCCAAACGCCAGAAAATCTGGGACGCCATCGCCGCCTGGGCCGCCAAATCGCGCCTGCCCGGCAAGGAAGGCGCGCGCCTCGCCACCGTGCAGGAATGGGACGACCTCGGCGACGGCTTTGCCGTCCGCGTCGACCTCCATCATTATCCGCGTCCCGACCTGGAAAGCTGCGGCACCATCGCCCTGCTCGACGCCAGCGAGCGCAACAAGGATCTGGAACAGCTCAGGAAGGCGCTGGCGAAAATCGGCGCCGAGCTCGACGAACTCGCGGTAAAACCTTATGCCGTGCCGCAAAACGTCCCGC
>Ga0208566_1001051_pt1 | contig 16630 bp, 13 predicted proteins | sample PL_2010_150m_FD_184159 | JGI IMG/M metagenome (GOLD analysis project Ga0208566, IMG submission 184159) | Freshwater microbial communities from Powell Lake, British Columbia, Canada to study Microbial Dark Matter (Phase II) - PL_2010_150m... | ecosystem: Environmental > Aquatic > Freshwater >...
GCAGGCGCATGGCGCCGCCGGGGTGTCCGACGACTTCCCGCTCGCTGCCGCCTACGCCCATGCACGCACTCTGCGCTTCGCCGACGGGCCTGACGAAGTGCATCGCAATGCCATCGCCAAGCAGGAATTAGCCATTCATGCATAAGACATGCTGATTGTTGCACTGGGGGGTTAAACATGCGGAACGACAGACCTCACATGGTCTGCGATTTGGTGTTTTGGAGTCCGATCGGCTGGTGACTTGGCTATCGTGCCATCGAATTGTGTCGAAGACCTTCGGTAATGCAGCACCATTGTTTTGGGGGAACCAAAATGAAATTCGTGATTAGGGCCTTAGACGGAGCTGATGAAGGCGCACCCGCGCGGAGGCTAGCTGCTCGTCCTGCGCATCTTGAACAGGCAAATGCGATGATCAAAGATGGAAGGCTGCTTTATGCCGCGGCGCTTCTTAACGATAACGATGAAACTGTTGGCTCGCTATTGGTCTGCAAGTTTTCGACTCGTGACAAGCTTGAACAGTGGCTCTCAATTGAACCGTACGTCATTGCAAAAGTTTGGCAGAGTATTGACATACATCCATGTACGCCGGTATTTGGAAAGGCTGTCGGCGCTTAAGCGCTGATGATCATCGAGCCTTTGCAGGCGACGGTCCTTTCAAGGCTCACACGTTCGTGGAAAGCTGCATCGTGGAGCAATAGCAATGCAAGCGAGTCGCAGAAACGTCCGGGTCCATTGGCACAGGACGAGATCGTAATTCGCAGTGATCTTTTCTCTACCTGCCGGCCAATCTGTCCGCTTGATCAATATTGCGTTGCGGCGATAGGGGTTGATGTGTCGATGCCGTTTAACAGAGAGGTGCCCCACTCTGGGTCGTAAATAACATGGTTCGAAGTTATGCCCTAATACAATATATCTACCAAACTGTCCAATATCGCGTTTGCATACATCATTTCAAATCTGGCAAACATAATCACTGTGAAAAGCACGAAATTCATGTCGTCTGCTACTGATCTGAAATTTGTTGGCAAATTCTATTCTGATCAACAAGTCACAGCGGAGGGTGCTGCAGGTCTTATGCCGCAGTTGACTTTCGGGATCGCGGGATTTTCTTGCTGACCAGTGCGGGCGCAACGGCCACGGTTGATATTCCGTGTATCTTTTCCAGGCTCATTTGACGTGAAGCGAAGGAGAGTTTGCGCCCCATCACCGGGTCACACCCGCTGCGATACCAAAGAAGCATGTTGCCATCGTGGGTTGCTATGAATCCAAGCACCGCATCTTCGACGGAGGCTTCCGCTGCGATCTCGCCTTTGCGTTGTCCTTCTTCGACAATGTTGCGCAGGAGACCTTCAATTCTTGAATAGATTGCAGCGACACGTTTGTGGACGATTGTTGATTCGCGTGCCGATTCTATGGAGGTGAGCATCAAAATTGCCAGATCGTCGGGACAATCGCCCGCCCAGCGAGCCTGCAATTTGCTGAACAGTTCCACCTTTTCGGCCACTGTTCCCTGAAGCGCACGCACCTCCCGGTCGGTAACACCGATTGAGCGTTCCTCAATGTCCTGGAGGATGGTGAGAAGCAGGTTTTCCTTGGCCTTGAAATGGTAGTACACGGCGCCTTTGGTAAAGCCCGCCGCATTAGCGACGTCTTCCAGGCTCGTGTTGGCGTAGCCGCGACTGGCAAACAACTTTACCGCGGCACTCTTGAGGCTGCTTGTGCTTTCTGCGCTTGCTTTTCTTTTTGCCATTTTAATATTCGGACGGGTCCTTCGCGCACTCCCGGGAGTGCTCATTTTGAGTCACGGTAGCGTGCGAGTCATCGTCTGGCACGCACGCTACCGATTTCTCATCTGTAGCGCAACTGCACGGTGGCGATGATCAAGACTATTTGCCCTCGACCGTCTTGAATTTGCCGTCGCGAATCACCACGGGCTGCAATGCGTCTGTACCAAAGCCCTCGTGATCGCTACTATTGTAAGTCAGGTGTCCGTCAACATAGGGGTTGTCGAACCTACCCAGACTTTCCAGAGCATCGCGCAGCTTCTGGCCGGTGACCTGGCCTTCTACCTTCTTTAGTCCCTCGGTAAGGGTGACCATGGCTGCGGAGGCCAGTAACTCACCGAAACCGGACGGAGTCTTTCCGGCGGCACGCAGAACCTTGTCCAGAGCCTGCAGCTTGGGAGTGGGATCGTCCCAGTTGGCAAGAGATATCAGCAACACTTTGTCGGCGGCACCCGCGGCGGCGCTGATGAAGGAGCGCTGGGTAAGGGCGCCCGAGCCGATCACCGGTACATGCAGGCCGACCTGATTGGCCGCGCGGACGAAGGCTGCCGCCATACCCGGCGAAGACGTCCACAGCAATACTGCCTCGGGTTTGGCGTTGCGGATATTGGTCGCGGCGGAGGTGAGATCAATACTTTTGCCCTCCGCACCGACCATGGCGACAACCTCGACACCCTTTTCCTTTGCCAGTTTCTCGGCCAGTTGCGACGAACCCTTGCCGTAGGCGTCCTCCTGGAACATCACGGCAATTCGTTTGTAGCCGGGCTTGAAAACACCTTTTTCCATAGAGCCTCGCACCAGCATTTCGTCATTGGGGCAGACGCGGAATATCCAGGGAAAGAAACTTGGTTGCTGGGTTACCGCGATCGTGCCGACCGGAGCCAGCACGGGAATGCTGTTGGCGGCAGCGATTGGCATCATCGCCAGGGCGCTCGAGCCGATGGTGGGCCCGATGATCACCTGTACCTTGTCCTGCTGAATCAGCTTGGTCGCACCACGGGCGGCCTCCGTTGGATTGGTTTGTTCATCGTGGAAGATCAGTTCAAGTTTTCGGCCATTGGGGCCGGCGGAAGCGTTGTACTTGTCGGCCAGTATCTGGATGGTGTCACGCTCGGGGATGCCGAAGGGCGCAGCTGGCCCGCTTACGCTCAAAAGGACGCCTACTTTGACGGTTTCCGCAGCGTGAACGCTGCCGACCGAACCAAAGCCGGCGGTAAAGGCGGCAAGTGCGGCTAAGATTCGTAGATGTTTGGTAAGTCTCATGGTGTTTCCTCCTTGGTGGGTAAAGACAGGTTGATTTTTCTCACGCAGCGTCGAGATAGGCGGCCATCAATTGGTCGTGGTTCTGCAAATCGGCGCGGTTGCCGCTGGCGACAATGACACCGTGCGCGAGCACCACATAGCGGTCGGCAATTTGTGCAGCGAAGGGCAGGTTCTGTTCGGCCACCAGCAGGCCAATGCCGTTGGCCTTGAGTTTTTCGAATGCGCCTTGCAGCAGGTCGAAAATCACTGGTGCCAATCCCTGCGAGGGCTCGTCTAGCACCAGCACGGCGGGTTCGCGGCCCAGCGCCATGCCGATCGCCAGCATCTGTTGTTCGCCGCCGCTCAACATCCCCGCTGTGGCCTGCAATCGCTGATTGAGAATGGGAAAGAGGTCGAGAATGCGGGTCCGAATTGCCACGCGGCTTTCGACAGGCGCCAGGCGCAGGCCAAGTTCCAGGTTCTCGGCCACGCTCATGCCGGTGAAAATATTGCCGCGCCGCTCGGGAACAAAAGCCAGACCGTACCGAGCTCGCCGATGTGCCGACATCCCTGTCAGCGTGATGCCATTTACACTCACCGTACCGCCGCCGCGCACCGCGCCGGCGATGGCACCAAGGAGACTGCTCTTTCCTGCGCCGTTGGGTCCGAGCACACAGACCAGTTCGCCAGACTGCACCTCGAGATCCACCTCGAATACAACCTGGATGCGACCGTGGGCTGCCGTCAGCGCGCTGCCGGCAAGAACTGCATTTGAGTTGTCGTGCCGGATCATCGCGCCTTCTCCTGCTGATGGCTGTGACTCGTTCCAAGGTAGGCATCGATGAAGGCCGGGTCGTGCATCAGGTCAGCCGGTTTACCTCTGAGCAGCATCTCGCCGCGATCAAGGACGATGGCTTCGTCGGCCAATTCGCGCACCATCGCAAAGTTGTGTTCGACAAGAAGAATGCCGACGCCAATACCGGCTAGCCGACGGATCTCGGCGATCAGAATCCCCTGCTCGACCTTGGTAAGCCCCGCTGCAGGTTCGTCGAGAAGCAGATAGCGCGGTTGGTTTGCAATGGCGCGAGCCACCTCAACCAGACGCACCTGACCCATGGGCAACTCTCCCAATGTCTTGTGGCTCAGATTGGAAAGGCGGAAGTCTTCAAGGATGCGCTTGCAGTCATCGAGAAAGGCACGTTCTTCACGACTCACGCGCGGACTACGCAACATCGAGCCGAAGATACCGGCACGAGACACTGGGTAGAAGCCGCAGAGGACGGCGTCTTCGACACTGACACGCGGATCGAACCGTGGTGTCTGGAAACTACGCGCCAGGCCACGCGCGATACGCAGGTAGGCCGGCGTGTGGGCCATGTCGGTGCCACCGATGCGCACTACACCATCGGCGATCGGAACCAAGCCAGTGATGGCGTTGAACAGCGTGCTTTTTCCCGAGCCATTGGGTCCGATCACCGTGACAATCTGTCCTTCCGTCAGCGATATCGAAATCCCGGACAGAGCGGTGACGCCGCCGAAGCGCACGGTTACATTGTCGACCTGGATGCTCATGCCTTCACTCCCGGCTTGACGGTCGTCGTGGGTGTTCTGGCGAAAATCCGCCGACGCATCAGCGCTCGCCATTCAGTGCCAAGCAGGCCTCGTGGCGCCACCATCAGAACGAAGACCAGCGTACCGCCGAAGACCATGCCCTGGGTTTCGGCGGCCGGCAGATAGAGCGTTACCAGCAGCAGCATGGCGGCGCCAACGATCGGGCCGAGAATAGTTTGGGCGCCACCGATCACTGCCATCAGTAGTACCTGAATCGACACATTTGTGGTCATCGAGTCGGGACCCATATAGGTCAGGTGGTGGGCGTAGAGCCAACCGCCGACGCCGGCGATGGCGGCCGAAACGGCGAAGGTGCTGGCCAGCAAATGCGGCACGCCGACACCGTCTGCCGAGGCGCGCAGCGGATCATGGCGGGCGGTGTTGATGGCGCGGCCGTATGTTGATCGCATCAGATTGACGTAGAGGTAGACGGTCACCAACACGCAGCCCCACGACAGGAAGTGCATGCTCTGGGCTGTGGGGGCTAGACTCAGGCGCGGGATGGCGGAGATACCGATGTAGCCGCCGGTCAGTTCGCCGCCTTCGTGGACGGCGAGTTCGATCAGGCTGCTGATCATGAAGGTTGCGATCGAAAGCGGCAGCGGTGACAGTCTCGTCAAAGCGCGAGCCAGCGGGTAGGCCAGGAGCACGGGCGCCACTACCGCGAAGAGCAAGCCGACATAGGGCGACTGACCGTAGCGGGTGGTCAGGACTGCCGTGCCGAAGGCTCCGACGGATGCAAAAGCCGCGGTCGCCATAGACAGGATGCCCGCCTGACCGTAACACAGGCCCACCGACAGTGCGAGCAGGGAAAAAATGGCAATGACGATGGAGTTGTCGAGCCAATACGGCTTGCCGTAACTGAGGACGGAGAGCAACAGTACGGCGCCGAGCAGAATCAGCGTCGGCCGTTGTCTGATCCGAAAGGCGGAGTTCATGCGCGGCCTCCCACGATATGAGAAAAGTTGGCACGGCCGCTGGCCAGCACTATCAGGATGAACAACAGTGGTGCCGCTGTACCCCAGCCACCGGACAGGTAGCCGGCAGACAGGGCCTGTACCACTCCGATCACCACGCCGCCGGCGAAGCCGCGCAGCGGGCTGTGCAGGCCGAAAAGAACGGCTGCACCGAAGCCTGAGATGGTCAGACCGAGTCCGGCGCTGTAACTGGTGCCGGTGGTGTAGAGAATTAGGATCCCGGCGATGCCGGCAAGCAGGCCACCGACCATGTATGTGGCGAGCGAGATACGCTGCACCGGAATGCCGGCCAGTGCTGCCGCACCGGGGTTGGCCGCGCAAGCGCGCATGTCGCGGCCGAAGGATGTTCGGTAGAGCCAGACGTACAGCGCTGTGAGCAGCACAAGGCCGGTGGCAAGGTTGATTGCCGCTTGCGGGCTGACACGAATCTCCCCCATTTGCCAGAAGTTGACAAAGGGCTGGCGCACCATCGGATCCTTGCCGTAGAGCGTGAGGACGATGGATTCGAGGACAGTGGCGAAGCCGAAAGTGGCCAGCACCATCACCAGCGGATCCGGTTTGCTGCCGCGGTTGATTGAAAGGGAAAGCGCACCGACCACCAGTGACGCCAGCACCGCGCTGAAGATGCCCAGGGCTATTCCGAGCGGTATCCCCAGCGTTGCGCTGACGGCCATGCAGACCGTAGCGGCCAGCACCGCGTATGCACCAACGGCGAGGTCGACGGATTCCGTGGTAACGAAAAGCAGGCTGACAGGGTAGGCCAGCAGGCCATAGATGGCCCCGAGCAGGGCACCCCGGACGAGGAATTCCAGAATTTCAAGCAGCATGGACTATCTCCTTGTCCGGCACGTCTTGCCATGATTGCCACAGGCGGACACGTTCTGCCAGAACACGTTGGTAGTGGGCGGCGCGGACATGACCATAACCGCGCAGTTGTTCTGGCCAGCCGGCGATCTGCGTGGCCAGCGGGAGGTAAGCAGCAGCTTTGCCGTCGGCGAGTTTGTCAAGCAGGCGAGCGATATCGGCTTCGTAGTCGGCCAGGCCGGCTAGTGCAAGGCGCCGTTCGGCGCTGTTGCGGAATGGATCAACGAAGCTGGCGCGCAGGAAGCGCAGGCGGGCAAGCAGGCCAAAGACCGGCTGCATCCAGGCGCCAACCTCGCGCTTGTGTGGCAGTTCGCTACCCGGTATGCGGCGGGCAAAGGGGCCGGCACCGAGGTGGAAACGCAACCGGATGTCGCCATCAAAGTGCTGCGATAGTTCGGCGCGGAACTCGGGCGTGGCATACAAGCGCGCTACCTCGTATTCGTCCTTGTAGGCCAGCAGCTTGTAGTAATTGCGCGCCACTTCCTTCGCCAGTGCATCGCCCTCGGACGCATTGCCAACAAGGTTTTCGACGCGTTTGATGAGCTCGCGGTAACGGTTGGCGTAGGCGGCATTCTGATAGCTCGTTAAGCGCGCGCAACGGTCGGCGACAAGGTCCGCCAGGAGTTCAAGCTTTTGCGGTTGGGACGTGTCAACGCCGGTGCTGACGACACTGTCCGGTTCGTGTGCGGCGAGTCGCCCCCAGTTGAACGCTGTAAGGTTTGCCTTGACGCTGACGCCATTGAGTGTGATGGCACGTTCAATTGCTGCGCGCGAGATCGCTACCCAGCCGCGCTGCCAAGCGTAGCCGAGTATGAACAGGTTTGCGCCAAGCGGGTCGCCGAGTCGATCGCGGGCGATCTTTGTGGCGGGCAGGCTATCCACCTGCAGTGCGGATCCGCCAATACGAGCCAGAAGGGCAGCACCGTCGGCCTGCCAGTCGGGATTGCGCGCAAAGTCGCGGGTCGGGCTGAGTTCTGTGTTGACGATGATGCGGGTGCGCGTCGGGTCCATGCGTTCGATGGACTCCGCCCCGGCAGTGACGATCAGGTCGCAGCCGAGTACCACGTCGGCTGTGGATTTGGCCAATCGGTTGGTGTTCAGTTGCGAGCGGTCGCGAGCAAGGTGAATGTGCGACATGACAGCGCCGTACTTCTGCGCGAGACCGGTGAGATCGAGTGTGGTGGCGAAAATGCCGTCGAGATGCGCAGCCATGCCGATGATGGCGCCGACCGTGATAACTCCGGTGCCGCCGATTCCGGTGACGATGATGCCCTGTGCGGTGTCGAGCGTTGGCAGCACCGGTTCCGGAAGCTTGCCGACATCGGCAGTGCTTCCGCTGGCGCGCCGCAGCGTGCCGCCGCTGATAGTAACGAAGCTCGGACAGAAACCCTGCACGCAAGACATGTCCTTGTTGCATGTCGCCTGGTTGATGCGGCGCTTGCGTCCCAAATCGGTATCGATGGGCTCGATCGATAGGCAGTTGGACTGGGTTCCGCAGTCGCCGCAGCCTTCGCAGACGGCGGTGTTGATGAAAGTGCGACGGTCGGGGTCGGGCAGCAGGCCGCGCTTTCGCTGACGGCGGCGCTCGGTGGCGCACATCTGGTCGTAGATCAGTATGGAGACGCCGCTTTGTTCGCGCAATTCGCGCTGCACCTGGTCGAGGCGCTCACGATGATGTACGAGCACGCCGGCCGGCAGCGTGATGGAGGCATACTTGGCAGGATCATCGGTGACCACTACCACCCGTGCCGCACCCTCGGCCAGCAGTTCGGTGGCAAGTTGTGCCGGTGTCAGCTCGCCTTCGATGGGCTGGCCGCCGGTCATCGAGACGAAGCCATTGAGTAGCAGTTTGTAGGTGATGTTGATACCGGCCGAGATGGACTGGCGGATGGCAAGAAAACCGGAGTGGAAGTAGGTGCCGTCGCCGATGTTGGCGAAGATGTGCTTCTCGTCGGTGAAGGGGGCCTGGCCGACCCACATCACTCCTTCGGCGCCCATGTGCGAGATCGGCCCCATACGCGTCGGATCGAGCAGCAAGGCGATCGAATGGCAGCCTATGCCGGCCAGCGCGAGGCTGCCATTGGGTACTTTGGTCGAGGTGCTGTGCGGACACCCTGAACAGAATGTTGGCGTGCGCTCAATTCCACCCGGTACTAGTGGTTTCGATGCTATCACCGTGTCGCCAGGATTGACTCTTCCGAGAATCCTGGCCAGATGCGTGGCGATCAGGCTAGGATTCAGTTCGCCTGCCAAAGGAAACACTGAGTTGCCCCGATTGGGAGACCAGGTGCCGGCACCGGAGAACTTGCCGATCACTTGCGGCAGTTTGGACAAGCCCGCGTCGAAGAGGATAGTCTTGATCTGGTCTTCCAGCAGTGGACGCTTTTCCTCGATAACGACGATGCTGTCGAGTCCACGCGCGAACTCGGCAACGATCTGGGGATCGAGCGGCCAGACCATGCCGACCTTGAGCAAACGCAACTCTCCATCATCGATCGGCAACCCGCCCAATGCCTCGCAGGTGTCGGCGTAGGACTTGCCGGCGGTAACGATGCCGATCTTGGCCTGCGGTGCCGGCATAACGATTCGGTTAAGGTCGTTGTGGCGGGCATAGTCCAGCGCTCGTGGCAGGCGAAGGTTGTAAAGCCGCGCTTCCTGCAGGGGTGCATGTTCGAAGCGTTTGATATGAACGTCGGGCGCGCCGCCTTCCGCTTCGGGCGGCAGTGAAATAGTCGGCGAATCGGGAGCAACGTAGACTGCACCGGCACCCTCGACCACGTCAGTGACCAGTTTCATGCCGACCCAGCAACCGGAATGACGGCTCATCGCGATGCCGTGCAGGCCGTAGTCGAGGATCTCCTGCACGTTGGCAGGATATAGAACAGGCATGCCGGCGGCGACAAATGCCTGGTCGGACTGGTGAGCCTGGGTCGATGATTTTGCCGCGTGGTCGTCACCGGCAAGGGCGACGACGCCACCCAGTGCGGATGTACCTGCGGCGTTGGCGTGTTTGAACGCATCACCGCTTCGATCAACCCCGGGACCCTTGCCGTACCAGAGGCCGAAGACACCGGCCACTTTCGGTTTCGGCATCAGCGGCACGTATTGCGCACCCCAGATAGCCGTTGCGGCGAGGTCTTCGTTGACACCGGGCTGGAAGCGTACGTCATGCGCGGCGAGATCGGCCGCCGCCTGCCACAACTCCATATCGTATCGGCCCAGCGGCGAGCCGCGGTAACCTGAGACCAAGCCTGCCGTATTGAGGCCGGCCCGGCGGTCGCGGATGCGCTGCTGCATCGGCAGGCGCACCAGTGCCTGGTTGCCTGACATGAACACCAGGCCTTCCTGCTGTCGATATTTGTCGGCCAGGGTTGCATCGGCGCGGGGAAGTGTGTCTTGTTCGAAATGCATATTTGCCTCGGCGTAGGGTTCAGGGACGACTCAGTCCTGCGTCTGCTCTGCAACCAGATCGCGCACAGATACACCGTGCTGGGTGCGATCCCATACATGCGTTCCGTAGGGAGCACTCTTGAGTGCAGCGCGGCGTAACTTGTTAGTTGCGCTGCGCGGCAATTCCTCGATGAACTCGAGATAGCGTGGCACCATGTAGTGCGGCAGCAGGCCGGCCAGGTGGCGCAGCAGATCGATCGGTTCCAGAGCGGTGCGTGGTTTGAGTACGACGCAAAGCTTGATGTCGTCGTCTCCGGCAAAGTTCGAAGGCGTGCCAACGGCGGCAACTTCTGCTATCGCCGGATGCTGGAGCGCGGCAATCTCGATATCGTAAGAAGATATGTTCTCGGCACGGCGACGGATCCGATCACTGCTGCGGTCGACAAAATAGACCCAGCCGTCGGCGTCGATATAGCCCGAGTCGCCGGTATGGAACCAGAGGTTGCGCCAGGCTTCGACGGTCTTTTCGGGCGCACCTTTGTAGCCCTGCATCAGCGTCCAGGGATGGCGTGCGCGTACGGCGAATTCGCCAACCTGGCCAGGAGGAAGGGCTTCATCGGTTTCCGGATCGATGACGCTAAAGTCAAACCATTCGGTGTCGACAAGGCCACAGCTGCCCTCACGCATCGGCTGATCAATATCACTCCAGCAGGGAATGCCGACTTCGGTCATGCCCCAAACTTCCATACCACGCACGCCGAACCGTTCCTCGAAGGCGCGGGCGATATGCCGCGGGAAGGGTGCGCTGCAGATCGTACGTAATCGGTGGTCGCGGTCGCCAGTCGTTGGCGGTAGGGCGTGCACCATTTCCAGCATGGGGCCGTGTGCGCCGCTGACGGTGGCGCCGCATTCGCGTACGCGCATCAACCAGTATTCGGGAGAAAATCCGTCGTCGAGCACCAGTTTGCCGCCAGCGACGAAGGTGCCGAGTACCGACATGAACTTGCCAGCCATGTGAAACATGGGATGGAAGCAGTACCAGGTATCGTCGGCGCCAACACGGCATTTTTCGGCTGTGCGTCGTGCCAGCAGCATCACCTGCGCATGTGGCATGAGCACGCCCTTGGCGGGTCCGCTGGTGCCCGAGGTATAGATCACCGAGGCGATGGCGGATGCTTGCACGGTTGGGAAAGTCAGGGCTGGTGGCACGGTGACCGGTACAAGTTCGGCGTAATCGATCAGTCGCGGACCTTGCCAGTCGAGACCGGCCGGCACGGTACCGACGACAACGACGGTGTCGAGTCGCGGCACGCGCGGCAGGGCAGCCTGCAGTACGGGCAGGTACTCGGCACCAATAACCATGAAGCGTGCCTCGGCTTGGTTGATGGCATGTTCCAGCGACGCACCCAGATACCCGGTATTGATACTGACTTCGACGGCGCCGAGCAGGTGGGAGCCGAAACTGGTGAACACGTGATCGAGGCTGTTTCGCAGCATGATGACCACCGTATCGCCACCTTGCACGCCAAGCTCACTCAGCCCGCTGGCGACGCGCTTCGTAGCGCTGAGCAGTCCGGCATAACTGCAGATGGGGCCGCCGACCATCTGGATCGCTGGACGCTCTGGCTGGCGTTCTGCTTGCTGGCGCAGAAGTTCGCCAACTGTCCAGGGACCATCAGGGAGTTTCACGTCGGCGCTCCACTGGCCTGGGCGATTTGTTCGTCGCTCAGGCCGAGATCGGCCAGCACCGCACGAGTATGCTGGCCGAGCTTGGGCGGCGCGCTGCGCAATTCGTGCGGTGTGCGGGACAGGCGCAAAGGATGGTCAACTACAGTCATGTCCGCCTGGCCGGGTACGGACAGCGTCTTGAGCATGCCGTTGTTTGCGACCTGCGGCAACCGCAACGTCTGGTCGTAGGTCAGCACAGGTGCGCAAAGCAGGCCGGCGGCCTGCAGGCGGGCGACGGCGTCAGCGGCTGTGAACTTGAGGAAGCTCGGCGCCAGGAGCTCGGAAATCTCGGCGCGGCGAGCGAGCTGCTCGCGATCCGTGGGCAGCCCGAGTTCGGCGCTGAGATCCGAAATCCCCAGAGCCTGACAGATAAGCTGCAAAGGATTCGGGCGGAAGAAACCGAGCACCGTCAGCCAACCGTCAGCAGCCTTGGCTGCAAAATTGAGCGAACGGTCGAACCAACGTGTCTCGTAGTCGTAATTGAGAAGCGAAGCTGCCTCCAGGCTTTGCATGGAAACAGCCGTGTCGAATAGGGAGATGCTGATTTTCTGTCCGCGACCGGACTGAGCGCGTTCGAGCAGCGCCAGCAGCACACCCTGCACCATGAGCATGCCCGAGGCGTAGTCGGTCAGCGGCACGTTGAGATAGTTTGGTTCACCGGTCTTGGCCGTGCCTTTGCTGGCGATGCCACTGATGGATTGAATCAGCAAATCCTGGCCTGCCGTCTCCGCCATCGGTCCGGTGTCGCCGAAGCCGCTGGCGGCGGCGTAGATGAGTCGCGGATTTTTTTCCGCCAGCGCTTCGTAGCCGAAACCGAGGCGTTCCATGACGCCGGGCCGGTAGTTGTGCAGCAGTACGTCCGCCCTATCAAGCAGCGAGTGCAGCGTCTGGCATGCGGCCTCGGACTTGAGGTCGAGACAGACCGATTCCTTGTTGCGGTTGGTCGCGGCAAAATAGCCGCTCATCAGATGATGCTCGGTGGCGTAGAAGTCTCCGGCGCGCAACGGGTCACCCACCGGAGGGCGCTCGACCTTGATTACACGGGCTCCGAAGTCCGCCAGCGATTGGCCAGCGAGCGGTCCCTGGAAAATTTCGCAAAGTTCGATTACGGTGATGCCGGTAAGTATGCCCATGTTAATTCCCCTCGTTGCGGTCGTAGATTTCCTTAGCGATCATCAGTCGCTGGATCTGGTTGGTCCCCTCCCAAATTTGCGTCACTTTGGCATCACGCATCATGCGTTCCACTGGATAGTCCTCAAGGTATCCATAGCCGCCATGAAGCTGCACTGCATCGGTGGTGACCGACATGGCGGCGTCGGAACACAGCACTTTGGCAATCGATGCCTGTAGTCGCGCCGCCGGATCGTTGGCTGCTTGAAGCGCTATGGCTCGGTAAAGCACAGCCCGGCCGGCTTCGATGCGGATCGCCATGTCGGCGATCATTCCGCGCAACATCTGAAAGCCGGAGATCCGCTGCCCGAACTGTTCGCGTTCGTTGGTGTATTTGAGCGATTCGTCCAGCGCGCCGCCGGCAATGCCAAGTGCGTGAGCTGAAATATGTAGGCGTGAGCGCAGCAGAGCTGCGTGGATGTATTCGGTGCCGCGTTCCGGCTCGCCGAGCAGGCGGTCGTCGGAGATTGCGACGTTGTCGAGAATGACGTCGGAGGTAGGACTGCCGCGCATCCCCATCTTTTTTTCCTGAACGCCAAAAGAAACGCCCGGGTCGTCCTTGTGCACCAGGAAGAGACCGAAGCGTTTTGCCGAGGTGCGGGCGAAGATCATGTACCACTCGGCCCAGCCGCCGTTGGTGATGAAGCGCTTGGTGCCGTTGATGACCCAGCCGTCGGCAGTTTTGGTTGCCGTAGTGCTGGCAGCCATTAGGTCGGACCCCCCCTTGGGCTCGGTCAGACCCCAAGCGCAGCGCGTTTTGCCGGCGACGATGTCTGGCAGTATCTCGCGCTGCTGGGCTTCACTACCGAAGTCGACCACGGCCATGAGTATCCAACTGCTGGAAATCGACAAAGCGGTGGACGCGCAGATCTTCGCGATTTCCTCGATCACGATGCACTGGGTGTACATGTCACCGTCCTGTCCGCCCAAGTGTTCTGGATAGGGCAGACCGGGCAGACCGAGTTCGATGGCTGCGGCGCAAGCTTCGAGTGGCGGACGGCGTTCGCGGTCGAGAATAGCCGCATAGGGCGCGACTTTCTCCCTGGAAAAGCGGCGCACGTTGGCACGGAATTCGTTGTAGACGGGGTCGTTGTCGATGCTCACGATGGCTCCTGGGTCGGTTTCGCGGAAGGCATATAAAATCAGGGCGTTAGGGCTGGTGGCCAGCCGTCGGCATTCATGCGTTGGCGCTCGGCGACCGGGCTGGCCCGTTCGATTTCGTCGAGAGCGAGACCCGCGTCTGAGAGGACATTGACGGTGTGGTCGTTGTAGTCGGTGGCACAGGGCGCGATCGGCGTGCGACTGAAACCCGGCGCAGCGGGGATGTTTGTCGACGAGGCATCGGGAAAGCGGGCACGAATGTGCGGGTGTTGCCAGACCTCGTCCGGATCAAGCACCGGCAGAACGCAGACGTCCTGCCCAGCATAGTGCGCGCCCCATGCATCGCGATCTCGCGTGAGGAAGGCGGCGGCGAAGGCATTTTCGACCTGCGGCCAGGTTGCCATGTCCATTTGGTCGGGTGGCGGTCCGTTGCCAATGTCGGCCCACAGCGCGGCGAAGAACTGAGGCTCTAGCGCGCCGACCGACACATAGCGACCGTCGCGACAAGGATAGCAACGATAGTAGGGCGCACTGCCGGCCAGCCAGCCGGTGCCACGCTCGGGCATTACATTGGTGTTCCACACCGAGTAGTGCATGGCCATGAGAGACAGGCAGCCGTCGATCATCGCCGCGTCGATGTGCTGGCCCTTTCCGGAAACACTGCGCTCGTAAAGCGCGGCGAGGATGCCAATGGTGGCGAACAGCGAGCCACCGGCAAAATCTGCCAGCAGATTGAGGGGAGCGGTGGGTGGTCGTTCGGCCGGGCCGATGGCACCGAGAATTCCAGTCATTGCCAGATAGTTAATGTCGTGGCCGGCCGTTTGGGCCAAGGGACCGGACTGCCCGTAGCCCGTGAGAGAACAGTAGATGAGGCCCCGGTTACGCGCCGAGAGTTCGGCATAGCCGGCACCGAGGCGATCGGCTACTCCGGGGCGGAAGCTCTCGACGAAGACGTCGGTGGTGTCCGCCAGTTTGCGCAGTGCGCGCTTGCCGTCTTCGGTTTTTAGATCAAGGGCAATGAAATGTTTGCCGCGAGAAAACGACGATACGGGCAGACCGGCGCGACCGCCTCCGACGGCGATCACTTCGGCACCGAGATCGGCCAGCAACATGGTGCAGTAAGGCCCGGGCGCCAAACGTGACATGTCGAGGATTCGAATGCCTGTTAGGGGGCGGCGAGCGGTATTTTCAAAAGAGTCAGTCATGGCGCTACGGCGCTCAGGCAGTAAAGTGCGCACTCAAGGCGCTCGCGGCAAGCAGGAAAAATCCTTGGCCGAATAGTGTCCAATCGAAGGGAACGCCTGGACCGCCTGGTGGCACAGCGACGCCCGGTACCTTTCCGGAAGGCTCGACAGCACCCGCCACCGCGCGAAGCGCCTTGACGGCCTGCGGAATCATGCTCGCGGAAACAAGCTCCAGTTCTACGGCCCGCGCAGTAGCATAGGCAAACATCAAAGTACCGGAAGCTTCAAGATTGGAGCGTGGGTTGTCAATTACGTGACAGAAATAGCCGGATGCATCCTGGTACGGTGCGATGGCATCCAGTGCCGCAGCGCAGGTGGATTTCACCAAGGCCGCCCCAGGGTGTTCCGGCGCGATGTCGAGCAGGTCGACAGAAGCGCAGATCAGCCAGCCGTTGCCTCGCGACCAGAAGGTGGATTGCGGGTAGTAGTCGGGGGTTTCGCACCACGCGTGGCGCGCCAGATGCTTGCGCGGGTCGACAAGATGTTCGACGTGCAGTCGATACTGTTTGAACGCCTCGTCGAGATACTTCTGCTCGTTGGTCAGCTTCCCGTATAACGCAAGGAAGGGGCACATGATGTAAGTGAAATCGACCCACAATTCGGGACCTTCGCCTCGGGCCCAGATGCCGCCTTCGCTTGTGCGTGGCGCATTCATCAAAGCCTCAATCTGGCGTCCGGCAGCTTCTAGATAGCTCGCCTCGCGGGTCTGCTGGTAGCGGCGCAACAGTGGGTAGCCAATGCCGGCGGTCAGGCTGGCCAGTGGCGTGAAAGACTGGATGTGCCCGGCCCCAACGCCCTGCACCGTATCCCCGTAGCTGAAATTGCCGCTGGAACGCTGGGTTTCAATGGCACGGCTAAGCCAGCGTTCCACCGCCGCGACTGAGACCGCGTCACCTACTTCTAGTATTCCGGTAATGGCAACTGCCTTCATCCAGCAGTCGCGCTCGTCCGGATGACCGATAGTGAAATTGGCCACACGCTCAATGAGCGGATTCAGATTCATTACTTTCTCCTCTATTGGTTTAGTAATACTATCCGGATAGTATGTTTTAGATTTTGGCTTGTCAAGAAGTTTTTGACTGAAAGAAAACTCAAGGAAGCAGTCGGGTTGGTTTGCTAGGACGTCAATCCGGTTACGCTAGTCCGCCGCAAGCCCTTAACGAGACCGAGTTTCAGTCATGCCACGACGATGAGTGGCTAGTTCAGATGACCTTGCAGGCACCGGAACACATTGAGAAGGTCTGAAATTTAGGGGCGCGCTTCAATCGCCAACGACGGGTGCTAGATCTCTTGCGGCGATCCGGTCGTTGCAAGATCAACGACGGCAAATGGCGAGTTGCGTGAATTGTCCTTCTTGCGGGGTTTCCAGTTAATTTAGTCCCTGGTCGAAAGCAGAGGTGTCCGGTTTAATTGAGTAGTGCCGGCTGCAAAGCCAGTACTGATGCGGATCTTGAACGAGCAAGGGGTGTCCACGATTTGAATTTCAGATTGAGCATTTGCGATACTTTCGGGTTTGGCG
>Ga0208566_1001052_pt1 | contig 16624 bp, 11 predicted proteins | sample PL_2010_150m_FD_184159 | JGI IMG/M metagenome (GOLD analysis project Ga0208566, IMG submission 184159) | Freshwater microbial communities from Powell Lake, British Columbia, Canada to study Microbial Dark Matter (Phase II) - PL_2010_150m... | ecosystem: Environmental > Aquatic > Freshwater >...
CAAGGCCCGGCAACACGCCGATCAAGGTGCCCAGGAAGACCCCGGCCAGGCAATACAGGAGATTGGTGGCGGTCAATGCCGTGGAGAATCCCAGGGCGAGATGTTCGAAGAGTTCCATGATGTCCTGCCTGCCTTAGCCGCCAAACCAGGAGCCGAGCAAGGGCAGCGGAATGCCCAGGCCCTTGACGAACACCAGCGCACAAAACGCCACCAGGCCGCCGGCCAGCGCAAGCGACTGCGACCAGCTGAATTTCATGCTCGCGCGGGAGCTGACCATCACCAGCACGAAGATCGCGACAACCAGTCCCGCGCCGCGCGCCAGGACGGCAAACAGGACAATTGCGGCGATGATCATCGCCAGCCCTCTGAGCGCAAACGCATCGACCGCCTGTCCGCGAACGATCAGCGACCGAACGATGCAGATCGCTCCAATCGACGTGAGCAACGCACCCAGAATGGTCGGAAAATACGCCGGGCCCATTTTCATCGCACTGCCCATACCGTAATCCCGGCCGATGACGATCGCCGCGACGCCTATCCCGGCATATATGACGCCAGCCCAGAATTCCCTGGGACTGCGAATCGGTGACTTCATCGCCGGTCTCTGGGAACGATCAGTCCGCGTAAACGCCCGCCTTCTTGATGATCGGCCCCCACTTGTCGATCTCGGCTTTGAGATGCGCGCGCAGGGCTTCCGGCGTTACCCGATTGTCGGCGACCGGCTCGGTGCCGAGTTCGGCGAATCGCTGGCGCACGTTGGGCTCCTTCAGCGCCGCCTTAAGCGCCTTGTTGATGCGCTCGATGATAGGCTTGGGCGTCCCCTTCGGGGCATACACGCCGTGCCAAACCACGACCTCGAAGTTCGCCAGTCCGCCTTCATGCATGGTGGGAACATCCGGCAGGGAAGGGATGCGGGCCATGGAGGTGACTCCGTAAGCCTTGACCTTGCCCCCCTTGATCTGTCCGGTGGTATTGGTGGTCTGATCGCACATGATGTCGACCTGGCCGCCGAGGAGATCGTTCATGGCCGGGCCCGTGCCCTTGAAGGGAACGGTGGTCAGATCGGTCTGGATGGCGCTCATGAACAGCATCCCGCACAAGTGCGAGGCGGCGCCCAGGCCGGCGTTGGCCAGAGTGACCTTGTCCTTGTTGGCGCGGACATAGGCGATCAGTTCCTTGAGGTCCTTGGCGGGGAAGTCCTTGCGGGCAATCAGTGTCATGGGGACGTCCGTCACCAGGCCGATCGGCTCGAAATCATCAATCGTGTTGAACGAAAGTTTGCGATACAAGGCCGGCGCGGTGGAGTGGCCGATATGATGGATGAACAGCGTGTAGCCGTCCGGCGCCGCGCGCGCGACCCGCGCGGCGGCAACGGTGCCGCCCGCACCGGCGACGTTTTCGATGACCACCTGCTGCTTCAGGTCGCTGCTCATCGCCTGCCCGATCACGCGTGCAACCGTGTCGGTGGGACCGCCTGCCGCGAACGGCACGACCAGCGAGATCACCTTGGATGGATAAGTATCCGCGTGGGCCAGTGGAACGGCAGACAGCATCGATACCGACAATGCTGCGGTCGCGACGAACCAGTAGTAAGAACGAATTTTCATGCTGTGCCTCCAGGCAATTGAATGAGTGATGGTTCTACAGGTCCCGGGAACGAAGACCGGACCGACCGGCGGACTTTGTTTGATTCGTCCATGTCCCCACGTTTTCCATTATATAGAACTTGGAACTCAGGATATCGGCCGCTGTGGTTCGGCTGCAACCTCCTGACTGTTAAACTATCCGACTCTCGGCTTTGCCACAGATGTTGCCGACAAGACATTCCTTATTGGACTGGAAAGAACCCATGCTCATCAACTGCGCCGCCTACCAGGAAGGAATGAAAGTATCCGACATCCCGATTACGGAAATCAGCGAATACGTCAGCCGTCCGGATTGTTTTGTCTGGGTTGCCCTGAAGGATGCGGAAGCCGGCGAACTCGAAGAACTGCAAGGCGAGTTCGGCTTGCATCCGCTGGCTGTCGAGGATGCGCATCATGGACACCAGCGACCGAAAATCGAGGAGTACGGCGACTCTGTCTTCGCCGTCATGCATCAGATCGAAATGGTGGATGGCGAGTTGATTGTCGGTGAGGTCGATGTCTTCGTCGGAAGCAACTACGTGCTGTCGGTGCGCAACCACAGCAGCCCGGATTTCCTCGGCGTTCGTCAACGCTGCGAACATGAGCCTCATCTGCTCAGCCATGGATCCGGATTTGTGTTCTATGCGTTGATGGATGCGGTGGTGGACCGCTATTTTCCGGTCCTGGATACCCTGGAATCGGAACTCGAAACCATCGAAGAGCAGATATTTGCCAAGACCTCGGCGCGTTCCAACATCGAACAGTTGTATGAATTGAAGCGCAAAGTCATGGTGTTGAAGCACGCCGTGGCGCCGCTCATGGAGGCGGCGGGAAAACTTTATGGTGGCCGGGTGCCCGCCGTCTGCGCCAACAGCCAGGAATATTTTCGCGACGTGTACGACCACCTCAACCGCATCAACGCCTCCATCGATACCATCCGGGACACCATAGGGACGGCGATCCAGGTCAACCTGGCAATGGTCACCATCGAGGAAAGCGAGGTGAACAAGAAACTCGCCGCCTGGGCCGGAATCTTTGCGGTGGCCACGGCCTTTGCCGGGATCTGGGGAATGAATTTCAAGACCATGCCCGAATTGCAATGGGAATATGGCTATCCCCTTGCGCTGGTGGTCATTGCCGCAGCTTGCGGTTTTCTCTACAGGCGCTTCAAGCGCTCCGGGTGGCTCTAGGCTCTACTCCGCAACTCTCAGGACTTGGCGAGCTTCCGATAGAGTTCGGCATACCGGGATGCCGCGCTCGCCCAGCCCCAGTCCGGAACCATGCCGTTGCGCTGCAATTGCCGCCACAGCAACGGCTTGCCCCAGGCGGCGGCGGCCCGACGGATCGCAGCCAGCAATGCTACAGCGCTTGCGTCGCGGAAAACGAATCCGTTGGCTGCCTTGGCCTTGCCCTTGTCCAGGGACGCCGGATCGCAATCGACCACGGTGTCGGCAAGGCCGCCGGTATCCCGCACGATGGGTGGCGTGCCGTAGCGCAGGCTGTACATCTGGTTGAGCCCGCACGGTTCGAAGCGTGAAGGCATCAGGAAACTGTCTGCACCGGCCTCGATGCGGTGTGCCAGTCCTTCGTCAAAGCCGATCCTGACGGCGATTTGTCCTGGATGACGGTCCGCCATGCGGACCAGGGCCTCCTCGAGTTCCGTTTCTCCGCTGCCGAGCACGGCGAGTTGCACCGGCAGGTCGACCAGTTGCGCTTCGAGCTTGGGCAGCAGGTCGATGCCTTTTTGCCAGGTCAAACGACTGATCACTCCCAGCAATGGGATGTCGTTGCGCCGATCAAGCCCCAGTTGCTGTTGCAGCGTCGTCTTGTTGGCAACCTTCCTCTCCAGGTGGTCGACGTCGTAGCAGGCACTCAAATGATCATCGTTGGCGGGATTCCAGATTTCCGTGTCGATGCCGTTCAGGATGCCGGTCAGGCAGTCACCCCGCCAGCGCAGCAAACCGGCCAGACCCATGCCCTCGGCATCGACCTGGATCTCGCGGGCGTAGTTGGGGCTGACGGTAGTGATCCAGTCTGCATGCTGCAGTCCCCCCTTGAGGAAAGACAGATGGCCGTGAAACTCCACTCCGTCCATCGCCCAGGCCTGCTGCGGCAGTCCCAGTTCGGCGAGCGTGTGGCGGCCGAATAGCCCCTGAAATGCCAGATTGTGGATGGCGACCAGGGTCGCGGCGCGGCTGACTGAACTGCTTTGGTAGTTCAGGTAGCTGGGGGCGAGCGCCGTTTGCCAGTCGTTGCAATGCACCACTTGCGCCCGCCAGGGGAGCGGGCTGTCAGCGCCTCCGAACAGGGCCGCAACGCGCGAGAGCAGCCCGAAACGGATGGCGTTGTCATGCCAGTCGCTCCCGTCGCTGCCGAGGTAGGGGTTGCCGGGGCGGTCATACAGCGCCGCGCAATCGAGCAGCAACAGCGGCGTACCATCCGAGCTTGTGGCCTGGCGCAACTGTGATGGCGGCAGGGCACCGCCGAGCCCCGGCAATTCTGCGATGACAGCAGCATCGGGGAAAGCCTTGCTGAGTGCCGGGTAGCACGGCACCAGGACGCGCACATCCACGCCTGCCTGGCGCAGCGCCAGCGGCAATGCTGCGCAGACGTCGCCGAGTCCGCCGGTCTTGACCCAGGGACCGATTTCGGAGGTGGCGAAGAGGACTCTTACGGCGCTGCTGCTCGCGGGAAACGCTGGCGCGGCTTTGCGGAGGCTCATGAGTCCTTCTGTGTAGCCCGGCAGGCGGCGATCAGGCCGTGGGTCGAACTATCCAGCGCCGCCGCCTCCTGCTTTCCCTCAAGCAGCGGCAACAGCCGTGCGGCGAGTTGCTTGCCCAGTTCGACGCCCCATTGGTCGAAGGAATTGAGGCCCCAGACGATACCCTGCACGAAGGTCTTGTGCTCATAAAGGGCGATCAACTGGCCGAGCGCGTAGGGATCGAGTCGCGACAGCAGCAAGGTGCTGGAAGGCTGGTTGCCGGGAAACACCTTGAAGGGCGCCAGCCGCGCCAGCGCATCCGCCGGCATTCCGGCGGACTCCAGTTCGCCGCGAACTTCCTCCGCGGTCTTGCCGCGCATCAGTGCCTCGCTTTGGGCGAAACAGTTGGCGAGCAATGCGGCGTGGTGCCCCGGCAAGTCAAAGTCCGCCCGCTTGAGGGCGATGAATTCGCAGGGAATCAGCCGGCCGCCCTGATGGATCAACTGGTAGAAAGCGTGTTGGCCGTTGGTGCCGGGTTCGCCCCAGACGATGGGCGAGGTCGCGGCGCCCACCGGCAGTCCATCGCGGCCGATCTGCTTGCCGTTGCTTTCCATTTCCAGTTGCTGGAGGTAGCGCGGGAATTGTTCCAGTGACTGGCTGTAGGGCAGTACCGCCAAGGTCTCGGCGCCGAGAAAATCGGTGTTCCAGATCCCCAGCAGCGCCAGCGTCGCCGGCAGGTTGCGGGCGGGAGGCGCGGTGAAGAAATGCTCGTCCATGGCCTGACCGCCGGCCAGCAACCGTTCGAAGTTGGCGTAACCTATGGCCAGCGCCAGCGGCAGGCCGATGGCCGACCACACGGAAAAGCGTCCCCCTACCCAATCCCAGAATTCGAAGACCTTGCCCGGGTCTATGCCGAACTTCGCCACTGCCGGCAAGTTGGTGGATACCGCCACGAAGTGCCTGGCGACCGCAGATTCGCCCAGCGCGGCGATGATCCACTCGCGCGCCGAACGCGCATTGGTCATGGTTTCCTGGGTGGTGAAGGTCTTGCTGGCAACGATGAACAACGTCTCTTGCGGAACAAGCCCGGCCAGGGTGGTGGCAAGATGGGCGGCATCGAGATTGGAGACGAAATGCACGCGCAGATTGGGCAGATGATGGGCCGCCAGTGCCTGGGCCGCCATTCGTGGTCCGAGGTCGGACCCGCCGATGCCGATATTCACCACGTCGCTGATCGCTTCGCCGCTGCTGCCGCGCCATACGCCGCCATGGATGTCCGCGCAGAAGCGGCGCATCTTGTCGAGCACCGCCCGGACTTCGGCGCGCGGTTGGTTTTCACGCAGGGCGACGTGCAGCACCGCGCGCCCCTCGCTGTTGTTGATCGCCTCGCCGGCGCGCATCCGCGCCGTCCAGCCGGACACCTCCGCGGCGTCCCATAAGGTGTGCAACGCCGTCATGACCTCGGTGGTCACGCGCTGTTTGGAGAAATCCAGCAGCAGACCGTCATGTTCCAGGGAGAAACGCTCGAAGCGGCTTGGGTCCGCGGCAAACATCTGGCGCAGGTGCAGGGTGCGGCTGCGCGCCGCCAGCGTGCTGAGCGCTTGCCAGGCGGGCGTATTGGCGATCCCGCTCACAGCCACACCGACATGCCCATTTCAAACTGATGCGTGAGCAACTCATGGTGCGGGAAGGCGCGGATTCGGTAGTCGAATTTGCCGCATTGCTCCAAAGTCAGTTCGCGGACAAATAGGTGTTCGCCATGATCGAGGGCATGTTTGTGCCGCAGGGCGTAGCGCTTGCTCTTCGACGGGTTGCGTTCGCCCGGACGGGTGATGACGAGTTCCACGGTGAGATCCTCGGGAGTCAGCCCATTGAGGTGCACGGCGACTTCGAAGCTCATTGCATCGCCATGACGGATGCGGTTCAGCGGATGATCCACGCGGCGCAGGCGAACGCCCTGCCAGGCGGCGCGAACCTTTTCCTTCCATGTGGCGACATGTTGTGCGCCGGCAAAATGGTCCCCCGCATACTTGCGCCACTGCGCAGCCGCCGGTGCATAAAACTTGTTGACGTATTCTCCCAGCATGCGATACATGTTGTAACGCGGCATGATGCTGGCGATGGAATGCTTGGCCATCCCCACCCAATCGGGCGAGTAGCCGAGCGAGGTGTTGCGGTAGTAAAGCGGGATCACGCTGTCTTGCAGCAATTCATAGAGTGTCCGCGCCTCCTCGGTATCCCGCTCGGCCGGATCGAGGCCTTCCGAGGTCGGCTTGATCGCCCAGCCGTTCTTGCCGTCATACCCCTCGCCCCACCAGCCGTCGAGCACCGACAGGTTCATGGCGCCGTTGATGGCGGCCTTCATGCCTGAAGTTCCGGAGGCTTCCAGCGGATAGATGGGATTATTGAGCCAGACATCGACGCCGGACACCAGGCGGCGCGCCAGATGCAGATCGTAGTCTTCCAGGAGGAGGATGCGCCCTTCGAATTCGGGCCGTCGCGACAAGCCGAAGATCTGGCGGATCAGCGATTGGCCGGGCTCGTCGGCCGGGTGGGCTTTGCCGGCGAAAATGAACAGCACCGGCCGCTCGGCGTCGCCGAGAATTTCGCGCAGCCAATCGAGATTGTTGAACAGCAGTGCGGCGCGCTTATACGTTGCAAACCGGCGTGCGAAGCCGATGGTGAGAACGGTCGGATTGGCCGGGTCGGCAAATTTCAGCATCCGGTCCAGGTGGGATTCCGAGCCCTGATTGCGCAGATGTTGCTCGCGCACCCTATGGCGAATCAGGTGCAGCATCTGCGCCTTGAGCGACTGGCGGATGCTCCAGAAGATCTGGTCGGGAATTCGATAGATGTTGTGCCAACAGTTCTGGTCGGTGAGGCGGTGCAACCAGCCGAGGCCGAGATAGCGGTCGAAGGTTTCATGCCAGTCGGTGGCCAGAAAGGACGGCACATGCACGGCATTGGTCACGTATTCGACGGGGTTTTCCGCGGCGTCGATCTGCGGCCACATGCTGGCGAGGATGGACGAGGAGACGTGGCCGTGGATGCGCGAGACGCCGTTGTGGAAACGTGAACCCCGCAGCGCCAGTGCCGTCATGTTGAACTCCTGACTTTCCGGGGTGCGTCCCATCGCCACCAGGGCATCGGGGCTGACGCCGGTGGCTGTGCAGAATTCGCCGAAGTAACGCCTTATCATGTCTTCGGAGAAATGATCGTGTCCGGCGGGCACCGGCGTGTGGGTGGTGAATACCGTATTCGCGGCAACGGCTTCGAGGGCGCAGTCGAACGGCAGTCCCTGTGTGGACAATCCGCGTATCCGTTCGAGGGTCAGGAAGGCGGCGTGGCCTTCGTTGATATGCCATACCGTCGGCCGCAGGTTCAGTTCGCGCAGGGCGCGCACCCCGCCGATGCCCAACAGGATCTCCTGTTCGATGCGGGTGGTGCGTTCCCCGCCATACAGGCGGTGGGTAATATTGCGATCGGCAAGGCTGTTCTCGGCGACGGCGGTGTCGAGCAGATAAAGCATGGTATTGCCGGTCCTGGCCGACCATATCTTGGCCCACACCGTACGTCCCGGCAGGTCGACTGAGATGCGCACCTCGCTGCCGTCTTCGCGAAGCACCGGGACGATCGGCAGATCGTCAAAGTCGGTATCTGAATAATGGGGATGCTGGCGCCCCTCGCGATCGATGGTTTGCTGGAAGTAACCCTGGCTGTATAACAGTCCGACCGCGACAAACGGCAGGCGCATGTCCGATGCGCCCTTGCAATGGTCACCGGCAAGAATACCCAGTCCGCCGGAGTAGATCGGCAGGCTCTCGTGGAATCCGAACTCGGCGCAAAAGTAGGCGATCAGATCGTCCTGATGGAGCGGTGGCTTGCCGGGCAGTTCGAAATGATCCGGAGCGTTATGGTAGGAGTCGTAGGCGGCCAGAGCCCGGTCCATCGAGCCAAGGAAGATCGGGTCTTCGGCGGCGCTGTTCAAGCGCTTCTGGTCGATGCGCTTGAGGAAGGCTTTCGGGTTGTGGTTCACCGCATGCCACAGACTCGGATGCAAGCGGGCGAAAATCGCCCGGGTGGCGCGGTCCCAGCTGTACCAGAGATTGTTGGAAAGTTCCTCCAGCCTGGCCAGGCGCGGCGGAACGACGGGATTTACCTCAAGATGGTAGTGGGTGACTGGCATGACGGTCTTCATTTGGAAGTAAGCGGTACAGGTGCCCGCAGTTGGGTCTGGGGTACCAGTGCCCGCACGTGAGTCTGGGGTACCACGGTGAATTGCAGCTTGAGCGTTTCGGCGTTGCTGCCGGGTTGCCAGGACAGTGTCAGGCAGGCGGCCTGCATGATTTTCTCGAAGCCTGCCTCGGATTGGGAAGCGGTGAAATAGGGCGCGGCATGCAGGCCGAGCGAACGGTCGGTGCTCAGCTTCAGTTGGCCGTGCAGCTCGCCATCTTCCAGCGTGATTTCGCGCAGCTCGACGACTTTCAGCTCCTGCCCGAAACCGCAGGGAACACTGCCGTCGGCGAGGATGTACCGCCCGGAAAAGCCGTCGCAACTGGGCATCGCCAGGTTCACTTGAATCTCGACCCGGTTGCCCAGCAGACCCGTGCCGCGATAGTGTACCGACAAGGACGGACCCGTGAGCAGCACGCGCTTCTCGATGCGGCCGCCGCCGATCTCGCTGGCGAAAACCAGGCCATCGGCGGATGCTGCCATCGGGTAGTACCCATCTACTGCGTGCCGGTTGCCATCGCCGGCCACGACGGTATCGACGCAGATGCCGCGCGGGCGGACATCGGGTTGCGCGTGTTCTGCTTCGATCGGATGCTTGAAGGTGATCCGGTCGTGCGCCGACGTGATGCCGTCGGCATGCTCTGCGGGACCGTGTGGTCCGCCGGCGAGCTTGCTGTGATAACCCTCGGCATAGCGGCGCAAGGTGTCGCCGAAGTTGTGGCAAGTGGCAAAGCTTGACAGCTCGAGGATGCCGGCATTGCCATCGTCACGGACGATGGCCTGCAACTCGGCGTTGTGCAGGATCAGTTCCTCGCAGCCGTCGAGATCGAGATCGCGACGTTCGAAGGTCGCCCTCGGCAGACTGAGGTCCAGCGCCTTTTCCAGGGCCAGCAGGTTGTTCCAGATGGCGCGGCGCAGATGCGGCAGATAAAGCCCGCCGAACAGCCCGTGCCAGTATGCGTCGTTGGCCTGGGCGCGATGCAGCAGTTCCTGCAGTTGTGCACGGTGTTGCGTGTCTGTGGTGTCCGGAAGCGTTGCTAGGCGCGCCGAGAGACCCAGCATGCGCTTGTGCATCCAGTTCGACTCGGGGTAGCGCGAGAGGAAGTTGCGCCAGATGCCGCCGCGCAGAAAAGGCTTGTGCCGCTCATAGCTGCCGCTGCCTTTCTCGGCTCGGACCAGCGCCGCATATTCCTGGGCTGCGGCCGACGGCAGGGTCCATTCATTCATCTCGATATAGGAGGTGGTCGGCAGATAGACGATGCCGCGCGTGGCGAATGCCGAGTTAGCATGGTAGTCGGCGAAGGTGGTGGCGCGGATCAGCGGGGATGCCAGCACCCCCTCGATGAACTGCGCCAGCCAGCCGCGTTCATAGACCCAGTTGTATGTCTCCGGCCAGATGCCGAACTTCTCGATGTCATCGAAGTAGATCGCGGCACGCTTGCCTTCACGCGCCATCTGTTCAAGATAGGCCACGGCCTCTTGCGCCGGGGAGAACGGTAAGCGGTAGCGCAGCGCCTCCGAGATCGGGAACAGGTCCAGGTTGCGCCCGTCCTCCTCAGTCGTGTAAAAACTGTCCAGCGCCTCGGCGGGAGTGCCGGCGCAGAGGAAGTGATAGTCGTCGACGGCCACGTAGCGAATGCCGGAGTCCGCCAGCGACGGCACCACCGAGGACTCCCATACCCGTTCGGTCAGCCATGCCCCTTGGGGGCGCTGGCCGACGTAGCGTTCGAGCTTGGACGAGAGGGTTTCGATCTGGGTCAGGCGGTCGCGCTGCGGGATGGCTGCCAGGACCGGCTCGCAATCTCCCGAGCCGAACCATTCGACCTGACCGCGCGCGGTCATCTTGGCCAGCAGGTCCATGTCATCCGGAAAGCGCTGCCTCAGCACGTCGAGCAGCCAGCCGGAATAATGCACGCTGAAACGGAATTCCGGGTAGCCGTCGAGGACGCGCAGGAACATCCCGTAGCAGCGCATGTGTGCATCGGCTATGACCTCCGGGAAGTTGCCGACCGGCTGGTGCGCATGCACGCCGAAGAGAAGGCTGATGGTCATGATGGTCGTTCAGGCAGGGGGATGTTCCTGTGCCCGTCGCATGGCGCCGCTGCCCGCCGCCTGGCCGATGGCATGGCTGTCGGTGTCGTGCGACTCCTGGCGCTCGCTGGAGATCGGCACTTCGAGCTGGGATGGGGGCGACAATTGCAGCAGCAGGTAGAGATTCGCCAGGTTGCGGCGGAACAGCCGGTCAAAACTGGCGACAGCGGCGGCCGGGTTGTAGTCGCCGAACCACCAGAACCAGTCCGAACTTTCGCAATTCGCCAACTGTGCCGTGGCGGCATCGCGCTCCGCGCTAGAGAGGCGCTCGCTGCCCATGACCCGGTCGTAGCTTTGCTTGGCGGCGCACAGCAGGTCCCAGGCGCGATTCTTGTCCTTGTCCCCGATCCAGGTCGACATGCTGCCGAATACCCAGCTCCCCGCAGTGAGGAGCGGCAGGACAGCGGTCGGCGGCGGATCCGCCCGGCCGAGAAGTTCGGCATAGGTGGTGGTGCGTATGCCCGGGTGATCCTCGAGCCGCGTGTAGAGGTCCTCAAGGAAGTAGTGGCCGTTGTAGGGAAAGTGCTCCCAGGCATTCTCGCCATCCATGATGATGCTGACCACCGCCTTTTCGGCCGCGGGTGTCGCCGCCTGGATCGCTTCGAGTTCCGTGACCAGATGCTGTGCGGCGTCCTGTCCATGCCACTTGGAGTACTCGAATCCGATCAGGTCGGAAAGTCGTTCATCACGAAAGAACAAGGTCAGGCCCGGCGCGTTCTCCAGTCGCCACGGCTTGCAGGCGGCCCGGCTGTCGTTGATCTTGGCGTGATTCAGCGAGGCCTTTAGCACGCCCTCGCCGCTGGCGATCCAGCGGCAACCGTGTGCCGCCAACTGCTGGACGAAGGTCGCTGATACCGCGCCTTCCGCAGGCCACATGCCGACCGGGGAAGCGCCGAAGCGGCGGGTATGGCTGTCACGGGCCGCATCGATTTGCGCCGCGACACGACTGCGCCCGCCCGGGTAGGCCGATGCAAGGGGCAAGGGTGCATCTGGCTGGCTTTCTCGGGCGCTGTTGAAGTCGAGCAACAGGGGCGCCAGTGGATGGGTCTGCGGGGTGCTGGAAAGTTCGATGCGACCGCTCTCGGCAAGCGCTCGATAACGCGGGATGATGTTGCGCAGAATTCCCCCGATCAGGGCCAATAGGGCTTGCCGATCGGACAGGGTATAGCCATCTCCCTTACTCATCAGCTCGGCCAGCATCGGCTGGCGTCGCCGCTCGGTCTCGCCGGTCCAGGCCAGGTGATACCAGGTGATCAGGTCGGCGAAGTAGGCGCCTGAAAGGTAGTTCAGTCCTGTCTTGTCGCCGTGAGTCAAACTAAGATAAAGATCGTGCAGGCGCTGATAGCACGGAAACGGCGCCAGCATGGTGGTGTGGTTGCTGCTGAAGCAGGTTTGCAGCAGCAAGTCGCGTTCGGCGGGACTCACGTGGTCAAGGTCTTCGGCGGCTAGCAGGCGCAGCAGCGGATCGCGAAAAACGCCGCAATCGAATTGGGTGACATAGTCCTCGATCTGGTCGAGCAACACCGGCACGAAGTTCACCACCGCATGAATGTAGGTGTGGCGTTCGAGGTGCGCCGCCATGTCGGAATAGTCCTTGATGGCATGCAGATAGACCCAGGGCAGTACGAACTCGCCCTGGCGATGGTCGCGATAGTCGGGCTGGTGCATGTGCCAGAGGAAAACCAGTTCAAGCGGTGTCTTCATGATGGAATGGTCAGCGGATGTGATGGGCCTGCTGGCCGAGCATTTCTGGGGTGACTAGGGTGATTCCTTTGGCGGTGACGTGGAAGCGCTTGCGGTCTTCTTCGCCATCATAGCCCACCCTCAAGCCGGCCGGAATATTGCAATGCTTGTCGATGATGACGCGCCGCAGGCGGGCGCCTCGGCCGATGTCCACTTTGGGGAGGACCACCGAATCCTCGACCGTCGCGTAACTGTGCACGCGCACCCTGGAAAACAGCATGGAACGCCGCACTTCCGCGCCGCTGATGATGTTGCCGCCGGAAACCAGCGAGTCCACCGCCATGCCGCGCCGTCCGTCATCGTCGAAGACGAACTTGGCCGGCGGAAGCTGTTCCTGATAGGTCCAGATCGGCCAATCCTCATCATAGATATTCAGGTCCGGCGTCACCTTGGTCAGTTCCATGTTGGCCTCCCAGTAGGCGTCGAGGGTGCCGACATCCCGCCAATAGGGAGTTGCATCCGGCGTATCGGAGTTCATACCGACGCAGCTGTCGGCAAAGCGGTGGGCGAACACCCGGTAGCGCGGCATGGCATACGGGATCAGATCCTTGCCGAAGTCGTGCGAGGATCTTGGATCATCGCTGTCGCGTATCAGTTGCTCATAGAGAAACTCGGCATTGAAGACATACACGCCCATGCTGACCAGGGCCCGGTCCGGACGGCCGGGAATCGCCTCGGGATGCTCCGGTTTTTCGTCAAAACTGACGACGCGTTGCCCGGCGTCGACGCCCACTACGCCGAAGGAGCCGGCCTCCGCCAGAGGCACATCCATGCACGCCACGCTGAGTTCCGCCTGGTTTTCGACATGCTGGGCCAGCATGCGGCTGTAATCCATCTTGTACACATGATCGCCCGAGAGAATCATCACGTACTTCGGCCGGTTCCGGCGCAACACATCGAGATTCTGGAATACCGCGTCGGCGGTGCCCCGATACCAGTTCTCCGTGACTTGCTGCTGCGCCGGCAGCAAGTCGATGAACTCGTCGAAGCGGCCGTCCAGGAAACTCCAACCGTGCTGGAGATGATGGATCAGGCTTTGCGCCTTGTACTGGGTCGCCACGCCGATGCGGCGTATGCCGGAATTGACGCAGTTAGACAAGGTGAAGTCGATGATGCGGAATTTTCCGCCAAAGGGAACCGCCGGCTTGGCGCGCCAATCGGTCATCTGGAACAGGCGGCTGCCGCGGCCGCCGGCAAGCACCATGGCGAAAGTGGCGCGCGTCAGGTGGCTGACGAAGCGGGTGTCGCTGATTTGTTGCTCGGTCATGCTGCCAGTTTGCATACTATCCTCGCACGGCGACTACAATAGTCGTACATTCTAGATTCAATTCGGATCTCCTGATGCCGCATAAACTGTTGGCTCCACTGCTCGAGGCGCGCGAGCACAACCCATTCCACGTCCTCGGTCTGCACCGGGACGGAGCGTCCTGGGTGCTGCGCGTGTTTCGTCCGTACGCCCAGGCGGTGGCGGTGGAATGGCCTGGCACACCCGGCTCGGTCGCGCTGACCCGCGGCCATGGCGCGGGCCTGTTCGAGTGGCGCGGCGCCTTGCCGGGGGCTGCGCAGCCTCCCGCGCTGTATCGGCTGATCATCGACGAGGATGGCGCCCCGCGCCGCGCCCACGATGCGTATGCCTTTCCGCCTGCACCGCCCGCCGATGATTTGTATCTGTTCAACGAGGGACGCAATTACCAGGCTTACCGCCTGCTCGGTGCCGTTCCCGAGTCGCGCGGCGCGGAGCGCATTGCCGGGGTTAGGTTCCGCGTCTGGGCGCCAAACGCCGGCCGGGTCTCCGTGGTCGGCGATTTCAATCGCTGGGACGGCCGCATCCATCCGATGGCCGCGCTGGGTGCCAGCGGGGTGTGGGAGCTTTTCATACCTGACTTGTCGCCCGGCGCGCTTTACAAATTCGAGATTCGCAATCGACAAAGCGGCCTCATCAGTGTCAAGGCCGATCCCTATGCGCGTCAGTTCGAGCAGCGCCCGGCCACCGCGGCGCGGGTGACCGAAGCCCCGGCCCATGTCTGGGGCGATCGGGAGTGGCTGGACAAACGCTCGCAGCGTGACTGGCTGCATGCGCCGATGTCCGTCTATGAAGTCCATGCAGGCGCCTGGATGCGCCATCCGGACAGGCGCTTCTACAGTTATCGGGAACTCGCCGCGCGGCTGGTGCCTTATGTGTGCGATCTGGGTTACACCCACGTCGAGTTCATGCCGCTGATGGAACACCCGCTGGACGAATCCTGGGGCTATCAAAGCACCGGCCATTTCGCCCCGACATCGCGTTTCGGAGCACCGGACGATCTGCGCTTCCTGATCGATGCCTGCCACCAGGCCGGACTTGGCGTGATCCTCGACTGGGTGCCGGGCCACTTTCCGACCGACGCGTTCTCCCTCGCCCACTTTGACGGCAGCGCGCTTTACGAACATGAAGACCCGCGCCTCAAGCTGCAGCCGGACTGGGGCACCTATGTCTTCAATTTCGGCCGCAGCGAGGTCAAGAGTTTCCTGCTCTCCAGCGCCCATTACTGGCTGGCCGAGTTTCATGCCGATGGCCTGCGCGTCGATGCCGTCGCCTCGATGTTGTATCTCGACTACTCGCGCAAGCCCGGCGAGTGGCTGCCCAACCGCCATGGCGGACGCGAGAATCTCGAGGCCATCCAGTTTCTCCAGGAAATGAACAGCATGGTGCATCATGACTTTCCCGGGGCGCTGACCATCGCCGAAGAATCCACGGCTTGGCCTATGGTGTCCCGTCCTGTGCATCTGGGCGGTCTGGGGTTTTCCATGAAGTGGAACATGGGCTGGATGAATGACACCCTCGACTACATGGAGACGGATCCGATCTACCGGCGCTTTCACCACGATCGCCTGACTTTCGGCCAACTTTACGCTTACAGCGAGAACTTCCTCCTGCCGCTTTCCCACGACGAAGTAGTTCACGGCAAGCGTTCCTTGCTGGGGAAGATGCCTGGCGATGCCTGGCAGCGATTCGCCAACCTGCGCCTGCTGCTTGCCTACCAGATGGTGGCACCGGGCAAGAAGCTCGCGTTCATGGGCGCCGAACTGGCCCAGGCGGATGAGTGGAACAGCGCCGAAGAACTGCCCTGGGGCTTGTTGGCGAACCCTGCGCATGCCGGTGTGCAGCGCCTGGCGCGGGACCTGAACCGGTTGTACACAAATCACCCGGCCCTGCACGAACTGGACTTTGCGGCGGAAGGTTTTTCCTGGATCGATTGTCACGATTTCGAGCAGTCGGTGCTCAGTTGGTTGCGTTTTGCCCGCGACGGCAGCTTTGTGGTGGTGGTCCTCAACTTCACGCCGGTGCCGCGCCAGGCTTATCGCATCGGCGTACCCCGGGAAGGCATTTATCGGGAACTGCTGAACACCGATTCGCAGCACTACGGCGGCAGCGACCTGGGCAATGGGTCGGGCCTGAAGACCGATTCGCTGCCCTGGATGAACCGGCCCGCGTCACTCACATTGACGCTGCCCCCCCTGGCCTGCGTGGTTCTGACGACTACGCCATCCGCCTAATCCGTTACGGATTGAGCTTGCCTTCGCGCAGCATCCTGTCGACTTCGGCCTCGGCCTGAGTCCAGTCTTCAAGCGCGCTGGCGCCAAAGAAGCCGCGTCGCTCGGCGATATAGTAGGCCGCCACCTCGATGTAGTTTCTGCGCTGCTCTTCCGATGCCGGGGGTTTGACCGCCTTCGCGGCTTCGGCATTCTTCCTGGTGGCAGGCGGGGCCTGCTTCGGGGGCGCCACGACGGCTTTTGCGGCCGGCTTGCCACCGGCTGAAGTCTTCGTTCGGGCGACAGGCTTAGCAGGCTTTGCGGGTGTGGCTTCAGGTTTCGCAATAGGCTTGGTGCGCACTACGGCTTTGGTCTTGGCGGCAGCAGGCGCCTTGGCGGGACTGGCTGTTGATGCTCGCGTTGCCATTTTCTGTCTCCTCAATAGAATGACGAGTAGTTTCCATGCTTCTATTATGGTTAATACACCGAATTTGTTTCAGTATATTGACAGCGGTCAACGGTTGCTTCTGCTCACACCGCGACCGGGGCGGGAATGTGTGGCTGCGGGTGGTAGTCGGACAAGGTGAAATCCTCGAAGCGGAACGCCAGGAGGTCCTTGACCGCCGGATTGAGACGCAGGGTCGGCAGCGTTCCCGGGCTGCGCGCGAGCTGTAGTCGCGCCTGCTCGACGTGGTTGCTGTAGAGGTGGGCGTCTCCC
>Ga0208566_1001053_pt1 | contig 16624 bp, 15 predicted proteins | sample PL_2010_150m_FD_184159 | JGI IMG/M metagenome (GOLD analysis project Ga0208566, IMG submission 184159) | Freshwater microbial communities from Powell Lake, British Columbia, Canada to study Microbial Dark Matter (Phase II) - PL_2010_150m... | ecosystem: Environmental > Aquatic > Freshwater >...
CGCATGATGGAGGATGCCGAATCACACGCCGAAGAAGATCGTGCGCGCAAAGAAGAGGCAGAAATCCGTAATGCTGGTGACTCACTTCTTTACTCAACTCAGAAGTTCATTAAAGATAATGAGGAAAAACTCAGCGAGGGCGATGCACTTGAAAAGAAAACTGAGACTGAGGCAGCACTTACCGAACTTCAGACTGCACTCGGTGGCTCTAACTTCGAGATGATTAAGAGTGCAACTGAAAAGGTTGCAACTGTTAGCCAAGCACTCGGTGCCGCTCTTTATGCAGGAGCCGCAGCAGCAGGTGCATCTGAGGGTGAAGGTTCAACACATGAAGATGGCGTTGAAGATGCAGAAGTCATCGATGAAGAGCCGGCTAAGTGAGTGAACGAGACATAACAATGTCGAGTGGGGAAATTGGTCTAGACGACCCAATAACCGAAACTGTTGAAGAGGTAACACCGGATCAGGTAACTGATCCGGTAGTTACTCTCACCAATGATTTGCAACGTCTTCAGGCAGAGTATGCAAATTACCGAAAGCGCGTAGAGCGTGATCGTTCAGTTGCACATGAAATGGCAATCGGCGCGGTTCTTACTGAGCTACTAGCACTTCTCGATGATGTTGATCGCGCAGAACAACATGGTGAACTCACTGGTGGTTTTAAAGCAGTTGCCGATCAACTTAATTCGGTTACATCACGCATTGGTCTTGAAAAATACGGTACTGAAGGCGAAGCCTTTGATCCTCAAATTCATGAAGCGCTTATGCATGAGACTTCTGCAGATGTTGCCGTTCCAACTGCAACAAAGATCTTGCAACCAGGATATAAATATAAAGAGCGCATTCTTCGCCCTGCTCGCGTTGCAGTAACAGATCCAGCAGGAGAGTAATTTCATATGGCCGCCAAAGACCTCTATGAAAAGGACTTTTATAAAGTCCTGGGTGCATCGAAGTCTGATGATCAGGCGGCCATAAAACGTAAATATCGCGCCCTAGTCAAAGACTTGCATCCAGACACACAACATGGCGATGCCTCTAAAGAGGAAAAGTTCAAAGCGGTGTCCGAGGCCTACGAGATCCTCTCTGATGCTAAAAAGCGTGCTGAATACGACGAAGCACGCTCGCTGTACGAGCGCGGTGGATTTAGAGCACCTATGGGTGGTGGCCAGCAGGGTGGAGATTTCAACGACATTTTCGGTGGCGGAAACCCTCAGGATATCTTTGCAAACTTATTCGGTGGTGGCAGACGCGGACCACGCAAAGGCCAAGACTTACAAACAGAGGCAACCATTACATTTCGGGAATCTGTCTTTGGCACCAATTTAGATTTAAAGCTCGCAACCGATCGTGGAGCTGCCCAAAACATTACTGCCCGTGTTCCGGCAGGTGTTAACGATGGCGCCAAGATTCGGGTTAAAGGAAAAGGCGCAGCCGGTGAAGCAGGCCCTGGTGATCTATTTATTCTCTTGCATGTCAAACCCCATGCGATTTTTTCACGCAAAGGTGAAAACTTAACGCTAACTTTGCCGGTTACTTTTGCAGAGGCAGCCCTTGGCGCCGATATAAAAGTTCCGACAATGAGCGGGGATGATGTCACAGTACGAATCGCACCCGGAACATCTAATGGTCGCACATTGCGTGTAAAGGGTCGTGGAATCACAAAAGGATCTACCACCGGCGATTTACTAGTCACCGTTGATGTTCAAGTTCCGCAACGTGTTGATGGCAAGGCCCTGGATGCACTCAAAGTATTTGCGCAAGAGACTGCCCATGAAAATGTACGGGCCGATTTAATAGCTAAGGCAAAGGCATGAGCGAGGAGATAAACAACGAGCCACCGGCAGATGATGCCGCTGTCTACGTTATCTCTGTCGCCGCCGAAATCGCTGGCCTACATCCACAAACACTTCGTCAATATGATCGCTTGGGTTTAGTTTCACCTAATCGCACCGAGGGCCGTAATCGACGTTATTCATTGCGCGATATAGCCTTATTGCGCGCAGTTCAAAGGTTAGTCGGTGAAGGAATCAATCACGCTGGTATCAAGCGAATAATTGAATTGGAATCTGCGATGGCAAATATGGCTATCGAAGTTGCGCAGTTACGGATTGAAGTCAATGCTTTAGTTGATGCAAATCCCCCAAAGGGTTTAATGCGTCGAAACCGCGCAGAAGTAATCGTCTACAAAGAAGATAATTAAGCAGGCGTTAGAAAGTTAGTACGACCACTCCAATTACCAAGTGTCTGTTGGGCGGGGGATTTCAAAACTGATTCCAGAACCGTGGCATAGACATCTCTGAAATCCGTAGTTACAGCTAAATCACCATCGACGAGCTTTGAAAGCGATGGCTGGTCTCCGTAAAAACCACCTTTAACTTTCTCACCGATTAAGAACATCGGCCCTGATGTGCCGTGATCGGTGCCCTGCGAGGCATTGCCCTTTACTCGCCGGCCGAACTCGCTATAAACCATTACGGTCACATCATTTAAGCGCGTTGTTGATTTAAGTTGACTCATAAAGCGCGTTAAAGAAGATGAAACAACACCAAGGAGTGCGGCCTGGGCATTTGCCTCATTAGCGCGGGTATCAAAGCCACCTAATGAAACTGACCAGACTTTAGTTGGCGAGCCCGCTGCAATTAACTTTGCAACAACATCTAACTGCTGTGACAAATTACTATCGCCACCAGCGTTTCCACCATTTACTGTTGGCAAGTCAGGCGCAACAGGTGCTGGCAGTTTCAATATTGGTTGTATCGATGTCGAAACGCTAAATAAGTTTCGCATCGAGGTTGCAGCTGCGGCCATCAACTTTGAATCGGCACGGGCCGGTTTTGATAATTGAATACATTGCGTGCCTAGTGAGCCCTTGGGAATTACTAACCCGCCCAATGGCAGTGCTGAACCAGAAATCTTTGAACCCGCCAACATTGGCGGAAGAACCGATCCCAAAGAGATTGCGAGCATTGGATCTTCAGCTTGTGAATCAAGCCAACGTCCTAACCAACCGCTGTTGATGTGTTTATCTGGTGATGCGCTTTGCCATTTTGCCATCGATGAAAAATGGGAATGATCGGGTTTTGGATAACCAACGCCACGAACTATTGCAACTTTCTGTTGATCCCACAAACCCTTGATTCCAGTCATCGATGGGTTTAAAGCCAACTCTGAGTCAAGGGGCAACATCGTTTCAGCCTTGTAAGAAATATCTGGGCGAGATGAAAAGTAAATTGGATCTTTGTAAGGAATCACAGTGTTTAATCCATCGTTACCACCGTACAAAGTGACAACAACCAAAATCGGAGTACCAGCCGCTAACGGCCGATTAATTGCCGCCTCTGCGATTTGATCAAGGGATAAGAGGTTTGCGGTCGCACCAACTGCAACTGCGCCAGTTGTTAACTTCAAAAAACGGCGTCGACTTAATGTATCCATGGCCTTCTCCTATGCACTCACGATGTATTCAGGGCTGCAGAGAGCAAGTAATGCAAACTGTGCAGGGTCATCTAGTGATCCCCGTAGCGCAGATTGCGTCCGCGCGCTCCACTCTGGAACACCTAACCAATCGGCACTCTTTAGGACGCGGGATTGAACTGGAATGCTGGTAAGTCCATTGAGATTGCTTTGTTTCACTAGCCAGGCAGCAAAAGAGATGCGGTACTGCGCCGTTGCAGAAGACAACCAGGCCTCACCAGCTGGCCAACCACCAACATTTGGGGGATTAAATGGAACCTGCCCCAATTTATCCAAGTATCCGATCAACTGACCAGGCGTTGTTAACTTCGAAGGCGTTAATTCAAGTGCACGACAAGCAGAGATAAACCATTCAACAGGGGATTTAACTAATGCAAAGCTTGGATTACTCATCGCTGAATCATTGGCCAGAGCCGTGACTGCACTTGCAATAGTACGATCTGCAAATCCTGCCTTTGCAACAAAACCAACTGGCATGTCTTCACTACTTGAAATGAAACGGTACCAAAGCCGTTCGGCGATAAAAGTTGCACAGTCATCACGGGCTACTAGAAAATCGGCCAATGTGTCCCCAGTAAAGACAGTAGTTTTTCCGAGCAATGTGACTGGATTTGCATCTCTTCGATTTTGATTAACCGTTACAGCGCCGTTACTTCGCACAACTTGGTAGCCAGTTAATGCCCGTGCAATCGCTTTTACATCATCTTCGCTGTAGCGATTCACGCCTAAAACAAAGAGCTCCATTAATTCCCGACCTAAATTTTCATTCGGCGCTTTAACGGTACTGTCCTGGCCATCTAACCAAAATTGCAATGCTCCATCATTGAGCATTGCCTTGACCATTGTATTAAAATTGCCAAGTGAGTTTGTGCGCAGAGTTTTATTTTGATTAAACATTGGTAATGGATAATTCAGTTTTTGAATGGACGTGGCCCAGTGTCCATGCCAAAACCAAGCCATTCGTTCAGTTAGGCCGTGATCACTTAAAGCCATGCGATCTAACCACCACAACCCCATCTGCTCACTTTGATATCGCATTGCAATTGCAAAGGGAACAACCTCTGGCGTATTTGCATCTGGACGCTTGCCTAAATCCGTAATCTCTGGCTCTTTAACGTTAGATGCACCAATATCGACTGTCGGCACTGTCAAAAACTTTGTTCGAGTTGGCCCAACGCCATCCTTAATCGCCTGCGCATATTCACCTGGACGAGGCCCAAAACCAAGGCGATGAAATAAACGCGAGGTTTCAAGGCGCTTGATATTCATATGCAGACTGTAAAGGTAAGAAGTTAATGATTGGTCGGTTTTAGATGAACCCACATACAACCCACATGGTTTATCCGCGAGATAGTAGGCTCGCCCGCATGAGTTCACGCGAAGCGCTAAAAAATCAGATCGTTAAAAAGGCCGTTGTTCACGGAAAAGTCATCTTGTCTTCTGGCAAGGAGGCTGATTACTACGTTGATCTGCGCCGCGTAACACTCGATCACGAAGCGGCGCCTTTAGTCGGCGAAGTAATGTTGGAGCTTACAAAGGATTTAGATTACGAAGCAGTCGGTGGTTTAACTCTCGGGGCTGATCCAGTTGCAACTGCGATGATGCATGTGGCTGCCCAGCAAGGAAGAAAGATTGATTCATTCGTTGTTCGCAAAGCCGAAAAGGCACACGGACTTCAGCGTCGTATTGAAGGACCCGATGTAAAGGGCAAGCGCGTATTAGCCGTTGAAGATACATCAACAACTGGCGGATCAGTTTTAATGGCAGTTGATGCGCTCCTTGAAGCCGGTGCGATCGTTGTTGGTGTTGCAGTCATCGTCGAGCGCGGCGCGGCCCCAAAGATTGAAGAGGCAGGTTATGAATACCGTGCTGCATTCCAGTTAGAGGATTTAGGGCTTTAATCTATTTGTGATGCTTGCGAGTTTGCCACTCACGGAAGATTTCAATAAAGACTGGTATCAAACTGGCAAAGACGATGGCTCCGATGATCGGAAGCAAGTAGGCGTCAACCGATCCCTTTAGTTTGTCACCAAGGATTAGACCAAGACCGATTACCGTCTCAGTCCAGATGACCGCGCCAAGTGCGTTGTAGAAGAAAAACTTTTTCTTATCTACTCCAACAACACCACACATCGGATTGATCAGGGTGCGCACGAACGGAACGAAGCGCGCAAAAATTAGCGCCTTACCGGTACCGTATTTGCGTAACCACTTTTCAGTAGTCATCACTTTTTGATGATTGAATACTCGACCCTCAGGGCGATCAAAGAGTTTGCGTCCGTATTTATCTCCGAAGAAGTAGCCGACCAGCCCGCCAAGGGTTGCCGCCAACGGAGCGCCAATAACTAGAGCTATCGCTGAAAGATGGGCGTCGCCCAAGATTGCAGCCCCTGATCCGGAAGCTGCAATTCCAGCGATAAACAGGAGTGAGTCTCCAGGAAAGGCCAGGCCGATGAGCAGGCCAGTTTCGGCGAAGATAATGCCAAGGACTCCAGCCAGGCCAAGGTCGGCCACGATCGAATGAGCGTCAAAGAGGTTCATGCCAGAACCCTAGCCCTGACCGAACCAAAAGATAGAGCCAGTCAGGCAGAGGTTCCACGTCAATGAGCGATGTCCAGAGATAAGTTCTTTGAGGGAGGGAGGTCAATAGATAGGTATGTTTTCCCTTTTTGACCCCTTTATGCCTAAACTTCCCTAGTCTTCGCGCCGACCTATTCGACTAGGCGCCCTGAAACTCCAACGGAGGAGAACTTATGCGTGCTTCAAGCACCGTATCACTCGTGCAAGTAACCGGATCAAACCTCAACCTCGTCTATGTGGTTCTAGCGATCTCGCTCGGAGCCCTCGGCGTTGCCTATGCATTACGTGCACAGGTTTTGGCGGCCACTGATGGCACAGCCAAAATGCGCGAAATCGCAGAGGCAGTTCAAGAGGGAGCGGCGGCCTTTTTATCTCGCCAGTTCCGCACCCTTTCTTACTTCGTAGCAATCGTCTTCGTGCTTTTGTTTGCACTTCCAGGTGATGCCGATATTCGTATCGGTCGATCAATCTTCTTCCTTGTCGGCGCAGCGTTTTCTGCTCTCGTCGGTTATAACGGAATGTGGCTCGCAGTTCGCGCAAATGTGCGCGTTGCCGATGCCGCCCGTAATAATGATGGCCAGAAGGCCGTCCAAATCGCTTTTCGTACTGGCGGAGTCGTCGGTATGACAACTGTGGGACTTGGCCTCATCGGTGCATCCCTTGTTGTAATTATCTACCGTGAAAATGCCCCATCAGTACTTGAAGGCTTCGGCTTTGGCGCAGCGATGCTCGCGATGTTTATGCGCGTCGGTGGCGGAATCTTTACTAAGGCTGCAGATGTCGGAGCAGACCTTGTTGGTAAAGTTGAAAAGAATATTCCAGAAGATGACCCCCGCAACGCGGCAACTATCGCCGATAACGTTGGAGATAACGTCGGAGACTGCGCCGGAATGGCTGCAGACTTGTTCGAGTCATATGCCGTAACACTTGTTGCAGCATTAATTCTTGGTAAAGCCGCTTTCGGTGATGCCGGACTAATCTATCCATTAATCGTTCCGGCAATCGGAACAGTTACTGCGGTAATTGGTATCTTCTTAACGAAGCTTCGCAGCACTGATAAGTCAGCGATGACCGCTATCAACCGCTCATTCTTCATCTCAGCGATCATTAGTGCAGGTTTAACTGCGCTCGCAACATTTACATACCTACCATCTGATTTCAAACTACTAACAGGTCTATCTCCAGAGGCAGTTACTTCTGCAGGAAATACAAACCCACGCGTTCTTGCAATCGGTGCAGTATTAATCGGTATCGCACTTGCTGCAGCAATTCAGGTTCTTACTGGATACTTCACAGAGACTGGCAAGCGTCCAGTAAATGACGTAGCAGCATCATCTGAGACAGGCGCAGCAACCGTAATTTTGGCTGGTATTTCAGTCGGTTTTGAATCAGCTGTTTACTCGGCAATCTTGATCGCGTCTGCAGTATTTGGTGCCTTCTTGCTAGGTGGCGGAAGTATTGTTCTTTCACTTCTTGCAATCGCACTTGCCGGTACAGGACTACTTACAACTGTTGGCGTAATCGTGGCCATGGATACATTTGGTCCGATTTCAGATAACGCACAAGGCATCGCTGAAATGTCCGGCGATGTCGAGGGCGAAGGCTCAAAGATTCTCACCAGTCTTGACGCTGTTGGTAACACAACAAAGGCGATCACAAAGGGAATTGCAATCGCTACAGCGGTTCTAGCTGCTACTGCTCTGTTCGGTGCATTTACCGATGCAATCAAACAGGCAGTTGTTGATGCGGGTCAGAAGAGCATGGATCTTGCACTTCAGTACCAAGGAGTTCTCGATGTTGCTAACCCACGCAACTTGGTCGGTTTAATTATCGGCGCAGCAGTTGTCTTCTTGTTCTCAGGTCTTGCAGTTAATGCAGTATCACGAGCAGCAGGCGCAGTTGTTGTTGAAGTTCGTAAGCAGTTCATTGAGCACCCAGGAATCATGAATTACACCGAGAAGCCTGACTACGGTCGTGTGGTTGATATCTGTACTCGTGATTCACTACGCGAACTTGCAACTCCAGGCTTACTTGCAGTGATGGCACCAATCGCAGTTGGCTTCGGCCTTGGCGTGGGTGCCCTTGGTGCATACCTTGCTGGTGCAATCGGTACTGGAACTCTGATGGCAGTCTTCCTTTCGAACTCAGGCGGCGCTTGGGATAACGCAAAGAAGATGGTTGAAGATGGGCATCACGGTGGAAAGAACTCTGATGCACATGCTGCAACAATCATTGGTGACACTGTTGGAGATCCATTCAAGGACACTGCAGGCCCAGCGATTAACCCATTGATCAAGGTAATGAACTTGGTTGGTCTCTTGATCACTCCAGCGATCGTCTCTCTTGCACTTGGCGGAAGCACGACAATGAGCACTTTGATCGGCATCGGCGCGACCCTTGTCATCATCGCTGCTTTGATTCGTAACCGTCGTCAAGCAACCGCGATTTTCGCCTAACGCACTCCCTGATTCCCCATCTAGGACTACATGGCTAAAACGAAGACTGACCTGATTAAGTTGGTGATTGTTGAATCACCGGCAAAGGCCAGGAAGATTGGCGCCTACCTCGGCGACGGATACGTCGTCGAGGCTAGCGTCGGTCATATTCGCGATCTTCCTCAGCGCGCAGCCGATATTCCAAAAGAGTATAAAAAAATCGCCTGGGCTAAAGAGGGCGTAGATATTGAAAATGATTTCGCTCCTTTGTACGTCATTAACCCAGATAAGCGGGCAAAGGTCGCTGAATTAAAAGAGTTAATGAAGAACGCCGAAGAGTTGATTCTGGCAACAGACGAGGACCGCGAGGGCGAAGCAATTGCCTGGCACTTAGTCGAAGTCTTACAACCCAAGGTGCCGATTAAGCGCATGGTCTTTAACGAGATCACTAAAGAGGCGATTCAATCGGCTGTTGAAAATACGCGCGATCTGGATTATCACTTAATCGATGCCCAAGAGACCCGTCGCGTTTTAGATCGCCTCTTTGGCTACAGACTCTCACCTGTTTTGTGGAAAAAAGTTATGCCTCGAATTTCAGCTGGCCGCGTGCAATCAGTTGCAACGCGCTTAATCGTCGAAAAAGAGCGCGAACGCATGGCCTTTATCTCATCGGGCTGGTGGGATTTAGCGGCCATCACAGCGCTCGGCTTTAATGCACGCCTGCTTGAGGTTGAGGGCAAGAAAGTTGCGGCAACAAGTGATTTTGGTGCAGATGGCGCAGTAAAGGAAAAATCGCTGGCCAATATTTTATTACTCGATGAAACAGGTGCTAAACACTTAGTTGATTCTCTTAAATCCTCTTCGCTCATCGTTAAATCGATGGAGGAAAGCCCACGCACTGAACGACCTAAGCCTCCATTTACAACTTCGACGATGCAACAAGATGCTGGTAGTCGACTTGGTTGGGGTGCACAAATAACAATGCGTATCGCACAGCGCCTTTATGAAAACGGTTACATCACATATATGCGTACCGATAGCGTTAACTTATCTAGCCAAGCTATCGACGCCGCGCGCAAAGCCGCCAAATCTCTCTATGGCGCCGATCATGTTGCAGATGCACCACGTACCTACCTTGGTAAAACAAAGAATGCGCAAGAGGCCCATGAAGCAATCCGCCCAGCGGGAGAGACATTTAAGACTCCAGGTGAATTAGCCCCTGAACTATCTCGTGATGAGTTTGCACTCTATGACTTAATCTGGAAGCGCACCGTTGCATCACAAATGGCCGATGCAAAGAAACTTCAAATGCGTGTGGATTTTGATGCGCAGACAAATGATGGCAAGGCAACTATCTTTCGCGCCAATGGATCGGTGATTACATTTGCCGGCTTTCTAGCTGCATACGATGACATCGTTACCGATGAAAATAAAGACGAAGAGATTGAGGACAAGCGTTTACCTGCGATGACGCTTGGACAGACGGTAAAAGTAAATGAATACACCTGCGAAGGCCATGAAACTAAGCCACCAGCCCGCTATACCGAGCCAACGCTCGTTAAGAAGTTAGAAGAGCTCGGCATTGGCCGCCCCTCAACTTTTGCATCAATCATTCAAACGATTCAAGATCGCGGCTATGTCTATAAGCGCGGCCGTGCATTAGTTCCAACATTCTTAGCTTTTTCAGTCACAGGACTTCTTGAAACTCACTTCACAAAGTTGGTTGATTACGAGTTCACGGCCAGCATGGAAGAGGATCTAGATAAGATCGCAGCCGGCGAAGCTGGGCGCATTGATTGGTTACGTGATTTCTTCTATGGCGTCGATGGCCAACCTGGCCTTAATGAATTATCTGCAGACCTTGGTGTTATCGATGCGCGAGCAACTAACACAATGAACTTATCGGACACTATTGAAATTCGCGTAGGTCGCTACGGTGCATACCTGCAACAAAATCTGCCAGATGAAGAGCGCAAGTTAGCAAATATTCCGGAGTCCTTAGCACCCGATGAGTTAACACTTGCTAAAGCCATTGAACTATTAGCAGCTCCATCAGGTGAGCGCGAATTAGGTATTGATCCAGAAACGGGTTTTCCTGTTATTGCAAAGAGCGGACGCTTTGGTCCTTACATCACTGAAGTTCTGCCCGTTGTTGAACCAGAACTGACGGCATCAGGAAAGAAGAAGCGAAAGAAGGCCGATGCACCAAAGGCAAAGACCGCGTCCCTTCTTTCAACGATGACGCTAGATACAGTCACTTACGAAGATGCTCTGCGTTTACTCTCGCTTCCCCGCACCTTGGGTACTAATTCATCCGGTGATGACATCACGATTCAAAACGGACGCTATGGCCCATACTTAAAGGCGGGCGTTGACAGTCGCACGCTGACATCTGAGGATCAATTATTTTCATTGACACTGGATGAAGCACTCGAGATTTACTCAAAGCCCAAAGAGCGACGCCGCGGTGTTGCAAAACCTCCAGTCAAAGAGTTAGGCATTGATCCAGTAAGTGAGAAGCCGTTAATTATTAAAGATGGACGCTTCGGTATGTATGTCACCGATGGTGAAACAAATGCAACACTTCGCCGCGGCGATACTGCAGAAGGTATGACTCTTGAGCGCGGATTAGAGCTTCTTGCAGGCCGACGCGCATGGGAGGCCGAGAACGGCCCATCGCCAAAGAAGGCGCGTAAGAAGGCTGCAGCAAAGCCAAAAAAAGGTGACACTGCACCAACGCTTACGAAGAATGTAGTGAAGAAAGCCGGCGCAAAAAAGGCGGCAAAGAAAGCTGCGACCGGAAAAGCCAAAGCAAAGAAAGCCGAGTAACTACTTCATCCCTGGGGATACAACTTTAATCCCGAGCTCTTTGGCATTCTTAATCATTTGTTTGTCGTAAGTTACAACGCCCTCAACAGATTTATCTAAAAAGATCACCGTGGCGACCTGGATAGCATCAAGTGATCTAAGAGTAATTGATTCAGGAAAGTTCTCCGCAGAACTTAGGATTGCTGGGTTCATGGGCGTCAATAAAAAATTAGAGAGAATTTCTTTACCTTTTGTGACGGAAAGCGGATACATGCGATTGAGTGTACGGATCACTTCAACTCTAGAGATAGTTGAAGTGATCGTCTCTTCAGACAGGAAATTAATAAGCGCCTTTGATTCAGTTTCAGCAAGGATTAGCTTTAAAATTGCAGAACTATCAAGATACCAGCTCAATATCGTTCCTCTGCGCGCATTTCCATTAGAACCTCCGTGGAAGTCTTCTTGCCTTTCAATTTAAATGTAGGCATCTCGAAATGTGTTATGGGATTTTCTGCTGGAATTATTAATCCAGCCGCTATGTATTCCTCGTATAAGGATTTAGTGATTGGAACCAATCGAGCTACCGGAACACCATGTTCGGTAATTTCAAAGACAGCACCATCTTTTACTTGATCTAATATTTTCGATGCAGATTGACGAAGTTCGCGCACACCAACGCTCTGTTTCACTTGAACTGGCTTTGCGTTTTTCTTTGGAGCAGTGGGAGCCTTTGCTTTCTTTGCGCTTGTAGTCATGCCACATAGTAGCACAATCAAATAAATGTGCTACGCCTATTTATTTCCCTTTAAAATAAGTGGGTTTGGGCCTGATGGAAGGCGCTAGTAGCCCCCGATAGACTTCGCGCATGTCTAGAACCCTGCCAAACCCTGCCGCTCCGGCGCAGGATGAGACTCGTGGAGTTCTGGCGATTCGCCCCTTTCGTAAATTATGGAACGCGATGGTCTTCTCATCTTTGGGTGACTGGCTAGGTCTGCTTGCAACCACAGCTCTTGCCCAGCAACTTTCCGGCGGAAACTATTCAAAGGCCAACTTTGCAATTGCAGGTGTCTTTATCGCGCGCTTATTGCCCGCAGTTTTCTTAGGTCCTATCGCTGGAGTAATCGCAGATCGCTTTGATCGACGCAAATTGATGGTCTCTTGCGATGTAATACGAACTGCTCTCTATATCTCAATTCCAATCGCACATAATTATTTTTGGTTATACACGGCCACGATTCTGGTTGAATGCGTAACACTTTTCTGGTCGCCCGCCAAAGAGGCGTCAGTGCCAAACCTTGTCCCCCGCGAAAAATTAGAATCAGCCAACCAAGTCTCACTTCTTGCCGCATATGGCACCGCACCAATCGCAGCCGCACTCTTTACAGTTCTCTCACTCTTCACTTCTGCCTTCGTAGCAGTTATTCCAGGATTTAGCGGAACCGCCGTTGATGTCGCTCTATATGTAAATGCGGGAAGCTTCGCCTTCGCAGCTTTCACAATTTTTAACTTACGCGAAATACCAAAAGGCGCTGCAGCTAAGCATGCATCTGAAACGGGAATTCTTAAATCTCTGCTTGAGGGCTGGAAATCAGTTAGCGGATCAAAAATTATTCGCGGACTTGTTACGGGAATGGTCGGCGCGTTTATTGCAGCGGGCGCAGTAATCGGGCTCGCGCGAACATTTGTTGGAGACTTAGGTGGCGGAGAAGCAGCTTATGGAATTCTCTTCGGCGCAGTCTTTACAGGTCTAGCTGCCGGTATTGCTTTTGGGCCAAAGGTTTTTGCACAGTTTTCTCGCCGCCGTCTTTTCGGTGCATCCCTCACAATCGCTGGGCTCTTCCTCGTCGGCCTTGCTGCAATCCCGAACCTTGTTCTAGCAGTCTTTACAGTCCTTGCCTTAGGTGCATTCAGTGGAATCTCTTGGGTGACAGGCTTCACGATGCTCGGCATGGAGGTCGCTGATGATGTGCGCGGTCGCACCTTTGCCTTCGTCCAAAGCTTGATCCGCGTGGTTTTGGTCGGCGTCCTAGCAATCGCTCCTTTAATTGCCGCCGCCGTTGGTCAGCACACATTTAAATTCCAAAATACGCAGGTAAGTTATAACGGTGCATCGGTAACAATTCTTATTGCAGGTTTAATCGCCGCCCTCATCGGTGTGATTTCATATCACCAGATGAAGGATCGCCCGAACGTTTCTCTGTGGTCAGATATTTCAAATGCTCTCAAAGGCGAACTCGGTAGCATTACCGGAGCACCGACTAAAGGGATCTTTATCGTCTTTGAAGGCGGCGAAGGAATTGGAAAATCAACACAAACAAAACTTCTAAAAGCATGGCTTGAACAAGAGGGTGAAAGCGTAGTTCTATCGCGCGAACCAGGCGGCAGTGATTTAGGTATTGAGATCAGAAAGATTTTGCTCTCGCACTCAACAGGTGAAATTAGCCCGCGTGCTGAAGCACTTCTCTATGCCGCCGATCGTGCGCATCATGTCTTTGCAGTCATCCGCCCAGCCCTTGCTGCCGGCGAAGTTGTTATTAGTGATCGCTACTTTGATTCATCGATCGCCTATCAAGGCGCCGGCCGAATTTTGGAGCCCAATGAAGTTGCTCGAATTTCGCGGTGGGCAACTGAATCCCTCTTTCCAACGCTCACAATTATCATTGACCTGCCTGCAGAAATTGGCCTTGGCCGCCTTCACAGCAAGGATCGCTTAGAGTCACAACCTTTAGATTTCCATGAGCGCGTTCGACAAGAGTTTATACAACTCTCCCTCCTTGATCCTGAGCGATATTTTGTCGTTGATGGAAATCAATCGATCGAAGAGATTCATACTGAAATCATTGCTCGAGTCAGTGAAATCGCAGCGCTCAAGCGCAACGCCCGCGAAGACAAAGGAGCGCTACTGCTTCGCCCGATTCGAGCAGTTAATAAAGTTGTACGAACAACCGCGAGGCGAACATCGGACAGCGCAACCAAAGCCGTCAAGAGCAGAACGCAAGCCGTTAGAAAATCTGCCAAGAAGGCGACGACTAAGAAGGCAACAACCAAGAAACCAGTTGCTAAGAAGAAGGCCGCTAAGAAGTGAGCACCACGGCCAGTGTTTTCGACGACTTAGTCGGACAGGAACATATCGTCGAAGTTTTACGCAAAGCCGTCTCGGCAACACGAAACGGTGATGAGACCCTTGGGGTTACAAATCAAGCCATGACCCATGCCTGGGTATTTACCGGTCCACCTGGCTCTGGGCGCTCAAGTGCGGCTATCGCCTTTGCTCAGGCCCTCGTTTGCCCCAATGATGGCTGCGGAACGTGTAACGCCTGCCGCAGCGCGCTAAATGGCGCACACCCCGATGTAGAAGTCATTCGCACTGAAGGTCTTTCTATCAAGATCGACGAGGTACGCGAACTATTAGCACGCGTTGCTTGGGCGCCGTCAATGGGCGGCTGGCGGGTTGTCGTTATGGAAGATTCCGATCGCTTAACTGAATCGGCTGCAAATGCTTTACTTAAAGCCATCGAAGAGCCAGGCAATCGCACCGTCTGGTTACTGTGCGCTCCTACCCTGCACGATGTTCTGCCGACGATTCGCAGCCGCTGTCGCCACTTACAACTTGTAACACCGTCGACGGCAGCAGTTGCACAAGTTCTTCAAAATCGCGATGGAATAAGCCCGCAGATGGCCGACTTTGCAGCACGCGTTAGCCAGGGTCATATCGGCCGCGCACGATATTTAGCTAACAACGAAGCAGTGCGCAACACCCGCACCACGATTATGAAACTTCCACTGACTTTAAAGGGAATCTCATCGGCCTTTGCTGCGGCGCAGACTCTGGTCGATCTTGCAACAACACAGGCCAACGAGGCTGCCGAAGAACGAAACCAAACCGAGATCGATGACTTATCTCTTGCCTACGGCAAGGGCGCAACAGGTCGTGGCATGGCAACCGGTGGCAGCAAAGCAATTAAAGATTTAGAGAAAGAGCAAAAGACGCGCAGCACGCGCATGGTTCGAGATGGTCTGGATGCTGCACTCTTAGATATCGCAACTTTTTATCGCGACGTGATGATGGTTCAGGCGGGTGCTCATGACGGGCTGATCAATAAAGAGCTAGAACACCAGATCACAACGTATGCCTCGCAAACAAAATCTCACACCACAATTAATAAGATCAACGCCATCATGGCCGCGCGCACAAACTTGGGTCACAACGCAGCGCCACTACTTACCGTTGAAGCGTTGATGTGCGTCCTTGCGCGCTAGCGACCACATGTGTATGAATCTTCTAGGCAGATAAATAACTTTCCAGAGCTTCTCGAATTAGAACGGATGGAGTTTCTCCACGGCGCTTGGCCTCTCGCTCCAGCCTTACTTTTAACTTTTGAGGCACTCGAGCTTTTATTTCAGGAGAGGTTTTCTTTGGGCCAGTAAGCGACGGCCTACCAGTCGCCTGTTTGATGATTTCTTGGGATATTTTTTCTGCCCGAGCATTTGTTAGCCGATTGCCTTGTTTATCGAGAACTACGGTTTTATTAAGGTCAACATCTTTGCCCCAAATGTATTTCACTTTTTGTTTTTTAGTCACTTTGTCCTCTCCTTCGGAAATTTGTTGGCATTACGTGGATAACTAAAATCTCATCTGCAAACTCAACTCCGGCAATCTCAAGCTCTAGCCCTCGATCATCAATACCTGTCCAAAACAACCTATACTCAAACTCAAATCGCCCTGTTGTCCGCAGAGGCTCGTTATTGAAGATAACAAATCTCGCGTGTGCCGATCCAATTTTGTGTTTTCGAGAGTCAGAAGTAAACCTTATATTTTTCATCATATCTTATGCGCCACACAATCCCTTGTCAATAATTGGGGTGTTGGTTACCAAAGATCTTTGTTTTCGATTCATGCAGCGACAGTCGCAGCCCCTGCTGACAACGCCGCTGACTTATCCCCAGCGCTTAAATCTCTATACTCGGGTTATGCCCAGCGCCAAGAAAGCACTCATTGTCTTGGTCGCACTTGCGCTTTTGCTTGCCGGTTGTGCAACAACAACTGCCTCAAAACCATTTCCAACGACTAGTAACGACACATCAACACTAGTGTGGGAAACCTGCAATGGTAATTTCCAGTGCGCGACATTGAAAGTTCCAATCGACTATACCGATGCATCCCTTGGCGAATTTGATATCGCTGTAATCCGCTACCGCGACCCTAATCAACATGATCGCATCGGCTCTCTCGTTATTAACCCCGGAGGCCCTGGTGTAAGCGGTATCGAATACGCCCTGAACGCTGAATACATCCTTAACCCCGATGTGCTGGAGCGCTATGACAT